>Ga0224508_10000190_pt1 | contig 64795 bp, 74 predicted proteins | sample SF_Jan12_sed_USG_4_FD_170157 | JGI IMG/M metagenome (GOLD analysis project Ga0224508, IMG submission 170157) | Sediment microbial communities from San Francisco Bay, California, United States - SF_Jan12_sed_USGS_21 | ecosystem: Environmental > Aquatic > Marine > Sediment | place: USA... | reverse complement strand
TAGGGAAATAATAAAAAAACTAGAGATGCTAAGATTATTCATTCGTTAGATTCGTCAAAAAGTTTTCTTCTTTTCTTCTTTTTTACCTTTTCAGGCTCACTCAGGAAATTCCCCTCCTAATCTAAAAGAGTGAAATTGTGTAAATTCTCTTTTTTTCATTTACTGGTACACCCCAAGTAATTCTTCATCAAATTCCAAAGGTCTTTTTTTCTTTTTGAAAAAATTCCCAAATGAATTTATTATTTGTGGAAATAATGGATTTTCAACTTGATTATCTGTGCTAAACATTTAGAACCATTCCTCGTCAAAACCCAAAGATAACCCCCTTAAATCTTCCCAAGAATATTCTTGAATCAATTTTAGCTCCCCATTTGCTATGGGAAGTTTTGTTCCTTCTTCTACTGGTGTTCTTTCAACCAGGTTTCTTTGTGGCTCAGGTTGCCACATCTCTGTTTTCAAGAGGGTTTGAGTTGTGTTCATGAAAAGAGGAACTCGAATTTTGGTATTAAAGAAAGAGATTTTTGATTTAAATCTTAAATGATGAAACTGGTTGATTTAAACTAGAATTAAATCAGCTGAGATTTTTTTTATCTAATCCAATGTTTTTAAAAAATTTGTTTGTCTCCTTCAAAGCATGTTTTTTGATTTTCACTCTGTCAACCTTTTTTATGGATTTTGAAGCCAGATGAAGTATTTCATCCATAAGATTTATTCCTCCTTGTGCCCCCTTTTTGAGCCCTAACTGGTACAAAAGGGGAAGTTTGGCAAGATTTGAGGTAACTTGCATCGTGATTTCAGGCACATCTGGTTGCTTTTTGTCAGGCAACTCGATTTCTGTGAATTTATCAACCACTTTGGAGAGTAATATTCCCAAATTTTCTGATAAATTCGTCTCCAGTTTTGTACCTTTTTCTTTTCTTGCCATCATCACAATTCTTTTAATTTTGAGTACAGCCTGATTGGTTTCAACTGAATCAAAGTCATTGGCAGTAAGGTCAAGCGCAAAATCCTGCATGAAAGCAGTTGATATGTAGGATAATGCTTCTTTTCTACATGATGCCTTTGTAGTTCCAAAGGGGCAATTATCACAATTTGTGGTATAGTATCTTGCACCACGTTGACCGAAACTAGATAGAATAATTTTTTCTTGATCCCTTAATTTACTGATGGTTCTGGAAACTAATCCTTCATCAATTAGTAGGGCTTGAGAAATTTCTTGATTTGAAAAAGAACCTTCATCAATTAATTCCAAAATTTCTTTTTCTAATTCCCCAGGAGAACGTCTTGATGGTTCTTCTATAGCATCAGCTAAATAATGCGATACCAATTTATCTCCTACCTCGTGGTTAATTACAAAAGTCTTTCCATCAAATTTTGCATCTAGGCCAGATAGTGTTTCAGCTTTTAAAATCTTGGAAATTATTTTATCTGGATTTTTTATTTTAAAATTTTTCAACAACTCTAAGATCTTATCTTTGGAAATTTTAGAAATTCCTGAACAGAAAAGATAGTATAATGCCCATCTAACTTTTCTTTCGTCACTTCGTTCAACTAATCGCAATAAGCTACAAAAACTATCAATTCTTTTCCATTTTACATCTGAAATTTCTTCTTTAGAATTTTTTATAAACAATATTCTATCGAGAGTTTTTGTAAATTCCTCAAATTTTTTTGTAATATCTGATTTTTTTGTTTTGGATAATTTTTTAATTTTTGTACTATTTGGAATGATCTTTAACAGATCCTCTTTTGGTATTATAACCTCATCACGAAAGGATTTTGTCTCATATCTTAGAAATTCAAAAAATTCCAAAGATTCACCAAGAATTGATTCCGGTGGAAAAACCCGAAGTGCCAAAAGATTGTGAGGGGATAAACCCATAATTTTATCATTATAGTTGACTATTTATGCCTACCAAAACAACCAAATGACCAAATTTCTAAGGAGCATATCCAATTTCATTATTTAAGATTTAAATCAAAAATCTCTTTCTTTAATACCAAAATTCGAGTTCCTCTTTTCATGAACACAACTCAAACCCTCTTGAAAACAGAGATGTGGCAACCTGAGCCACAAAGAAACCTGGTCGAAAGAACACCAGTAGAAGAAGGAACAAAACTTTCCCTAAATCAATTCACTTGGGAGGACCTAAGAGGTTTATTTTAATGGCCTCCAACATTCCAGCCTTAAATCATACTACTTACTACAAACGTAAAATGTTAAAATTTCGTAGTCCTATTGCAATTGCTTTAGTACTGTCTGTAGCTCTTCTTATTTCTGTTACAACACCAGCTTTTGCTGATATTATTCCACCAAAAAAACAATCAGCATTAGGAATCTCAAATGAAAATATAGTTTGTGAAAGTGGACTCTTTAAAGTATTACGAGAAAATTCAAACACTGTAGCTTGTTTAATTCCATCCCATGTATTCAAATTAATGGCTAAAGGATGGGCAAAACCAGTTGATGATAGTCTTTTAGATACACACATTGACCTTGAAGAAAAATCAATAGGTACTATTAACACGATTTCAGTAACTCCTGTCAAACCAAGTCAAGGAAACGTGAAAACCAAAGCATCCGTAATTGCATATGATTATGTCTTTGAGGTATGTGCTCCTCAAAGAATCTATAATCCGACCATCTTAATTCAATCAGATAGTGATTCAAAACATTACCAGCTTGCTGAAACAATAACTCCAGATAGATGTATCTTATCTGTATCAAGAGTTATGGCTTCTAATATGGATTCAATACAATCTACTCTACTTAACAAAGGTGAAATATCTAAAGTAGTAGCAGAGCTTGAGAACAAAATTATTACATTGAAAACAGAATTAACTGAGGCAAGAAGCTCCTTGGGTTCTGCTCCAGTTGAGGGACCAGACAAAATTACACAAGGAAATAAAATTGCAGATCTTAGAAAACAAATTAACGATGCACGAGCGGAATTACATCGTCTATACTTTATCATGTATAGCTCCTCGTCAAAAACAACTGCCTTAGAAAAAAGTAGCTTCTCAGGAGCTACAATTCAGGGTGAAACTGCAACAAAACTCTCAGTTACAAAATCCCTTTTGGAGAAAAATCTACACATTGTAACATTTGAGACATGTGCAGGAAAAAGTTTGATAAAATTACCAGTGGTAATGGTGAACTCTGATCAAGAGACAAAAAATGTAAAGATAGGAACGAAAATCTCTCCAAATTCTTGTCAGATGACGACGGCAAAAATAATGGCCATTGATCCTGAGAGCATTTCAGTAGCACCTGTTGGAAATATTAATACAATTCAAGTAGAAGAACTTGAGGAAACAATTGTAAACCTTCAAGAGAATCTAATAGAGCAAAAAGAACTTTTACGTAGTCTAGTCCACAATCCAGAAAGACCCGTGGATTTTAACTCCCAAACAGATACCTTGGCTGGTAAAATCATTGATTTGAAAAACCAGATAATTTCAAGAAAGGCTGAATTTAGCAAAATAATGCTGGAGACTTATAGATAGTTTTGAACATGGTTTTCACTGCCTCTGTAATTTCGGGGCTTTTACTTTTAGGGGTAATTGTTCCAGCATTTGCTCAACAATCAGCCTCACCTCCGAATGCAGTATAGCCGAACTTGTTGCAATTCCTGGTAACAATGAGGCTCTCTTAACTTGGATAGCTCCATACCATGGTGGCTCTACAATTACATCATATACCGTAGTTGTATGGGAAACAGGAACTACGATTACCACGGAATATTCTAAATTGAGCACAACAATAACGGAAGCCAAAATTACAGGACTTGAAAATGGAATTTCTTATAGTTTTAAGGTCTATGCTGTAAATGTTAAGGGTAAAAGCTCTGATTCTAATATTGTAAAGGTAACACCTAGTGGATCTTCTTCTGCCTTTTTACCTGAAAAAATTACTGATCTAGTTTCTGCTCGAGGAGATGGAAAGGTATCACTCAAATGGACTCCCCCCTTTAATTCGGGAGCAAAAATTTCTAGCTACAAAATTTACTATTGGCAAATAGGTTCTGATACCATTAAAACCAAAGATGTTACTGGTGATGCGAGAACTGCCCAGCTAACAGGATTAACAAATGGGGTTTCATATTCTGTTAAGGTTGTTGCAAAAAACTCACATGGTCACGGTCCTGATTCTAATGTAGTATCTGCTACTCCATCAAAGGATTCCTTTGCAAAAGCTCCAAATCAGGTAAGGGGTGTAAATGCAATACCAAGTAACAATCAGGTTTTTTTGACTTGGGTGGAACCATCTTCTAACGGATCTCCAATTACAAGCTACAAAGTTTTGGTTTCAGAGGCAGGTACTAACAAAGTCGTCACCTATCCCAACCTGACAGGTGATACAAAGACAACTATCACAGGATTAAAAAATAATGTAATCTATCAATTTAGAATAGTTGCTGTCAATTTTGTTGGAGAATCCCAACCATCTGGTCAGGTATCTGCTACTCCAGATAACCGAGTAGCTATTGAAATTACAAACCTAAAAGCAACACGTGGTGATGGGTCTGCAACCTTAACTTGGTCAATTCCTGTTAATACACAAAATCAAATTTCGGGTTATTGGATTAGAGAATACAAGACTGGGGAATCAAGTTTCATAACTCACGACATTATTAGCTCAATTCCAAAAGCAAGAATAACTGGTTTGGAAAATGGAGTATCTTATGGATTTAGTGTAATTGCAGTTACAGAAGCTGGGATAGGACCAACATCCAAATTAGTTCAAGTTACACCCTTCAAGCCAGTACCATTTCCGGGTGCACCTGCACAGATAACGGATCTAAAAGTCAAAGCTGGGGAAAATCAAGCCGTCTTGACATGGACTGCTCCAAATGACTATGGATCATCTATTACAGGATATGAAATACAGCAAAAAATTAGAGGAGATAGCAAGTATACCTCAATTAATCATGACCCTGTCACATCAGTAACTATTACTGGATTAACTAGTGGCGTAACCTATGACTTTTTAGTAATGGCAAAAAATTCAGCAGGTATTGGTTTACAATCAAATTCTGTATCAGTAGTTCCAATTCAAAAAGAGTCCGCAATTTCTATCCCCTCTTGGATTAAAACAAATGCAGAATGGTGGTCTCAAAATAAAATTTCAGATATAGAATACGTAAGAGCAATAGAGTATCTTATCAATGAAGGAATTATCAAATTAAAATAACTGACTTTAGTAGTCAATTGGAAGAATAACTTTTAAAAAAAAGAAAGGTGGAAATTGTGATTATTCGGTAAGATCTCTTTTTAGGTTTTGGCTACACAATAAATCTAAAAAGAGATTAAGATGCATTTATCGTCTTTTTCCTTTAGATTTGATAGCAAGTTTTCTTGCAGATGTACTTTTTACACTACGCTTTTTTGGTGCGGACTTGGCAGCTCTCTTTTTGGATGCTGCAGATCGCTTTCTTTTTGAAGCAGCTTTTGCGGCTGTTTCAGCCTTTAGCTTTGCATTTCTTTTTCTAGTCCTAGCTGCTTTTTTTGCAGCTGCACTTCTTTGTGCTTTGGTTTGTACCATGTTTTGAACATAGGATAGGCCTTTCTCATATACTAGAAAAGTTAACTGTTTTTACCCAAATACGTAATTTGTAAATTATATTTTTTTAGGACAAGTTCAATATTCTTTCAAATCAAAAAGTGTAGAATGTAAACAGTTCCGTTTAAAAATTGAATAGAATAAGAAAAAATCCACTTGATTTTAAGCGAGATGAAATCAACTAGTTTTATTATCTCGGGTTTTAATCATTTTAATTTATCTTTAAATTAAATTTTGACTAGCCATTATTGTGAAATATGCAAATTACGTCAGGAAAGGAACAAATTCAGGGTTTTCTAACTTGCAAATTCATGAGATACAAAATGACACAAGATTTTGAGGAGATACTTTTCAAGTTGTATGGAGTACCATTTGACAAGAATTATGAAAAATATCAAAGAAAAAAAGAATATTTCAAAAAAATCAAATTTAGAGGGAGATTTTAAAAATGAGATGTTCTAATTGTGGAAATCAAGCCAGTTGGAGAGATCCCACATGCAACAAATGTGACAAGCCATTACACCAAAAAACCTGTAAAGGAAAGTCAGATGATTGTAAATGTCATGGAATTAATGAGAATACATGGCAACAAAAAAAATCCCAGACAAATTAATACAATGGGTATAAATCAAATAAAAAATTAAAACGAATGTTATGAAAGTTTCCTTAATTTACAATGAGCAAGTAATAGATCCTGATGATGTAATCAACGTTTTTGGGATGACGACTAAAGAACATTATAGCCAAAAGGCAGTTGAATTTGTTGCTAGAGCTCTAGAAAAAGGAGGACATACTGTGAAGGTAATAGAAGGAGATATTCATCTTGCAGATGAGCTCAGAGAATTTATGCCAAAGGTACTTGCAGGAGATTCCCCCGGAATGGTCTTTAACATGGCATATGGAATCCAAGGACAGAATCGGTATACTCATGTACCCGCCATGTTGGAGATGTTAGGAATACCTTACATCGGTTCAGGACCTGCAGGACATGCAATTGTTCAAGACAAAGTAATGACAAAGATTGTTTTGCAGAAATACAATATACCTACCCCTGGATTTTGGGTGTTTAAAACTGCCGAAGAGACTTTTGATGATCTAGTTTTTCCTGTAATTGTAAAACCAAAACTAGAATCAACTTCTATGGGAATGGAAGTTGTTGACAATTGGGATGACTTGCGGGCTGCAGTACAGGTTCAGATTGACAAATTTCAACAGGACATTCTTGTGGAGCAATTCATTTCAGGTAGAGAATTTGCCGTTGGAGTAATAGGAAATAATCCAAACATAGACATTTTTCCTATAGTCGAAATCAACCTAGATAACCCAGATCAAATACAAACCATATCTGATAAAAAGAAAAAAGGAGGAGTTGGTAAAACCTGTCCTGCTCCCCTCTCAAAGGAAAAAGCCGAAGAGATGAAACAAATGTGCATTAAGGCCTTTGCATCTTTAGGCCTAAATGATTATGCAAGGGTTGATTTTAGAATGGATAAAGATGAGAATCTTTACATTCTTGAATTAAATTCAATGGCAAGTTTAGGAACTGGAGGTTCATTATTTTATGCTGCCCAAACAGCAGGATATACTTATGAGCATTTGATTAACAAGATTCTTGATGTGGCAGTAATACGATACTTTGGCTCATCAGTGAATGCCACAGATACAGAGCCAGACCTGACACAACCTTTACGTGTAGTGGCAAGGACCTACCTGCGGGGCCACCTACAAAGTCTAAAAGAAACCTTAAGGGATTTTGTTAATCTTAATACTCATGTAAATAATATCGATAACGTAAACAAGCTTGGCCATATTTTATCACGAAGACTTCACCATTTAGGGTTTAACGAATTTGTACACAAACAATTTGAAATAGGTGACTTTCATTATTTTAAAAATCACAATGAATCAGAAAATGACGTATTATTGGTATCTCATATAGATACCCATTACGGACCAAATGACTTGATTAGCTATTATGAAGATAATGAAAAAATTCATGGTTCCGGAATTGCTGAAAGTAAAGGTGGTTTGATTGTAATGCTAGGCGCCCTCCATGCACTTCGGTTTGCTAAAAGATTAAAGAAAATTAAATGTGCAGTATTGTTGACCACAGATGATAGTCTAGGAGGGAAATTTAGCAAGGATTATGTTAATCGGTATTCAAAAAAATCAAAATTCATTATGGGATTAAAATCAGCCAGCAAGGATGGTGGAATAATTACCACTTGTTACGGTAGAAATGACTATCAGATCCGTTTTACTACAAATGTGTCCTCAGCTGATATTCATGGCATTATTCCAGTTTTGGGGAAAAAAATATCTGCAATAGAAAAATTAGCAAAGGACGAAAAAGACTACAGTGTAAGAACTACTTCTGTTTTAGCAGAGGGGTCTCATGGCCATACGCCAAACTTTGCAACCCTCTCTTTGATTTGTAGTTTTAAGAATGCACTGTTAGGTTCAACACTTGATTCTAAGATTAGAAACGTAATGAAAAAACGAGAATCCAATGCCCCAAAACTAGAAGTCGCAATAAATCAAATTCACACCAGACCTCCAGTAGAAGAAGAAGAATCTGACACAGCATTTTATGAAATGATTGAGGATTTAGCCAAAAAACACGACGTAAAAATAAAACGGCATGAACAGATAATGTCCTCAGATATTTGCAATGTACCACCAGCACTCCCTGCCTTGGATGGATTTGGACCAAAAGGCCACAATTATCGCTCTACCAAAGAATACATTATTCATGACAGTATTGTTGAGAGAGCCGCTCTATTAACGTCAATAATTTACAAATGTTCTGAAAAAAATGGCTCTTGAATATGAAATTGCTGCCCTTGCAGCATTAATTGGATTATCTGGATTCTTCAGTGGACTGGAAGTTGCTTTAGTTGGTACCACTCAAGCAACTGTAGAGAGACTAGTTAAAGAAAAAGTCAAAGGTGCAAAATCACTACAAAAATTAAAAACAAATCCTGGTTGGATGATGTCCAGTGTAAATCTTGGAAATAACCTTGTAAATATTGGCTCTGCATCATTGGCAACTGTGGTTGCTATTGAAATTTTTGGGGAAAGTGGTATGGGAATCGCAGTAGGTGTAATGACATTTTTAATAATTATTTTTGGTGAAGTAACTCCAAAAACTTACTGTAATGCAAATGCAACAAAGATATCCCTACGCTTCTCCAAAGTTTTGTTAACATTTAGCTATGTTTTTTATCCCGCAGTTTGGATTTTGGAGAAAATTTCCCGTGGAATTATAAAAGTCACTGGAAGTAGTTATTTTCCTCCTGCTCTTACAGGTGCAGAAATTAAAGGAATTATTGATCAAGGACACAAAGATCTAGCCCTGGAAAAACATGAAAGAGATTTACTGCATGGAGCTATGGAATTCAATGATAGTGTGATTCGCTCAATCATGGTTCCGAGAACCAAAATGTTTAGCTTACAAAATAATATCTCCCTTGCAGAGGCTGCTGATCAGATTCATAATAGCGGCCATTCTCGAATTCCCATATACGGGAAAGATCTCGATGATATTCAGGGGATTTTACACGTCCGTGACATACTAAAGTACCTAAAAGATGCAGATTTACAGAAAAGAAAAGTTGGAGATTTGGTAAGGGATCCCATCTATGTTTCACAAGAGAAACAATTGAGTAGTTTACTAAAACAAATGCAAGCAAAAAATATGCACATGGCCATAGTAGTAGATGAATTTGGAGGAGTTGAAGGTATAGTAACCCTTGAGGACCTAATAGAGGAAATTGTTGGAGAAATTTATGATGAAACGGATCCTCAAAAACCTCCATTTGTCAGAATTGATTCTGATACAATTCTCACTGATGGGGAGATTGAAATTGATGTAATTAATGAATTCTTTAAAACCAATATTCGTTATGGCGACGATTATTCAATACTTAGCGGTCTTTTACATGAAAAACTGCAAGACATTCCAAAACCATCTGATGTTATAACCTTGAATTCCCTGAAATTTACCGTTGAGCAAGTGGAAAAAAATAGAGCCACAAAAATTAGAATACAAAAAATAAAATCTAAAGTGGAGGATAACCAGTGAAAGAACAGGTTGGAATAATTGCAAACAGACTAGTTTTAGGATTTGTGTTTGCATTTGTCTATCAAATTTTTGTTGGTGCTGCAACTTCTCTTTTATCTTTACCATTAACTGGAAACATTCAAGATCTTATTTCAGGGATTGAACAAATTAATTCTGAACAGGGACTTTGGTTTATTGTTTGGTGGATAATCTCTACAATTATTATTACTGCCATAGCAATAATAATTGTAAAAAATAAAAAATACTTGTATCCCTACAAAGAGGAAAAGGATATAGATATTCCTCCAAAAATTACCGCAGTCACTGCAATTGTAATTGGCTCAATCATTTCATTTCTTTTCTTTTTTATTGATTTTATTATTGGCTCAATTTCCAAAATTAACAATTCTGCAGACATTCAAGCAATTTATCAAGCAGCCGCAAATGGAGATTTTGGTCCACTGGCAATCAGCCTTGTATTCTCAATTATTGCTGGATTTGTAATAATTGCAGTCGTTAGTAAAACCACCACAGTAACAAAGTATACTCCTGATGTTGATTTTGCCAAATTTGCCCATATCACAAAACGTCTAAAAAAATCGGAAAATGCCACAAAACTATCTGATACTGTAGGTTTACAACCTGGGGCCTTGGTCCATGTGGGAAAAAAGTTAGTAGAAAAAATTACCTTTGAAAAAATAGAATTTGACAGTGGAAAATTTTCCCGAAATATGGTTGATTCAATTGAGAAATGTCTTGACACCAAGGGAAAAACTACTGTAACCTGGACAAACATTGTAGGTATTCACGATTCAAAAATAATCCAGAAAATTGGAGACTACTATTCGATTCACCCCTTGGTACAATCAGACATTATGAACACCGCACTTCGACCCAAAATTGAGAACCATGATGATTACTTGTATGTAATTTTAAAACTGCCCCACCTAATTTCAGAAAATAAAATCTTTATGGAGCAAATCAGCCTTGTTATTGGAAAAAATTTTGTATTGTCATTTCAAGAAACTCAAGAAGATGCTTTTAGTTCAATTAGAGAACGACTTGAAAAATACGTGGGTAGAATAAGAGAACGTGGAAACGATTACCTGGCATATGCATTAACTGATGCAATCATCGACTATTATTATGTTATATTAGAAAATGTTGGAACGCAAACAGAGCAACTTGAAGAAGAATTAATGAAAAATCCTACTCCAAAAACATTACAAACCATTCATACCTTAAAGCGGGAAATGGTAATTCTTAGAAAATCTATCTGGCCAATGAGGGAAGTAATTGATGGATTTGAGAGAATGCAATCTGAAATAATTCAAGAATCAACAAGAACATACCTTCGTGATGTTTACAATCACACCGTTCAGGTAATGGATAACATAGAAGGACTTCGTGACATGATAGGTGGAATGCTTGACACATACCTCTCAAGTGTCAGCAATAAAATGAACGAGGTAATGAAACTCCTTACCATGGTTGCTAGCATATTTATCCCCATTACCTTTATTGCAGGAATTTATGGCACAAATTTTTCATATGTACCGGAATTAGAATGGGAAGGCAGCTATTTTGTAATGTTAGGAGTCATGGGAATTATTGTTTTAGGCATGATGATTTGGTTTAGAGGAAAGAAATGGATCTAATTTGACAAATAGGGCCTTACAGAGAGCATATGAAATCCTCGAAGGTACTACTAATGATAAAATCACAAAAATCTTTCAAATTTTTATTATCTCCTTGATTGCAGTAAACGTTCTAGTTGTAATAATTGAAACTGAAGAATCAGTTTTAGACGAATATGGATATTTGTTTACTCCTTTTGAAGTTTTTTCAATTATTGTTTTTACTACCGAATATGCTGCAAGAATTATTGTTTCTAAATTAAATCCAAAATATCAGAATTCCAAATACCCGCGCATCAGAATATTGTTTGCCCCTATGATGTTAGTAGATTTGGCTGCAATCCTACCATTCTTCTTGCCTTTTGTAGTGGCTGATACTAGAATTATAAGGATAATTCGACTCTTGAGACTATTTCGTTTATTCAAGCTTGCAAGGTATTCGGATCCTATGAAAACACTTGGAGATGTATTCAAGGCAAAAGCAGGTGACTTGGCTGTAGCCTTTTTTATTCTCTTTATAGTACTAATTTTTGCCTCCAGTTTGATGTATCATGCAGAACATGAAGCACAACCAGAAGCCTTTGCTAGCATTCCTGCATCAATGTGGTGGGGAATTGTGACTTTAACAACCATAGGTTATGGTGATGTTTATCCAATAACAGTAGCCGGAAAATTAATCGCCGCAGGAGTGGCTGTCTTAGGAATTGCAGTATATGCTATCCCTACTGGTATAATGGCTTCTGCTTTTACTGAAGAATTACGTAAAAAAAGACAAAAATCAAAACAATGCCCACACTGCGGGAAGGAATTAGAATAAATGAAAATCAATTTAAATTTCTATTGTTTAATTGAGGAGGGAAATTAATTACAAGAAAAATGAATCAACATCTTAAATTTTTTAAGGAGAGTCACCATGAATATTAAAAAAATAGAAAGCTCCTTTGTAGCTACTTCTAACAAAAAGTGCTCAGTTGCAAAAAAAGGAATGGTATCTAGTGCATTTCCTGAAGCTACAAAAGCAGGAGTTGAGATGCTCAAAAGAGGGGGAAATGCAGTCGATGCTGCATGTGCTACTGCTCTTGCCCTAGGAGTATGTGAGCCTCAGGCCTCAGGAATAGGGGGTCAATCACTTGCTATCCTCCACATTAATGGTAAAACCACTGCAATTGATGGCTCTAGTCGAGCCCCATCTTTGGCGCATAACACTTTCTTTGAGAAAAAATCCCATCGATTCATTGGATACAAGGCAACAACAGTCCCTAGCACTATTGCAACGCTAGGATACCTCAATGAAACCTATGGACAATTAAAGTGGGAATCAATAGTCAAACCATCCATTCGTATCGCAAAACGAGGATATAGAATTACAAAACTACAACACGATTTACAAGAACAGAATCTTGATAAATTTTCGAGAGTAAAATCAAAATCTGGAGCTAAATATTTTCTAAAAGATGGTGTTGTTCCTTATGATATAGGAGATCTTTTTGTACAAGAGGATTTAGCTTATACACTTGAGCTTCTCTCAAAATATGGTTATCGTTCTTTCTATCATGGAATGATTGGAACACTAATTGATAAAGATATGAAAATCAATAAAGGATTTTTACGTAAAGAAGATCTTGCACTAATACCAGTACCTATTGAGAGAAAACCAATTAGTAGGCGATACCGGGGAATAAAGGTCTACACAATGCCTCCACCTGCTGCAGGTGATACGATGCTTTTGGTTTTAATGATGTTATCTAATTTGAAAAAATCCTTCCTTAGGTCACGTACTCCACAATCGTATCACTTTGTTTGTGAAACTTTTCGAAAAGCACTGCTATACCGAGTCCAACGAAAATTTAATCCTCAAACATATCATCAAATAGATCAGAGGACTCATTTGAGTACTAGTTTTGCGAGAACCCTTACAAAATCTATTAGAGATTCTATAGATCCAGAGTTACCATTAAAGGAAACACCTGACATCGAAGATACTACACACCTTTCAGTAATGGACAAGGATGGAAATGCAATTGGAATTACTCAATCGATAGAATTAGTTTATGGTTCAAAAGCAGCCGCTGATGGCTTGGGATTCCTTTACAATAACTACATGTCTGCCTATGAGTTGGAAAATCCAAATCATCCATTCTATCTAAGGCCTAATGCAATTCCTTGGACCTCGGTCTCTCCTTCTATAATCTTCTATAACCATGAGCCTTGGATAGTATTAGGTAGTCCTGGTAGTGCAAGAATCTTTTCTGTTGTTAGTCATTTTATCTCAAGGATAATTGATGGCGATAACTCAATTGGAGTAGCAATGGAAAGACCCAGAATACATTCTTCGCTTGATGGCAAAATTAGTCTTGAAGCATCAGATTCGGGAGCTGAAATCATCAAGCATTTAAAAAAAATGGGTTATAAAATTGACATTAGAGAGAGATTTTCCTTCTATCTGGGTGCAATTCATGCAGTACTCAAGGAGCAATCAGGCGATAGATTCCAAGGAGTTGCAGAAATGAGGCGTGATGGGACAGCAGAAGGGTTGAATTGACAAAGTTACCAGTTTTGTTATCCATTCCACATGGAGGAACACAAAGACCACCAGAGCTTGATGGACACTTGTCTATAACTGACAAGGATTTGTTTGATGACTCTGATCCCTTTGTAATTGAAATCTATGATTTGGGTGAAAAAGTAGAAGGTGTGGTAAAGTCAAATATCGCAAGAGCTTTCGTTGACCTGAACCGATCCTTGCAGGATCTTCCTCCCCAAAATCCTGACGGTCTAATTAAAAGTGCCACGTGTTATGAGAAACCAATTTACAAACAAGGAAGTGAGCCTGATGATTCTTTGAGAAGAGTGTTAATAGAGTTGTACTACAAACCATATCACAGGTCTATCCAAAAAAGTATTCAGGATTTAGATTTACAACTATGTTTGGATTGCCATTCAATGGCGTCTGTGGCACCAAATGTTTCCCCTGATGGAAATCAAAAGAAAAGGCCAATGTTTTGTCTATCTAATCAGGACGGAAAAACCTCATCCAAAGAAATGCTTGAACTCTTGGCCTCCTGCATTTCTGATTCATATGGAATTAGCAGAAGTAACATTTCGCTAAATGACCCATTTCATGGGGGGCATATCACTAAAACCTATGGTAACAATCCCATTCCTTGGATTCAGATAGAGATGAACAGAGATCTGTATTTATCGAAATCTTGGTTTGATGTAGATACTTTGTCTATAGATTCCTCAAGGCTTTTAGGCTTAAACAAAAAATTTGAAAACTGTTTGAATCTCTTGTTTTCAAAAATATAGATTTTTTTTAAAAATAGGTTTACTTGACAACAATCTAAGGTTTCATAAAATATGCTTCTGAACACTCGATACAACAAAATTCGCTTACGAAAAGATCAAATTCTTTTCCACAGTTTTTACATTTAACATTCACATCAATTGTTCATAAAGTTAATCTATTTGAATTAATCAGGATTATTTATGATTGGCACTTGTCAAAAATGTCATAAATCTGGAACTGAGATTCTAAAAACTACAGTATTGATTAGTGAGATTGGGGCAACTGACATTCCATTATGTCTGAATTGTAGAACGGATTAATCTCCTAAAGATCTATACTCTTAAAATTTGCTTTTCATTCCTAACTGGGTCATTTTTATCCCAAAAATGCTAGATTAATCCCCGTGAGTCGAACCTAAAAGTGAGGGCCTTGAATCAATTTGACAAGTCACCTTGAGAGCCCACCGAAATTTGTTAAAACTCTTTGACAGCCTAAATTTACATTTAACAATAAACAGTAATTTAAAAATTATTTTTTGGGAGGGATTAAAAATAAAAAAGAAGAGTTAGAGTCTATCTCCTTCTCTTAATAGCATCAGGATTATTTTCTAGGTAATGATACATGCACATTCCATTATTTCTACAACAACAGGGCATTACTTAGCCAAGAAAAAACAGTATTAATCTTTTTTGGTTAATATCGAAGATTGCTTTTGATCCTAATTGGTAACAAAATAAATTTTCATGAAATATAATCTTAAGGCATGCCACAACTCCACCAAACAGGTTTTATAATATATCTGAATTACTATTATGACAAAATGTCATTTAGACACAGATGAAATAACTTGGCACAAAAAAACTCCTTAAAGCAAAATAGAAAACAAATAATTTCAAAACATATGGTGAGTGAGTAAAAATTTTAAGATACAATAAATCCAAACGCTGTAAAGATTGCGTACGAATGAGATGTGTAGAGGGATGTGTTTGTGAATGTCACTGTGGAATGGGAATTTGAAATTTGACTCATTTTTGTAAAATCCACAATTGCAAATATCTCAAAAGACCATGTCCCTATTGCAACTACAGAATAATGAACGAGGACTGGGAATAACTTCCGATATCAGATAACTTAGATACTTTCAAGTTTTTTTATTTTACTAAATCTTTTATTAAAAAATTTCATTGCTTCCTTTAGAAATCCATAATACCATTTTTTTAAATAAGGATCTTCATGGACAATTTTTTTCCACTGCTTTATCTCCAGTGACCTTCGTCGACCAGATTTTCGAAATTTTGTGGGAACCAGCAAATTGGTGTAAAACCAAATTGAGATTTGATTTGCCAGCTCCTCCTCATCAATCTGTTCAAAATTGTTCTGATATTTTACATTCAAATAGGTCATAAGCTCAAATACTGGAAAATTTGAAATCTTGGAAATTTGTATTTCATCCATAAATAGTCCACTTGCAAGTTTTTTTAATCGATATACTTGGTTTCCAATGTTTTCCTTTAGATAGTTCCATTTTCCAAAAACCAGAGGGAGAATTTTTCCATAATTTTCTGCCATACGGTCAATTTGAGGGTAGGAAAGATCTAGAACATCTAGGCAATACAAGATTCCATGTAGTGATAATCTATATTGATCTGCAGGTGCTTTAGCATAGCTTTTTCCATCTTTTATTACTAATCCTGCCTCAAGGACTCCTATGGTATGTTTTCCCCTTGCCATTCTACCCATTAAAAATCGTCTATATTCTTTCTCCTTGGTTCTAATCCCAGTAGAATTGTCCATATGTGTTTTGGCCATTCCCCAGGTTGTCAAAGTTCCATTTAGGGCAAGAATCTCGAGCATCCTTTGAATATTTTCGTGATGTTTAGTACTTGGTTTTTTCCTAAAGGACTCACTTCCAAAAAGTCTATGAGCTTTTGGCCTGGTGTACATTTTGTATGCATGTAAATTACCATAAACAATTTCATGATCTTCTAAAGGCACGCCACAGTCTTTGGGAAAAACCCAAATAATAATTCTTGATTTTTCAATTGTTGGGTATTTCATCCGTGAATTGGCCATCCAGAATAACCAAGCCTTCCATAGTGGTTGGAAATGGGACTGCCAATATCAGCTCCAACCACTTATGGTTCCAAAACTAAAACTTTTTTTCGGGAATTGGCAACAATCAAAACACTTTCACCAAACAAGTTTTCCATCCAATCTAAAATTTGTATGTAATGGATCTTCTAAAAATTTCAAAATGGCATGCCACAAATTCAAAGTAACAATAAAAAAAAAAGTAATCCCCGCAACTTGGAGTCAAAGAAAAACTATCCCAAAAAAATGAAAAAAGATGGACGAATATGATATTTTGATAGATAATTATTTGTGGGAGGACAAATATCCAAAAGCTTTTTGCCGTTACTGTGGCAAAAACATTCCCAAATCAACAAATGATTATTGTTCAATTGATTGTGAAAAGGAAGATTCTATTTGGCATAGGATAAATTAGATGAGGTGAAAAATTGAAGTATACGTGTAGGGATTGTGAGTTTCAATTGGATGGAATTAGGGATAATTTTGATTTAGTGATTGCACATGAAAGAACACATAGAAACCAATCGAAACTATATTTAGCCAATATTACTAGGAGAAATAAATGAAGAAATTCATCATTGACCAACAAGTAGAAGATATCGAACTTCCCGAGAATCTTAAATTAAATACGTTTTTGCAAGAATTTCATTCCGACTGTCCTCGTCCTGAATGTAGTTTTGGATTTTATGGATTTGCCTTTGGACAATCTCCCTTTCCAGTACCAAAACCTGTGCAAGATGCACTAATCCAAAATGCCAACAAGGGAACATATGCGGGAGTTCCCGGTATTCCAGAACTAAGAGAAGCCATATCACAATACAATAAAAGAAATTTTGGATTTGATGCTGATCCTAGAAGGGTATATGTTGGACCTGGCACAAAAGAGCTAATTTTTAATTTATTGGAGATACTACACGGAACAGTGATTTTACCTACTCCAGCATGGCTGGGGTATCTTCCACAGATTAGATTTTTAAAGAAAAATTACCACATGTTACATGTCCGCTCAAATGGGAAAATTACTCCAAATGATCTTGAACATCTCATACTAAGACTACACGATAGACAAAAAATTCTCATACTAAACAATCCAAACAATCCAACTGGACTTGTTTATTCACATCTTGAACTAGAAGAAATTACAGATGTCTGCAGAAAGCATGGAATACTTGTTATTTCTGATGAGATCTATGCCCAAACCACGTATGACATTAACAAATTTGTTAGTATGGGGAAAATATATCCTGAAGGTACCTTTGTCACAAATGGACTTTCAAAATCCCATGCCGCTGGAGGTTACAGATTAGGATATGTTATTTTCCCGCAGCATACCTATGAGCTAAGACAGCAATTCAAAAAAATTCTTGCTACTGAATATACTGCTACATCTACCCCAATACAATACGCAGCAATTGCGGGATTCCAAGAAAGCAGGGAGATGGATGAATATTTTGAAATAACCAGAAAAATTCATCAAATAATGGGGGATTATACCTATCACGCTTTAAACAAAATTGAAGGAGTAAAGACTACTAAACCTGAGTCAACGTTTTATTTACTTGCCAACTTTAACTCGTACTCTGATTATTTCTTGTCAAATAAAATATCAAGCTCTCAACAGTTTTCGGAATCTCTTATTCGACACCCATATCATACAGCCTTAGTAGGTGGAGATAGCCTTGTTCTGGAAAGAACTGATTTTAGTGCAAGAATAGCCTTTGTTGACTATGATGGTAAAAGAGCAATGCAAAACTATGTGGAAAATCCCCCTAGGACTTTGTCAGATAGAATGGAATTTGTAAAAAATAATGCACCCAAAATAGTCGATGGAATAGCAATGATCCAAAGATATCTAGAGGACATCAAAAACAAAGCCAATTCAAAGATTTCAAGACAAAGGATTGATTTTGAAGGAGTAAAAACTCTGTAATCCTTTGTAAGTGAAATAAAAACCCACTTGAAAAATTTAGATAATTTCAAAAAAAGATTTGAAACATCAATTGAATTTAAAATTTTTCACGGATACTGTTAGAACATGTTTACATTGCAGGAACAATTTTTATGATTTGTATAGGGATTGTTGTTCTGCAAAATGTGCAAGTGAAATCTCTTAGAAAACCTTCAAAATATCTCAAATTACAAGTAAGAATCTCTAACTAGGACAATCACCGATCAGAGTTTAATTGCCAAGGCAACCTAAACCCACATAATTTTTGCAGTAAAATTGATCTAAATTGCTCAAAAATATTCACTCCATGTCATAAGACCTAATTTGTTTATTATTCAAAAATGGTAAACTTTGAGCAATCGTGGTCATCCCCATCAAAAGTAGGCATAACCGAAAAGATTAGCGAAGCTATCCACAAGGAAGGACCATTAAAGCCCAGAGTAGAAGAAGCGACTAGAACTTTAAACCAACCAATATCAAAACTTGATTCTATTTCAAAACAGTTAGAACAAAAAGATGCTAAATTATTTCAAAGGATTGTTGATGCACAACAAAATCATGACAAGATAAATGCAAAAGGACTTGCCACTGAATTAGGAGAATTACGAAAACATGAAAAAGTAATTGGTAACATTAGGTTGTCTATAGAGAGAACTCAATTGAGACTATCTACAGTCAATGAATTGGGCGATGTAATGCACGCCTTGGGTCCTGCAATGTCAACAATGAAGGCAATGGGACCAGCACTGACAAAATTCATACCAGAAGCCGATGCTGAATTTTCAGCAATGGGAGATACCTTAGGTGGACTTTTCTCAAACTCATTTGAAGGTAGTTTTGAGAGCAGTGTGGGATCTGATGAAGAAACAGAATTGATCCTTCAAGAAGCCTCTGCAGTTGCAGAAGACCAAATCGGAGAGAAATTTCCAACAGTTCCTACCTCTTTATCTTCAGGAATAGCCTCAACTTCAGAACAAAACTAGGGTACGTAAAACTCTGTCTGTTTTATTTTAAGATTAGTTGGGATTAATCAATATGTAGTATTTGTTTTTCAAAAACTATCGCATGGACATATTATGGAAAGCTTGATGAAAGACTACGAAACTTCTGAATCAAAATAATTTTTTCATAAAAGAAAAACTTTATTTTCGTCAGGTTAAAATATTGGATTTGCCTTTTAATCTTGGAAGTTAGCCAAGAGGTAAAAAAAACGATAAAAAAGTTATTTTCAAAGTTAAAGAAAAAATTTGCAGGTCAAGATATAGTTTTTGATCAAGAACTCTTAGACCACTATAAATGAGGAAAGATAAGAATTTGCCACTGAGGAATAATAATGAAAGCTTCTGATCTTTTTGTAAAATGCCTGGAAACTGAAGGTGTGGATTACATTTTTGGGATTCCTGGTGAAGAAAACGCTGATTTTGTAATGTCTTTATCTGAATCTAAAATCAAATTTATTTTAACACGTCATGAACAAGGTGCTGCTTTCATGGCTGATGTTTATGGGAGACTCACAGGCAAAGTAGGTGTCTGTCTGGCTACACTAGGTCCGGGAGCTACTAATCTTGTAACAGGTGTTGCAAACGCAAACATGGATAGGTCAAGATTACTTGCCATTACTGGACAGACTGATTCTCATCTTTTACACAAAGAATCTCATCAAAACATGGATGCCATTACTTTGTTTAAACCAATCACCAAATGGAATTGGTCAATACGTAATCCACAAAACATTCCAGAAATTGTGAGAAGAGCATTTAAAATTTCACTTGAAGAAAAACCTGGTGCAACTCATATCGAATTACCTCAGGATATTGCTAAAAAAGAATCCGACATTCCTCCAATAGAGCCTCAACCAATTTTTCGATCTGAGGCAAATGAGCAATTAATCAAACAAGAGTATGGCGGTTCTAAATATATCACTACAGGAGTTAAGATTATCATTTATGCAGTCATCATTGCAATTGCACTTACCCAACTAGGCGTGGGTGAAACAATAATTCCAATTCTGGTCGCTGCCTTCTCATGGAGCATTGCGGCTGGAATCGGTGCTGCTATTGCTATAGGCCTAGGGTTTACCTTCAAAGATATGTTCCCAGCAATTATAAACTCTGCATCAAAGCAACGTTCAATTCTTAAAGTTGGTCAAAAAGTAAAGATTGGGGAAGATAAAGGGACCATAACTGCCGTTGATTTATTACACATTATACTTGCAAATGAAAATAATGAGAGTATAATCATACCAACCAAAAATCTATCAAACCAAACTATTCGAGTCTTTGGAAATCCTGTTAAAGAGGAATAAAGAGTAACACCACAAGAAGGAACTAAATTCAATATCATTCAAAAAAATTATCTGATTACACCTAGTGATTAATAGTTTACAATTTTATCTGAAAATTTTAAAATAAATAATAATTGCTGTCGCACCAATCCCTACTAAAATAACACCTAATCCAACTAACCATCCTTCAGAAAATAGCTGATAACTCGAGATAATTATAGAACCTACCAAAATGGCAATAACAATTACCAAATAAACAATTACAAAATTCTTATTCATGTTCCATTAGATTCGGTCTAAAATCTCTTTTTTCTTTGCCTCAAATTCTTTTTCGGTTATTATTCCAAGCTCCTTTAACTTTGCAAGGTCACTTAACAAATCAAGGCTAGATTTACCATATTGTGTACCAACTCTAATCCTCCCAACAAATTTCTCAAACAATTCAAAAATGGTATCTCTAATTTTTACTAGGATGCGTATAGTTTTCCGTTTGTATTTATTTTTGTCTTTCTGGTCCATTGATCTTATCTGTGTTGTTTTAGATTGTACTTCTTGTACGATGGAACTCTCCCTTGCCTTTTGAATACCATCTTTGATATTTTTGTCGATTTTTTGGGATGTGTTTACAGCAAAATCAAAAGAACTCTTCATAGTTTCATTAGCTTTTTGTTTTATTTTCAAAAAGGAATCTTCTCTTGATTTGGATTCTTGTTTTTGGGGATGTCTTGAGTCTGATTCTTCCTTTTTTACGACTAAATTCTTTTTAGTTTCTTTTTTTGGTTCCATTTTCAGGTGACCATTAAATCATTTTGAGTATATTTTAAGGTGTATTATTTTTGAAAGCTTTAACAACAACTCTGGAATTTATTGCTTGTAATTGGCAAAAAAGTACATTGTTGTTGCATTAATAATTGGAATAACCTTAGGCTCACTTGGAACCTATTTTTCTAACTATGCACTTAATCAAATTGGAATTGACGAATTATCGATTCCATCAATGAACAAAGAAAAGCCAACTGGGGCACAAATACAAAGCACACCAAAAAGTATTCTAACAAACGAATTACAGTACAATCTTGTTGAAGTTAAAAAGACTGACTTTGGAATAAACGGAGAAAAACCTCTAGAAGGAGGAGTCTTCTTGGTAACCAAAATAGAAATTGAAAATTTTGGCAAGCATGAGGTTATAGTTTATGGCAAAAACTGGTTTTTAAAAGATCAAGATGACAGGGTATATACTCCAAAAACGTTCAATGCAGCACCTGAAAAAAATGAAAACATTTTCAGTATCAGAATTCCCCCAGGTTTTAAAATAGTACAAGACATTGGTTTTGAGATTCCATCAAGATTAGATTCAGCAAGGGAATTATATGTTGCAGATAGAGCGTTTGAATCGGAACCCATTTTCTTAGGCTGGGTTTAATTTTTAAAACCTAATTTCAAAATAGAAACAGGTGAGAATCTATTAAATAAAACATCCAGACTTTCTAATACACGTCAAAAAGAATCTGTGTATGTATTGATGATGTAAATAAAAAACTAAGATTATATCAAGCAAAACTAATTAAAAAAAATCAAAGTTCAGTAAGTTTTTCAAATATCATTAATCAATTAGTTGCTTCATTCTTGATAGAAAAAAATGGGTGATTTTACAAAATACCCAAATTGCGCCAAGGAAAAATTAGTGGTACCTTTGAGACAAGAAGGGGATAAAATGATGTGTCCATTTTGTGGTTCTATTTATTGAAAAATACTCGAATCATACCTTTTCAAGTAATTTTTTTTAAGAAAACTCTTTTTCTGAAAGTAACTCTTTTCCTTCATTTTCCCCTATTTTTCAATTAAATCCAGGATTCCTTTCTTAAATGATCTTACTAGTAATGGAGTTTCCTGACAATATTCTTTGAATACGCTCGATAATCTCGTTTGGACCGCCAGCATTATCCAAGGTAACTACAAGAAGCATATTATCTCCAAATGGAAAAATAGCTCTCATCAAATCATCATATACCTGTAGAGTATAGTGAGAATTTCCAATTTTTTCTGAAACACTATTTCTAAAATTCCATGAATCAATTGTATGTTTCAGAGCAATTTTGTTTTCTTTTTCAGTTAAAAGATTTGTTACCCCGTCCATTTTTCGTTTATGTATAATATTGCCCTTCAAATCATAAATCATAACATATCTTATATTTCCAGAAACATTCATGATGCTGTTTAGAAATTTTTCTTGATTTACCAGTTTTACTTGGTTCATTTTATTTCCTACCAACTTCTTACACCTTTTTTATTGGAGTAACAACATTCAAAACACATTCTTTGAAATTGTACTCCAGAGTTGCGTTGAAATTTTTTTACCATAAAGCTTCCACATTTGCGATGGGACTGAGTTGTCATGCTGGTACAAGTACCTCACATTCCTTAGAGTGGGCAGATCTGATTGCACTCACGGTATATAGAATAGTGTCCCCTTCAGGTAAAGGATTTACACAATGTCCACATAGAGGTCTTATTACCAGAGAATCATAATCTACTTCGCCAATGTCTTTTTTACATTTTGCACAGGAGATTGTCTTTGTGTCATATATGTTCAATTTTTTGCACCAATGAGAAAAAATATCAAGATTAGAATAATAAATAAATCATAATTTGAACACCTGTTGATCAATGACAATCAGTTGACTTTAATCAGTATCAAAGCAACAGAACCATGGTTGATATAGATTAGACATATGTTGGATAATTATGGCAAACAGAACAATTTCTCAAATAAACTGTAAACATTCTTCATCAGTTAAAATGCCCGGATACAAAAACAAGAGAGAATGTGTAACATGTCAAAAGATCTTCGATATTGACATATTCTAAAAACGTTAGGGGGCAAAAAATGAATTACAATTATAAAAACTGGTTTTCACTGGGAAAGAAATTCAGATCAAAATTGTAGAATGAACTAATTACAATATTTACAAGGTTGATAACCTAATTTGGATGCAATTTCCAAAGAATCAGGCGTGAAATACTGCCTTTGGGATGTCTTAATTTGATAAATCTCACAATTAGCCACCATGTTAGCTAAATGATGAACAATCCTTGTTTCCTTATCTCCAAGATACCCAGGCATTTTAGAAAAAATAAAAAAGAGAAAGATGGCTACAAAATAATTTCCTTTTTTAAATTAGGAATTAGTCTTCGTCATTTTTTTTGCTTTTAGTTGCTCTCTTTTTTGCCAATTTATTCCTCCTTCATTTTTTCAACAATTCAAGTAATAACCGATTATCAAATTGTATTCCTAGACTCTAAAGTAAACCAGTTGACTATGTGTGGTTCCAAAATCAATTCTTATGAAAGTTATCTTATAGAATTAAAAAATTTCAAGATTATCCTGGATGAATGGCGTAGGAAATGTGGATTTTTTCTTTTGTTCAAGAAAATTAGACTATAACAATTAATTTTAGTTGTCTGTTTACTTTCCTTTTTTAATCTTGGTTAGCTACTAGAACTTTCAATATTTTTCAGTTTTTCCTTTAAATTATTTAATACAAAATATTAAATCCCCATCTTGTTTACTGCTTGCTCTTGTTAGTTGACATAATATGCGGAAATTGTGGAAAAATAATAAAAACAATGAAAATGCTTAGACCTCTAAAAGGAACAATGGAAAAATTTTCTAATAGATGTCCTTTTTGTGGAAAGTTATTATCTACTGTTGATTTTTCATTAGGAGTAGAAAATTTATCTCATTAGAATTAAAAATTTTTAATATATTCAGACGATGAATAATGGGAAATTTCTAATTAAAGAAAATTCTGTTTTTTTGAAATTAATAAAAATTTCCTGGAAAAGACAATCTTGAAAATACTCATTCTATGTTTTTTTTAACTTTACCAGTAGAAATTTAACTAAAATAATCTGCCAAATATAGCAGCCAAGAAAAAACCGCAGCTAAAAAAACAACCGAGACTTCAAAAAAGAAATAATCTTTCGAGGTCTTTTTCTATTAAAAGTCATGAAATTTTCAAATTATTTGGGTTACAATCTTTCTTGATACATTTAGCAAATCTCGAATAAAAATGGCCTCAGGTAGGCGTAAAAATTAGATAAAAAAGGTTTGAGACCTAATCATCACTCCAATTCCATACAGAATCTTGGTTCTTACATTTTTCTGAACAGTATTTGATATTTTCATTTACCTTCAAACCGCAATATTTACAAAAGAATTTTTCTTCCTTCCATAACCTATCCTCAGACTGAAATTCCATTTTTTTATCCTTTTGATCTTCTTATTTTTTTGAAACACTCTTCTTGTCTTTGTGATTTTTCATTACTAGATTCTGAAAAATTCCCAAATAATTCTTCCAAGTATTCGTCATAATTTTTGTTCATTTTATGCATCTTTTCTCAATCTTTATTTTTTTCTAAAAGGCTCGAACATTATTTTTTTAATTCTTCCTTTGTTGGGTAGATGTAAATTCTCCTTTAGGTTTGAATACACGAATATCATCTTAAATCAATAATGTCAAACAGTTCTTCTGCCCGTTTTACAACCTTATCAGAATCAATTCCCCTCTCAGCACTTACCATTACAAGATAATGCTCCGTTGGAACTGAAATAATTGTAATTTTTTTTCTTTTCGAAATAATATAATCTATTGGCCCAAGAGTTTCATCTAGTTCTTGCCTCATTCTAAGGTCCAGCATCATTTGCATGTAAACCATCCTTACTTTTTCATCATCAAGGTATCTATTGATGCCAGGTTTGAATCTTCCAGCAACTATTCTTCCAAGCTTGTTAATGACTGCCACATGACGAATATTGTCCATTTCTAATAACTCCATTGAAGCTTTTTCCAGAGATTCAATTTCTTTAAAAGTTGCCACCGACATTCTAGTTTCCTCCGTAAAGCCAACTGCTTTGCGAAATCTTAGAATATAGTTTCTCTAAAGGCAGGATAAAGGGTTGGTATCTTTTGCAAGAATTTCCATTCATACATTCTGAAAGATGGTTAGTCATTTTGTAATCTTGGATAATTTAATTTGATATAAAAGACAAGGAAAAAATGAATTAGAATGAAACACAATTATCCAGTTGATCTAATGTTGGATTAAATCAATTAGAGGACTTTGTCACCTGAAAAAGTCAAATTATAAAGCCTTTAAGTCCAATTTTTGGTTTGATTATACGATGAAATACCATTTTCAAATTTGTAAGTACCTGTGGGAAGAAATTCTAGGTACATTTTCCAAAGTTCTAAAACATGAAAGAATCCACAAGGCATCAAATCAGCTTGAATAAGGAATAAAAAATTATGATTTCAAAATTGTTACCCTTGGTTAAATTTGCCATGGTTTTCTCGGTAATTACCCTATCTCTTGTAGGAGTTCAAATGGTTAATGCACAATTTGAAAATTCAGATATTGTGAAAATACAATGTGAAAAAAAATATTCAGAATATAAAAAATCTTATAATGATCAGATGGACCAAAATAGTCCCGACCAAGGATACTTTGATGAGTGTTTGAATCTGTTTGAAGATCCATTGTGGGATTTCAAAGGTAAGGATAAAATCGACAAGGATTATAATTTGAAAATTTTAAAATCTAAACTTCATCCATTAATTAAAAATTTTGAAAATCAAAATTTACGAATCAACAATTTGAGTTTTATTAACATTGGTTTTGAAGAATATGCTGTGAAAATTCGGATTTGTGCTGATAATAAAACAATATTGGAGCCAAAATTTTTTGTTGTTACCAATAAAGAATATTATTTAGCCATGGGTGATAAACAGATAAAAGAAAACTCATGTAGTATTGTATGGACTTATGCTTCTTCAAGCAATCCAGATGAAATTAATTTCATTCCTTTTAACGGAAATTACATGCCTTCAAAATACATGAAGATAAAGTCAATTTATTAAATTTACATTAAAGTTAATTGAGGAATTTTGTATGATTGTAAAGTTTAACAACTATGGAAAGAGTTTGGGAATCAAACTAATTTAACAAATCTATCCACCAACTTGGGGTGTTAAACTAATTTCGCAAATTTCGCCTAAAAGAGTAACTAACATTTGAGAGATTTAGACTATTCATAAATCCCTTTAGTGGTTTGAAAATATTTCCTGTATTTCCTACATGTTCAGAACTTGAAGCAAAAATCGGATTAAAATCAGTTTTGAGAATTGTGTGGAGAAATGATATATCTTACAAATTATTTATCAGTATGATTAGTTTTCTTCATTTCGTCCTAGGTGGATTATTATTAATTCCGATCTTTGGTTATGGGTTTGCTGAAACAATTCAGGTGGACATTCCTGTTGGTTCTTCTGAGCCTACATCTAATGTTCATTTTCTACCTGAAGAAGTTTCAGTAAGGCCAGGTGACAAGGTTCGGTGGGGCAACACAGATTCAGTAGCTCATACAGTTACGTCTGGCACACTTGAATCAGGCCCAATCGGGCTTTTTGATAGCGGGCATCTACAACCTGGAGGTAATTTTGAAGTGCTATTTGGAGAACCTGAAAATGGGGAGATAAAATATTTCTGCACAATTCATCCCTGGATGACTGGTGTTGTCAATATAGTAGACATTGACCACGAATTTCAAATTTATCATAATGTTGGTATGGAAGTATCAAATTTACCAATAGATATTGCATACAAAGTTCAGAGAAACCTGGTAAATGTTGAAGTTGACCCTACAAGAAAAATGCTTACTTTTAATTTTGAAGGAAAAATTACCAATGATGAGTTTGTTGTAAGGTTGCCTAATGGACTTATCAAAAACCCTCAAACTGTTTGGATGGATGACAAACAAATTACAGACTTTGATTTAACAGAAACTAATGGTATATCAACTCTTACCATTCCCTTAATGGAAACAACAGAACAACTTAAGATAGTTGGCACCGAGGTCATCGGAAAACCTATCCAGAAAGAATCTATCCTAATTAATCAAATTCATGCCATTTCAGACAAAAAATATTATGAAAGAGAAGAAAACATAGTAATCTCAGGAGAAATTGAAAATCCCGTCCAATTATTTCAGATCTCTCTTGATGTAATTTCTCCAAAAGGGGTAGTAGTATACCACAAAGAAATTCCAATTGGAAATGAAACAAGATTTACTGAGACTATTTCTACTATTGGGGTATTGCGCGGATTTGGGGAATACCAAGTGAAGATTTCTGGGCCTAGTGCAAAAAATTCTTTTCTAACTTTTGAGTATGGAATGGATCCACTAGAAGATTTGATTGAATTACCATATTATAATCCTGCATTAAAACAGATGAAATCAGGAACTGATCCAAGTAAGGTAGTGTGTAGTTTTGGTCTAGAGCTTCTAAAGAAAATTTCAAATGGTAAAGCAGTTTGTTTGACTAAAACTACAGCAAAAATTCTGTTACAAAGAGGTTGGGCGACTAACTTTTGATAAATACTGTCAGGGATCTAATTGTAGAAATTGTAACTTGTCCTGTTATTTTAATTGACATAGAAAAGATATGAATAAAATTTTTGAACACATATTGGTGCCATACAATGGATGTCCTGGTAGTCAAAAGGCATTCAAAAAATCAGTAGAATTAGCAAAAGTGACACAATCAAAAATTACGATTTTTACATGTTTAGAAGAAAGATCTACTTTTGGTTTTTTTAAAACAAAGACAAGCAAACAGGAATTTGAAAAAGAACACAAACTAGTAAGGGAAGAACATGTAAAACTTGAAAAAAATGCCGAAAATCAGGGTGTTTCATTAAATTCTAAAATAATTAAAAGCAATATGGCATCTGAATCTATACTTGAATTTGCAGAAAAACATGATGTGGATTTGATAGTTATGGGGCTGAAAAAACAAACCAGACATGAAAAAATATACTATCCTAGCACCATTGAAGCTGTTTTCAAGAATTTTCAAGGTGCAATTTTAGTTTTGAATTAAAACCTGTTTGGTCTTTTTGTTTTCTAATTGTTGGTGTTTGTTAATATCAAGTGGCAGGATGTACAGAAATTGGAAAAACAGGAAATCATTGGATAAATTACCATATCATAATGGGCAAAGTTCATTCATCCGAGAAAAAATATAAAATCAAAATTAGAATTTTTGTTGAATGATTTAACGCCTATCTGCGTCCATTTTTATCCCCGAAATGGTAGGTGAATCCCCGTGGGCCCATTTACCATTTTGGGTACTAAATTTACTACATTTTACGCCCAAACAAGAAACTTTTCTCTGTCAAGGTTCGAGTCTCAAATGGCTTGAACCTTTGAAAATTATTTTTTGGGAAAAAGCTAATCTAGATTTTGTTTTTGCCAAATCTCTTTTTTGAAATAAATCAACCAAATTGCTGTAAAAAAAGCAAGAGACAACCCCATCGAATACTTTTGTAATCCTTCTTGATCTTGGCTTTCTTCTGTGGTTTTATCTTGTAATTCCTGAACGTATCGCTGGCTAGTCAGTGGGTTTATCATCGTTTCTAAGGGATTCCGCTGATCTGTAATAATGGGAGCCTTTGAGACGTCAACTGGTTTTTGATAAAAATGATCTTCCACACTTAGCTCATCGACTAGATAGTTTGAAGGATTATTTTTAGCAATCTCAAAAAGTTTCAATCTGTCAAATTCATACGGCTTGTTTGAGGAAACAACCATAACGTTTTGAAGATTTGTAGGATTTGATTCTGTGGGGAAAACGTATGCTACTGGGAAGGTTTCTTTCATGGTCTTGAAAACTGCTTTGACTATTTGAGAACGGCTTCCTTCAATTGAACCTAAGAGATTAGAAACTATTACCCCATCAGGCTCTAGCCGTTCCTCAAGTGTTTGGAAGAATTCGTGGGTCATCAAATGATAAGGAACATAGGTTGATGCATATGCATCAAGAACTATCAAATCATATTTTTTCTCAAATAACGAAAGATGCTTTCGTGCATCATCATTGAATACTTGGAGTCTTGGACCTTCTTTTAGGTCAAAGTGTTCTTTTGCAACATCAATTACATCTGAATCAATCTCAATTACATCGATTTTTGTATCAGGGTATAATGCAAGAAAGTTTTTTGGGCCAGTAAAGCCCCCTCCTCCAACAAATAGCACATTGGTTGCATCAGGATTAAACATCATTCCAAGATGAAAGTACTCTGTATAGTCTATTACCAAATCGAGGGGATCATTGCGGTTCATCGAACTGTGTTGCATGCCATCAAGGTACAAACTGCGATTATCACCAAATTCGGTAACATCAAGATGGCTAAAGAGAGTCTCTTTTTCGTATACCAGTGTTCCATAATGAGGATATGGATGAACAGACATCCAAGTCCAAGGAACCAGCAAAATAATCAAAACGGCCACAGCTATTACTTTGGGGAAATTTTTGAGGCCGATTAGTGAGCTTCCAATTAATACAATTCCTAACCCAAAAATTATTTGGTTTACTGAAAAATTTGGAATTAAAACAAACACTGTTAGAAATGTTCCAAAAATACTTCCTATCGTGGCAACAGAATAAAGATTTCCTGAAATATTCCCAACACTTTTCAGCGTTCTTGTTCCAAGTTTGATTACATATGGCGAGACAAACCCAAGAAAAACTGAAGGAAGCATCAACAACAAAAACGTGGCAAGCAATGGAGCATATTGTGTTCCAGGCAATATTGCTACACTAAAATTTACAATTTGGGAGGCAAAAAATGGAATCGATACAATAAACAATCCAACGGAAAAAACAATTCCACATATTTTGTCAAATCTTGGGTGATTATCGGCCATCTTTCCACCCAAGAAATACCCTAAACTCAAACCACTCAAAATTACCCCAATAAGACTTCCCCAAGTGTAAACTGTGCTTCCAAAAACAGGAGTAAGGATTCTACTTGTAACAATCTCCAAGCCCATTATGATGCTTCCAGAAGTAAATGTGAGAATTCTTAATTCCCATAGATTGTCTTGGCGGAATTTAGAAATAGGCTTAGCAGTCATCGAAATTCAATTTTTTTTAGAAATAACATAATATCAATATCACGGATTATCTCAAAACAACTCCGAAATTTTTCAAGACTTTTCTAAGGCTTTGAAATTATTTTTTGGGAAGGATGAGCCATCTAATGCAAAACCAAGACTTTATTCAGCGGTTAAATCTATAAACTGATACCAAATTGACTTTTAATTATACTGTAAAAACCCAAAAAAGCATAGATAATGTCATTGAGGAAATTACATCAAAACTATCTGAAATAAAATTTGGAGTTCTTGGAACCTTAGACTTCAAGGGAATATTTGCAAAGAAGGGAATTGATTATCCACACGAATACAAATTATTAGAGATTTGTAACCCACAGGCGGCAAAACAAGCACTAGATTCAGATCCAAATATTGGATTATTGCTTCCATGTACCATAGCAGTGTACGAGAAAGGCGGAGAAAATTACATCAGCTTGGCAAAACCTACAACTCTGCTAGCTGTTGCATCAAACGAAGTGCTAGAATCTATGGGAAAAGAGATTGAAGAAAAACTAATTGAAGTAATTGATAATTCAAAATAAAATATTTCCACGCCTACCTGCGTCCCTTTTTATCCCCAATTTGGTGGGTGAATCCCCGTGGGCCCATGGATTCTTTTCTTACCCAAAAACGGTTCAAGTCTAGTACGAATTGAACTCAAAGATTAGAACACAAATTTCATTTCAAAGATCAAAAATCAAAATTGGATATTGAAATTTGAATTATATACTCTGAAAAAGGATTGATAACATGGTAAGTCAACCTATTTGGATTGCAATCGTAATTGGCGTTTTCTTTGTAGGAATTGGTCTCAGTTATGCTCATTTTGCAAATACCTATGATCCGATGTCTATGAAATTTCAAAATCAAGAATTATTTGATCAAATGATGTCTAATAACCCAAAGATGTCTCAACATTGGATGGATTCAGGTATGATGAATCAACAACAAATGATGAATGATCCACAGATGATGAATCAATGGATGGATACTATGATGAATGATCCTCAAGCAATGCAACAAATGCATGATATGATGATGTCTAACCCTCAACACATGAACCAGATGATGGATCCAATGATGAACACAATGATGAATGACCCACAAATGCAACAACAAATGATGACTCACATGATGGGACATCAAGGAATGATGAACTCTATGATGACAAATCAAGATATGATGAACATGATGATGGGAAGTAACATGATGATGGGAGGTCACATGATGGGTTCTGAAATGATGGGCCAAGGAATGATGAGTTCTCAATCATCTCAAACAATTCCTACTGATGAAGATCCTCAAACTAGAACATTTCAAATCAGTATGGAAGAAGTAGAATTTTTTGCTGAAGTCGAAAATGAAGGAGGAGAAGAAGCAATAGCATTTGTTGAACTACACAGATGGGGCCAAACACCATAATTGTTAATCAAGGAGATACTGTAGTTCTTGAAATTACTAATCCTAGAAAACATGCACATACATTATCAATTCCTGCATTTAATGTAAATTCTGAAATTCTTGAACCAAGAGAAGGAGCAGATACCGTAACATTTGTAGCTGATACTCCAGGGGTTTTCACATTTTATTGCGGATTACCCTACAATCCAGACAAATTGCATTGTGATCCTGATCATAATATGATGGCAGGAACTTTGATTGTCTTAGAATAATCTGATTTCATGCCTAACTGCGTCCATTTTCAACCCAAGTTTGGTAGAAGTGAGGATGTACATTTTTGTTGATTGTATTCCGACAAAAAATTTGTTTTAATCACTATGTACTTCGTTTTTCTTTTTATTGAATTTGTTGTATCCTTCTTGGTTGTATCCTTCTTTGTCGTAACCTAGGTGATCATATCCTAGTCCATCATATCCGTTACTATCATACCCATTTTCATCATATCCGTTACTATCATACCCATTTTCATTGTATCCATTTTCATCGTATCCATTACTATCATACCCATTTTCATCATAACCGTCTTTGTCATAACCGTCTTTGTCGTATCCTCTTTTGTCATAACCGTCTAGGTCATAACCGTCTTTGTTAAACCCGTTTTTGTTAAACCCATTTTCATTGTATCCTTTTTTGTCATAACCATTTTTGTTAAACCCATCTTTGTCGTATCCTTTTTTGTTAAACCCATATTTATCAAAAGCAATTTTTGTATCGATGTGAATTCCATCTATAGAAAAACCCCGATTATCATACCCCTCTTTATCATATCCTTTTTTGTCGTATCCTTTTTTATCATACCCATCTTTATTGTAACCCTTGAAATCGAATCCATCTTCGTCATACCCGTTTTTGTATCCTTTTTTATCATATCCTTTTTTATCATATCCTTTTTTGTTAAACCCTTTTTTGTTGTATCCATCCTTATCATACCCTTTTTTGTTGTATCCATCCTTATCATACCCATTTTTGTCGTATCCTTTTTTGTCATACCCATTTTTGTCATAACCATCTAGGTCATATCCATACTCATCAAACGTACGACTAAATCTATCCAACAAACCCATAACAAAATTTCATGAATTCAATTCAGATAAGCATTTTCACGCCTACCTGCGTCTCTTTTCATCCCCATTTTGGTGGGTGAATCCCCATGGACCCATATTTTCTCCCATTATTGCCATTAAACTAACCTTTCAAAATTTAGTTGTTCAGGCTGAACAGACATAATATTATGGGAATTTTCGTTCAAGGAATTCATGACAAGGAATACGGATTATCATGGTTAATTTGGACTCTATAATGCAAAAACCAATTACAATCACGCAGAATTTTTCAGTACAACAAACAATTTTAAAATTCCTTGAGAAAAAAATCAGTCGTTTAATTGTAATTGAATCCCAATCATCTATAGGAATTGTAACGGCCAAAGACATTGGATTATTTTTGCTAAATGATGAATCCGAAAAAAGCCTTGACTCCATTCCTGTTTCTGAATTAATGAAACCAATAATTTCTGTCGACAAGTCAACCAATATTAAAGAAGGTGCTCAAATTATGACGGATAAAGGAATTGGCTCACTTGGGATAATTTCTGATAATAAATTAATGGGAATTGTTACCAAGACGGATCTAGTAAAATATTATGCGGAAAATTATCTGGGTGTTCATGAAGTAGGAGATCTGATGACGATTTCTTATGTTTTTATGAATTCAAATGAATTACTCCATAAAATAATTTCAAGAATGGCTGAAGAAAAAATTTCTAGAATTTTCTTAGAAAATAAGGAAAACGAACTTGAAGGAATTTTAACTTTAAAAGATTTTTTTCCTTTGGCTATAGAGAAAGGACATTTGAATACTCTAAAATATAATGATTATCCTGAAACTTCGGTTTTATATATGGGAAAAGGATTTGGGCATACTACCTTAGCAAAAGAAATTATGAACAATAAGGTTGTGTCAGTTGATTTTAAAGATGATGCAGTAACGGCTTGTGCTAAAATGATTGAAAATCACATTAGCGGGGTGGAAGTTAAAACTAAGGATAAAACTTCTGGATTAATTACTAAAACAGATGTAGTAAAAGCCATCTCTAAGATAGAAGATTGATTTGTTGAAATTATTTTTTGGAGGAATAAAAATCTCCAAGAAAACCCTCTGAAATTCTTAAATTATGATAATCTTTTGTAAAATAATGTATAAATTTAAAATTTAAGTTATTTTTTATATAATACTCATAATTATTTATTAAAAATAGTAGATTTAAAACAACTGTTAATTTTTTCATTAATTTACTTTCGCTTTAAATATCCGATAATTGTATTTTGATATAACTTGAAAAAAGAGGAGGGTAAAACCTGATGGCCGAATTAGATATTGGAATACTTGTTGGACAAATAATTTTAGGAGTTATTATCATTGGAATTATCCTATCGGGAATTCGAATTATCCGACCCACTCACAGAGCAGCAATTGAAACTTTAGGAAAATATACAAGATTTCAAAGATCTGGAATCACCTTTATTCTTCCATTTATTCAAAAAATGTATTCAGTAAACATAACTGAACAACTAGTTGATGTTATGCGTCAAGAAGTAATCACAAAAGATAACTTGAACTGTACAGTTGATGCACAAGTCTATTTTAAAGTCGGAGATACAGAGGAAGAACTCAAAAATGCTCTTTATCAAGTAAACGATTACACCGTACAAGTGGTCCAACTTGCAAGAACTACTCTGAGAAATGTAATTGGAGATAACGTATTCAAAGATGTTAATTCCCAACGTGGAAAGTTAAATCAACAAGTCTTCGATACCATGGAGACAGAAACTAAAGACTGGGGAATCAACATTGTTAGAGTGGAACTCAAAGAGATAGAACCTCCTGATGATGTTCAAGAGACCATGAATATGGTCATAAAAGCTGAAAATGACAAGCAATCAGCAATAGACTTTGCAAATGCCAGAGAAACAAAAGCAGATGGTGAGAGAAGAGCAAGCATCAAAGAAGCTGAAGGAGTCAAACAGGCATTAATTTTAGAGGCAGAAGGAAAGTCACAGGCAATAGAACGAGTTGCAGAAGCAAGAGCAAAAGAGATTCAGTTAGTAAATGAATCAGCAGAAAGATATTTTGTAGGAAATGCAAAGGATCTAAAAAAATTAGAAGTCACGCAATCTAGTCTTGAGGAAAACTCTAAAATTGTTTTGACAGAAAAAGGGATTTCTCCAACACTGGTTCTAAATGAAACTGGAGAGACCATAATTCCAACAAAAACTAACGAAAAATCTAGCTGACTCTTTTATTTTTTTTGGGAACAAGAAGGAGAAATTAATTTAGAAGAGCAACTGGTTTTTTGAATACTTATTTGTAGGTACGTTGTTTTCCATCTTTGAATTTTTCCCTTGGATAATGTTTCATTGATAAAGCTGCCATCTGATCTAAAATTCCCTGCAAGTCATTTCCTTTTTTAGTTACCTTGTATTCCACTCTAATTGGAACCTCATCATATACAATTCTAGAAATAAGACCAGCCTTTTCCATTTCCTTGAGTCTTGCTGAGAGAGTTTTTGGATTTGCATCTTCAATACTATCTAACATTTGATTGAATCTTGTTTGTCCATGTATTGCCATATTACGAATAATATGAATAGTAAATTTTTTTCCAATTATTTTGAATGTGTTGTCTATTGGACAGCATTTTATCAAATCTTCTGTTGTCATAATCAGTATCTTTAGCATTCCCACATTAGCAATTTTTGCAAACGGCGAAGTAATTGCCCAGTCTGCCGGAGCTGCTTCCAAAGACTCTATCAAGTCCTACATTGACAAAAATGTCAATTAGACCTTTTTTTGTTTTAAATTGAGTTCTAACCCTAAATATGTTCGAAAATTGAAATTTTAAAAATTTTATTAATGAGAATTTTTATACAATATGTGAATAAAATTGGGAAAAATTAGAGTCAGAAGTGGAAGAGGTACTAAAATTATTGAGGTGGATGATAAAGGACAAAAATGGTCCGGAGAAGAATTCAAAAAAATTCAAAAAGAAAGAAAAGAAGATTCCAAAGACAAGTATATCTCAGTTGGACGAGGAACTGGTAAAATTAAATTTGGTGACATTCCAAGCACTCCAACAAAATCAACAAAAGGTTTGTGGGTAAGCTCTGGAAGAGGCACTGGAAGAAGACGACTCAAAAAGTAAACTATAAAATAAATCACCAATTGAAAATTACAGTCTTAAATCAAAAAATAAGTAATTTCATGTGAATTAAGAAAAAATAAAAAATTAGAATTGTAGGGTTACCTGAAAGATCGTACCTTACGAACGACTTTGTTATGATCAAGCGAAGCGGAGGTAGTTACATACAAGATGTGGTTTTTTCCCGCAGGAATCACTATTCTCTTGACTTTATCGTACTCAGCTACAACATACTTGCATGCTCCAAGGGATCTAATCAATTTTTTTCTCTGCTTCCAATCATGTGCTGCGGCTTTTAATGATGCCAGACTCTGTTTCTTTGAGACCAAAATATTCACCCTCTTTGATCGTCCAGAATACACCAATTTGCCTTTGAGATCGCACACGCTTACCACTCTAACTGAAGGACTTACCTTCAGAATTTTTTCAACCGCGGTTTGAATTTCCATAATTTTTACAGTATATTCTAGATGATAAGATTTTCTATGTGAATTTAAAAATTTAGTTTGCATAGCTAAAATCTGAAAATTTTAGAATTGAAGCTAATTAGATGTAATATAAAAAATTCAACCAAATGATTACAATGAATGAAACACATGATTACAATTCCCAAACGTACTACCAAAATGATACCAATTATTACAATAAAAAACAGGGATTAATTTTTGAAGAAAATTCTCAAAGAAATCCAATGTGTAATGTATGCCTAAAAGAATTGAATGAATCCATTTATCGAATTGTTATTTTTCAAGATAAAGAAAAAAATCTAATAGTAAAGAACTTCCATTTTTTTTTCCCGTGTTGGGATATTGAATATATCTGCCAAGAATATTTTGCCTACAAAATTGTAAACCTTGGATTTTCGTGTGAAAAAACTATTTTGAAAAATCACAAAAAAGTTAGAAATTTACAGAGAAATCTTTCTTTATGGGTATAATGTTTTTTAACCATTTTTTGTAATTTGGGTATTTCTTTTAATTTTACCAAAAAGGTCTTTAATTTATGAAGGCTATTTGGAATAATACCGTAATTGCAGAATCTCAAAAAACGATTCGGATTGAGGGTAATTATTATTTTCCTCCAGATTCAATCAATAAAGAGTATTTCCACAAAAGCGATTCCACCTCAAGATGTTTTTGGAAGGGAAAGGCCAATTACCTTTCAGTAACTGTTAATGGAGAAACAAATCAGAATTGCGCTTGGTCTTATCCAAAACCCGCATTTCTTGCAAAAAAAATAACTGGCTATATAGCTTTTTGGAATGATGTTCAAATTTACAAGTAATGTGAAATGTGGTATTAATTTTTCCTAATTATTAGAGCATACCAAAACAACTCTCTTTTATTTTATTCATCCTGATAGACTGTTTTACACATGGAGCAGACATATCCCTTCTCCTCCTTTGCTAGTGGCATCATCAATCCTTGATTTGCACATTTGGGGCAATCAGTAAAGCTCATTGATCTACTATTGAAATAATTCATATAATTTGGTGTAAGTATTATTTTATTCAGACAGGTCTTACTTCTCGATAATGTAAACTAGAAAAATTTACTAAAGATGAATTTTTGGGAATATTCCAAATTCATCTTTGAAAAAAAGCTACTGACTTCATGAATTTTTCCAAGTCTTTGTCAATAGTTAATTTCATTTTTTCTAATCTTTTGTCCATGATGTAAATAAACATATTAAGATCTAATTGGGTCTAAGAAAAATTATTGACCAAAAGATCATAAATTATTATTTTCGAGCCTGAATGGAGAGGACATTCCAACTTTTAAAAAATATATTAAAAAATTTATTCAATTCATGAAATCTTAAACTATTAAAAAAACAACTTTTTTAAAATGATAAAGATTTGAGGCTAACGTTAGGATTGATTGAAATTCGTTATATTGAATTTTTCTCTTTAAACATGTACACTTGATAATTTTCCACAAATTTTATGGTCCGATTAAATATATGAACAAATCATTCAATACGTGTCAAGTGTAATTGGAGTAAAAAAAACTCTAATTGGAATAGTTTTTGTTCTTTTCTCCCTAATATTTGTTGGAGGAATTTTTGGAATTACAAATGATACTGCAATAAGTGCGGGTCAAGAGATGTCATATCCCTCATGGTTGATCATTTCCTATCTTGCAGGACTTTCAATGATTATTTTACCATGCACTCTTCCGCTTGTTTTCATAATAATTCCTCTTAGCATGGGAAAAGGTGGAAGAAAAGGACTTTTGATGGCTGGTTTGTTTGGTGCAGGTCTTACAATAACAATAATGTTTTATGGATTGGGAATTGGTGTTTTAGGTCAAACTGCAGATTTGGATCAAATTTCGATCTACATGTTTCTGATTGCAGGCATTGCAGCATTTCTTTTTGGTTTATCACAACTAAAATTATTTGAATTGAAATTACCAACTTATTCGGGAACTCCAAAATTTATTCAAAATCGAGGAGATTATTCCAAATCATTTTTCATGGGTCTTTTATTAGGGAATGCCGGAGTTGGTTGCCCCAACCCCATGTTTTATTGGCTTTTAATTTATGTTGCAAGTACTGGAAGTGCAGAAGTTGGTGCAAGTCTTGGTTTAGTTCATGGGGTAGGACGAGCTATTCCTCTCATTTTGCTTTCTGTTTTGGCAATTATTGGAGTAAATGCTACCAAAGGAATAACATCTAGTCGGGAAAACATTGAAAAAATTACTGGATGGATGCTAATTGTGATTGGAGCTTTTCTAATAATTCAAGGAATTCCTGGTGGTCATGAATGGTACGAATCTACAATTATCCATATAGTTTGGAATAACCTAGTATCTATGACACCAATTCCACCAGAGTTCCACATTGGAGCACATGTACATGATTTTGAAACCCAAATTCCCCAAGAGTTTATCCCAATTTTGTTTCTGGGTTTGATTGCTTTTCCTATCGTATGGTATTTTACTCGAAAAAAGAGAATGCTACTATGAAAGATCCTGTTTGTGGAATGGAGGTAGAAAAGGGAGAATCTCTATTACACAAAGGAAAGGAATATAGATTTTGTTGTGCCACATGTAGATGGGCATTTGAAAATAATCCTGACCAATTTCTAGAATCATGAAGGTAGAAGTTCTAACCACTCCTGGTTGCTCAAATTGTAAAGTCCTGGAAAATATGTTAGAAAAACTAGGAATATCTTATGATTTGATAGATGTGAAAGAAAAGTCGGAATATTTAGAAAAATATCCAATATTTATGGCTCCTGGCCTAGTTATTGATGGAAAATTAAGATCAACTGGAACTCCAAAGATAGAAGATCTTAAAAAAATGGTCCTATAACTGATAATGTTTTTTACATTGAAAGAATGGGAGTTTACAAATGACGGACTATTCTATGAATGAAAAAATGATTCTAGTTCAATATGCAATAAAAAAATATGAAAACGAAGAAACACTTTTTGAAAAATTAAAATCCATTCTTTCAGAAAAAGATATTCAAAGGAATATTGATACCTTAATTGGTACACAAAAGGTTCGACGTATTGGACCTGCAATACTACAAAACAATGAAAGTCATACTGAATTACCCGATTTGCCTGATAATTTACAACTAATCATAGATCAACTTTAGTAGAAATTATTAAATCACCATTAATTTTCTTCTCTAATATGGAAAATCACAAAATCTTTGGCTTGACAATACTTAATGTTATTGTAATTTTCTCATCATTATCATTTGTTTTTGCGCATCCACACTCTGGTCAAATTTTCATTAATGAACATACACACCAGCCACAAACGGAGTACATTCCAATAAATGGGATAATTGCGATAGAGAAAACTTTACTAACATTCAATGCACCTGAAGAAAATTCTTTACCATGGGGTTTTGTTGAGGGTAAAATAGAGAACCCTGTTGCAGGATATCCTGTTATTATTCAAATCTTCAAAGATGATGAGGCCTTTCATTTTGCTCAAACTGATGTAGATGACAATGGAAATTATGAGTACAAATTCAGAGTTTTAAATGTGCAAGATGATAAAACCACAAAAATTTTTGATGGAGAATATCAGGTTACAATTTTCAAGGTTGTATATCTTGACCAGAGTAATCTAGTCTAAAATCCTCTTAGTCCTTCCGGTCTTACCACCTCAGGATGTTCCCTCATCCATTTCAAGTGATCTAACATTTTTTGTTTGTCTTGTGGAAATGTCCCCTTAATTGTATAGGCGTTGGATCCGTGATTTGCTCGGAAAATTATCTCTTCTGTTGTCTCAATGTTACCTAGTAATCCTTCCAATTCGTCCAGAGCTTCGTCGTCGTTTAATCGTACAAATTCACCACTATACTTTTGCAAAAATTCCTCTTTAATTCCATTTTCCAGATATAAAGTCAAAGCGCCAACATACTGAGGAGAACATGCACTGATTACATCGGCAGTACCTTGAATATGATCTTTGGAATATTTTTTACCGCCAAGACCCAAAATGACCATACAAGACATGGTGAAACCAGCATTCTTTGCTTTGTTTACCGACTTGATTATTGTTTTTGAAGTAGCACCCTTTGTTACTTTTTTTAATACAACATCTGACCCACTTTCAATTCCCAAATAAAACATGGTCAATCCCGCATCATACATTTTTTTCAATTCCTCGGGTGTTTTCTTTAATATATTCATAGGCATTGCATAACAAGAAATTCTTTCTAATTTTGGAAATTTTTCAAAAATATATTTTACAATTTTTACCATATATTCTGCATCAAGATTCAATGCATCACCATCGGCCAAAAACACTCTTGTAGTATCTGGCAATTGTTTTGCCATCATATCAATTTCTAATTTTATTTCTTCCCAGGGTCGTTCTGAATATTGTTTTGATCTATACATATCGCAAAATGAACATTCGTTAAAGGAACATCCTAATGTTACCTGAAAAATTAGAGATCTGGCTTCTGAAGGAGGTCTATACAAGGGAGCGTCATAGTTTAACATCATTTCACAATCAAACAAATTAACCCAATTCTGTATTTTATACTTTCGAGATTTTTATGAATTTAGCACACAATACCTTTTAGTGAAAACCCAGGAAACTGATTATTAATGACAAATGATCCCGATGCAAAAAGACTTCTTTGGTTCATTTTTACAGGTTCACGGGGAGGATTAAATCGCCTAAGAATTATTTTTTCTTTAAAAGAAAACCCATTAAACATAAACCAACTCGCAAAAGAACTTGGCTTAGATTATAAAGCAATTCAGCATCACATTAAGATTCTTGAAAAAAATAATTTGATTACGAAAATTGGAGAAAAATATGGAGTTACATATTTCATCTCTACATTTTTAGAAGTAAATATGGAGACATTTGAGGAAATTGCAGCAAAATTGGATAAAAGTAAATAAGCGCTCAGGAGGTTTTTCTCTCTAAATGGAACCTACATCTCTAGTGTTATCTATTGTTTCAATTGCAAATATGGGAGTACTGGGTGTTTTGATTGTCATTTTTGGAAAAATGTATGGAAAAACAAAGGCCCAACTTCCCCTTGGAATGATTGTAGTTACAAGCATGTTGTTTCTTCATAACATTATTGGAGGACTAGCCTATTTCTCAATGGACCAACTTTTCTCTCATGAAATATTCCCATACATGTTGGGTGTAGGGATTGCTGAACTTGCAGGTTTGTTAATCTTTTTAAAAATTACTTTGGATTAATCTAAGTTTAATGGTAGTATATGATAAAAGTAAATTTGAGTGTAAAATTGATGAGGTTGCATAACGATGGTAATTAGCGTATATGTAGATGGTTCAGGAGGAGAAAATAGTGGATATGGATATTTTGTTAAAGAATCTGGTGAATCATTCTACGAAAAAAAACCCAATATTACCAATAATCAGGCCGAATACATGGCTATAATTTCAGCATTAAAAAAATTTGTAAATTCTAAGGAAGAGATTATAATTTTCAGCGATTCAAAAAATACTGTTTCTCAATTAAATCATGACTTTGCGATAAATAATGAACACCTAAGAATATTGGCACAAGAAGCTTGGACTATTATTGGAAAATTTTCAAATCTTACCTTAACTTGGGTTCCAAGGAAGGAAAATCTTGCCGGAAAAATGTTGGGTAGCTAAAATATTAGAGATCAGCAATTCTCATGAATAACTTTATTATAGAAAATCTTCAACTCCTAGAAAGTGGCTGAATCTGTTTTTCTTTCACCAAAATCTATAGCAATTATCGGTGCATCTGACAAAAGAGGTAGTGTTGGAAGTACTATTACATCAAATATTATGAACGGCTTTACAGGAATCGTTTATCCCATTAGCCCTAGTAGGGATACTGTATTTTATAAAAAAGCGTACAAAAGTGTATTAGATGTTCCAAAGTCCATTGATCTTGCAGTAATCGTAATTAAAAATACTTTGGTAGCTGCAGTTTTAGAAGAATGTGGAAAGAAAAAAATCAAAGGAGTCATTATCATCACTGCTGGATTTAAGGAGGTAGATGAGGAGGGAGCCAAAAGAGAACAAGAACTAAAAGACATAGCAAAAAAATACCAAATCCAAATCATTGGACCAAACTGTCTAGGTGTAATGAATCTTGATCCAAAGACAATGATGAATTCTACATTTTTGAAAATCACCCCCAAATCAGGAGAGATTGCCCTTGTATCTCAAAGTGGTGCTATTTGTGCTGCTCTTGCAGAAGATGCTAGTGCACAAGGTATTGGATTTTCTGCTGTAATCAGTATGGGAAACAAAGCAGTAATGAGTGAAGTTGATGTATTAAAGATGTTAGCTGCGCACAAGCAAACTAAGGTAATTGTAATGTATCTTGAAGACATGGGAGAGGGTCAAGAATTTCTTAAGGTTTGTAAAAATATTACTCGAAAACTCAAAAAGCCAGTTTTAGTTCTAAAATCAGGACGTAGTCCAGAAGGTGCAAAAGCTGCAATGTCTCATACAGGTGCTCTGATGGGTTCTGATGAAATCTATGATGCGTTACTTAAACAAGCTGGTGCAATACGAGTTGATACCATGGAAGAGCTGTTTGATTATGCTACAGCATTTTCAAAGCAACCACTTCCAACAGCCGGAGGTTTAGTTATTGTATCAAACGCCGGTGGACCTGCAATTATTTCCACTGACGCATGTTCTAAATTAGGAATTAGAATGGCTAAAATTGAAAGTATTCGTCCGAAAATTGACGAAGTAATTCCCCCTTGGGGAAGCTCTCGTAATCCAGTTGATATTGTAGGAGATGCTGATTTTAACAGATTCCATAATGTTTTGGATAGAGTTCTTAAACATCCCAAAGTAGGTTCTGTAATCTCTATGTGTACACCATCTGGGACTCTAAATTATGACAAGTTAGCAGAAGTCATTGTTTCAATGTCAAAGAAATACAAAAAAACAATGTTGGCTAGTTTGATGGGACTTGATGAAGGAATTACAAATAGAGAAATTTTGGCCAAAGGAGATGTTCCTTACTATACATATGCAGAAGGAGCTATTCGAACTCTTGCAGCAATGATAAAATTTGCAATTTGGATAAATACTCCAGAAGGAAAAATTACTAAATTCAAAGTAAACAAAGCAAAAGCAAAAAAGATTTTTGATAAGGTGAAAAAAGAAAAGCGACCAAATCTTCTTGAAGAAGAGGGACAAGATGTTCTTAAAGCGTATGGATTACCTCTTCCTGCAAGTGCTCTTGCAAAAACTGATACCGAGGCTGTCAAGATTGCCAAAAAGATTGGGTATCCAGTTGTAATGAAAATTGCATCTCCACAGATAATTCACAAATCAGACGCAGGCGGAGTTAAAGTAAATCTTACAAACGAAAAAGAAATCAAAGAAGCCTTTAAAACAATTATCAAAAACGCAAAAAAATACAACAAAAAGGCAGAGATTAAAGGAGTTCTAATCGTTGAGATGGTAAAAGGTGGCAAAGAGTTAATCATCGGTTCAAAGTTAGAACCTGGTTTTGGTCCTGTTATTATGCTTGGAATGGGAGGAATTTATGTGGAGGTTCTAAAAGACGTGACATTCAAGCTAGCCCCTGTTACAAGCAAAGAAGCGGATGATATGATATCAGAAATAAAGACCCAGAAACTTTTGCAGGGCGTTAGGGGAGAAAAACCATCTGATATTGCTAAATTATCCGAATGCATCCAAAGATTATCTCAACTAGTCACCGACTTTAAAGAAATTAAAGAATTAGACATGAATCCGGTGCTTGTAATGGAAAAGGGAAAAGGCTGTAGAATTCTTGATGTAAGAATAGGCCTCTGATCGGCCTTTTGGCATAGTTTTTTTAAATACTGATCTAGAATTTTTATACAAGTTCAAGGGAATGTGGATATGGCAAATGTAGAACGCCTAAAGACAATTAGAACAGGTGACGAATACATTGAAAGTCTTAGAGGTAGAGATCTAATAATTTATCTATTTGGAGAACTAGTCAAGGAACCAGTAGATCATCCAATGATTAGGCCCTCAATTAATGCAGTTGCAGAAACATATGATCTTGCCGTTAGAGAAGAAGAACTTGCTTCTGCCCAATCATCAATTACTGGATTACAAATTAACAGATTTTTACATATTGCAGAAAGTGCACAAGATTTAGTAATGCAAAACAAAATGCAAAGAACCTTAGGTCAAAACACTGGTACTTGTTTCCAAAGATGTGTTGGAATGGATGCATTAAACGCTTTACACTCTGTAACTTTTGAAATAGATGAAAACCATGGAACAAAATATCATCAACGATTCTTAGAATTTGTAAAGATGGTTCAAAGAGAAAATCTTGTAATTGGTGGTGCAATGACTGATCCAAAAGGAGATCGAGGTAAAGGACCAGCCGAACAAGAGGATCCTGATCTGTTTACTAGAGTAGTAGATCAGGATGAAAATGGAATATATGTTTCAGGAGCAAAGGCTCATCAAACAGGATGCATTAACTCTCATTGGATTATTTTAATGCCAACAGTTAGACTAACAGAAAATGACAAAGACTGGGCAGTTGTTGGTGCAATACCAGCAGATGTAAAAGGACTCACTTACATTTATGGTAGACAATCTTGTGACACGAGAAGCATGGAAGAAGGAGATATTGATGATGGAAATGCAAAATTTGGTGGACAAGAAGCTTTGATGATTTTAGATAAAGTGTTTATTCCATGGGATAAAGTATTCATGCATGGGGAATTTGAATTTGCATCAATGCTGATAGAGCGTTTTACCTGTTATCACAGACGTAGTTACGTCTGCAAAACAGGACTGGGTGATGTACTAATAGGTGCTGCAGCAACAATTGCTGATTATAATGGTGTACCAAAGGTATCCCATATTAAAGATAAAATTATTGAAATGACTCATCTTAATGAAACCATCTTTGCGGCAGGAATAGCGTCATCCCACCAAGGACACAAGATGAAATCAGGGGTATATCTCAATGAAGATATGCTTGCGCAAGTTTGCAAACATAATGTTACCAGATTCCCTTATGAGATTAGTAGACTTGCACAAGACATTGCAGGTGGATTAGTGGTAACCCTTCCATCAGAAAAGGACTTTAGACATCCAGTAGCAGGTCCATTACTCAAAAAATTCCTTAAAGGAAGAAAAGGTGTTGATGTTGAAAACAGAATGAGGATTCTTAGATTAATTGAAAACATGACACTCGGAAGAAATGCTGTAGGATACCTGACTGAATCTATGCATGGTGCGGGCTCCCCTCAAGCACAACGAATACAAATGCAAAGGCAGATGCAGGTTGGCTACAAAAAGAATCTTGCAAAGAATCTAGCAGGAATCACTAACGATATTGAAGAACCAAAAGAACAATCTGATTACTTTAAGCGGGTTTTCAAAACAAAAGATTCTCTTATTTAGATTCGTTTTAAATTAGATTTACTTTTAAAAAATAATTAAAAAATCTGATTCGCGAATTTTACTCTAATATTGCTAAATTACACTTGCATTCTTCTCTTCTACCACAATACGGACAATTACAATCGCAGTATAACAAGGCTTGATTGCAAGATATGCATTTGGTATATTCTGCAAAATCTTCATTCAATTGATTTCCCTCTCATATTAGTAGATACGAATGAAAATTGATAAAAGACATGATGAAATTTCTTTAAATTAATTACTATTTTTTAAAAATTTTAAACAAATGTTAAATTCCAAATAAACATTCTTTTTATTTCATAAATTACCTATTTTGGTAGGTAGTTAACCAAAGAAAAACTTCAATTGCAGAAAAAATTGAGGGCAAAAAGTCAAAGGATTCATTGCATGATTTGGAAACTACCTATTTTTTCTAATCTTTTCTAGCATCAAACTTCTTCTCATTATTTTTTTTGGAATCTTTTGATGATTTCTCAGATTCACCCTTGATTTCTTTCGATGGTTCATTATATTCATTCTCGGAAGGTTCTAAATCTGAATGCGAAGAGTATGCAGAATCTTTTTCTAAAGTTTCAAGATCTGAAATATCTTCAAGGGCATTTGGATCCTTTGATTTCAACGGATCATTAAAAGGAAGTTCTTTTACATTTTTTCGTTTTACTATTTCTTTTATTATCATCACTCCGATAACCAATACAATTAGAATATAGTTGGTAGGTGGTTTCAAAATTTGGGTTACATAGCCAATTTGTGGAATTTGGAATTCAACTTTACCAATGTATTCCTTTTCTGTAATTGGATAATCAGTTCCTGCAATGGAGGCTATGTTATTGTCTCCCTTTGTTCTTAGAGTTACGGGATTATCATCTGTAATGGAAACAACTCTATGAACTATTACTCTATCATGTCCCGAGGGACGATCAAATACAATAATGTCTCCAATTTGAATTTCTTCAATGGGTACATGCCCTTGAACAATTAGGACATCATAAACTTGTAATTCTGGAATCATGCTTCCACTTGCTACAACATAAAATGGATTTTGAGTTCCAAATGCAACTTGTAATCCAATCCATATTATTACAACGCCCATTACCACAATAACAATATCTTTGATTATACTTTTTGAGATGATTCCTTTATTCAATTACAATCACGTTTTCGTTATCATCGATCAAATTTATTAAAGAATTATTGTAGTTTTGTTCCGCACTCTTCACAAAATTTAGAAGCTTCATTGTTTACAAATCCACAACTAGAGCATTTTCCTGGCTGAATTATTTGAGTAGTTGCATTTCCTAGCAGAATAATATCTCCCACTTTTCCAATGTTGTTCCAAGGTACACTTCCCTCAGCACCATCGTTTTTGATAATCGTTAGTACCATTATTTGATTTGAATCGATTCCAACTTGCCTAGCAGTTCCAATTTTCTTTGCATTTTCATCATACACTGCTAATCCTTCAAGTGAACTAACTGATCCTGCTGGAGATGGTTCTGTTACTGTTGGAGCTGGTTCTGTTACTGTTGGAGCTGGTTCTGTTACTGTTGGAGCTGGAATCTCCGTTGATGTTTGCTGTTGAATTTCGGGTGTAAATTGTGGTTGTTCTTGAACCGAAGGCTCAGGAGCTGTTCGGGGTTCCCTTTCTAATGGTTTTGCAGCTCCAATTTCTTGAATTTCATCTTGTTTTTTAAACTCTCTATATTCGGCAAGAGTTGAACTACAAGTATTGCAAATGTATTGTCCTTTTTCTGCAAGCATTAAATTTTCTGCAACTTCCTCATTAGGATTTTCATATTCAATTTTTGGTGACCCTTCAAATTCTTTTTCACATGTATTGCAAAAATGTTTAGTGATAATTTCTGAATCTAATCTACCAATTGGGGCTAAAAATAAATCTGGACCTCCAAGATTTCCCTTCATTTGTTGTTCATCATTGATGGTTGCCATCACATAGCCTCCAGAACCTCTTAATTTTTTAAGTCTAAGTTCAGAGCTCATGTCTCAGATTTTCTAAAACGTCATTTAAGTATATATCAAAATTCATTTTGTCACATTCTTTTTTCACATAGGTATGGTCTCAATTTTGGTGAACGTTTTTAGGTATCTTTAGTACAATATAATCAGAATGGGAGTAACACAAGTTTCTGATGCGAAATCCTGGGAAATAGATGTAGTTAATTCTGAAATTCCTGTCTTCGTGGACTTTTGGGCCGAATGGTGTGGCCCATGCAGAATGGTTAGTCCCGTAGTAGAAGAACTGGCAAGTGATTATGATGGCAAAGTAAAATTTGTCAAAGTCAATGTAGATGAAGCCAATGATCTGGCCTCAAAATATAATGTCTTTAGTATTCCAACTCTAATTCTTCTAAACAAAGGCGAAATAATTAGTCAGCAAGTTGGAGCCGCATCAAAAGAATCCTACAAAAATATGATTGATAGAGCACTTCAATCCTAAATTCACGTTTTTTCCTTTTTGTTTTTAAAAATGTATTAAAATTAATCTAACACAGATTAAGCCTTATTAGTAAATCTTTCAAATAAAATTTATTGGGCGTTAAGAGAGGAGTAGTACATAATTTAAAATTAATAGCATTTAGTGTAGCCATTTGGGTAAATATTTCCATGGCATTAATGCTAGTTAGACTGATTGATCTTTAGATTTGTTCTTATTCTGTCTTAAAATTTTAAATCTTTATTGAAATAAATTAGAAAATAATTAATCTATGTCTTTTTGAAGAAAAAAATAACGACTATATCTTTTCTCTCCTCTATACATTTTATTTTATTTGCCTGAAGCAAATCAAGGATATATCATGACTAGATAATTAAATTAAACTCTAATGGAATAAAAGAAATCTTAAACTAAAATGAATTAAAAATTTGATATAATTTTTATTAATAACTAAATACCATGTTATATTTTGTAAATCATGACTATTCAAAACGATGAAGAATGTAGAAAATTAATTGACAAACTAGGCCAAGGCTTACCGCCCCAGATAATTCATGAAATAATAATTTATCTTGAAAATACAAAAAATACAGAATTTATCATGACATTAGTAAAATATCTAAATAATCAAAATATGCAATCACGAAATTCTGTTTGGGCACTTAGCAGCCAAATTGCTATGATTGGTGAGGATGTCTCTAAAATTAAGGAATATCTGAAAATACATTAAGCGATATCCAAAATTTATCTAGTAGGAGGAACTTGTTTTTTGCTAGGCTGATTTAAGACAATTCAAACAAAAAATGGATAAAATCTGATCCTAAAGTAATTAATATTCCATGAGAAAAGTTTGGTTATGTCCTTTGGCGAAGTAGACACCCTTAACATGCTTTTTGACAAATTGGAAACCTTGTTTGATGAATCTCAGGGTTACTATGAATCCTTTCTTGATACCAATAACATGTACAAACAAGGGAAGATAGATGACAGGCAATTCTTCCAAAGACTAGGGGATTACGTAGTTGCATATTCTGCTTTAGAATTTTTATCAATCAAAGTTATTTTTGAAATTAGAAAATCACTAAAAACAGGTTCATCAAATACCCAATCACCTGGATTGATGCCAGGGATGGGACAACCTGGAATGATGGCTGGTGCTGGAATGGCACCACCCCGAGCAGGTACTGCAGAAAATCCAGTAGGAGGACCTCCAGGAATTGTTTCAGCACAAGAAGCATTTGGAGATCCTGGAACATTACCTTCACCTGATCCTACACTCATGCCAAGACAAACAGTTAGCAGTAATGCATGTACTTCATGTGGTTCTCAGCTTAGACCAAACGCAAAGTTTTGCACAAAGTGTGGAAATAAATTATAAAACATTTTTATTTTTTTTTTTTTTTTTTTTTTTTGAGATCTACTGTGTTGTCCCACATTCGGGACAAAACTTTGCACTGGATGAAAGTTTTGTTCCACATTCGGAGCAAAATTTACCTTCTGAAATATTTTCCTGATGTGGATTTCCATACATACTTCCCGAATTTTTTACCGCACCTGTTGGAACATAAGTATCATCATCAATTAGAACTGGAGCAAAATCTTGTTCGGTCATAAATGTTAACATTCTGGGGACGGAATTTTCTTGGTTTTTAGGATCTGGCACGGTATCTCCTAACCAAAATGCAAATCTCATTAGAGTTAACTCTGGAGTTGAAAAAGCCAAGGTATGTTTTGACATGTATTCTTGAGCAGCTTTTTTTCCATCAAAAACTTCCATAGAATTTATAATTCTTGTTATTGTATAATAGTTTCTGGGATTAATGGACCGGGGGGGAATCGAACCCCCGACATTCGCGTTGCGAACGCGACATTATACCCCTAAACCACCGGCCCTGATCTTACTTTTTTAACTGTATTTTTATTCATTTCCGAGAACGGAATTTTGTACTCAAAGAAAATGGAATTTGTAAAAAAATAATATTTTATTTATCTAATGATTTTTGTAGACATTGAACAAACATTTTCCTATATAGGATTGCCTAATTCTATATTTCATGAAAGTGTTAATAGTTGACGATAACCAAGATATTACAGGTCTACTATCAAAATTCCTTAAGGCCAAGGGTTTTGAAAATGTAGTTACAAATGATCCAAGAGATGGACTAGAACGTATAAAGGGAGAAAAGTATGATGTTGTTCTTCTGGATATTTCCATGCCGGAATTTAGTGGAATTGATATTATTCAAACATTAGAAAGAGATAAAATTCTAAAAGATCAGAAAATTGTTATATTTTCTGCAACTGCTTTTACTACTAACCAAATTAACGATTTGTTGAAAAAGGAGGGTATTCAGGGTTGTTTGAAAAAACCAATACAACTCAATGAACTATTAACCGCAATTACTAGTTGAGGTTTTTTAAATTCTTTGATCTTAATTGACTATTTTCCCCCCCATTCCTACAAATATGAACTTAAAACAAAACAACAATCAAAGTAACTCATCTAAAATTTTAATAAAAAAAATTAAAAACTTTTCAACTTCTAAATACCAAATAAAATTTCAAGAAAAACTTGGAGTCAAACATCAATTCAAAAATAAGGGGTTATTGAAATGAAATTAAACAGCAAGCTTGTAATTCTATTTTTATGCATTGCCCTAATACCAATAATAATTTTAGAGGGAATAAGTATTACTGAAATCTCTGATGATTTAATTAATCAAAAAGAACTTGCACTTGATTCATCATTAGTTTCAAAAATTGCGGATATAGAGCACTATTTGGATACAAGACAAGTTCAAGCAAAATTATTTGCTTCAACATTTTTGCCATTACAGCTTGATGGAGATTCAATAAATGATCCTGGTACATTAGATAGGATTCAAATCCATATAGATTCAATGCTTGTGGAAACAAGAGCAAATTCGTTAAATAATTTTGGTAAAATTGATTCTAGATCAAGTATAGATGCTATTTACATCTCTGACCTTAATGGAAAAATTTTAGCTAGTACGGATAGAGATTTGATTGGCCATAAAATACCTGGGGAATTTTCCGAACATAGAATTGAAAACAAACCCTATTTTGGAGGATTTCAAAAAAATCAAATACTAAGCAACAACTTTGTAACTTTTTCAAATGATCTTTTAGATTTAGAAGATAAAAAATTCGGTATAATTTCCCTGCAAACATCATTAAATGCAATTGAACCAAAAGAACTAAGTTCTGGTTTTGATGATAGTCAGGAAATATTTTTAGTCGATAGTATTGCACGACAAATTACTACGGATTCAAATGTAAAATATTCTACACAAAATTGGAATATGGAATATCAATTCATTGATAGATGTTTTGCAGGACAATTAATTTCTGAACAATATGTTAACAGAAATGGAAATGAGGTTCTAGGTCATATGAAATTAATTGGTGACAAGAATTTGTGTATTGTTGGAGAAATTGAATTGGAAGATGTATTGTTACCAATTTATGATTTACAAATAAAACTGTTAACTGTATTCTCTATTTTACTTGTCGGCATTGTTTTACTTGCTATTTTCTTCTCAAGAACCATTTCATATCCAATAAAGCAATTAAGTAAAACAATGAATGAAGTCCGAAAGGGTAATTTTAATGTCAGCCTAGATACCAAATCAGACTCTTCTAGTAATGAATTAGATCAATTAACAAATGGATTTGAAAAACTACTTCATTATGTTAAATCTACCCAAGATAACTTGAAAAGTCTAGTTAAAGTACAAACAAGAAAACTGGAAGATTCAAACAAAGCCCTGACGGAAAATATGAATTTAATTAAAAAGCAACAGGAAAATTTATCTAATTTCAAAGAAGCCTTAGACAAATCGGCAAATGTCTTAATTACTGATGTCGATGGAAATATAGTCTATGTTAATGATGATTTTTGTGAGGTATCACAGTTCTCAAGAGAAGAACTTTTAGGACAAAACCCTAGAATGGTCAACTCTTACTATCATGATAAAGCATTTTTCAAAAATATGTGGAAAACTATTCTTGATGGAAAAGCCTGGAAGGGAGACCTTAGAAATAAAGCAAAAGACGGCTCAATTTATTGGTCAAAAGCTACCATTTCACCTCTTTTAGGAGATGATGGAAAACCTGAGCAATTCATCGCTATCCTTACAGATATTACCAATCAAAAAGTCTTAGAGGAAAAATTATCAGAGGCATTGAAAAATGTCCAAGAATCAGAACTTCAAAAAGAAGAATTTTCATCTATGATGACTCATGAGCTAAATACGCCACTTGTTCCAATTAAGGGATATTGTGAAATGCTAAAAGATCGAGAAACCTTTGGCCCCCTAAACGATGATCAAGTTGATTTTATCAGTAAAATTGAATCAAATGCAACCTTACTTGAGCGATTAATCAGCGATCTATTGGATGTTCAAAAATTAGATATGAAGAAAATGTCATTTTTGATTACTGAATTTAATCTTGATGAGTTTATGGATGAATTAAGTGAAAATAATAAACATCTAATGAAAAATAAAAATATAGACTTTACCGTAAAAAATCCAAAAAATCTAATTTTGAATACCGACAAACAAAGATTAAGACAAGTTTTAGACAATTTGATACGAAACTCTGTGGACTTTGTTCCATCAAAAAATGGAAAAATATTAGTTGAAGCCAAAATAAAAGAAAAAAATATAATATTCTCTGTTCATGACAACGGACCTGGAATTCCTAAAGAAAAACAATCAAGTATTTTCAAAAAATTCTATCAAATCGATACATCTGCAACTAGAAAACATGGTGGTACTGGTTTAGGCCTTGTAATTTGTAAGGGAATTGCCGAAGGACTAAAGGGAAAGATTTGGCTTGAAAGCGAATTTGGAAAGGGAACTTCATTTTTTATATGTTTACCGGCACCTGAAAAGAAAGTCCTTATACCCAAATCAGCCTGATTAAAAAACAACAATTTTTTTTCAAACAAATATTGTTAATTTTTCAAATTAAAGTCTAACACTAAAGTGTAAATTTTTCTTTCTCGTGGTCTTATCTCAAAGCATAATAAACTGCAAAATAAAAAAAATTAGATGACTTTTGATACTATAATCACAGATTCTCATATTGTATTACCTCAAGGTATAGTTGACAAAAATATCATAATCGAAGATGGAAAAATCGCTGGATTTACGCATGATAAACCTTCTTGTGATCATAAAATTAACGGAAATGGACTTATTTCTATTCCTGGTCCAATTGATACTCACGTTCATTATGGAGTATATTCATCAATTGACCAGGCAGCTAGAACTGAATCACATGCTGCAGCTATTGGCGGTATTACAACAATGATGAGAATGTTACGTTTGGGAAAATCTTTCCAATCTTCTTTACAAGATCAGTTTGATGCTTCCTCAAAAAATCACTATATTGATTATTCAATCCATGCATCAATTTTTTCCAAACAACATATCGACGAAATGAAATATTGTGTGGAAAAGGGAATTACTTCATTTAAAATTTACATGAATCTTGGTGGGGATGTAGGTCATGTCTATATGGATATGCAACCATATACATCAGAATTAGACTCTGCAACTGTTGATGTCAATAATCAAATTGTTGAAGAAACTGTAAAAAAGGCAGCTTCTCTTGGATGTCCTGTTCTGGTTCATGCAGAAGATTATGAATCTTGTGCGTGTGGTATTAAAACTGCAAAAGAAAAAAATCGTGATGGACTTTCTGCATGGTCTGAAAGTAGATCTCCAGAATTTGAAGCAAAAGCAATACAAACTGTCTGTAAATATGGACGGAATTATGGATGTACGATTTATTTTGTTCATATTGGATCCGAAAGAGCATTACAGCAAATTAACGAAGAAAGAAAAAAAGGAACAAAAATTTTTGTTGAAACATGTCCACATTATCTTACATTATCATATGAAAAACAACAAGGATATCTTGCAAAGGTAATGCCCCCAATTAGAACACAAAAAGATAAAGAAGCAATATGGTCTGCGTTATCAAATAATAAAATCGATACTATTGGAACTGATCATGTTGCAAACCAACTCCAACTAAAACTAGGGGGAGAAGACGTATGGGATGCATTGGCAGGATTCCCTGGAATTGGAACTATTATTCCAATTTTGCTAAGTGAAGGAGTTAATAGAGACAAAATATCCCTTGAACAATTAGTCCGATTTACAAGCCAAAATGCGGCACAAATTTTTGGAATGTATCCAAAAAAAGGAATTTTAGATAAGGGATCTGATGCTGATATCACAATGATAGATTTGAAAAAGGAAAAGAAAGTTTCATCTGATTTGTTTGGAGGCTTTTCAGATTATATCATATATGAAGGAATGAAATTGAAGGGATGGCCTGTAAAAACAATAGTGAGAGGACAGGTGGTATCTGAAAACTTTGAAGTTATTGGAAAACTAGGACATGGAAAACTTGTAGAACGTCCTGTTAAATAATCTCAAACTTTCCTCCAGTTTTTGCTTTATAGATAATGTCTGGTTTTCTAAGAAATATCCCTGATTCCATTACACCAGGTATTTGTTTAATTTTTTGTGATAATACTTTGGGATTTTTAATTGTTCCAAAATCACAATCAAGGATAATGTTTCCATTTTCTGTAAAAAATGGGTATCCTCTATTTAGAGAACGTAATGCAGTTCTTCCTCCCAATTTTTGAATTGTATTTGTAACTGAATTTCTAGCAAGGGGATGAACCTCAACTGGAATAGGTCGGGTGAAGTTTTTGACAAATTTTGTTTTATCTGCCATTACGATGATCTTTTTTGCTAAGCTAAACAAAATATTTTCCCGTAACAAAGCACCTCCACCTCCTTTGATTACAAATTTTTGTGAATCAATTTGGTCTGCTCCGTCAAAAACCACATCAATATGATTAACTTGATCAGATTCTACAATTGGAATTCCTTCTTTTTCTGCAATTAATTTTATTTGAAGTGAGGTGGGAACTCCTTTGATGCAATATTTTTTAACTTTGATAAATGATGCCAGTGATTTTACAAGTGTAGTAGCAGCTCTCCCGCTTCCAAGACCAATAACATATTTATCTTTAACAAATTTTAAGGCATCATGTGATAATGCCGATATGGCATTATCGTAGGACAACTATTCTACCTCTGCTTGGTCAAGCTTGGAGAGGACACTCATGATTTCACCTTTAATTTTGTCTAAATCATCTGAATCATCATCAAAATCCTCCTCAATATCTATGGTAGATTTTGGGTTTTCCTTCTGGGGTCCTGGCAGAGCCTTGAATTGAGTAATCTTCTCTACTTCCTTTGTAAGGTTTGGTTTGGTTTCAAATTTTATTGAAGGTTTTGAAGAGGAAATTGTTTGTACAATTTCTAGTTTTTCTTGAATTTTGGGCTTTGGTTGAATAACCTCTTCGATAATTTTTTCCTGTACTTCAATTTGTTTTTCAATTAAAGGGTACTTTGATTCTTTTTTTGAGATTTCAGTTAATGTGGTTAGTTCAAAAGATTGTCGTGACTTTGTGGGTGGAATAACCACTGGCTTAGATTTTACAGTATTAGTCCTCTCAAAACTGAATAGATTCTTTTTTTGTTTAACTTCAATTTTTGGTTCTTGATTTGGTTTGGAAATTTCTGATGTTTTCTCTTTTTTAATTTCAGGAATTGAAACCTTTGAGGGTGTTATCTTTGAGGACAGTTCATACAACCTCTCATCTAACCTTGATAATTTTTGATCCATCAAAGTAATCAGACCATCACCAATTGGACCCAAGTCTGGATGCTTACTTGCATCTTCAAGTTTTTCTAATTTTGCCATGATAATTCCTAATTGATGTTGATACTTTAGTAACAATTTATCGCGTTGAATTTTAGATAGATCAGAATCGGATTGATATAATCTAGTAATTGTTTTTGTAAGAATATCTTTTTCAATTTTTAGTGTATTGATCTGATTTTTAATATGTGAGCTTGCCCCCATACTCAAAAGTTGTGTTTTCTTTCTCGGTGTTTTTCGTACTGCTACTGCCGTTGCAACACCCGCTAAAGAACTTAGAATAATAGCAATTTCTTGCATCTAGGTATACCATTTAATCCATGAATATTTTCTTCTTTTGGCCTCTGGAAAACCACAACTTGCACATTCATGATGACGTTTGTGTAAGGAGTTTTTACCGCATCTTCTACATCTAATGTGAACTTTTTTCTTAGTAAAGCCACCCATAGAAGTTGTGCCTTTTACCATCTCAATTCACCTAATTTGCTGGTGGGGGAGAAATCATGACTACATTATCTCCTCGTACAACGATGGTTCCAAGACTCTTGGAATCGCCCTCAACAGGAATTTCCTCAGAGGAGTCGAGTAGCAGGTTCATGTGTTGGTCAAATCCGAGCAAATTACCTCTAAGGGTTTTGCCACCTTTGAGTTTTATCAATACTACTTGATTGATACTCTCATCCAATACTTTTACTGCCATATCAACGGACATCTATTTCACTTATTGGCTTTGATATCGGGGGATTATATTAAAATTTCATTGGTGAAACTTTGAACCATGCCCAGTAAGGCAAGTTTGACACTTTTTTCCTAAATTCTCTATTATTTCGGAAAAAATTTTCTGTCCATCTTTCTTTGTAGCTTTTCTAGGATTACCCCAGATTCCATTTTTGGTTACTTTAGGAAATGACTTTGATGCCATTCTCCCAAGTTTATTGATTTCTTGTTTATTCATACCATCAGTTATTAGACCTTTTTTGGCTAAATTCATTTTCACCTCTTTTGAGATTGCAAGCATTAATGATGTCTCTACGAATCCAGCATGATCAAAATCTCTTTTCATATAATGCCAATAAGAAAATGTAAAAACTTTGATTTTATTTTTTAATTGCCTATCAAAATTTTTTATTGCATGTTGGTTTCCATGGTGTCCGTTAATTATAAAAATTGTTTTAATATTATTTTCAAAAAGAGATAAACACAAATCTGAAAGAATTCTTTTGAGTGTAGTTTCTTTTAAACTTAAATTAAAAAAGGGAGAATGCTCTTGGGAGATCCCATAGTTTATTGTTGGGAGTAACAAATAGGAATTTTTTTGGCAAATTTTCTTTGCAACTTCAGTTACAATATCTGAATCAGTTGATATCGGGAGATGGGGACCGTGCTGTTCTATTGAGCCCACAGGTATTACTGCAACCTGTTTTTTACTCCTAATGACCTTTCTAAGTTTAGGATCTAACTGAGATTTGATTTCTGTCATTTGATTCACTTGGATTTAATGTGAACCTTCCTCCAACGAACTTCCAACTTGTTTTCTAAGTGCATTTTTGTGGCTTTTAGTAGAGTGTTGGCTTCTAGCCTTTGTCCCTTTGACTTTATCTCTTCCAGCGAATCATTTGGATTAACATTAAAAGAGTCTTGGAAAATTATTGGTCCTTGATCCAAGTTTTCAGTTACATAATGAGAAGTAACGCCGATAATCTTTGTACCTCTTTCATAAGCTTGGGCATAAGCCAAAGCTCCTGCAAATGCAGGTAGTAATGACGGATGAATATTGATAATTCTATTTGGATATCTCCAAACAAAGTTTGGTGTTAGAATTCTCATGTATCTTGCAAGAACAATTAGATCAACATTATATTTCTTACAAACCTCAATAATTCGCTGTTCAGCTTTTTCTTGATTTTTCTCGTCAATAACTATAAATGGAATTTTTGAATTTTTTGCCAAATGTTGAAGGGTTTTTTCTGTTCCTACAATGACTGAAATATTCCCTTTCAAGGATTTCCTTTTTGCAGCTGACAAAATGGTTTCAAGACAGAGAGATTCTTTGGTAACAAATACTGCAATGTTTTTTTGAGTATTGGTCTCGTGATGAGTATTTACATCCATTTTTTCTTTTTTGGCAAGCTGTTGAATTTCTGCATCAAACTTTTTTACATTAATATTTTTTGTAAATGATGCTTCAAGATACATTCCAAAAAGACCCTTGATTACGTTTTGGTTCACCTTCTCAATATTTCCACTTTGTGAGAATACAAAATTGGTAAACGTTGCAACAATACCTTCTCTATCTTCTCCTACTACTGTAATGCCAATAACCGTTTTCTTCAAGACTTTCTTGTTGGGTATTTTCTCATTATTAATCATTCACAGAAAATTAAGATTGAGTGCGGGAGGTGGGATTCGAACCCACGAACTCCTAAGAGATAGGGTCCTAAGCCCTACGCCTTTGGCCAGGCTGGGCGACTCCCGCAAGGAATTTGCCACTAGACACAAATTTATCTATTATTGAACAACAGTATGGCAAAATTTTTTGGAACAAACGGAATTCGTGGAATTTTCAAAGAAGATTTTACTTTAGAATTTATTCATGATATGACATTAGCTATTGCAACTTACTTTAAAGAAGGACCAATTCTTGTTGGATACGACGGAAGAGATTCCAGTCCAGTTATTGCCAAGACTGTTTGTTCTGCTCTAAATTATTGTGGATTAGATTGTAATAATACCGGACTTGTTCCAACCCCATGCCTTGAATACGCTGTAAAAAAATTAGGGTACAAAGGAGGCATAATGATTACTGCCTCGCATAATCCACCCCAGTATAATGGAATTAAACCTTCAGCAGGCGATGGTGTAGAAATTTCCCGTGAGGATGAATTAATAATTGAAGATTTCTATCTTAAAAAAAGTTGTCTAAGTGATTCACCTAGATGGGGAGTCACAAATAATGAGGAAAAATCCATTGAAGTTTATGTTCAAGGAATTTTGTCTCACATTGATTCAACAAAGATACGATCCAAAAAATTCAAAGTTGCACTCGATCTAGGAAATGGTGCACAAGCAGTTACGGCACCTATTTTTTGTAAAAATCTTGAATGTGAAATATTTTTAGTAAATGAAAAGATTGATGGTTCTTTTCCAGGTAGAGGTTCTGAACCTACTCCCCAAAACCTACAAACTTTATCGAAGGTAGTTCAGGAAAACAAGGCAGATTTTGGAATTGCTTTTGATGGTGATGGAGATAGAAGTATTTTCTGCGATAACAAAGGGAAGATACTTACTGGAGATAAATCTGCACTAGTTTTAACAAAACATATCCTACAAAAAATCCCCGAATCAATTGTTGTTACTTGTTTGAATTCTGGTTCTACTATTGAAAATATTGTAAAAGAATTTAACTCTAAAGTAATTCGAACCAAAGTTGGAAGCGTGGAGGTATCTCGTAAAATGGTATCAACGAAGGCTCTAATAGGATATGAGGAAAATGGGGGATTCATGTTTGGACCTCATAATCAAGTAAGAGATGGATGTATGACTCTTGGTTTAATGTTGGATCTTTTGGCTTCCGCTGAGGCATCCCTTTCTCAAAAAACAGATGTTCTTCCCACATCTTTTACAACAAAAGATAAAATCCATTGTTCTTCCGAAGACGCAAAAAAGTTGATTGAATTTCTAAAGACCGAATTTCCAGATTCAGATACCACAGATGGAATAAAAATAACAAATACCCAAAAAAATTGGGTAATGATTCGACCAAGTGGAACTGAACCAATAATTAGAATTTATGGAGAAGCTGAAACTCAAGAAAATCTTGACTCGCTAATGTCAGAATATCTCCAAAAAGCAAAATCATTCATTTCCAGATAACACTTTTAAAACCAATCCCTAGCATGATTGGAATGGAGAATGATCCCTAAGGGTGACAATGTATGGGCAAAGCTTACTATGTAAAATTTGAGACTCCTGAAGACTTGGTTAATCCTATTTTAGAGGCAGTGCGAGTTGCTTCTACCAGTGGAAAGGTAAAAAGAGGAACCAATGAGGCCACAAAGGCAATTGAACGTGGTACCAGTAAACTAATTGTTATAGCCGAAGATGTAGAACCACCTGAGGTTGTAGCACATCTCCCAATCTTATGTGAGGAACAAGGTGCAGCATATGCGTTTGTCCCAAACAAACAAGAATTAGGAAAATCTTTAGGAATTGACATTACATCTGCCGCTGCAGCAATTTTGGATGCTGGTGATGCTCAACACATTGTAGATCAAGTTGTATCATCAATTGCTAAAATTAAAGGTGGTAAGACCGAGCAATGAGCGCAACCACTGACGAAGTAGTTCAATCTGAAATTATTCAAATTGTAGGTAGAACTGGCATTGCAGGAGAAGTTATTCAAGTTAGAGTTAAAGTTCTTGATGGTAAAGACCGCGGTAGAATTCTTACAAGAAATGTGAAAGGTTCTGTAAGATTAGGCGAGATCTTAATGTTAAGAGAAACTGAACGAGAAGCAAAGAAAATCAAATAGGTGAAATAGATGAGTCTTTTAGTTAAACCTTGTAATTTTTGCGACAGAACAGTAGCCAAAGGATCAGGTACTATGTTTGCAAAAAATGATGGAACAGTTTTATGGTTTTGTTCTGCTAAATGTAAAAAAAATGCACTTGAACTAAAACGTGATCCAAGAAAATTAAAATGGACAAAAAAATACGTTAAAGGCGGAATTAAACAAAAGAAACGTTGACTGAACAATCACTCTTTATTGTTAAACCTGATGCAGTAGCTAGAAATCTTACTGGTGAGGTAATTGCAAGATTTGAAAAAAAAGGATTTCGCCTTGTCCAATTAAAATTATTTACCTTTACGAAAGAACAGGCAGAAAACTTCTATGGAGTTCACAAAGACAAACCATTTTTTGGTGAACTAACAGCATTTATCACCTCTGGTCCTGTAGTTGCTGCAATAATTGAGGGAAATAATGCCATAACAACGACAAGAATAATGATTGGTTCTACTAAATCTTTTGAAGCAGTTCCTGGCTCAATTCGTGGAGATTTTGGATTAGGATTTACCGATAATATCATTCATGCATCGGACTCGCAAGAAAGTTTTGATCATGAATCGAGGGTAGCATTTGAGTGAGCTGATTTGCAAATTCGTCAGCCCATTGTGGCAGTTTTAGGTCATGTAGACTCTGGTAAAACATCTCTTCTAGATAGAATTAGAGGTACTGGTGTTCAAGGTAGAGAAGCTGGTGGAATTACTCAGCACATTGGAGCTAGTTTTCTTCCTACCGAAACCATCAAAGAAACATGTGGACCATTATATGACAAGTTAGAGAAATCTGAAACCAAAGTACCAGGACTTTTAGTAATTGATACACCAGGCCATGAGGTATTTACAAACCTAAGAGCTAGAGGAGGGTCTGCAGCGGACATTGCAATCTTAGTTGTTGATGTTAATCGAGGATTTCAACCCCAAACAAATGAGAGTTTGAAAATTCTACAAAGCAGAAAAGTCCCTTTCGTTGTTGCATTAAACAAATGTGATCAATTATCTGGATGGAGAAAATCTGAAACACAATTTATCACAAAGGCAATAAAGGAACAAGATCAATCGATTCAAAATGATCTTGATCAAAAGATTTACGATGTAGTAGGAACACTTTCAATTTTAGGATATCAATCTGAAGCCTTTTATCGAATAAAGGATTTTAAATCAGAAATTGCTATTGTCCCAATTTCTGCAAGATCTGGTGTAGGAATTCCTGAACTCCTTGCAGTACTAATTGGACTTACCCAACAATATCTGCAGAAAAGATTAGATCAGAAAGAAAAAGATCCAAGGGGAATAGTTCTTGAAGTAAATGATGAAGTTGGTCTAGGTCAATCAGCCAATATTATATTGATTGATGGCAGTATCAAAAAAAGTGACAATATTGTTGTTGCAAAACGAGATTCTGTTGTTGTTACAAAACCAAAAGCCATTCTTTTACCTAAACCTCTCGATGAGATGCGAGACCCCAGAGATAAATTCAAGCCAGTTGATCAGGTCGATGCTGCAGCTGGTCTCAAGATAGCGTCTCCAGATCTTGAGGGCGTTTTACCAGGAAGTACTCTTTATGTAGCTTCAAATGATGACGACGTAAAAAAATATACTCAATTAATTGAGTCCGAAATGAAATCAGTTTTTGTCGATACTGAAACTAATGGAATAATTTTAAAATGTGATACGATAGGCTCTCTTGAGGCCATAATTGAGATGCTTCGACGGTCCCAGGTTCCAGTAGCAAAAGCCGATATTGGAGCAGTAAATCGCCGTGATGTCATGGAATCAAAGGCAATTAAAGAAAATGACAGACATCTTGGAATAATTTTGGCATTTAATGTAAAGATATTGCCTGATGCAAAAGAAGAATCTGAGAACAGCCATATTCGAATTTTTGAGGATAAGATAATTTACAGTCTAATTGATACATACAATGCATGGGTCGAAGAAGACACAGCCCATGAAGAAGATGCAATATTTGCAGAGTTTACTCCCATTTCAAAATTTAGATTTCTAAAAGGTTATGTTTTTCGAAACAATAATCCTGCAGTCTTTGGAATTCAAATTGATGTAGGTGAACTCCGGCACAAAATTCCCTTTATGAATAAAGAAGGAAAAGGCATTGGTAGAGTTCACCAACTTCAACATGAGGGTAAGACTGTAACTTCTGCAAAAACTGGGCAAGAGGTTGCATGCTCTGTGCAAGATATTACTATTGGGAGACAAATATTTGAAGAGGATGTTTTTTATTCTTTTCCTCCATCACATGAAGCAAAGCAACTTTTAGGTAAATTTGCACACAAGTTAAATCCGGAAGAAACTGCTGTATTAAATGAAATAGTAGAGATTCAAAGAAAGCGTGATGCTGCTTATGCTTACTAACTGTTAGATTCTTTGTTTGATCAACTTTGGTATTTTTTCACTCACTAATAATAAAATTATTCCTATCATTAGCCCAACTATCATACTTGAATAAATTACAGTAAAATGTTTAAAATAAAAAATTAAAAAATCATAGCTAGCAATAGGGACAATTAGCATTGGCAACAATATTACTAACAATTTAATGACATACTTTGTTGATTTATCATCAATATGGATTACCTTCATTCTATAGAATAGGACACTAAAATGATTATAACAAATGTATGTTCATTTTAAACAAAAAATTTTTGGGAAGGCTTAAAACTTTTGTAACATTTTTTTGTTAAGTTTTATCAACTATTTTGAATATTTTTTGCAAATCATATGTATTCCAGGAGCACCTACTGCCCCCATCATTTTATCAATAATTTGTCCTGATCTGAACATAATAAAAGTAGGAATGGACTGTACTCCGTATTTTATTGAAATATTTTGATTTAGATCAACATTTACTCTTGCAAATTTAATTTGTGGGTATTTCTTTGATAGGCTCTCAAATACAGGATGCATCATCTTACATGGGCCACACCACTCTGCCCAAAAATCAACAAGTGTGGGATTTTCGGCTGAAATTATTTGATCAAAATTAGATACATCAAGATCCACAATACCTGGTTGGACTTGGGACTGACTATTTTGTCGTAGCATTTCTTCTAATTTTCTTTGTTTAATCCTTTCAATTTCGGGATCTTCAGACAATACAATACAAAGAAAAATTATACTAAAAAATCTATGTCCCTAAATTCAATTAAAATTTGACATTTTTAGGGTTTTGCAACATCTACTAAAAGCGCCTCATATCTTTTAGAATTACAAATAGGACACTCATCAATATATTTTTCAAAACTAACTGAGGTGTAAACAATTCCACAATCCCCACAGATTCTCAGATTCCTTGTTAGTTTTCCCATATTTTTTTCCTCAAAGTATCATGATTAAAACCTAACTAGTTTTGTTTTTTTTATCCCATACAGCATCATAACAGGTGCAGCAACATACATTCCAATGTTTAAAATTATCAAACTAACTCCATATACCAGTATTTCATTTTCAGATTCTGCATGGTCTAAAATCGATAAACTTGACATTAGCGGAGTCAAACCAACCTTTACAACTTCTTTAAACAATGGATTTTCTCTTTCATAGTCT
>Ga0224508_10000189_pt1 | contig 64948 bp, 64 predicted proteins | sample SF_Jan12_sed_USG_4_FD_170157 | JGI IMG/M metagenome (GOLD analysis project Ga0224508, IMG submission 170157) | Sediment microbial communities from San Francisco Bay, California, United States - SF_Jan12_sed_USGS_21 | ecosystem: Environmental > Aquatic > Marine > Sediment | place: USA... | reverse complement strand
CAAATAACGCCGGTTGGCCTGGGATTCCCCGGCAAATGCGTCTTTTAGATTCTGTTCTGTTTTACTGCCTTTGAGTTCCATATAGTCGGACTCCAATTTGGTGGTTGTAAATGGATACGGTAAGATGCGGGCCCGGTCACAACCGGCTCACCCGAATGCGCCCGTATTCTAGGTTCAGGCCAATAAGGTGTCAAACAAACCGTAGATTAACGCTCTACTTTAATGACTACAACGAAGAAAAAAACTGCAAGCAAAAAGACAAGATCACAGACGGTGGATTTTGAAAAAGCGCTTGGTGAACTGGAAAAAATCGTTGAGCGCATGGAACGTGGCGAACAAACGCTGGAAACATCGTTAAATGATTTTGAACGCGGCATGGAATTGTCCCGTTCCTGTCAAAAGAGTCTCGAAGAGGCCGAGTTGCGCGTGGAAAAGCTGGTCAAAAAACATGGCGGTTATGACACCGAGCCGTTCGAGGAAGACGAGCTGGATTGAGCACTTTCGAAAGCCGCTGGCGCGAGTACCAGGATCGTGTTGAGCAGGCATTAGACTGGCGGCTGCCAAAACCTGAGGAGCAACCCCAGCGCTTGCACGAGGCCATGCGTTATTCCTGCCTCGATGGTGGCAAGCGTTTACGCGCAATGTTGGTGTATAGCTCCGGCGAACTTTTTGGTGTTCAACCTGAAATACTGGATACACCGGCTTGCGCAGTGGAAATGATTCACGCCTACTCGTTGATTCATGACGATCTTCCGGCAATGGACGATGATGATTTACGCCGTGGCAAACCGACTTGCCATAAAGCGTTTGGCGAAGCGATGGCGATTCTCGCGGGCGATGCGTTGCAAACCCTGGCCTTCGATATTCTGGCCAGTGATGTAACTTTCAAGGTCAGCGACTCACAGCGCAATGCCGTACTTGCACGTCTGGCCCAGGCCAGCGGTGCAGCGGGCATGGCGGGCGGACAAGCCATTGATTTCGACGCCATGGGGCAATCGTTGGAGTTAAACGACCTGGAAAACATGCACCGGCTTAAAACCGGTGCCCTGATTCGCGCGGCAGTGGCGTTGGGTGCACTTTGTCATGCAGACATTGATAAAATGAGTTTGGACGCGCTGGATGATTATGCGGCGTCTATCGGCCTGGCTTTTCAGGTGGCAGACGACATTCTCGATGCAACAGCTGATACCGAAACCCTGGGTAAAGACAGCGGATCCGACGAAGCGTTAAATAAACCGACTTATGTCAGCCTGTTAGGTATCGATGGCGCACGCAATGCGGCAACTGACTGGCATCAACGCGCCATTTCCAGTCTTGATAAATTGCCTGGAAACACCCATTTATTAACCGAACTGGCAAACTTTCTGGTAAATCGAAGTTATTAATACCGAGAAATCGAACCAATAACGAACGTTTATCAGCACTTGAACGATTATCTGCTTGTTCTTAGCACGCAATCTACTTACACTTTTATCTCGCACCCGCTTAAATCAGCATTCCATTCAGCGACTTGATCAAATCAAAATCAAATGGACAACGCCAACCCGATTAAAGATGCCTTTATTGCCGACGTTCAGGGCAGCCCTGACGCGCGCAATATCGCTATCGACAAGGTCGGTATTAAGGACATTCGCCACCCGCTGAACATTTGTCAGCGTGATGGAAAATCACAACCCACGGTCGCCACGGTCAACATGTATGTCGCTCTGCCACATCACGTGAAGGGTACGCACATGTCGCGTTTTATCGATATTTTAAGTGAGGAACCCGACGCATTATCGCTCACGACGTTCAAACAATTGCTGGTGGACATGTGCAAACGACTGGAAGCGGAACAGGGTTATGTCGAAATTCGATTTCCGTTTTTCATTAAGAAAGCGGCACCGATTTCAGGCGTTAAAAGCGTGGTGGACTACGATGTGACGCTCATCGGATCGATAAACAAAGGCAAAACCGATATTGGTATCAATATCGTTGTACCGGTTACCAGTCTGTGTCCGTGTTCGAAAGCCATTTCCGAATATGGTGCGCATAATCAACGTTCGCACATTACCTTGTCGGTGCGCGCCAACGCATTTGTCTGGCTGGAAGAATTGATCGAGAAAGTGGAGCAGCAAGCCAGCTCGGAAATTTACGGTTCGTTGAAACGCAGTGATGAAAAATTTGTCACCGAGAAGGCTTACGACAATCCGAAATTTGTCGAAGATGTAGTACGCGACGTTGCTGCTGTTTTTGATCAAGACGAACGCATCGAAGCATTTAGCGTGTCAGTGGAAAACTTCGAGTCTATTCACAATCATTCGGCATTCGCGCAAATTTCACGGATTAAACGCAAGGTTGTTTAAATAACGACTTTATTTAGTTAATAGTTTTTCTTTAATTCCAGTTTTTCACCGGTACGCGTCATATTCAGACGTTCCAGAAAAGACACACCGAGTAAAGGTTCCGTTGGAAATGCACCGATGATGACACTAGCGTCCACATTGTAGAGTTCTATCCCTCCCACCGACACCGAGTTCAACTTGAGCGCCACCATTTGCGCGATACCGCTGGCGGTTTGCGCAATACCCGGCGTCCCTTTCGAATAATCCAGGCGAATGCGGTCGGCGGTCGCACTACTCATTGCAATAGCACTTGCGCCGGTGTCTACCAGAAAGCGAACCGGTTGATTGTTGATCTTGCCATCGGCGAAGAAAAACCCCGTGGCGTCGGCGTAAAGCGTCACCGTTGGGTTACCTGTCGAACCACCGTTTTTATTGGTGATCGGGGTGACCACCACACCCAAAGGGAAAATCTCTTGCTGCCCGTCTACTTCGACGACCGCCTCGGCGCTATTGGAATCGATCAATGTGACACCTTCAGGGCTGGTTTGCCCGGTTTTTAAAACACGGCGTTCACCATTAATACTTAGAATCGCCTTGTCCTTGGTCAGCGCCAACACCTGAATTTCCGCGGCGTGCGCCGATAGCCACACAATCAGAAGTCCAAGGGACGCAACTATGCTTATAAACGTTCTCGTCATATCTACAATGTATTAGAAGATGTGATTTCATACCAGTAAACTAATGTCATATTACATTTCCAGATAAACAAAGTAACGAAATGCGCATAGGAATAGACCTCGGCGGCAGCAAAACCGAAGGTATCGTCATGGGCCATGGCGGCGAAATTTTACACCGCTTGCGCCGCACAACGCCCGCTACTTGGGGCTATGACGCCGTTTTAGGCAATATCGCCGATCTGGTGGGCGAACTGGAACAACTCGCCGGTCAAACTTGCTCGGTGGGTATCGGTACACCCGGCGCGATTTCCACAGTCACCGGCAACCTGAAAAATTCCAATACCGTTTGCCTCAATAACCGGCCGGTGCAACAAGATCTCAGTCACATGCTTTCGCGGGAAATTCGAATGGAAAACGACGCTAACTGTTTCGCTTTGTCCGAGGCGGTAGACGGCGCAGGCAAAGGGCAAAATATTGTGTTCGGCATCATTATGGGAACCGGTGTTGGCGGTGGCATCGTCGTCGGGCAACAACTGATCTCAGGCGCGCAACATATCGCCGGGGAATGGGGCCACAATATTTTAGAGATGAATGGTCCGGATTGTTATTGTGGCCGCAAAGGTTGTGTAGAAACATTCCTGTCCGGCCCTGGATTGGTCAACCAATATACTGCCAACGGTGGTCATGTCGGGGTAGAGCCGAATGAGATTGTTCAACAGGCGAATAGAGGGGAAACCCTCGCTAAAAAAACGATGACGGATTTTCTTGATCGGTTCGGCAGGGCCGTGGCGACGGTAATTAACATTCTCGATCCCGACGTTGTTGTCATCGGCGGGGGGCTTTCGAATATCAATTATCTTTATACGGGCGGGCGGAAACGCGTCGAGTATTATGTTTTCAACGACGAACTCCGCACGGCAATTGTCCCCAATAAACACGGCGACAGTTCCGGTGTGCGTGGCGCCGCGTGGTTATGGCCGGTGATTGATTCATGAATCCGTCGCTAAAGAACTTTCTCATATCGAGACTCAAGAAACTGGAAGCGGAATCCATACTAATCGTCAGCGACACAAGAAACGAGTCGGTGATTAGCAAAAATGATTTGCCAGCTCAATTCAAATTTGATTTTTTACAAGCTCAAGAAGTCGATGCGCTAAAAGCTCAGCGATACGATCTGGGTATTGTTGTGTTGGATAAAAATATATCCACGCAGAATGGGTCTATGTTGTCTCGATTACGTGATGTGTTAACCCGCCGCCTGATCGTCGTCGCTCCGGACATGCACGATGCACCTGCAAGTAACTTTCTGGCTTTAGGCATGATAAAGATCGATTTAGAACATTGCCCAGACTATACGATTTTTGAATACGATGTGGCGATATACAAATCCACACCGGATTGGCTGAGTGCGGACGGTTGGGCGAATCCCGATCAGTGGGAAAGGGAACGGTGGTAGTCCATAGCTCTTAGCGATCAGCCATCGGCGATCAGATTTCCCCCTCGCATTCGAGCAAACCGACGACGCACGTGTTGCAAAAGAATAGTCCCCAAAAGGGCACGCAAGAGAACGATGTGTGCCGCCTCCAGGCAGTCCCGGGTATTCAATTATTCTTGTGGGAACGGCGCCCTCGCCGCGATATATTATTTATCACGGCATACGAATATTCCTATCGCCGCGAGGCGCGCCTCCCACAGCTATACTGATACTGATAGTGCGGTATTAACCTGTCATGCTGAACGAAGTGAAGCATCCAGCATAAACAATTCGCGCCTAAAGCATGCCCCTGTGCAGACAGAGGGCGCTCCTACAGTTTTTGTACTCCCTACCAGTCTGTCGAAACAAAAGATTTATACCCCTGCACTAAGTCATACTATCCTATTCGGCGGATAACGCCACTAAAGCGGCTGATCCGCCCTATGAAAATGAACGCTGACAGCTATGTTTGCATAGCCTGGATCAGCGCAGCGTAACCCCGGTCAATTAAATCGCGCACACCGCTCAGACACTCTTCCAAATCATCGAAACACAATCCGTTCCATCGAGGAACATGTGAATTAATAAACCAATGCCAATTAAACGCAGTCTCGGGAAAAATAGGAACACGACATACAGACCAATAGCAGGTAGGCTGTGTAAGGGATGAAAACCGATGCCGCAACGATCAGGGTCATAAATCGGATCAGCAAGCAGGTGATCGAGATCAACGGCCATGGTTGCAATCATAATGCAAAACGCCTGCAACCATCGCGGTCGATACCACACTCTTGCCACGGCCGCCGGCATTAGAAAGTGCAGCGCCAAATGTATGCCGGCCCGTATCAATGGCTATTTATGGATACGTTTGTAACCCGCCGGTGGCGCGACATTGTAATCATTGGCCTGCAACCAGTCCCAATCCGGGCCATGCCAGGCGGCTTCATCGAAGTTCACCCGCCCGCACTTATCGAACGCAACGCCCTCGTCCTGTAATAACTGGCGCTGGCCCGTGCTTGGCTCGCCGTCAGAACGCACACTCACCTTACCCTGACTGTTGATTACACGATGCCAGGGCAAGTTTAAATGTTCAGGCACCGCAGCCATCGCATAACCCACCACACGCGGCGAACAGGTTACCATTTCCGCGATTTGGCCGTAGGTCGCGACCTGGGCAGCAGGAATCAACTCGACCAAAACATAAATTCGTTTATAAAGTGGCGATAACTCGTTTGTCTGCTCGATATTACTCATTCCGAAACAATGTTATCTAAAGTTCCACGCCGCCACTTGAATTTTTAACCACCACGGGTGCGACGCCATCCGTCATCCAGCACTGTTCATATGGCGCTTCCGATTGACGTGATAAGCGAAAAACATAACCTGCTTTTTCGCCATCCGATGCGGTAATCAGAACAGGGACTTGTGCCACGTCTTCTTCAATATACGCAGGCCCGAATTCCACGCCGCTGTGATTTATCATCTTGACATAAGCCGGACTGCGTACAATTCCGACAAAACGCGGCAACGGGCCTGTGGACAGCTTATTTTGCGGGGAAGCAAATCGAAAAGTGATTTCTATACCGGCATTCGCATAAGGTTCATCGTTGTTTCCCAGCGCCTCCGTTTGAATACGCACCACTTCTTCCGGTGCATACGTTGGATCCGGTTGTAATTCTGGAGAGGCTTCGCCGCTGTCTTGCGCTTGCGACATGTTTAATGGAATCACAATTGACGCAAATAGAAAAAAATTCAGAATTATCTTTGTTTTCACAGCGATCACCTGCGAGTTATGCGCGTTGACGAAACAGGAATAGCATCATCCCACGTTGCCCTGCGACGGGCAATTAAACATTGTTAAGCAAGAGATTTACGCAAACAAACTGCGCTATCCGGACACAGATGCGAAAACTCACTGGTCCGGGCAATAACTATCGGCACTTTATCTCTGTCGGTGGGCAAATAATTCAATTGTTTAAAGAATTCCGCTGCTGTCGTGGTCAACGAATACAGCGAATCAATACCCGCTTCCCTTGCGTTTAACTCAGCGCGCCTTACCAGTTCTTTTCCCAAGCCGCTGTTGCGTGCTTGAGATTGCACCGCTAGTGATCGCAACAATCCGTGACGCCGGTATTTTTCCAAACCGACGACACCAGCCAGCTCACCGTTATCCGTTATAGCGAGCAGAAAATTCTTCAGTGTATGCTCATCAATATCGGAAAACGGTAATTCAGATGCCTGCAGTAGCTTGCGAACATCACCCAGTGACGTTGCCGTGCAAAACTCAAAGGTAAACATCAATCACCGCTTTCAACTGCATTCTTCAACTTCAAACTAAGGAAATTACGGTATTATCCTCCGACCCCACTCATTCGTGAACTTCAAATCGTGATACCGCTGCGCGACGACAATCCGACAAAAATAACCCCTGTCGTCACCATTACATTTATTGTCGTCTGTGTCGGCGTTTTCCTGTGGCAAGTGACCCACGACCCCGAGGGGCAGCAACTCATAACGTATGGTTTAGGCGCCATACCGGTCACCCTGTTTGGTGAACGCCAACTGTCACCGGACATAGCCATCGTCCCAACGTACGTGACCGTTTTCACTTCGATGTTTTTGCACGGCGGCTGGATGCATTTGATAGGTAACATGGCTTATTTATGGATATTCGGCAATAACATCGAAGATGCCATGGGTCACGTTCGTTATACCTTTTTCTATATCATCTGCGGAATCATCGCGGTATTCGCCCACGCACTGCCCAACGCCGACTCTGCCATCCCCATGGTCGGCGCAAGCGGCGCTATCTCCGGCGTACTCGGCGCTTACCTATTACTCCATCCCCATGCGCGGGTATTGTTATTTATTCCATTGGGGTTTTTCGCGCCATTAATTCGCCTCAAGGCCATGTGGGTGCTCGGTGCCTGGTTCGTAATGCAGCTAGTCAGCTCCGCGATGAATGCCGGTAATGAAGGCGGTGGCGTCGCTTTCGGTGCACACATCGGTGGCTTTATCGCCGGTATTGTTTTAATTCCTCTTTTCAAAAATCGAAACGTCCCGCTTGAAAACCCATTCAAGGGCTGGACACGTTAGAATCGACTTTTCTATATCAACTTCATTTTGAAATGCGTACTTCTCAATTCTTTCTCGCTACATTAAAGGAAACTCCGGCCGATGCCGAAATCATCAGTCATCAACTCATGCTCCGCGCCGGTATGATTCGCCGCACCGCCACTGGTATTTACAGCTGGCTGCCCATGGGTCATCGTGTGTTGCAAAAGGTGGAAAATATTATTCGTGAAGAAATGAATCGCGCTGGTGCGCTTGAAGTATTTTTACCCGCTGTACAACCCGCCGAGTTGTGGCGCGACTCCGGTCGTTGGCAGGACTACGGCCCCGAACTGTTACGCTTCCGGGACAGACACGAACGGGATTTCTGCTTCGGCCCAACCCATGAAGAAGTCATCACCATGATTGCCAAAGGCGAGATCAAAAGTTACCGTCAACTGCCGGTGAACATGTATCAGATTCAAACCAAGTTTCGCGATGAGATACGTCCGCGATTTGGCGTCATGCGTGGGCGCGAGTTCATTATGAAAGACGCTTACAGTTTTGACATTGATGAAGAAGGCATGGAAGCTTCTTACAAGGCAATGTACGACGCCTATGTACGCATATTTGACCGTCTGGGTCTGGATTCACGAGCGGTGCGTGCGGATGGCGGCACCATTGGCGGCAGTTTTTCCAACGAGTTTCATGTGATAGCGGATTCTGGTGAAGACGCTATTGCATTGTGCGAAGACTGTGGCTATGCGGCCAATGTAGAGATGGTGCCAACACCGGCGCCGGTTTCCGCACGAGCGGATGCAAACGAAACCATGAGTATTATCGATACACCGGGCGTGCACACCATTGACGAATTATGTGCTGCTTTAAAAGTCGGCGCAGAGAAAACCGTCAAGACACTGATCGTCGAAGGCGAAGAAGGGTTGGTCGCGTTGGTATTGCGTGGCGATCACGAACTCAATGCAGTCAAAGCCGAAAATCTACCTGAAGTCAAAACACCGTTAAAGTTTGCCAACAACGCAGACATTAAATCTATGGTCGGCGCGGAGGCCGGTTCTATAGGTCCAGTTGGTTTATCTATCCCGGTCATCGCTGACAGTAATGCCGCATTGTTGTCGGATTTTGTTTGTGGCGCCAATCAGGACGAGAAACATTGTCGCGGTGTTAATTGGCAACGCGATCTGCCCGAACCCGTGGTCGCGGACTTGCGCAAAGCCGTCGCAGGTGACCTGTGTCCGCAAACACCGGACAGTAAACTCATTGTCAAACGTGGCATCGAAGTGGGACACGTATTCCAACTCGGCACCGAATACAGCGAATCCATGGACGCCACTTGTCTGAACGAACAGGGCAAAAGTGTGCCGCTGCATATGGGTTGTTATGGCATCGGAGTCACCCGGGTGGTAGCGGCAGCCATTGAACAAAACCATGATGAGAATGGCATCACCTGGCCCGACCCTATCGCACCGTTTGATATTTGCATTGTTCCGATTGGCTACAAGAAATCGGAAAAAGTGCAAGAAGCAGTATCCTCAATTTACGAACAACTAAACGATGCAGGCTATGAAGTGTTGCTTGATGATCGTGACGAACGACCGGGCGTCATGTTCGCCAACATGGATTTGATTGGCATTCCAAACCGCTTGGTTATCGGCGAACGCGGTCTGGAAACGGGCGTGGTCGAATATCGCGCACGACGCAGCGGGGAAACCGAGGAAATTGCACTCACTAATTTGGTCGAAAAACTAACGAGCTTGATTAACTCTTAAGACTGAGATTTGAACTGACACTATAAAACCTAGTTTCGACTTCGTCTGACAATGCTCGTTGAATACCTATTCTGTTGAAAAACTCTGAAACTAGAAAATCGCAGTGATTGTTGTGACTGTGACGGCGCGGAGAGTATCTTGCTTTGGAGTTTGGTAAAAGAAAACCAATTTCAGACTACTGTTCGCGTCAAAATTTTTGGTTTTGAAGGTATCTTATTGAAGTTACGAGTTTTTCAACAGAATATACTCAATATAGATACTCAGTCCCTCTCTCAGTGATACTGGACACAGCTGACAGGTACTGTCAGCGAGAGTGGGACATGCACCCGTAGACTACGAATATTTATACTCAAACACACGATGTTCACGGGATTGGCTTCGAGTCCACAGGTGCGCTTGAGCTCAAAAACGAATACTCAGGGCTTGCCGTCACACCGGCTCACCTATATTGCCTTCGAAGAGCTTAAGCATGCATGTCCTGATGGTTAATTTACCACTTTGGAGGTTTGGCATGAATGCAGAACTGTCTCAATTTACAGCAGTGATTGGTATGGACTGGGCGGATAAAAAACACGACATCTGCGTTCAAGCCATAGACTCTGATGTACGTGAATTTTCTCGGATATCGCACAAAGTAGAGAAGATCCATGAATGGGCTCAGTCGATGGTAGAACGTCACGGTGGCCAAATGGCCGTAGCATTGGAGTTATCGAAAGGTCCCATCGTGTCCGCGCTACAGAAATACAATTTTTTTGTGATCTACCCGATCAATCCAACGACGTTGGCAAAGTATCGAGAAGCATTCAACCCTAGTGGCGCTAAAGATGACCCGACAGATGCTGAGTTGGCATTAGATATATTGTTAAATCATCCCAATCACTTTACAGCGCTAAATCCACAAAGCGTTGAGATGCGATCCTTGATGACTTTAGTTGAGCAGCGCCGAAGCATCATGGATGACCGTGTGCGCATCACCAATCGACTCAGAAACGCATTAAAGCAGTACTATCCACAGGTGTTGGACTGGTTCGATCATATCGACACACCCCTGTTCTGCGACTTCATCAAACAGTGGCCGACACTGACTCAGGTAAAGCGTGCTCGAAGAACGACGCTGGAAAAGTTCTTCCATGAACACAACATGCGTCGCAAGCTATTGTTGGAGCAACGCATCGAAGCGATCAAATCTGCACAGCCGTTAACCACAGATAACGCGGTGATTACACCTTATCGTCTCCAGGCCCTTACATTGGTTGACCAGCTCGCTGTGGTGCTTCACGCACTGGAGTCATACGACCAAGAAATTACGACTCTGGCACCACAACATCCAGACTACGAATTGTTCAATACGCTACCCGGTGCCGGACCACACCTGGCCCCTCGCCTGTTGGTAGCGTTTGGTGAACAGCGGGAACGATTTGCCAATGCCGCCGAAGTACAGAAATACTCGGGTATCGCCCCGGTGACTGAACGCAGTGGTCAGAAGAGTTGGATCCATTGGCGATGGCAGTGTCCCACGTTCTTGCGCCAAACCTTCGTTGAATGGGCTGCACAGACCATCAACAAATCGTACTGGGCAGGGTTGTTTTATTATCAACAGCGAGCCAAAGGCTGTACCTATCAAGCCGCTGTACGCGCTCTAGCATTCAAGTGGATACGCATCCTGTATCGTTGCTGGAAAACGAATACGCTCTACGATGAATCCAGGTATCTTAAAGTGCTGCGGGATCGCGGTTCACCTTTGTTGGCAACCGAAAATGCTTGACTGAATGACTCAGGGCGTGATCCAGCCATTCGGACACTTAAGAAATGCGGTAACTCTTTAGTGGATTAAAACATTTCGCAGGCCGCCAGAGGTCGTGAGGAATAATCACTGATAGACTGCATCATTCTCTAATTTTGCATTCTACAAGCACCCGGGAGTATGGTTATGTGGGCCGCAATTCGCGCATCCTGGCCGCTTTTCATCGGCATGATATTTCTCATGGTCAGCAACGGCTTACTAACAACGTTGCTCACCTTACGGGGTAGTGGATTAGGATTTAGTGATTCGGCAATTGGCTTGATGCAATCTGGCTATCCTGTGGGTTCTTTACTGGGCTGCCTGATCGCACCTCGGTTAATTATGCGAGTTGGTCACATACGGGTGTTTGCAGCGCTCGCTTCGATCGCCAGTGGCGCGGCATTGGTGCACCTTGTCACCTTCGATCCCTGGAGTTGGGGTGCTATGCGACTGATAACGGGGTTTTGCTTTTCGGGTCTCTACATCGTCTCAGAAAGTTGGTTGAATGGCAGTTCCAGTAATGAAAGTCGCGGTAGTGTTTTGTCGATCTATTTTATTGTCCAAACGGGTGGCTTTACTGCAGGGCAATTGCTGCTCAATCTATCGAGCCCGGAAGGGATTTTGCTATTCATCGTAGTCTCAATACTGATCTCGTTTTCACTTGTTCCCATGTTGGTGTCAGCCAGTGTGACGCCGCCCTATGAAGTACTGGAACGAATTTCCCTGGTCGCGTTATTCCGGCTTTCACCGATGGGACTAACGGGCAGCTTCCTCAACGGTATTTCCCAAACAGCGCTCTATGTGGCGTTTGCCCTATACGGTAAAGCGATTGGCCTATCCACCGGATCGATTGGCGTAATGCTTGGATTTATGACAATAGGTGGAATGCTGTTTCAGTTCCCGCTAGGCCGGCTATCTGACATCGTGGACAGGCGACTGGTTATAGTTGGAGCACCCGCTATGTCCATTCCCGTTTGCGTTTCCCTCGCTTTGATGGAAAACCCTGCAGACAAGTTGAATCTGTTTTATCCGCTCGTTGTATTGTTGGGTGGACTGACATTGCCGATATATTCAGTTTGTATGGCTCACATGAATGACCACTTGAAACCTACGCAGGTTGTAGCCGCCAGTGGAACCTTAGTCTTAATTCTTGCTGCTGGTATGACGATTGGTCCAACCCTTGGAGGAATGGCAATCGAACACTATGGTACTGAAGGTATTTTCTATCTGCTTTCATTAACCGCAACTTTAACGGTCATGACTGCACTGTTTCGCTGGTGGAGTGCGCCTTCCCGCGTTGAAAACCGTACCACCGCCGTTGCAGTATCGGCTAGTCTGACTCCAGAAGCAGTGACCCTCTATCCTGATGCATCATCTCACGATGATGTTCAGGGAGATAGCTGATCTCTTTAGCGATTAGATCACTTGGGCGCGCTATTTCACCGTTCAAGCCACAGTCGTCGTTTATCCAATCAGAAGAAACAAGACCGTAATGAGTAAATTTTCGAGAGAGACTTCTATTAATGTGTAATGTTCTCGTTAGAAATGTCTGCTTTAAATCTTTGCATCGTGCTGCGAATTGCCTGTTTTCGAAATTCTTAAAATGACAGGTATGGGCAAATTCTCGCCATCTGGAAATCAGATTGGAATGTAATATTTTCTCAAAACCGGCATCTTGAATGCGCATTATCACTTCTGGCGCCCTACGGATTGTTTTTAACTGACCTTAACGAATTTCAAAATCACCGGTTACCGATTCACCCGACGGTTCGCGCTCTACTTTCGACACTCGCGCAAACCGCGGGCCACGTTGTAACCATGTTTCCATCTGCGCAAGTTGACGTTCATCGCCGCACGCTACCAACTCGACATCGCCGTTAGACAAGTTCTTGACCCATCCATTGACGCCGAGGTTATTCGCTTCTTGCATCGCAGAATAACGAAAACCGACGCCTTGCACCCAGCCCGACACCCGAAAGCGGGCACAACTGACCGATTCAGTCAAACGCGGTTACCGATGATTTTCGTGATTTGACCAAATCCGGTTCGCGCACTACATCGGGCAAGGCTGCAGCAACATGCGCGCCGATTAACACCATTAACCAGGACAAATAAATCCACACCAGAAAAATCGGAATCGTGGCCAGTGCACCGTAGATGACTTCGTAGGAACGAAAATTTAACACGTAAATGGCAAACCCTTTTTTTGCGCACTCGAACAAAACCGCGGCGACGATACCGCCAGCCAATGCATCGCGAAAACGAACCGAACAATTGGGCATAGCCATAAAAAACAATACAAAAGCGATAATTTCCAGCACGAAGGGCAACACGGGTAAAAAGTTTGACATAAATCCCTGATAGGTTTTTTGGTCTGGCAAAAACGGCAAAGACAATACGTAGGAGCTGACCGACAAGCTGGCGACAATTAACAATGGTCCGAGAGAAATCACCGCCCAGTACACCAACAGGCGTTGAAACACACTGCGGCCCTTATGCACACGCCAGATTTCGTTAAAATTGTCTTCCACCGTTGCCAGCAAGAACAATGCACTGAGTAATAGAATAACCAGACCCACGGCGGTTAATTTGCCCGCTTGCTGGGTAAAACGAGTGAGGTTTTCTCGCACGATGTCACCCGCGGCAGGTACGAAATTGCGATACATGAAATCTTCGAACGCACCTGACCATTGCTCGAACACCGGGAACACGGATAACATGGAGAACGCCACGGTAATCAGCGGCACTAAGGCCAACAAGGTAGTAAAAGACAACGCGGCTGCAACCCGCATACACCTGTCCTCACGCAGCCGCCGCACTACTATTTTCAAGGTACTGAATACCGCACCTAACAAACGTTTGATTGTCACTGTATGATAATCGTTATATTGCGAAGAATTTTTACGCAACCTAACATCGCTAATACAAAAGGGTCAACAAACCGAGGATAATCATGTCCGTCACTATTTATCATAATGCGCGCTGCTCAAAGTCGCGCCAAACCCTGCAGTTGTTGCAGGACAAAGGCATTGAACCCACCATAGTGGAGTATCTAAAGACACCGCCAAACCAGTCAGAATTAAAAAATATTCTTAATCTGCTCGACAAACCGGCCAAAGAGATCGTACGCAGCAACGAGGACGCCTTCAAACAATCAGGTCTTAGTCTTAAGTCATCGGACGATGAATTGATCCAGACTATTGTTGAACAACCGACGATATTGCAACGACCCATCGTGCTCGCCAACGGCAAAGCCATCATCGGCCGTCCACCGGAAATCGTGTTAGAGATTCTCTGACATGGCGGATGTTTTAGTACTTTACTACAGCCGTTATGGCGCGACTGCACAAATGGCGCGACTTGTTGCGCGCGGGGTCGAGCAAGTCGATGGCATCAACGCACGCATTCGAACCGTGCCGCCGGTATCAACGGTGTGCGAAGCTAAAGAAGATGACATCCCTGAGTTCGGCGAACCCTACGCGTCACTGGAAGACCTGGAAGAATGCATCGGACTCGCGCTGGGCTCGCCAACTCGCTTTGGCAACATGGCAGCACCGCTAAAATATTTTCTTGATCAAACCGGTGCACAATGGATGTCCGGTGCCCTACAGGGCAAACCCGCCGCCGTGTTTACCTCTACCGCCAGCCTACATGGCGGACAGGAAACCACCCTTCTTTCAATGATGCTGCCGTTACTGCATCACGGTATGATCTTTAGCGGTATTCCCTATAGCGAAAGCGGTTTACAACAAACCAAAAGCGGTGGCACACCTTATGGCGCGAGTCATCACGCCGGGGCGGACAGCCAAAACCCGGTCAACGATGATGAAAAAGCGCTGTGTATTGCTATGGGCAAACGTCTGGCCGAAGTCGCCGTGAAACTATTTGGCTAAGCGTAAACTAATATTCGAAAATTGAATCGTCATACCTGCGAAGGCAGGTATCTAGGTAAAACTACCCGGCCGAAGGCCGACAACACTCAATTAAAATTAATTCTTACGTAGGCGCTCTTCAAGCGCAGTTTTCTTGACTGGACTCCCGCCTGCGCGGGAGTGACTTTGGTGTGTATTTAGTTTGATCAGGTATTTAAGCCTCTTTGGGCAATTTTATTGGCAATTCCAAGCAACTGAGTGAGCTTACAACGAGATCCGAGTTTAGTCCGGAAATAGTGTGTCTACTCGGGAATAATTTCGGTAAGAGCTAGATTATCAAAAGGTCGCCTTCTTTCTTTTATACCAGACAGAAACGTTCTAAGCGTTAGGTTCCAAGTCACGAATCAATGGTATCGTGACCCGCCGCCCTTCCATTAACGAAAGTTCGTCTATTTGATCGAGTAACCCGAATAGACTGTGCGTATCACGCGGGTAGCGTTTTAATACATAGGAAATTACTTCTTCAGATAACTCAAAGCCACGCGACTGTGCACGTAATTTCAGGGCCGCGCTCTTTTCGTTATCCGTCAGCGAACTGACGCCATAGGCAAGTTCGCTTGCCAAACGTGATTTTAAATCCGCGAGTGACAGCGGCATTTTCTCCAGTGACTGGCGACCCGCCACGATCATATTGCCACCACGAGCACTGGCTTGCTCATACAAATCCAATATGCCGCGTTCCCATTTTTCTTTGCCAGCGACCGCATGAACATCGTCCAGACAAATCAGGTCATTTATGGCAATGTCTTCCAGGATTTCCAATGACATATTCGCATCTGCCAGCGGAATATAACCGACGGACAATCCCGACTGATTAGCTCGTCGGCAAACCGCGTGCAGCAAATGCGTTTTCCCACAACCCGTATCGCCATATAGGTAAATCATGTGACCGGATTGTTTCTTATCCGACGATAGGTTTGTAAGCTGACTAATCAGCTCGTCATTTTGACCGCGGAAAAAATTCTCGAACGCTGCAATATCATGCAAACGAATCGGTAATAACAGTTGACGAGGCATGTCAAACCCGGTCAGAGGAGAGTGGGCGCTTATCTTCCTCCCGCGCGTCCCTGTCTTCTTCCCCGTTATCCTCTTGAGGTGCTTCGCGCCCGACACTAAATACCCATGCGTAATGCACACCACTCCAGATAGTCGTTACACCGACTGCCCATACCAGCGTATTTATTAGACCCGGTAACGACAGCCACCCGGCTAAATCCAACAACACCAAACACACCAGCGAAATGAGTAAAAACGTATTCAGCTTGCTGATAAAACTTGGTCGCATTTGTGTATTGCCGTTTAGTGCGACCAACATCAGGTAGCCACCAATAATTAAAATATCGCGAAAGCCGACTGCCACCAGCAAGGCGAAGGGAATCCGATCCTGCAAGGCGAGCATCACAAAAGCACTAATAATCAATAACTTATCAGCTACTGGGTCAAGTGTCGCACCCAAACGGCTGACCCAATCGAAGCGCTTAGCCAGGTAGCCATCGAGGCCGTCGGAAATTCCTGCAACCAGGAATACCAAAAACGCCGACTGATAGGATTCGTCTTTGAGTAGCACGACCATCACCGGCGCCGCCGCGATACGAAGCAGCGTCAATAAATTAGGAATTTGAGATAACACGGATTAGCTGGGGTGTTACTTTGTTGATTTTATATCCATATTTGCGATGCGATAAGATACCATAGCCGAATCAACATATACCTTTCTTTAATTCTCGCGCAGTATTTATGAGCAAATCTTCATTGAGCTATCGCGATGCGGGCGTCGATATCGACGCGGGTGATGCGCTGGTTGATGCGATAAAACCGATTGCCGAACGCACCCGTCGCCCTGGCTGGATGGAAAGTATCGGCGGGTTTGGCGGGATGTTTGAATTACCACCCGGACGTTTTAAGGAACCGGTTCTGGTTTCGGGCACGGACGGTGTCGGTACCAAGTTAAAACTGGCCATTGAACTGAACAAACACGACACCGTCGGCATCGACCTGGTGGCAATGTGTGTTAACGACATTGTCGTCTGCGGCGCGGAACCATTGTTCTTTCTCGACTACCTCGCCACCAGCAAATTACATAATGACATAGCCGAACAAGTCATCGCCGGTATTGGACGCGGGTGTGAGCTGGCCGGGGCCGCCTTGATCGGCGGCGAGACTGCCGAAATGCCGGGCATGTATGGTGAAGATGACTATGATCTAGCGGGGTTTTGTGTCGGCGCAGTGGAAAAGCCAGAGATTATCGACCAAAGCCGGGTCGCTGACGGGAACGTGATACTAGGTCTCGCATCCAGCGGTGTGCATTCCAATGGATTTTCCCTGGTGCGCAAGGTTATCGAGTCCGGTAATCATAACCTGGCTGACTCTTTCGCAGATTCAACACTGGGAGAAACATTACTCACACCGACACGTATATACGTGCGTTCGTTGTTGGCGTTAGCCAAAGAAATCAATGTGTCAGCAATTGCTCATATTACCGGCGGAGGCCTGCCCGGTAATATAAAGCGTGTTATCCCAAAAGAATTGTGCGCTGTTTTAGATAGCCGACAATGGTTGCAGCCCGAGATTTTTCAGTGGCTGAAAATCCAGGGGAATATCGCCGTTGATGAAATGCAGAGAACGTTTAATTGCGGTATCGGCATGGCAATAGTTGTCGATAAAAAAGATGCACAGAATGCAATCGCCATTCTCGAAAATCACGGCGAAACCGTATTCACCATCGGACACATTGAAACCAACGATAAGCAAGATGTCATCATACGATCATGACGTTGCGGATTGTCGTTCTGATATCCGGCAGCGGAACGAACCTGCAAAAAATTATCGACGCCAGAGCACAAGGTGAAATTAGCGCTGAAGTAACTGCCGTAATCAGTAATCGCGCCGAGGCCTACGGTTTGGAGCGTGCGCGCAATGCAGGTATTGCCGCGCAAGTTTTGGATCATAAGCAATTCGAATCGCGACAGGCCTATGACACTGCACTAAGACGACTCATCGATGACTACGACCCCGGCCTCGTCGTGTTGGCGGGTTTTATGCGTCTTCTTACGGCGGAATTCGTTGAACACTATCGCAATCGTCTGATCAATATTCACCCTGCATTACTACCAGACTATAAAGGACTTGATACTCACCAACGCGTGATCGACGACGACGCCCAACAGCATGGCGCGAGTGTACACTTTGTGACTCCGGACCTGGACAGCGGACCGGTTATGATTCAGCGCGGATTCACCGTAAACCCGGATGATACGGTAGAAACTCTTGAACAACGCGTGCATGAAATCGAATATGAAATTTATCCAAAGGCCATTCAGTGGTTCGCCGAAAACCGATTATCGATTGAGAATGACCGGGTGTTGTTAGATGGTGAGATTAGTTCTGAGCAAGGCCTTGTTGACAACGATTAGTATGGAAACAATTTTTATTCGGAATGTACGGAACTTGATCGCGTTGCGTATTGTTCCATTGTGCATGTCCGTGTTACTCATAACGGGAGTCCTTGCCGGCGAAATTCCCGAACGAATGAGTTTGACTTACTCAGTCGAAAAATCAGGATTAGGCTCGGGTCGTTATGACATCGAGTTTGTACAAAAAGATGGTCAGTTGGTGACGTCATCTAAAGGGGTTTTAACCGGGGTCGCGGCGACCTTTGCGAACGACGAGACGGCAGAGAAAGTCATCTACGAGATCAGAGATAACAATTTAATACCTTTACGTTATGTGGAGTCCCGTACGGGTCGTAAGAACTATGTGCGCTCCGCCAACCTGGATTGGAATAAACACAAAATCAGCTTTAGCGAAGCGGAAGACACGCGCTTACCCGACGGCATTACGGTGGACGCTGGTAGTTTCCCGGCCAGTTTAATGTGGCGTCCGCTGCCCAAACTGGCTAGCGCGACCGGGCATATTGTCGGAGGTAAAAAGATTCGCGCCTATCGTTATTCCGAGCCGGTGAGCGAAACCCTGACAACACCGAGTGGAACATTCGACACTTTACGCATCGAGAAACAACGCGTTGACAAAGAGAACCGCAAACTTGTTATCTGGGTTGCACCGGAATTTGGCAATCTTCCATTAAAAATTGAAGACTGGAAAGGCGATAAAACCACGCGCTTTATACTTGAAAGCGCGGATGGAATTGATTTAAAGCAATAGATAGTTATTTTGAAGGAGCTGAGCAGGCGAACAATCGAGCCTCCTTTTATGGGTCGAAAAAATACCATTCTGTCATGCCAGACTTGTTCCGGCATCCAGTCAAAACGATCCGGCCGTAGGGCGACAACTTATTGATTACAATACAACTCTTTTTGGATGCGCTCTTCGAGTGCGATTGTTTTTACTGGATTTCCGCCTGCCCGGGAATGACTTCGGTAAAGATGTTGCTTGATCTCAGATTAAGTCTCAACACGACGTTACGTGGCAATTCTGTGTAGCACAACCTCTTCAACGGTGTTTTGTCTGTATTTAAGCTGGCACCAACTCCTTGGTGTGAATCGTAAAAGTGAGTTCGTCGTCTTTTTCGCTGACGGTCACTTCACCGCCACTGGCGAGTTTGCCGAATAACACTTCGTCTGCCAGTTCTTTCTTGATTTCGTCTTGAATCAGACGCGCCATTGGGCGGGCGCCCATGGCCAGTTCATGACCGTGTTTAGCCAACCACTTGCGCGCTTTTTTGTCTACTTCAAGTTGTACATTCTTTTCCTGCAACTGATGTTCCAGTTCAATCACAAACTTGCCGACCACGTGCATGATGGTATCTTCGTCCAGCGGTTTGAATCGAATAACGCTGTCAAGCCGGTTACGAAACTCCGGTGTAAACATCTTCTTAATCGCTTCCATATCGTCGGCGGTATGATCCTGTGTTACAAATCCGACAGAACTGCGACTAACCTCCGTCGCACCGGCGTTGGTCGTCATTACAATAATCACATTACGAAAATCCGATTTACGCCCGTAATTGTCGGTCAATGTTCCGTAATCCATCACCTGCAAAAGAATATTGAACACATCCGGGTGCGCTTTTTCAATCTCATCCAGCAACAACACGGCGTGCGGATGTTTGTTAATCGCTTCGGTCAGCAAACCGCCCTGGTCAAACCCCACATATCCTGGTGGCGCGCCGATCAAACGCGACACCGTGTGACGTTCCATGTATTCCGTCATATCGAAACGCACCAATTCGATACCCAATGTATAAGCGAGTTGTTTTGTAACTTCGGTTTTACCGACACCCGTCGGGCCGGAAAATAGAAATGATGAAATCGGTTTTTCGGGACTGGCCAAACCGGATCGCGCCAGTTTTATCGCGCTGGCCAAAGCGTCGATCGCTTCGTCTTGGCCAAACACCACCATTTTCAAATCGCGCCCCAGATTACGCAAAGATTCCTTATCCGACTTGGACACGGTCTTCGGCGGGATGCGCGCCATCTTGGACACGATGGTTTCGATCTCATTTACGCCGATGGTTTTTTTACGTTTACCTTCCGGCTGTAAACGGGTATGTGCACCGGCTTCATCAATCACATCGATGGCTTTGTCAGGCAAATGTCGATCCGTGATATACCGGTCTGACAACTCTACGGCACTGCGTAAGGCCGGTTTAGTGAAACGCACATCGTGATGTTCTTCGAAACGTGACTTAAGGCCACGCAAGATTTTTACCGCTTCATCGACGGACGGCTCGGTCACATCGATTTTTTGGAAACGTCGAGATAACGCGCGATCTTTTTCAAAAATGCCTCGATACTCCTGATAAGTCGTGGAACCAATACACTTGATTTCACCAGACGCGAGCATGGGTTTTAATAAATTCGACGCATCCATCGCACCACCAGACGCTGATCCGGCACCGATGATGGTGTGAATCTCGTCAATAAACAGAACGGAGCCTTCGGTTTTTTTCAATTCATTGAGTACGGCTTTTAGCCGTTGCTCAAAATCGCCCCGGTATTTTGTTCCAGCCAATAATGAACCCATGTCTAATGCGTAAATCGTGGAATCCGCGAGTACGTCAGGGACTTCACCCTCGATTATTTTTTTCGCCAGCCCTTCCGCGATAGCGGTTTTACCCACGCCCGCCTCACCGACGAACAAAGGATTGTTTTTTCTGCGCCGACACAGAATTTGAATAGTGCGCTCGACTTCATCCGCACGTCCGATCAAAGGATCTATTTGTCCCGCTTCCGCCAGGGCATTCAAATTTACGGCAAATGAGGCTAAAGCGCTTACGTCGTCTCCATCTTCGCCTTCGACTGCTTCAGGATCGCCATCAGGAGCGGGCAACCCGGCATTTTCACCAGCCACTTTGGAAATCCCGTGAGAGATGTAATTGACCACATCAAAGCGTGTAATATCTTGCTGGTGTAAAAAATAAACCGCGTGAGAATCGCGCTCGGCGAAAATAGCGACCAGCACATTGGCACCGGTGACTTCTTTTTGATTGCTGTGTTGCACATGCAGGATTGCGCGTTGCACGACCCGTTGAAATCCGGCACCCGGTTGGATTTCATCCTCGCTGTCGTCGGGTAACACCGGCATTTCTTCGGTCAAAAATCGCCCGAGTTTTTGTCGTAACACATCGATGTTTCCACCACATGCATGCAATACCTTAACCACCGACGCATTTTCCAACAATGCCGCCAGCAGATGTTCGACGGTGATGAACTCATGCCGATGCTCGCGCGCACTTTGAATGGCGACGTTTAATGAGGCTTCGAGTTCACTGGATAACATTATGCTTCTGGCTCCATAGTGCATTGCAACGGATGTTGGTTTTCACGCGCGAAGTCCATGACATGATAAACCTTGGATTCCGCGATTTCATAAGTATACACGCCACATACGCCTTTACCTTTTTGATGCACGTGTAACATGATTTGTTCCGCCTGCTCCACCGACTTATGAAAAAATCGCATCAACACGATCACCACGAATTCCATTGTCGTGTAATCGTCGTTCAACAAAACCACCTTGTATAGCTTTGGCCGCTCTAGCTTAGGTTTGGTTTTCTCAACAACCGCGCCTTCCGGGTGACCTATTTGCCGCTCGTCACTCAAAGTTGCCACCTCATTTCAAAATTGCCCGCTCAAATAACTCTAACACACAGCTTATATTATGGGTGTTCCAGCCGGATTCTCAAGGGGTTAAGACCTTGCAAATAGTGACTTATTAACCCTACGGTAATGAATCTGCCGCGATACCGGCGAAACCCAGCCATTTTTCATAAGCATAAAAAAAGCGGTGTCCGGGTATAAACCAGACACCGCCTAAAAGAGGAGGAATACAACTTAAATCTATGCTTGTTTTGCGGTATCGAACTGTTCCTCTTCCGTCGACCCTTCCATCGCTTTGACCGAAGACTGTCCGCCCTGAATAACGGTCGTCACATCGTCGAAATAACCCGCACCGACTTCCGCCTGATGACTGGCAAAGGTGTAACCGCGTGATTCGGCGGCAAATTCCTTCTCCTGCACCATTTCGACATAGGCCGACATGCCGCGTTTCAGATAATTTTCCGTCAAATCGAACATGTGGTACCACATGTTGTGAATACCGGCCAAAGTAATGAATTGGTATTTGTAACCCATGGCACCCAGTTCACGCTGGAATTTGGCAATACTGGCGTCGTCCAGATTTTTCTTCCAGTTAAACGAAGGCGAACAGTTGTACGCCAGCAATTGCTCTGGATATTGATTGCGGATGGCTTCGGCGAAGCGACGCGCCTCGTCCAGATCCGGTACCGCGGTTTCACACCAAATTAAATCGGCGTATTCGGCATAAGCCAGACCACGGGCGATAGCCTGATCCAGTCCGGCACGCGTGACATAAAAACCTTCCGCGGTTCGTTCGCCGGTTACGAATTCACGGTCGCGCTCATCGATATCAGATGTAATCAACGCAGCCGCGTTAGCATCCGTACGCGCCAGAATAACCGTTGGCACACCCATGGTATCCGCCGCCAAACGCGCTGCCACCAGTTTTTGCACGGCTTCCTGGGTCGGCACTAACACCTTGCCACCCATGTGGCCGCATTTTTTGACTGACGCCAGTTGATCTTCAAAGTGCACCGCTGCCGCGCCCGCTTCGATCATGCCCTTGGTCAATTCAAATGCATTCAGCACGCCACCGAAACCAGCTTCCGCGTCCGCAACAATAGGCACGAAATAATCAATCGAACCATTTTGTTTAGCGGTTTGAATTTCATCCGCGCGTTTGAATGAATTGTTCATTCGACGAATCAACTGTGGTACAGAGTTGACTGCATACAATGATTGATCGGGATACATGGTTTCGCTGCTATTCGCATCAGCCGCGACCTGCCATCCCGAGAGATAGATTGCTTTCGCACCGGCTTTAACTTGTTGCACGGCCTGACCACCGGTCAATGCACCCAGGGTGGGAATAAAATCATCCGTATTCAATCGGCGCCAGAGTTTTTCCGCCCCCATACGCGCCAGCGAATGTTCGATTTTGACCGAACCACGCAGTCTTGTTACATCCTGCGCACTGTAGTCGCGTTTAATACCTTTCCAGCGCGGGTTATCCGCCCATTCGCGTTGCAGATCGTCTGCCGTTTGTTGCCAGGTCATTGCTGTTGCCTCGTAAGTTGTTAAATCCGCCAAGTGCACTACGGCTAAATGGTTTTTGCAGCACGAATTGTGCACTAATTATGGCTCGATTCTAGGAGTAGCGCCTTGTATTCCCCTAAACAATTATTTTAATATTTACTATTAAATTTTACTATCCTATGACTTCACCCGCCCCGGTCTATTACAAGCGCAATCGCCTCAAACAACTGCGTGCGTTCTGTTATACGGCAAAAACCGGCAGCGTCTCACGCGCCGCCGAACAATTGTACCTCAGTCAACCGTCAGTTTCCCTTCAAATTCAAGCACTTGAGCGCGAACTGGGTTCCAAGCTGTTTGAGCGTCGAGGCCCGGTCATTCGTTTGACCGCGGAGGGCAAAACACTACTGGAAATGGCTATGCCCCTGGTCGAAGGTATGGACGGGCTGGCCGATAGTTTCGCGGCACAATGCGGCGATCTGCAGAGTGGCGAACTGAATATCGCCGCCGGCGAATCTACAATTTTGTATATTTTGCCCGATCCGATAAAACAATTCGCTAAAGACTACCCCGGTATTCGTATCAAGCTGCACAATGTCACCGGACGTGACGGCATGACCATGCTGCGCGCGGACGAAGCCGATTTCGCCGTCGGCTCCATGCTGGAAGTGCCGGACGATGTCACCTACCAACCGATTTTTACTTACAACCCGGTTTTGATTACGGCCAAAGACCATCCGCTGGCGCGCAAGAAAAAGCTGCAACTGGAAGACATCAGCCCCTACGGCTTAATACTCCCACCACGTCACCTGAGTACTTGGCGGATAGTCGATCTGGTGTTTCAACAACATAAACTCAACTATAAAGTCGCGCTGGAAGCCGGCGGTTGGGAAGTGATTAAAAAATACGTCGAATTGGGCCTGGGTGTTTCCATTGTCACGGATATTTGCCTCGGTCATAACGAACCGCTGGCGCAAATTCCACTGAACGATTACTTTCCGACTCGCAGTTATGGTGTGGTGTTGCGTCAGAGCAAAGTGCTGTCACCTCAGGCGAAGAAGTTTATTGAAATCATGGCACCCCATTATTTTGAGCATAGGGATACACAAGAAGGGAACAATTTGAAATCGACAAAGTCGAACTAAGCGATTGAAATTAATACGAGAATCCATACAATCCGTGTAACCAAACCCGTTATAACTCCCTTATGATCAAAAACCACTGTATTCGAGCGTTGTTGAAAACAACCACTGTTAGCATTTTGATTTTAAACTCATTTGCAACGTACGCAAACCAAAGCGACGTGAGTTTGAATGCGATACCGGTGTGTTATGACTTTGGCTGTAAAAGGCAGGTGACAGTGGGGTTAAATCTCGATGAGTGGACATCGGTTGCTAACTGGTTTAAACCCGTCGCAGCGGATGCTAAAGCAGAGCGCCAGCAAATTCGTCACGCCATCGGCTGGATGGAAGCCGTAATCGGCAATCACACGCCAACTTCGAATGATATTGGGCAAAACCTGTCTGCTGATGCGAAGTTTCCTGGGCAACTGGATTGCATTGACGAGTCGCGCAACACCACGACTTATCTAAAATTATTTGAACAACAAGGTTTGTTGAATTGGCATTTAGTCACCGAACGCGCCCATCGCAGAGCCATTCTTGATCAACATTGGTCCGGGCAAATCGAAGACAAGACCAACGGCAAACGCTATGTGGTCGATTCCTGGTTTCACCCCAACGGCTATCTGCCTTACGTGCAAAACGCCGAACAATGGGTTGATGTGCCCTGGTTCAGTTCATACGGCGATAACTACATCGAATCAGAATAGGGATAACCCCCGGTGAACTCCACCAAAGCCCAAGTTGTTGTCGGCATGTCAGGCGGGGTGGATTCCTCCGTGGCTGCCGCCATGCTGCTGGAACAGGGGTACGATGTCGAAGGCCTGTTCATGAAGAACTGGGAAGAAGACGATGACGCTGAATATTGCGCTGCCGCCGAGGACTTAAACGACGCCGAACAAGTCTGCGAGATACTTAGCATCAAACTATCGACAGTAAACTTTTCCCATGAGTATTGGGAACGGGTTTTTGAGCATTCGCTAGCCGAGCATCGAGCGGGTCGCACGCCTAATCCCGATATTTTATGTAATAAAGAAATTAAATTTAAAGAGTTTCTCGAGCATTGCGAAAAACTCGGCGCTGAATATATCGCGACGGGACATTATGCGCGCATCGATAATACCAACAATCACTTTAGATTATTAAAGGGGGTGGATGCCGGCAAAGACCAATCGTATTTTCTTTATACCCTGCAACAAGACGTGTTTTCACGTGCGCTGTTCCCCCTTGGCGAAATAAACAAAACCGAAGTGCGCAAACGTGCACGAGAGTTGGGCCTCGCAAATCATGATAAAAAAGATAGCACCGGTATCTGTTTTATTGGTGAGCGTAAATTCAAAACATTCTTGTCCCAATACCTGCCTCCCGAACCGGGGCAGATGCGCACGCTTGATGAAGAAGTTGTCGGCCAACATGACGGTTTAATGTTTTACACCATCGGCCAACGACAAGGGCTGGGCATTGGTGGCGAAGGTGATGCCTGGTACGTCGCACGCAAATATTTACCCAACAATGTTTTATACGTAGTGCAAGGCCATGACCATCCTGCCCTGTTTCATAAGTATGCTTTTGTACACGACTTACATTGGGTGAGCGGCAAACCACCCGCGACTGAATTCAAATGCCGCGCAAAAACCCGTTACCGACAAGCCGACCAAGCATGCTCAATCGAAATACTGGGTAATGATCGGGTCTTTGCCAGTTTTGAACAAGATCAACGCGCGATAACACCTGGCCAATCTATGGTGTTCTATAACGACGACGTTTGTCTGGGCGGTGGCGTGATCGAGCGAGCGGAAGCAGAACGCTCATTAAGCGCGGCTTAAATAAAAACATGTAAATGCCGTCTTCCTTTTCTAACGACTCAACAAAAAATATCCTTGCCCGCTCAATTGCAGCAATGTGCTATTTAGCAAGCGAAGCCTGGATTGAGTGATCGCTACTAAATATTGAGGATATTTGAAAAAATAAAAAATGCCTTTCAGTCAAAAGAACAACCTGAATCTTTTAATGAAGATGACTGGCATTTGGATATTCTCAAGTTTCCAATAGAAGAGAAATTTTTGGACTCCCAGTTTCCGAAAGAAATACAAATCTTAGAATGGATAGATACTAAGCCATCAAAAATAGATAGAGATTATTACGATGTATCTTGGAGAACTGAGTCAGAAAATGGAGAAAGACCAGGTCTTTTTGTAGCATTTGTGCAAAAAGACAAATTCAAATAAGCATTTAAAAATATTGGTAAAGCTCCAGAAAAACTATGCAGTATGAGGGTAAATATAGTCATCTCAAAACATGCCAATCCGACAGATAGAAAAAGCCATCCAGAGTGGCGATGTTGGTTAGAAGTTACCGATGCTACATTCATAAAATGGGAGCCAGAACCACAAGAGTCCCCGTAGGATTCGGTGAGGAACGAACCGCATCAATCGAGATTACAGATACGAAACTATATACCGACTAAGACGACCTTCGCGTAAATAGCAATCGACTGATTTTGCGCACGGTTACGCCGAAGCCTCTCGCAAAGCAATCCAGCAATGTATCGCGCTGCAACAACTGTTTCTCAGTATCATTTAACAAGTCCTGGGCATACCGCTGCTTTAATTTGGCAATCGCGCTTTGGTCAACCTGGCAAAACTTCTTGAATATCCAACGTCTGTGCGGATTCCACTCGGCACCGCGAAACACACGGGCGACGAAGTCGACAAGATAAGTTCCCGTAGGATGCGGTGAGGAACGAACCGCATCAATCGAGATTACAGATACGAAACTATGTACCGACTAAGACGACCGACGCGTAAACAATAGCCGGCTGATATTACGGACGGCTACACCAAATCCGCGTGCAGTGCGATCAAGTAACGAATTTCGCTCCAATAAAACCACTTCGCCGGAAGTGATCAACTCCGGCGCATAACGCTGCTTTAACTTGGCAATCGCGCTGACGTCTACCCGGCAAAACTGGCGAAATAACCAGCGACTTATTGGATTCCACCGTGTGCCGCGAAACACACAAGCGACAAAGTCAACCAGATGAGGATTATTGTTTTCATCCACCAGGACATTGTTAGGGCTGCGCAGGTCACAATGAGCGACACCTTTTACATGCATCGCTTCCACGAGGCCTGATAAACGAGGAAAATAATCATTCCAATCCACTTCATCACGGCACTGTTTAACCGGCAAGGCCGGTGCATAGGTCATCAACAATGCACGTCGGTCGACGCGCTTGATGAAATCCGGTATGCCACTGGTCCCTTGCAGCGCCTCTAAAGCCTTTGTCTCGCGCCAAACCAACAACGAACCCAGCATAAATCCGAAAACAGGGTCACAGGCATTATGATCTTTCAACACTGCTTGCTCACTGTCTTTTTCGACTAACAACACATCGGGGCGCGAACCCTGACCGGTACGAAAAGAACGGGTCGATAATTCACGAATCGCCGTTAATGACAATGAATTGAATGCGGACACGCAGGTAGTGTGAAAATAGTGGTTTGAGGTTAACCCAACACTGGGCGGATGCACGATAGACTAACAAGCCTATGATAAAATTCGCACCATAATCAACATAAATCCACGCGACCACGCTCTAAATGACCAGCAACCCCGATAAAACCACGGCCAAGCTCGACGAACTCACTGCATTGTCGCCGCTGGACGGTCGCTATCGCGCTAAGACTACTGAGTTGCACCCAATTTTCAGTGAGTTCGGCTTGATCCGATATCGAGTTCTGGTCGAGGTGAGATGGTTGCAATTTCTGGCCGCCGCATCCGAGATTACGGAAGTGTCCGGGTTTTCGAATGAAACTACGACATTTCTTGACGACATAATCGATAATTTTTCTATCGCGGATGCCGAGCGGGTCAAATCTATCGAACGCACCACCAACCATGATGTAAAAGCGGTCGAGTATTTTATCAAGGAAAAGATTCAAGACCAGGCTGAGATAAAGCAAGTCGAAGAGTTTATCCATTTCGCCTGTACGTCGGAAGACATTAACAATTTGTCTTATGCGTTGATGCTGAAAGCCGGGCGTGACGACGCTTTAAACCCGGCAATCGCTGAGTTGATCGAAAGCTTAACCGATCTCGTGAAACAAGGTATTGGCACACCGATGCTGGCGCGCACTCATGGCCAGGCGGCAACACCGACTACCATCGGCAAAGAATTGGCCAATGTCGTTTATCGTCTTGAGCAAGCGAAAATCCAGTTAGGTGCGACCAGGATCACCGCAAAAATTAATGGCGCGGTGGGTAACTTCAATGCGCACATTGCGGCTTATCCCGATGTCGATTGGCCAAAGCTCGCTCAAAACTTTGTCGAATCTTTGGGCCTTGCTTATCACCCCATGACCACGCAGATTGAACCGCACGATCATATCGCTGAAGTGTGTCATGCCTTGATGAGGTTCAATACAATATTGATCGATCTGTGCCGCGATCTGTGGAGCTATATTTCCATTGGTTATTTCAAACAGCACATGGTGGCAACGGAAACCGGTTCATCGACCATGCCGCATAAAGTGAATCCGATTGATTTTGAAAATGCTGAAGGCAATCTTGGCATTGCGAATGCATTACTCGCTCATCTTGCGGAGAAATTACCCATTAGCCGCTGGCAGCGTGATCTGAGTGACTCTACAGCTATTCGCAATCTCGGTGTTGCCCTGGGACATTGCACGATCGCTTATCGTTCGGCAATAAAAGGGCTGGGTAAACTCGAAATCGATGCGAATCGTATGCAGGACGACCTGAATAATTCATGGGAAGTTCTGGCCGAAGCCGTGCAAACTGTGATGCGTCGTTACGACGTGCCCGAGCCTTATGAGAAACTCAAAGCCTTGACCCGGGGTCAACAAGGCATCACCCAGGCGAGTTTAAAAACATTCATTGAAGATTTAGCAATACCTGATGATGCCAAACAACGCCTGCTTGACCTGACACCCGCGAGTTACACCGGCAATGCCGCGCGTGCGGCGGCGAAACTCCTGTCTGACTCATCGTCCTAAGTCGAACGCACATCTTTGACTCAGGTTCGCGTTTCCAAATTATTGGCTGAACGCGGCATTTGTTCGCGGCGTGAAGCGGACGCATTTATTGAACGTGGCTGGGTCACTATCGACGGCAAGCCCGTAACGCTTGGCGAAAAAACCGGTCCTAATCAAATCATCGACCTGCACCCACGCGCTCAACGCCAGCAGAACAAGCGCGTCACTGTATTACTGAACAAACCGATAGGATATGTTTCCGGGCAAGCAGAAAAATCCTATCAGCCCGCGGTAACCTTGATTCAGGCGGAAAACTGTACCAATCCAAAAGACAGGCCTGACAGGATTCGAAATATTACGGACGGCCTGGCCCCGGCCGGACGTTTGGACATCGATTCACAAGGATTGTTGGTGCTGACTCAGGATGGCCGCATTGCGCGCACTTTGATTGGACCGGATAACGCAATCGAAAAAGAATATATCGTTCGTGTGCGTGGACAAGTTAACGACAAAAAACTCGCGTTACTTCGTCACGGGTTAAAGCTCGATGACCGGCAATTAAAACCTGCTAAAATTTCCCAATTTGAACCCGGTGTATTGAACTTCACTTTACGTGAAGGCCGCAAACGCCAAATCCGCCGCATGTGTGAACTGGTCGAACTCGATGTGAGGTTCTTAAAACGCGTTCGTGTCGGAAATATTCAGCTGGGAAATCTGCCGGTTGGTAAATGGCGCTTTCTAATATCCGGAGAACGATTCAACTAAATCGTGCCCGGCCTTTATAAACTTCTAAGACCCCTGCTGTTTAGACTGGACGCCGAGACCAGTCACGATCTAACGATGCGGGCTTTATCAGCAGCGTCTCGATCAAAATTCCTGTGTAATCGTATAGAAGGACAATGGGGATGCCACGCCCCACGAGTGCCAACAAGAATTATGGGTATCGATTTTTTAAGCCCAGTTGGACTAGCCGCTGGTTTAGACAAGAATGCGTCCGCCGTAAACGCTTTCGCTACGATGGGATTTGGCTGGCTGGAAGTCGGCACGGTAACGCCACTGCCACAACCCGGCAACCCCAAGAAACGCATGTTTCGCATCGCCAGTCATGACGCCATTATCAACCGCATGGGGTTTAACAGCTGCGGACTTGAAGAATTTTTGCAGAATCTCAAGCAGCGACGCACGCAAATACCGATCGGCATCAACATCGGTAAAAATGCAGCGACACGCGTGGAGAAAGCAGCAGACGATTACATTACTTGTCTGGATGCAGTGTATCGTAATGCTGATTACATTACGGTTAATATTTCATCGCCAAACACAAAAGACCTGCGATCTCTGCAAGACGATGAAGCCCTAAGTAGCTTGCTGGAAAAAATTCAAAACAAAAGGCTGGAGTTGACCGATCGATTGCAACGCTCCCTGCCTATCGCCTTAAAGATTGCACCAGACCTTGACCAACTACAAATTGAAACCATCGCGCAACTCGTATCGCACCACCGTGTCGATGCGGTCATCGCGACCAATACGACAACACAACGACCACAAATAGAAGCTTTGCCCGTCGCATCGGAAGAGGGTGGCCTGAGTGGCGCGCCGGTGCGGGAGTTGTCGAATAATGTGATAAGAGCGTTACGCAAATACCTTGATACCCAAATTCCGATTATCGGTGTGGGTGGAATTCTCACACCGGACGACGCCTGGGGGAAAATTGAGGCTGGCGCCAGCGCCGTACAAATCTATACCGGGCTTATTTATCGTGGCCCTCAGCTGCTCGCCAGCATTGCTGAACGCTTCGCCTACGAAACACGCAAACATCGGCTATATAGTTTTAATGAACTGGTACGATCAATCCACTCAAACTAACCATTGTTTTCGCCACCATATGGAACGATTGTTAGCGGGCATCGCCTGGTCACATTCCTTCGTCAATGATGCCTTGGCTGCCAGCTCATTGACTGCTTCGAAATCGCGTATACCACTAGCCGGATCATGTGCCTTCAGCCATTGATCAAACTGTTGGTTGCTGGGTTCGAGTGGACGATGGGCATAACGATAAGGCCCGTAAACATAAAAGACTCCCCCATCATTGAGTAATCGCCCAACACCAGCAAACAAATTTTTGACACCTTGCCAGGAGACGATATGAATAGCGTTAATACAAATCACCACATCAGCTTGTGCTATCGGCCAGTTGTCCGATAGCAAATCAAGCACCAGCGGTTCGTTGATGTTCCCGGTGCCCGATTCCTCGCGCCAGGCGCGAACACTATCCAGATTTTCCGGCAAATCTGTCGGTTGCCAGGTCAATTGCGGCAATTGCCCAGCGAAATAAGCAACATGTTGACCCGTACCACTGCCGATTTCGAGGACTACTCCCTGCTCTGGTAATATTTCGCGCAATACATCGAGTATCGGTTGCTGGTTGCGTTCGCAAGCGGGAGAAAATTGTTTCATTAAACTTTACAGTGCTTAAAACAGATAGAATAAACCTTAAGCATAACGCATTCGAGGAATCTCCATGGAATACCGGCAATTAGGCCGCACTGATATTGAAGTCAGCGTGATATGTCTTGGCACTATGACGTATGGCGAACAAAACACTGAAAGCGAAGGCCATGCACAAATGGACATGGCGCTTGATCATGGCGTAAATTTTTTCGATACCGCGGAAATGTACGCGGTACCGGCGCGCGCCGAAACCTATGGCGAAACCGAACGCATTATCGGCACCTGGTTGAAAAACCGCAATAAACGCGACGATGTGGTCATCGCCACCAAGGTGGCCGGACCTTCGCCGATAAAACACATCCGCGGCGGCAAATCAAAACTGGATCGCGCGAATATCATGCAGGCAATTGACGGTAGCCTGCAACGCCTGCAAACGGATTACATCGACCTTTATCAAGTGCATTGGCCATCACGTAAAGCGAACTATTTCAGCAAACTCGGTTATGTACATGACGAAAACGACGAATCACTAACCATAGCAGAAACCTTTGATGCGTTAGTCGAATGCATGGATACCGGAAAAGTGAGAACAATTAGCGTATCCAACGAAACGCCTTGGGGTGTGATGCAATATCTGAATTTGTCTAAATCGGATAATCAGCGCATCGTCAGTATCCAAAATCCTTATAGCCTGCTCAATCGAACTTTTGAAGTAGGACTTGCGGAGATTGCGCATCGCGAAGCCGTTGGTTTACTGGCTTATTCGCCGTTGGGTTTTGGCACACTGACCGGTAAGTATCTCGGTGGGCAATGGCCGGATCAAGCACGTCTGACCCGTTTCAAGGAATTTAAGCGCTACTTAACCGATGGTGGGCAAAAAGCGACGCAAGCTTATGTTGAGTTAGCAAAAGAGCACGGACTTAATCCCGCGCAAATGGCATTGGCATATGTGAATAGCAGGCCTTTTTTAACTAGCAATATCATCGGCGCGACAACTCTTGAACAACTCGAAGTCAATTTAAACAGCGCGAAAATTAAACTGGACGATTCCATATTGGAAGAAATAGAAAAAATACACACCGCCAACCCCAATCCATGTCCTTAGTATTGCCCGAATAGTCTTTTATGCGGGTTTTGATTCTTGGTCAGGGCAAGAGTGGTACCACCGCCCTGCTCTATGCGATTCACGATGCGTTGAAGCGTGCGACCGGGCACGAACACACGGTAATCTTTGAACCACCCGATCTCAAAACCGTCGGGCGGTTTACCCGTGACATCGTTGTTAAAAAACTGATCGGAACGATCAAGGAACATGAATACAAACTATTAAAACAATTCAAACATGTCGTCTGGATTGAACGTGACCCGCGCGATGTAGTCGTCAGTCGGTTTCTTTATAATTTTCGCCACAGACCATTGAGCAACAATCCGGAGCAACTTAATATTATGCTGGATTTGCTTCGCAAAAAAGAATCCGACCCGTTGTCGGTCGGTTTCTGCGAACTGGTTGAAACCGGAAAACAATTCGATGGCGTGGATGTTGTCGCAAGCACCATTATCGATCAGGAAAAGGCCCAGGCAGTATGGAACAGTTTTAAAAAGAAACCTGTGGTGGTGCGCTACGAAGATTTCATCGCGGGAGAAACTTCAAATCTGGAAAAAGTTTTTGCAGTGCCAATCAATACCAACGTCGAAATTCCTCCACCGCGTAACCGCGTTGTACGCACCAAAAGTGCAGGGGATTGGCGCGATTGGTTAACGCCGAAGGACATCGAGAATCTTAGTCCCCGATTAAAACCTGTAGCAGCGATACCCGGTCATTGGGATAGCTGGAAATTAAGTGACCAACCGGTAATCGACCCGGCGTATTGCTCCGAATATGTCACCCACTTGCTGTCTATTAATTAACCCAAACCTCAAACATGACCGCGCGGCTCCACTTGAGAGTTCAACGCCTCTTTTGTGCAAACCAAAAAGTATCAGGCCGGTAAATTCCGAAATAGGAACTCGGTTCCCAGGAGTAGATACCTTCTTTGGGGACGTTGCGCAATTCGTTGTTGACTACCACCGGTTGGCGCGCACCACATATGACACCAATAGTAAAAATTTCATCGCTATGAATATCGAGAATTTCTCGCCACACCTTAGCACGTTCGTCGTGGGATACCGCAGTGCGCCAAAAGTTATTTAATTCGCCCAGCCGCGCGACGCTGTCGATATCCGGTGCTGCTCCGGCGTTGCCACCGGTCTCGTAAAACTGCCCCCACTGCGGCCATTGCAGTTGATTTTGCGTCGTCGGTGCAAATTCATGTGGACTCATGTCAGCACTGGCAATACCGTTATCCACGCCGGACCAGATTGACATCATCGCGTCGCCGGAAAAAACACGATTGCGAAATACTTCCCGTTGTGAAGGTTTAGTGTAGAGCTTGATGCCCACATCCAACCAACTATCGTGAATCAATTCGAGCACATCCGTTTCTTCGGTACTTTCACCAGCGGTATGCACGATTACTTCCAACGGTTTGCCGTCAGGTCGTAAACGCACACCACGATCATCGCGCTCGGTTAATGCCAGTTCGTCCAAATATTGATTTGCTGTTTCGGGATCGTATGTCGCCCATTTGGTTTGATACTCAGGTTTCGCCAGCGGGCTTTCCGGCAACAAAGTGTTGTTACTTTCCAACACTAAACCGTAATAGATAACCTGATTCACTTCATGTCGATTCACTGCCAATGACAATGCCCGGCGAAACCGCACATCTCTTACCAGCTCACGCCACACCGCATCGCTGCTATTGAAATTTGGAAACAGCGCAATCTGTGCGCCTGTTGCTTTTTTCCACAAGTGCACGGCAAAATCGTTTTGTTTTTCCCCCGCTTTTAAAAAAGTATAGTTATCCAAACGAAGGTAACGGGCCTGCAAGTCCGATTCTCCGGCCCCGGTTTTTGCCGGTATTAAATCACCGCTCACGATATTGAAAACGACGCGATCTATATAAGGCAATTGCCGCCCCTTATTATCAACACGGTGATAGTAAGGATTCCGCACAAAGACGAAACGATCCGCCGGTGGCGCAACTGTATTTACCCAGGGTTGCAGTGAGGGTAGCTCAGGGTTGTCCTGGCGGTATTGTTTGCCTCGTCTTAAGTGCAAACCCACCCAGTTGCGAGTACCCGCCTCTTCAACCAACGTATTCAGTTGATCGGCTTCGACATAACGCTGATGAAACTGGCGCAAATAGTGCGCCGGGTTGTAGATATACAGCGGCCGGGGCGCGGCTAACGCAGGTATAAAATAGGGGTTTGGTTGCGGCCAGGTATAACGAACGGTGTGCTCATCGATGATTTCAAACTCGGGCAACTTATCGTCAACCCGCAAGGCCTTGGGTGGGCCAAATGGCGACAACTCCTCGTTATTCGCGATGTCTTCCCAGTAATAACGAAAGTCCTCCGTGGTAAACGGATGCCCATCGGACCATTTATGTCCGGGTCGTAAATGCAAAGTGAACTCGCGATTGTCGATAATATCGATGCTTTCCAACAGGTCGGGCACGAACTTCAGGTCGCGATCGAAACCGACCAAACGGGCATAACCATAGACCGTCATCATACGAATGTCTTTGGCCTTGCCCATCAGCATACGCAACTCGCCACCGTATTCGCCCGCAGTTTGATCCGGATAATCGAACGATACCGTAAAAGGAACTTGCGGTAGTCGTTCAACGACTGCAGGTAATGTTCTATCAGTCACTTGTTGCTTAAAGTACGGAACTTCCGGTGGCGCTTCCAGTGCGTAAATGTTGCTTGCAAGAATACCGATTAGCATTACCGCGGTTACACGAGAAATAACGAATGTAGAAATAGGTGTCAGCACTGGACTATTTGAATAATTATTGTTTCAGTTTTAATACGTCAAGGCGCGGTGGACTCAAAAACCAGGAAGCGGCGTAAAGTGTAAGGCGTATCCATATCCGTATTGGAACTAATATCCATATCAATTTGCAACTCTTTTCGCGCATTTATTCGGTCACGCATCGCCGCAAAATTATCCGCGCCATTGCGCCAGTCGGTGGCATACTCCAATACGGTAATTGCCGCACCGTTAATTAACGCAATGAGTTTTTGCCACTCGTGTTCGCGCTGAGTGTCATTGTCGCTGAAATGCTTGATCGAGCATCCTAAAATTACCAGGGCGTAATTTTTATTGCTCAACTCAAAATCCCAGTTTTGAAACTTCGCATTTACATGCCGAATGTCACAGGGTTGTCCAAGCAACGAGTCCGCACTGTAGGCCGGCATTTTGGGATCCAATACCAGGACGCTTATCGGCGCTTTGGTCAGGTATTGGGTTATCGGTGTGAAGCGGCCACCAATTTCAACAATATGATCACAATCACGAACTGAGTGGGCCGCCAGCACATAACGGCATTTGGCCGCCGGTGTCAGCAAGTAGGCAATATCTGAATTGACGTAAGATTTTTCGCGATCCGGGTCAATGTTTTGCGATTTCATAAAGAAATCTGACTCAAACGTCGAACGCTAGTTCACGCTTTGTCTTGGCTGATACTGCCCGTCTACATATTCGCCCAACAACGCTTCAATGAGCGGATGATTTATCGGCAATTGCCCGTCGTCTTTTTCCAGATGACGTTCCGCGACATAAGTCTGGTGGGTCGTATCGTCCACCAGCACGTGGTACCAGGGTTTGTTTTTTGGTGGGCGTGACCGGGCCACCTGTTCGTACCATTCATCACTGCCTTTAAAACGCGGATCGACATCAAAGATTACACCGCGATAGTCAAATAACTTGTGATGCACAATCTGGCCAATGGAAAACTGCGCCCAGGTGTTCTTTGAAACAGACTCAGGCTGCTTGTGGTAAACCCGCCCGGAAATTTTCATGGGATTAAACGACGCAGCAATTCAACGGCAGGCCCTGAATAATGATCAATCAGCATGAGCCCGAATAACATGGCCAGATATTGAATTGAGTAAGCGAAAGTTTTCTTTGACAACGCATCGGAGTAATCCACATACAATCGCACTGCGTAATATAAAAACCCGGCATTCAGAATTAACGCTCCCACGAGATACATCCAGCCAGACATATGCGTCGCAAACGGCATGATACTGACAGCAGTTAATAAAATTGTGTAAAGCAAAATATGCAAACGGGTGAACTTGGCGCCGTGGGTTACCGGCAACATCGGCACACCGGCGTTTGCGTATTCTTTATGCCGGTACAACGCCAATGCCCAAAAGTGCGGTGGCGTCCAGCAAAAAATAATCAAAAATAATAACAATGCGTCAGACGACACATGACCCGTGACCGCCGCCCAACCCAAAACCGGCGGCATCGCTCCGGACGCACCGCCGATGACAATATTTTGTGGGGTCGCATGTTTAAGAAACACGGTGTAGATCACCGCGTATCCCACCAGCGAGAAAAAAGTCAAAATTGCGGTCAGCATGTTAACCCATGTCACCAGGATAACCATCGAGACCAGCGCCAGGCCAATAGCAAATATAAAAGCCTGGGTACGGTTTAAATTGCCGGTTGGTAATGGCCGGTTTTGCGTGCGTGCCATCTTGGCGTCGAGGTCGATATCCAACAAATGATTGATCGCCGCACCGGAGGCCGCAGCCAGACCGATACCCAGTGTGCCCAGCATCAAATCCGGTAAAGGCACCATACCCGGTACCGCGAGAAACATGCCGACGATAGCGGTGAACATAATCAGCGCCACCACGCGCGGTTTTGTTAACCGGTAGTATTGATTGAGTTGATCCGACCAGCGAGCGGCTGGTTGGTTAACGGTAGGTGCTTGTACTTTCAAAAATAATTTCCTTAGAAACCCTTGTTAATTGGTCGTTAACCAATCTGTGAAACTTTCAGTAACCGTTTTAAATCTTTAAGCATATCAAGCGGATCGAGTTGCGGCGAAAAACTCATCATCACATTATTCAATGGATCGACTAAAAACAAACGACCATTGTCAAATGCATCACCAAAATCAGTTGCAAATTGTTCAGCTACGTCTTTGATCTGTAATGGCGATCCCATTAGCACAATCATCCCGGAATAGTCACTTCTCACCGAATCCATCACCGCCAGTTGGGGTTCTTGGACAACCAGCATGGTACGCACGCGGTAAGCATTCTTACTCTGACCAAGACGGACCTGGCGCATAGTATACAGGCTTTTACGACAGGTCTCGGTACACTCTCCTCGATCGAAATACACCAAAGTCCATTTTCCTTCCAGTTTATGTAAATCGAAATCCTGGTCATCCAGAGTTTGTAAATTCATCGACTGTAGCAAACGCGGCGGTTGTATTAAATCACCATTGTTACCAAATCCGGATGGCCGCCAGTAAGTCCAGGTCAAAAGAGACAAAACAATCGGTGCCGCAAATATCAACACCAACAAAACAAGCGTCTTGCGACCACGCGATTTATCCGCTGCTGCAATGTGCTGCATTTCGCTCACGCTTTTCTACTCCCCCGCGCCCGAACGGCAAAAACTACCCAGATCACAATGAGCAATGCGGCCAAAGAAAACCACTGAAATGCGTAGGCACGATGACGTTGAATCCAGTTGTCGTCATAGTCTGGCCACTTACGCACGAATCCAGCGTCGACCCCGGCGTCTAGTTGAATCACAAATGGATAAATCGAAAAAGGTAAACGCGATTGGATTCTTTCCATGTCCAGATTCTGCCAAAGTATTTGCCAATCAGCACTCTGACTATCTTCGCTTTCCAAAGTGAAGTAGTAGGCTGCTGGCACGATGGCTCGTCCGGTTATCTCGACCACATCCTCGGGGGTATCGATAACAGGTAATTTTTCACGACTTTCGCCCCACGGAATCCAGCCTCGATTCACTAACACTCGTGTTTCAGTTGACGACATCTTTACAGGCGTAACGACATGGTAACCCGCTTGTCCTTGATGAATCTTATTATCAAATAGAATCTGGTACTCAGATTCAAATACGCCGGTGAATTTGTAATGGAAATACTCAAGCTGCGAAGCGTCATTTACTTCAACAGGCAAATCTTGAGCGGGAATGTCACTTCGTTGCATTATTTTATCTTTTATTACTTGCCTTTGTGCCGCACGATCCAATTGCCATAATCCCAAACCAATAAACAATGGTAACAAAATGACAGAAACAACTATCGGAACCATGCGCTTCACGTTCGTACGCAGCCGTCATTCTGATATGATGATTACAAATTTAACCACGCAATTTTTATAGTGATCTCAAAAATACTACTAACTTTTCTGATCGTGGCGATGGTAGCCAGCTTATTCTCGGCACTTTGGTTCATGGTAAAAGATCGTGGTAAAGGCACGCGAACCGTCAAGGCACTCACAGTTCGTGTCGGAATATGGGTATTTCTATTCGCGTTACTTGGGATCGGTGTCTACACGGGCTTGATAGAACCAGGCAATTCACTAATTCCAGGAAACCAGACCGAACAACAATAGATACACGGATAACGTCGAGCGTCGCTAAGATCGCTACACGAAAACAGTAAACTGAGTGCCGCTCTTTACTAAAGAATATAAACCAGGAAGAACAAGCCCACCCAAACCGTATCGACGAAATGCCAGTACCAGGCACCGGCTTCGAACGCAAAGTGGTGTTCCGGGCGAAAATGACCACAAATACAACGAATCAAAATGACGGTCAGTATGATTGCACCAATAGTGACATGCAGGCCATGAAATCCGGTTAGCATAAAAAACGTTGCACCATAAACTCCTGTACCTAGCGTTAGACCCAAATGACCATAGGCTTCTATGTATTCACCGGCCTGGAAGTAAACAAAGATAAAACCCAGGACAACAGTTATCCCCAACCAGAAGATCAGCTGTGCCCGTTTATTCACTTTTAGTGCCCAGTGCGCAATGGTGATAGTGACACTGGAAGTCAACAAGATCGCAGTATTTAAAAAGGGAATTTTCCACGGCGCGATGGTAGAAAATTCAGTTGCGGCATCAATGTGTTCTAACTGCTCACCGGCAAAACGCTGACCTTCCGGTCCTGCAGTTGGCCAGGTGCCATCGTAGCCGGGCCACAATAATTCTGTGTCAGCAAGCCATGGCACGGCATAGTTACGCACATAGTACAAAGCGCCAAAAAACGCAGCGAAAAACATCACTTCGGAAAAAATAAACCAGCTCATGCCCATACGAAAAGATACATCGACATCGTCGTTATACTTTCCGGCTTCGCTTTCACGCACAACCGTACCAAACCAGCCAAACATCATGTAAGCCATAATCAATCCACCGACGGTCATGATCCATGGCCCTGGTGTTGCATTGTTCAGGAATAAGACGAATCCCAATGCCAATGTAAAAAGACCAATGGATGCCGTAATCGGCCAATTGCTGCCGTGGGGAACGTAATAACGGCCTGCTGCTTCGCTCATAGTTGCCTCGTTTTCATCAATTATTCAATTAAGTTCTATCAGGAATCTTCTTTTTCATGCCCCTGCGCATCGAAAAACGCATAAGACAAGGTAATCGTATTCACCTGCTTTGGCAGGTTACTGTCAACCACAAACCGCACCGGCATTTCGCGCGATTCACCTGCCTCCAACACTTGATTGGAAAAACAAAAACATTCGGTTTTGTTGAAATAACGCGACGACTCCTGCGGTGTGACGCTGGGAATCGCCTGTCCAACCATGCGTCTGTTCGTCGTATTGCGAACATAGTAATTTACTTCGGATACTTGGCCCGGATGAACACGCATCTTATTAACTACCGGCTTAAACTCCCAGGGCAATACACCACTCGCATTACCGGTAAATTCAACCGTCACCCAACGCTCCTGATCAACTTCTAAAGCATTTGCTACTTTTGCCGACACCACACCAGTATTGTTGTTTCCAATTCCAGCCAATTCACAAAACAAGTTATACAACGGTGGCAAGGCGAGGTAACAAAAAGCCAGCATACCGACTGACGTGATACTCAAACCAGCGACTAATCGTCGATTGGCTTTTTTAACCGGCATATTCATCCGTTCAATTTCCACAACGCGATGACAAAAAATAACAATGCCACACCACCCAGTATCAGCGCCAAACGAATGTTAGCGCGGCGTTTGTCGTCATCGTCTAACGTCATGCGAAAAATACAGTTACGAATGTGCATCTGCCGCACTAATCTGCGGCGGAGTCTCGAAAGTATGATGCGGCGCAGGTGAAGGCACCGTCCACTCCAGGCCGTGCGCGCTTTCCCACACTCTGTCAGTCGCTTTTTCACCCCCCTTGATTGTTTGGTAAACAATGTATACGAACAACAATTGTGAAATACCCAATCCGAATGCCCCGATACTTGAAATCACATTAAATTCGGTGAATTGTAAAGCATAGTCGGGAATACGTCGCGGCATACCGGCTAAACCAAGAAAGTGTTGCGGGAAGAACGTGATATTAAAAAAGATAGTGGTTAGCCAAAAATGGATTTTGCCCATCTTCTCGTCATACATATGACCCGTCCACTTAGGAATCCAGTAATACGCGCCGCCCATCATCGCCATAATGGAACCTGAGAATAATACATAGTGAAAATGCGCGACTACGAAGTAGGTATCGTGATATTGAAAGTCCGCCGGGACAATGGCCAGCATCAATCCTGACAAGCCGCCAATGGTAAACAAGCAGACGACTGCAACCGCAAATAACATGGGCGTCTCAAAAGTCATGGAGCCTCGCCACATGGTGCTGATCCAGTTGAATATCTTCACGCCGGTAGGAATCGCGATCAACATGGTCGCGTACATGAAAAATAATTCTCCGGTTAATGGCATACCGACGGTGAACATGTGATGCGCCCAGACAATAAACGACAGGAAGGCGATACCTGCCGACGCGAACACCATGGACTCATAACCAAACAGCGGTTTGCGCGCAAAGGTCGGGATGATTTGCGAAATAATACCGAACGCCGGCAAGATCAAAATATAAACTTCGGGGTGACCGAAGAACCAGAAAATGTGTTGGAACATCACCGGGTCACCACCACCGGCCGGATTAAAAAAGGCCGTACCGAAATGCCGGTCAGTTAACAACATTGTTACCGCCCCAGCCAACACTGGCATAACGGCGATCAACAAGAATGCAGTAATCAACCAGGTCCACACAAAAAGTGGAAGCCTCATGAGAGTCATGCCCGGTGCGCGCATATTCATGATAGTAACGATAATATTAATCGCACCGAGTATGGACGACACACCCATCATATGAATCGACAGAATAGTGAAGTCAACGCCCATGCCAGCTTGAATGGACAGTGGCGCATACATGGTCCAGCCACCTGCGGGACCGCCGCCACCGACACCAAACCAACTCAATACCAGCGGTGCTAATAACATGGTGAATGCGAATGGCAGAATCCAGAAACTGAAGTTATTTAACCGCGGCAATGCCATGTCCGGCGCGCCAATCATCATGGGAATCTGCCAGTTAGCAAAACCGACAAAACCAGGCATAACCGCGCCGAAAATCATAATCAACGCATGCATGGTGGTCATTTGATTGAAGAAGTGCGGGTTAAACGACAACCCCGGCTGCATCAACTCCCAACGTATGGCCATAGCCATGGCGCCACCGACAAAAAACATCAGTAGCGAGAACAATAAATACAATGTACCAATGTCTTTGTGGTTGGTCGTTGTAACCCAACGCATCAAACCATAAGCATGATGTTCGTCGTGATGTGCTTCAGCGGTCGCCATAAGTGCTAGATCTCCTAAATCCTGAATTCTTTACTTGCGAAAAATAGTGCTATCGTTTTGTCGCGACATCCGCAGCCTGCACCATATCACCGGTGTCATTGCCAAACGCATTGCGTTGATAAGTAATGACGCCGGCTAAATCTGCGTCGTTTAATTGATTTTTAAATGCCTGCATGGCGGTGCCGGCTTTACCGTTGACCACCACATCAATATGAGCGCTGACTGGCCCCATCGCGACAGGGCTGCCTGCAATCGCCGGAAATGCGCCGGGCAAACCTTCTCCATTCGCGCCATGACATGCAGAACATTGCGCATAAACTTTTTCACCTAGCTGCATAAGTTCTTCCATGTTCATCTCTCCGCCGGCGCTGCTGTCAGCTGCTGCAACTTGTACGGCATCGGTTTGGGTACCGGTATCCGCTGCTGCAAGCTGCGTCCCCTGCTGCTCTTTGAGCCATACGTCGAAATCACTTTTGGACAACACCTCTACGACGATTGGCATGAAACCATGATCCTTACCACACAACTCGACACATTGACCGCGATAAATACCCGGCTCTGTGACGTTCATCCACAACTCATTAATGTAGCCGGGAATAGCATCTTTTTTCACGCCAATAGCCGGTACCCACCACGCATGAATCACGTCATTCGCGGTAAGCAACATTCGTACTTTTGTATCCGCGGGAATAACCATATGGTTATCCACTTCCAGCAAATAATTCTCACCCTTGGCTTCTTCGTTTTCGATTTGGGCGCGTGGCGTGGTCAGCGTGCTAAAGAAACCAAAACCGGAATCCATGTAATCGTAACGCCATTTCCATTGATAACCAGTGACCTTGATGGTGAGTTCAGACTGGGTGGTATCTTCCATCGCAATCAGCGTTTTCGTGGATGGGATTGCCAGCGCCACCAAAATCAAAGTCGGAATTACCGTCCACATGACTTCCAGCCTGGTACTGTGATGGAACTTGGCTGCTTCATAACCTTTGCTCTTGCGATGCGCATACAGGGAATAAAACATAAAACTGAATACAACCACGAATATGCCAAGACAGACCCACATAATCGCATTGTGCAATCCGATAATGTCCTCCCCGATTTTGGTCACCGGTGGCCGGATATTCAGCCCCCATTCCGCATGAGCAACGCTCATGACTACGCTCAACAAAATCGCACTACCTAGTTTCGCCATCAGGCTCAGTGTTTGTCGCGTTACGCGCATCTACACAATTCTCCGAGATAAAATACTCTGTAATTAACAGCATTCTTCAGCGACAAACGAGCCGCTGTCAGATCAGCGAGCAATGATACCGCGCTTTGACTGCTATTTTTAGTCGTTTCGTTAAATCCTGTCTGGCCGATTCGGTAAGGAATCGCCCGATCTGTAAAAAATTACCGTGTGATCCAATCATCAGTGTTGATGGATGAAAACGCGAAACACCCGGTTTCAGCCTCACCTGCGTCCAATAGCGTTGGAAACAATACTCCCGTTCATTACACGGCGACAACTGCCTCAGCCGGACGTGTTCCTCGTCGACCGATAATAGTTCACTATACCGCGCGCTGCGCATTGCCAGCTTAAAACACAGCACGAACAACAATATTTCTGCTCCTGCAAAGGGCAAAATCGGCCATGCACCTATCGCCAGAAATCCAACACCGACGATCAAAGGCGGCAGACTGAATCCCGCCATGAACAACCCGGCCTGAACCGGGGATAAAGAGCAGTTCGGTCGCAGTACGAGTGACAATGATGGATTATCCAACGAAGAGGCCCGCTATCCGTGTATTTACTGGCTGTCGCACGGTAGCATATCGGCGCAAAACTGCGCAACACTGAAGTCTTATGTCCCGATTAAGCTATGCGAATGCACGTAATGGGTTTCAACTCATTTTCAGCGATTCGAACGGCACGGACACGCTATTGCTATTGTTATTGCTATGGTGACCAGGCGCCACCCATGCGTGACCGTAAATCACCTCGTAGGTCAGTGGAATACGCTGATCTTCATCACAATATTCCTCCACAGCCGCGCAAAACTTTTGCAAGCGTTGTTTGCCAGTCAGACTCTTACGACGTTGTGGATGGATATTCGTTGCACCACTGTGACGCAATTCGCGGATCATCGCGTCCATAGAAACATAAGTCACGGTTATCCGGTCTACATCGACAATGGGTTCGGCAAACCCCGCATGCAACAGCGCATCGCCAATATCGTGCATGTCATAAAAACCATGAACATGGGGTAGCTCATCGGCCTTGGCCCAGGCCTGACGCAACTCGATAAGCGTATCCGGCCCGAAGGCACTGAACATAAGCGCACCACCCTGGGTCATGATTCGACACAATTCGACCAGCGCCGTACCGATATCACACCAGGGCAACACCAGGTTTGAAATAACAAGATCAAACGTGCTGCCGGGAAAAGGAAACTGCTCCACACTTGTCTGCACGCGTTGCATAGAGGTATCGGCGTATATTTGTGCTGACGCCCGCAGCATATTCAACGATAGGTCGATACCAACAATCTCGGCATCAGGATAGCGGTGACGGAGTTGGTCTGTGCAATAACCACCGCCACAGCCAGCGTCCAATACTCGCACTGGTGACGCTTTTAACAGATCCAGACGCGACAACAATTCGTCCGCCACAGTTTGATCCAACACGGCAGCATCGCCATAGGTATGAGCAGCCCGTCCAAATACGCGCTGTAGTGCTTTTCTGCTTATTGATATGTCAGTCAATGTATAATAGTGTTCATATTATGAACGCAGGTTCTTCGAATGGAAGGCTAAGAAATGTCAAATTAAGCCGTACAGAATAATAGCTGTTTGTAATAATTGCTTACATGCAGGCGCAATTGAGTCAAACCGGCGTGCATTCGGTATTAAACAGGGCTTTGGAATGGATTTTCCCTCGGTTGTGCCTGGTTTGTGGTGATTATAAGACGGGTAAATCAGGCATTTGTGATAAATGTAGTGATTCTTTGTCCATTATTGATAAATATTGCCCAATTTGTGGCGTATCTTCTAAAAAATCGCTTGTATGCGGTAACTGCCAGAAAATGCCTCCCCATTTTGATCATACGTACACAGGGTTCGATTATTCAGCACCCATGGATAGTTTCATAAAAAGGCTGAAATATGGCAAACAACTTGAATTTGCACGTAACTTTAGGGGAATTATTTACCGCTCGGTTAATGGATCAGGCTACAACACCACAACCCGAATTGATTGTCCCTGTGCCACTGCATCGCGAGCGCCTGCGTGAACGGGGCTTTAACCAATCTCTGGAAATTGCCCGGCAAGTTGGAAAACAGCTCAATCTTAAAATCGACTACAGATCCGTTATCCGTGTCAAGCCCACACCAACGCAAACAGACCTACCGTTAAAAAAGCGCCGCTCTAATGTCCGTAACGCGTTCAAGGTCAACCGAAGCATCGAAGCCAGGCACATCACCCTACTCGATGATGTCGTGACCACCGGCAGCACCACGGACGAACTCGCCCGCTGCCTGAAGCAATCGGGAGTCGAGCGTGTGGACGTATGGACCGTGACCCGGGCTGGATCTCAATAGTTTGTAAACTTAAGTTTCTTATTTGTTTTTATAACAAAAATTGCACATATAATTTAGTTACTAACACGAGATGACAGAATTCAGTAATTATCCCGCCTTCTATTTCATCGATAGCGGCTAACCACAAATCATTAAAGGATTAATTTAGTATGCAAAAAACAAATTTAAAAATCATCTTAGCTGTTGCGTTCCTCGGCGTTGGCTACTCAGGATCAGCAAATGCCTATCTCGATCCCGGCACCGGTAGCATACTCTTGCAAGGGTTAATTGCCGCCATTGTAGGTGCAACTTTTACACTCAAATTGTATTGGTCTAAGGTAAAGGAAATTATGGGCGGTGTATTTTCAGGCAAAAAACTCACGCCCACTACGAACGAAGATAACCAAGATCAAACCTGACCGTTGCTACGTGTCAAAGCCGATACCGGATCGTTCAGGGATCCGAGTGGTCGCGTCTATGTAGGAGAAAACCGCGTTTTCAGGACCGTGATGCCAGTCGCTTCGCCTATGTATCACGCGGTTCGGAAAACTGATGCGCTGAAACCACTAATCGAGGATGGGTTAGTAATTGAAGAATTGGTAATCGATACAGATGTTCTTGGCCCTAATGGTCTTGGAGCCGATATTGTACTAGAACATCCTAAACTTCCCTTTGTTTCTTACCCCTATGAATGGTCGTTTTCAGGTCTTAAGGCGGCAGCACTTTTACATCTCGACATTCACTTGCGAGTACTCGATCATGGCGTAACGCTTTCTGACTCATCAGCATACAACGTCCAGTTTCTGGGTCCGCGGCCTATATTTATTGACAGTCTATCTTTTCGTTCTTACCGCGACGGCGAGTTTTGGACCGGACATCGCCAGTTTTGCGAACAATTTCTGAACCCCTTGCTGCTACGCTCAACGGTTGGAATAGCTCACAATGCCTGGTATCGGGGAAACCTGGAGGGCATTTCTCCTGAAGAGCTTAGTCGCGTCCTTCCTTTTCATCGACAGTTTTCTATCAACATGTTTACTCATGTTGTTATGCAAGCAATATTGCAAAAGCGAAGTAATGCAAGAAGCAAAGCCAGCAAGACTGTTGAGAAAAAGCTGCCTTTAGTTGCATTCAAACGAATGCTCATTAGCCTTAGGAACTGGATCGACAAACTCACGCCGCCCAACCGGGAAGATACCGTTTGGAGTGACTATGCGGATGACAATAGTTATTCGTCAGATTAATCGGTTAAAAAAGGCCATGTCATTTCTGAGTTTACAAAATCAGTCAAACCTTCCATGGTTTGGGATATCGGTTGCAATACAGGTGATTTTTCAAAAATCGCTTTGGATAGTGGCGCGGAATACGCTATCGGATTTGATTTCGACCAAGGCGCTCTAGATAAAGCATTCTCTCGTGCATGCGATCAAAACCTCAATCTTCTGCCATTATTCTTAGATGCGGCGAATCCTGCGCCAAACCAGGGTTGGGACGGTAGAGAACGAATCAGCTTGATGGATCGAGCACCCGCGGATGCGATCTTTGCCCTCGCAGTGGTGCACCATCTTGCAATTACCAGAAACATTCCATTGCCCCGCGTAATCGACTGGATTGTAGATATGGCCCCAGCAGGAATTATTGAATTTGTCCCAAAGACAGATCCAATGGTCCAAGAGTTACTCCGATTACGGGACGATATATTTGAAAACTATTCAGAAGAAATTTTTACAACTCATCTTGAAAAACGCGCAAAGATTGTACACGTGGAAACGGTGTCTGAGGCTAATCGTAAACTCTTTTGGTTTACTCGTTCTTAATTTGAACGAGTTTTTTATTTAATTGAACGCTGTCAGTTTACATAGTTGTCTGGGTTACCCAACCAGCATTGTATTACCCAAACTCAATTCTAAGAATTTCCACTTAATCAACAAGCCAATAATAGTATGAGCGCACCTCAATCAGAAACCGCTCTGAAAACAATTGCTATGGCGATAATTATCGCAGTTCATTTCATGCTGATTGCTCTAGTTCTTTACTTAGGTAATGCGGAAGAATTTGTTGTTTCAGCTTGGGAAGCATTGCAATTTTGTTTCATCATAGCATTGATTTTGCTTTTAGTACTTTATGTATTAGGACGACTATTTCGAGGGGACTGGCGGTGTCGATACACCGTGGCACTTGCAGCTCTTGGGTTGTTGATCTGGGTTCAAGGCACTGTCCTAATTTGGGATTACGGCATATTGGATGGCCGTAACATCGATTGGTCCATAGACGCCTGGCGTGGTTGGTTAGATGCAACACTTTGGGTATGTGTGATTTTATCTAGTTTGATCTTTTATCGGCGAGTTGAAAAATTATTTTATAAATTGGCATTCGCGGTTGTTGTCATTCATATAGCTACAACCACCTATTCGAGCATCACGAACTTAGAAAAGCTTAATAGATCAAGCGGAGCAGATTACAACTCAGATAAAGCGTTAGAGGAAGTCTATAAATTTTCCACAAAGAACAACATTGTCCACCTCATGTTGGATGGATTTCAATCTGACGTGTTCGAAGACTTGATGAACCATGAGACTGTAGGCGATGAATATCGATCTCAATTCAGCGGGTTTACTTTTTACAATGAAACACTAGGCGTTTTTCCATATACCCGATTTTCCGTACCAGCATTTCTGGGAGGAAAGATCTACAAAAACGATACTCCTAAAAATGACTTTATCAAATCCGTTCTCAAAGGGAACACGATTCTGAACGTAGCCTACGAAAATGATTATGATGTTGATATTGCGAGTGAAGCGTATTTTAGTGCTCTATATGCAAACGGAAATCACACGAACTCGCACATCATCTCAAAAGACAGTGTAACCGATTTCAAAAGCCAGAATGCAGCGACAATATTAGACCTCACCCTGTTTAGAGTCGCGCCGCATTTCATTAAAAGATACATTTATAACAACCAAAACTGGTTAATTGCCCCATTATTCTCTAGCGACGATTATCTGCAACACCGTTATTTTTCACACACGGCATTTCTAAACAAACTCACTGAAAACATGTCGGTAGCACGAGATGCGCCTGTATATAAGTACATCCATGTAATGAACGCTCACAATCCCATGGTTGTCTCTCCCAACTGCGGATACGCCGGTCAAACCCTGAATACAACGAGGGAAACCTTGACCGTACAGTCCAAGTGCACATTGGACACGATTATCGAATATTTCAAAAAGATGAAAGACCTAGGTCTATATGACAATGCGCTCATAATAATACATGCAGATCACGGCGGATGGGTAGTACCACATAAATGGAAGCAAAAAATATATTGGAAAAATGGACCGGAAATTTCCCCATTGGCCGCATCCCTGGCCTCACCATTATTAGCCATAAAACCACCTGGTTCTTCATCTGACAGCCTGAGTATATCGCCAACTCTGGCTTCGCTTGCTGACATACCGGACACTATTAGCGATATTATGAATTGGGATGCGAGATTTGGAGGTGAATCGGTAGTTAGTCTGGATCCCGGCAAATTGAGAGACAGGAAATTTTACTTTTACGCATGGCAACGCGATGCCTGGGAGACAGACTACACAGGCCCAATACAAGAGTTTTTGATTACGGGTAGTCACTTCGAAACTCCATGGCGCGCAGGCAAAATTGTGTTGCCTACTCCCACCAATTATTAAATTAGTAAATTGAGCACGCAAGTCATTATTTTACTGCTCTTTGTTCTAACTTTAAAATTGCATAAAACCATACTCACAAGAAAACTCTTTTAGCTGATGCTATTTTACGGCAGTCGGCACAACACCCAATAGAACACTAAATTGACGCTCATCTAAGCATTTAAAGCATCATCAAAGTTTGCTGAATTCAATCAAGTCGGGTTTCTCAAGATGGATCGTTGTCATTACTGTATCCATTGCTGCGATCTATTATCTTCTGTTTTTGAGTGAATACCTTAAAACACCATTAGGGCAAGTACCCTTATTGGACGCACGTGAAATTTTGAATTTGTCAAAGAGTATATTTCACGGAACACTTCCAACGGAGCCATTTTACCGAGCGCCCTTGTATCCTGCATTTCTCTCTTTATTTTTGATGATGGGCGTTTCCGAAAATCTTCTGTTATTGCTGGCGCAACTTGTTAACGGAACATGTCATGTGATATCCGTTTTTTTTGTATTTAACACTTCATTTTTAATTTGGAATAATCGAAACGCGCCGATTGTGAGCGCCATTTTCTACGCACTGTATCCAGTAGCCATTTACTTCGCCGGCGATGCATTCGATATAACTTTCGCATCGACATTATTCCTCGCGGCATTATGGTGCTTGGTAAAGTACATTACTATAGAACAACCGAATCCGCGTTCATTCCAATTTACACTGATTTTCGCCTCATCGATATTGATCGGATTAGCAACCCTGGCTCGCCCACACTTCCTCACCCTGGTCACGCTGCTACCGATAGTAATTTTATTCAAGGAACACATTTCAACCCGAATGTTACAAACGGTTTTGATAGCGACATTGGGATTGACAATAACCTTCGGAATTATGGGTGCAATAAACCTAAGACATTCAGGTGAATTTAGAATTCTTCCATGGCAAGGTGCCTATAACTTGTGGGCCGCAAACAAATCTGACGCAAATGGCAGGTTTTTCGAGCAATCAATGGCAATACTAAGCTACGACGAGAGCGCAAATCCGGCCCGTATAGAATCCGAAACTCTCTACTTGCGCGAAACCCAGACCACTGAACCGATCAACATCAATGTTGCAAACCAATATTGGCGTACCAAAGCGATTCAATATGTTACCCGACACCCTGTTAGATGGTCGCAACTAATGTTAAAGAAAGCGCTATTTTTTACCCACAACCAAGAACAATACAATAACAAGACTTATCAATTTCACAAAGACCGATCAAAATGGCTTTCGCGAAATCCACTTGGTTGGGGAGTACTGGTGTGCCTTGGATTTGTTGGTATATTGATGGTACCACGCCGATTCGTGATCCTCTTTTTGGCAACCATCGCAATTTATGGCTGCGGAGTGTTACTGTTTTATGCCAGCGCTCGATTTCGTTTGCCGATTGCACCTGTTCTTGCTGTATTAGCGGGGGGATCAGTCGTTTTCGCTCAGAAATTTCCTCGTTATACAACTCAAAAGAAACTGCTAGTAGCAGTATCGTCACTAGCAATTGGCGGTTATTTGTTTTACCCGTTCAATTTGGTGAACACGACGGCGACGTACGCTCAAGATTACATACTACTTGGACGCGCGTCTTTTAAATTAAACCAATATGGCAGTGCAAAAAAATACTTCGAGAATGCTTATCAATTACGCCCAGGCAGCCTGAGCACACGTAATCTTTTGTGTTCTAACGAGTTCAATCGGCTATTTTCAAATACCCAATACACAATCACAAAAAACGAATTATCCAATACAATCACACATTGCGCATCCGCCGTAAAAATATCAAACCAGGCAAAATTGTTCGAAGGATACTTTCGTTGGCTGGATGGGCAAACTACTGACGCCAAAAATATTTGGGAGAGTATTATTTTGGCTGATGAGTCAGAAAAATTGCGTGCGCACGGTATGATGCTGTTCTCAGATATCGACTCCGCATATACGGAATATTTGCTATCAAGTAAAAATGTCGAAAACATTGATACCTTTGGTTTGTTTGCACTCGCACACTCGGGACACAAAGAAGCAACAGCGGAATTAATGAATCGACTTGGTAAAAACCAATTCAAACAACACGATAAATTGTACAGCGGCCTATTTCATGCTGATAGAATTAATCACAATTGAACCAGGACTATGAATGCAGACCTCTCAGTTGTAATCCCGTGTTATAACGAAGTATCGACAATAAAAGATGTTCTCACAAATGTTCGCAAAGAAGCAGGCAAAGAAGCACAAATCATCGTCGTGGATGATTGTTCCACGGACGGAACGACACAACTTTTAAAAAACGAACTTTCTACCGAAATCGATAGATTAGAATTTCACGAAAAAAATATGGGCAAAGGAGCTGCACTTAGAACGGGCATAGAAACCGCAACCAGAGATATCGTCTTAATCCAGGATGCTGATTTTGAATATGACCCGCGCGAATACGGCAAACTCGTGAGGCCAATTCGTGAAGGGAGAGCGGACGTAGTTTATGGAAGTCGTTTTTCTGGCGGTGATTCACATCGAGTATTGTTTTTTTGGCACTATAAAGGAAACCAGTTTCTTACCACCTTGTGTAATATGTTTAGCAATTTAAATCTTTCTGATATGGAAACCGGGTATAAAGTTTTCCGTAGAGAATTAATCCAAAATATTAAAATTCGAGAAAACAGGTTTGGATTCGAACCTGAAATTACAATCAAGATATCCAGGATACCAAATATCCGAGTTTTTGAGGTTGGCATATCGTATTACGGACGCACCTACGACGAAGGAAAGAAAATTGGTTGGAAAGATGGCGTCTCGGCGTTGCGTTGTATTTTCAAATATGGATTATTCTATAATCCTGCGAGAGAAATCTAACAATTGCCAGTAATTTGTTAAGAATCTATGATATTGATATCTTCAGATTTTATCTCTAGTTATTTCGTAGTTGACCTCTCGGCAACAATTACCATCGGTTTATTGTCTGCATATTCGAAGATCGTAAACCGATAAGTCTTTATTTGCTGCAAACGATCCAAGGGATAAAAAATCGGATAATCATTCGCTCCTGCATTCACATTCATTAACACAAAATAGCGACACCCAATTGACCGAAAATTCAATTCTTCGTCAGACAGATATAAACTTGGCGTATTATTGATATCTGTCTCGAATTATATGGACACCGAGCACGGAGTGATCTTTTTTCAGTTATTGATTTTCACTCTGAGTATGCATTAAAAAACCAAAGGCTGGATTTTTACACTCTAGATTGTAATTCACGTCCGTATAGTCAATCAGTGGCTTTCGGGTTAGGTTTCGATTGTTAGTCGAATTCGGATATACCGTTTCGACACTAAACGAATGCCCCAACCACAGCGTCATCGTAACGGCAGCTTTTTACCCATCGAGTCAAATAATATCGGCATCTTGGAATGTGATCGTACGAAAAAGCGATATTAACGTGATTGCTAACATTGCAAATGCAAGTGGGTAACAATGTTTTCTCAACATATTTGTTCTCTATAAATAACAATCTCGTTAATTTTGCAATATATTCAATCGATAATTCTTTAAATAATAGCTAGAAAAACAATAGTTTAAATGGTACAAACATCCTCCACATTAGTATCAAAAATAAGTTCCAGATCATCTTCTACGAACGATCTAAAGCTATAATAATCAGTATTGCATCTCCCTGTTGCGATATATCGCGTAAATAGATGATTCCTTTAAGAAACACTGTTAGAAACACTTATAGGTAAAACCGATGACGAATGTTAATGAAATGGATCTCGACGTGGATGTCGACGATGGATTTGATCGGGATTTCAATGAGCGAGATCAGTGGCAGCCGTTATATTATTTCAATATCTACCGGTTAATTCTGGCCGGAATATTGCTGGTCAGTGTTTTAACTAAAGACAAATTCGGGATTCTTGACTCGAAATTTCCACTGCTGACGCTTATCGCAACCGTCGCGATCGCGGTTAGTTGTATCGTCAATTTCTACACCATCAGCGTTACAAAACCACGTTATATCATTCAGGCTAATTATCAGATTGGCATCGATATTTTATTGCTGGCCCTATTGATATTCGCCGGTAACGGGGTCAATGGCAGTTTGGTAATCTTGTTAGTAGTATCGATCGCGGCCGCTGCTGTGTTATTGTCTACCAAAATGACCCTGTTTTACTCCGGGTTTGCATTTGCGCTTCTTCTTGCGCAACAAGTGCTCGCATCCATGGGTAGCGCAGATCTACTCAATAACATTCTACGAGTCGGTGTATTTGGTGCCGCTATATTTACCACCGGACTTGTTATTCGCACGGTTGCGCAGCGCATACAGGCATCCGGCGCACAAGCCGAAGCCCTGGCCGAACAACGTGGTGTCGATATCAAACATCTTGACCAGATCAATCGTGGCATCGTTGACCGGCTGGAACTCGGCGTGTTCTTCATCGACCAGGACAACGTCATACAAACGGTAAACGACAAAACCCGCGAATTATTTGGCACGAATAAGAAATACGAAGGAATTGCACTACCGGGAATATCACCACAATTGTACGACATGGCGCGTCAATTTGGCACCGGTCCTGACGCACACCTCGCCCAGATACAACCCGATCCTGACGGCCCGACCTTACAACCCAGCATCCAGGCTATTGGTGACAATCGGGTAATCTATCTGGAAAATGTTTCAGAGGCAAAACAACGGACGGAGGACGCCAAACTGGCCGCTTTAGGTCGATTAGCCGCGGCGATAGCGCATGAAGTACGCAATCCTTTGGGCGCGATCAGCCACGCGGAACAACTGTTACGTGAATCACCCAACTTCTCCGATGAAGATAAATCGCTGTTAGTCATTATTGATGAACAAACCAAACGCATCAATACGGTTATCGAATCCATTCTGAAACTCAGCCGCTACAGCAGCGGCAATACGGTATTCGGCATTCGCACCTGGCTAATCAGTTTTCGTGATGCGTTTGTGCATTCCATTGGCCTCCCTAAGACCGCAGTCAAAGTTGATGGTCCGGATGTCAAGATTGACATGAACGCCGATCACCTTAACCAGGTCATTACAAATTTATGCGTGAACGCCGTGCGGCATAGTCCGCCATTTAGTGCTCAACCGGTTATTCGCATGCTGATACGCGTACCTGTTGACGGTTCCAATCCGACCCTGGACGTCATGGATACCGGTGAGGGAATACCACCGGAAAACGCAGAAATGATTTTTGAGCCATTTTTTACCAGCTCACCCGCAGGTATTGGATTGGGCTTGTTCATCGCACGGCAATTGTGCGAAGCGAACAACGCCCGGCTGGATCTCGTACCGAGCCAGGGCGAAACGCGATTTCGTGTAACTTTACCCTCAGCACGAGATCAGGATGATGAGTTCGACACCTAATGTTCTAATCGTCGACGACGAGCCGCCGATACGCGATCTGCTGACGCTAACGCTGCAAAAAATGGATATCAACAGCGGTGCGGCAGAGTCCGTTACCGCTGCGCGGGAGTTGCTGGAGAAAGACCAGTTCGATCTATGCTTTACCGATATGCAGTTGCCGGATGGTAATGGTATTGAATTAGTAAAACATATCCAGAAACATTTCCCCGATATGCCGGTCGCCGTTATAACCGCGTACGGCAGCATGGAAACCGCGGTGGAAGCATTAAAAGCGGGCGCCTTCGATTTCGTTTCCAAACCAATTCATCTGGAAAACCTGCGTAATCTTGTTAATACCGCTTTAAAGCTACGCAACGTCGAAGAAACACCAGAAGAAACGGTCGAAGAAGACACCAGTGTTTATAAGTTACTGGGTGATTCCAACCCGATCCGGGAACTACGCGCTTTTATAAATAAGGTCTCGCGTAAAGATGCGCCGGTGCATATTCGTGGCGAGTCCGGTACTGGTAAAGAACTGGTCGCGCGGTTGATTCACGATAAAGGGCCACGTGGTGACGGACCATTTGTGCCCGTTAACTGTGGTGCCATACCCGGCGAATTGATGGAAAGCGAGTTTTTTGGTCATAAAAAAGGCAGCTTTACCGGCGCAGTCACGGATAAGGCTGGCCTGTTTCAGGCCGCGAATCACGGCACCTTGTTTTTGGATGAGGTCGCAGATCTGCCCCTGGCCATGCAGGTCAAACTCCTGCGGGCGATTCAGGAACGCGCCGTTAGACCCGTCGGTAGCACCCAGGAAAAACCAGTCGATGTACGTCTGGTCAGCGCGACCCACCAGAACCTGGAAAATCAGGTCAAAGAGCATAAGTTTCGTCAGGACTTGTATTATCGTATTAACGTGATCGAGTTACGCACGCCGTCTTTGCGCGAACACCCGGAAGACATCGCGATTCTGGCCGATCATGTGCTGAATTCATTAGTTGACAATGAAGAACCTGCACAAATCTCCGATTCCGCAGTGAATAAGCTTTCACATTACGCTTTTCCGGGTAATGTTCGAGAATTGGAGAATTTACTGGAACGCGGTTTGGCCATGTGTGAAGGCAACACCATTACGGATGACGACTTACTCCTACCGAGTTCTGGCGCCACCCCCGCCCAAGTAACAGACGCCCAAGGCATTACCGTTATTTCATCCGAATCTAGCGACACAGGCCCTGAATTCGGCGAATCGCTGGATGACTATGTGGCACGGATCGAAAGAGACGCTATTGAAAAAGCGCTGCAAGAGACAAACAACAATAAAACTGAAGCAGCCAAACGATTGGGCATCAGTTTTCGCTCGCTGCGATATAAGATTCAGAAACTGGAAATTGGTTAGACGTTAGTGTCGGATACAGTACACGCCGTTCTTACAAAAAGCGTGTAGTTTTCAATACTTACGACACAATTAGACACAATCGACAATTCCTGTCGGCGCGACAAATTTTGTCATAATCAACTGACAAACTGCGGCATAACAGAGCCAAATTGCTGATATGTTAGCGTTTTTTTATTTAGTGGGCAGACCGTCGATAAACCCTAACTAGCTGTAATTACTGAATATTTTATATTTTTCTCATACAACAACATTTTTGGCACGCTGCCTGCATTAGTCCGGGTGCGTTTCACCGGGTTAACCATTCCGCGGGGATGATTTGGCAGGTGCGGAATAATCCGGCGCAATAATTTAACTTAACTCAATTGAGGTAAATTCAATGAAGCAACAAAAAGGTTTTACATTGATCGAACTGATGATCGTTGTAGCGATCATCGGTATCTTGGCCGCCATCGCCATTCCGGCGTACCAAGATTACACTATTCGTGCGAAGGTTTCTGAAGGTATGAACCTGGCCGGTGGCGCGAAAGTGGGCGTTTCCGAGTATCGTGAATCATTGGGCTCATGGCCAACTACCAACGCTCAAGCTGGTGTCGCGAACGCCCCTAGTATCGCTGGCGACTACACTGGAAGTGTAACCATTGGTGCCAACGGCGTTGTCACAATTGCCTATACCGATGGTGATATTGCCCCAGGTGTAATGGTGATGATTCCGACTCACTTGGGTGGATCGGTAAGGTGGGATTGCATAGCCAGTTCAACCGTGACCGTGCGTCATCGTCCGCCTAACTGCCGTTAAGATTTTGGCATAACTCTAAAAACCCCGGCAGCGCCGGGGTTTTTTTTGGCCTTTAGAACTACACCTGCGATAAGCTCGCCTCCTATGACCCCTATTGGCAAACAGGTTCGTTTTTCGCGACCATCCGTTTATCTGTTCGCGTTTGCCTCTTTTCTTGTGTGTCTGGCTACTCTGAGCATTTATTGGCCAGGCCTGTCCGGTAGCTTCCTGCTTGACGATACCCCTAATCTAAAGAACCTGAGTCAAAACCTGACAATTGATACATACGATAGGTTAAAGCAGTTTGTTTTAAGTGGCAGTTCTGGCCCAACCGGCCGACCCTTGTCACTCTTGTCATTCCTGATTAACGATACTGCCTGGCCTAGTGAAGCACGCACGTTTAAGTACACGAATCTGTTCATTCATCTTTTAAATGGCGTACTGATCACATGGTTATTGATATTGCTACTCTCCTTAAAGAACCATTTATCCGACCGTCGCGTAGTTTTTATGGCTATCGCGGTGGCGGCATTTTGGTTGCTACATCCGCTCAATGTATCCACGACATTATATGCGGTCCAGAGGATGAGCATGCTGGCAACATTGTTCACACTTATCGGGTTAGTGTGTTATGTCAAAGGAAGAATCGCGGAAAAACCAAACTATATCGTAATGTCGATCGGTGTTGCCACTGGCGGAACATTTGGTGTTCTGTGCAAAGAAAACGCGATACTACTGCCTTTGTTCATAATTATTATCGAATACACCCTTATTCGTTCGGCCGGTCTAACCAGTTCCGGTAAATGGCGAATTTGGGCTGTGGTCTTTTTAGTCATTCCTATTTCATTGTTAATAGGGTGGCATGTCTTTAGCTTTGACGGCATATATAGAAGTTATGTTTCCCGAGAATTTTCTCTAGTCGAGCGACTACTCACGCAACCCCGAGTATTAGCCGACTATGCGTACAAGATACTCATCCCTGTTCGTACCGGCACGGGGGTATTTGGGGATGACTTTGTCATTTCGAATGGAATGCTAAAACCCACCACCACTATAATTGCATTGATAGGGGGGTTGCTGCTGATATCAGCCGCACTCTTGTTTAGAAAACGCTTTTCTGTTTTTAGCTTTGCGATCCTGTGGTTTATATCAGGACATTCTCTAGAAGCGGGTATCATCCCGCTGGAAATTTATTTCGAGCATCGTAATTATCTACCCATAGTAGGCCTACTATTAGGCATAGTGTATGGGCTTCATCATTTACCAACAAAGATAAGTAAATTTGGAATCGCCGCCGTGATCGGGCTAATAGTGATATCTGGGTTTGCTACCTGGCAGAATACGACTTTATGGGGTAACCCCGCATTACTAAGCCAGGTATGGGCGCAAGAGCACCCCAAATCCATTAGAGCACAACAATTTGCCGCTAGTTTTTGGTTCAATGCCGGTTCCCCATCAGAAGCAGCAAAATACATACAGCGGATTGTTGACTCCAGACCGGATACTATCAGTGCCCACCTCACGATACTCCAACTACGCTGTATCCAAGGAGCCCCGTATACTACCGAAGGCCATCAGAAGTATAAGCGTATCTTGGGTCATGGCAGTTTTGACCTGGCCGTACCCGAAGCAGCTGCAAACATTATGCAACTACAGTTTCGTAATAAGTGCCCGGGGCTTTCTAAGCAAGTTTTAGATGAATTCTTTACGCTATTGCTAGCCAACACCAACTTGAAAAACGGGAAAACGAAAGCTGAACTATACTACCGACAAGCACTATTTTTTGAAACCTACAACGAATACAACCTCGGAATTGATGCGCTTGAACAAGCCATGCGATTTGACAAAAAGGTCGATTTAGCGCTTGTTCAAGCGAATATGTATATTGCACTTGACGACTATGAAAATGCACTCAATGCTGTATCAAAAGCGGAAAAGATGGATAAAAACGGACCGTTGAAGGTTAAACTGCGTACTGAAGAACTCAAAGGATGGCGCGATTTTATTGTGGCGCGAATTGAGGAAAATGAACGAGAGGATTAAGCAGTGACACCAAATGAAAAGATCAGTGTAGTAATACCCAGTTTTAACGAACATGAAGCATTACCCATACTACTAAACAATCTAATCGAAAAATTACCGGGAGCAGAGATAATCGTTGTTGATGATGGTTCGAATCCGCCTGTAGAGAATCGACGTAACGTTACTGTTTTACGTCACCCGTATAACATTGGCAACGGTGCCGCTATAAAAACAGGAGCCCGTCACGCATCAGGTGAATACATCATTTTTATGGATTCGGATGGACAACACAGTGCCGATGACATCCCGAGATTCATTGAGCAGCTCGACAGTGGATTTGATCTTGTGGTTGGCGCTCGCACGACAGCCAGTCAGGCATCACATGGTCGGCGCATCGCAAACGCAATTTACAATCGCCTTGCCTCGTTACTTACTGGTTATCGTATTGATGACTTAACGTCGGGATTCCGTGCCGCACGATCGGGGCCTTTTCGGCATTTTCTTTATTTATTACCAAACCGATTTTCTTATCCCACTACCAGCACTATGGCGTTTTTTCGATGCGGATATCCAGTCACGTACATCCCGATTAATGCCGCAACACGTATTGGCAAGAGTAATATTCGTTTGTTACACGATGGCTTTAAGTTTCTGGTGATTATTCTTCGAATTGGAGCCCTGTTTTCACCAATGCGTTTCTTTTTGCCGCTTAGTATTACACTATTTACAATCGCTACCGTCTACTACGGCGTTACATTTATCACCGAAGGTCGTTTCACTAACATGAGTGCCGTGCTGTATTTGGCATCACTGTTTATCTTTTTATTTGGAATAATTTCTGAACAAATCTCCGCGCTCCACTATCGATACACAGAAGAGGAAAAATCAGTAACTAATATTTCACAATCATCGTCTAGTGCTAGCCTGGCCGACAAAAGAGAAGTTCAAATCTAGCCGCAAATAGAAAGTAAATTCCTCTCAAACTCGCTTCGTGAAAAACCCATAGCAAATTCTCTGCAGCTTTTCGCTGTTATATCAGCCTGCTTGTCCAGAATCATGGCGATTGAATTAACTAAGACTGAATAATTACCGGACTCGACAAGATAGCCGGAAATATTATTTGAAACCGCGTCCGACACACCGCCGACATTGAACGCGACAGTGGGCAATCCGTGTGCCGCAGCTTCTATCGCAACAATACCAAAACCCTCCACATCGTCCTTTTTTGGCAGTACAGGAAATACTAGAACATCACTCATCTCATAGGCTGTGTTTAGAGTAGCATCATCAACTATACCCAATAGTTTCACATGTTCTTGAAGATCTAGAGACTTTGCTATTGAAGTTATTTTTTCAATTTGATTGCTTGTGCTTTTAACAGCATCAGTAGCTGAATCTCCAATAATAATTAGTTTCAAATCGGAAAATTTCGACACCAGTGCCGGCATCGCATGTTCAACAAATTCCGCCAGGCCTTTCCGATCTGTCAAACGTCCAACGCTGAGTAAAATTTTGCAATGGGTATCACTGTCTGATAATAAATTGTCCTTCCTTCCGGGCTGGAGCGGATATGATGATTCAAACGAAACTGACGGGTGAAGTATATTTAGCTTGCTAGCATGGATTCCGACCTCTTCAGCAAGTTTAGCGGTGTTGCGGCTATTTACAATAACTGTATCTAGCGCACGGATGGCTGGCAAAAAGACCATTCGATAGAGAACGTTATCAGCTACAATATCTAATCCGTGCAGATAGCAAGTACTACGAACCCCTACGATCTTGGAAACGCAAACTACTGCTGGAGCGACTAAGCCGCTACCCCCAAACACAATAGCTGGACGAAATCTCAACGCCCGATACAACGACATGATAAAACTACACAAAAGAAATACGAAAATTGGGGAAGCCGGGCAGACAATTACCGAAGTATTAGTATCAACAAACTCTTTACATCCAGTTGGCCCTATGATTTCAATTTGATATTTAGTTTTTAGTGCCTTGTATATATTTTGGACAAGTTTCTCCATTCCGCCGATAAGTGGCGGAAAATTTCTTGTTATGAGCAATAATTTAGACTTATTAGGTGAAACGAACAATCGAAATAATAGCTATTTTTGAGTTTTCTGTAATAACCAAAGGTATGTTGGACACAGCCAATAAAAGTATTTCAGAAACAACAAAACCTTTTTTTGCTTGGACGAGTTAGGCATGACCATATCGAGTGCATGATACTTAGCAGGGTCTTGCACAACTTTGATTGAGTAATCGATCACATTGAAGTCAGAAACAAGTCGCCTAAGCCCCCAATAGGAAAGGTGCGTTTCATAATATTCATCACCCCGTTTCAGAAGCCTGAGATACCAATGCGCCGCGACCTTTGGAATTACGGACAATAATGGAAGTTGGTAGTGTGGCTCCATCCAACTAAACCGGTTACCCGCACCAAAATAGCAGATACCGTCTGGTTTAAGCAGTCTTCGAATTTCCCGCATCAAGGCCACTGAATCGGGAACATGCTCGTAAACGTGATTGCAGATGATAATGTCAAAAATCTCATCGGGAAAACCGACTGCTTCTGAACTCATTATTGCGTAAGATAAATTTTCTCGATTAGCATTGAGTTGTCCATCTGAAATGGCGATCCGATCAATATCCACACCGACCGCCGTAGCAACAGCGGCGGCGTACCAGATAGTGCTTCGTCCAGCACCACAACCAATATCTAATAATCGACAGTCTTTTAGATCATCGATCTGATTCTGTAATATTGCAAGCGTTTTACGAGCTTTACGCTCTCGACCTTTTGAATTGAAAATCGAGTCCGGCCTAATTTCAGAATATCCATCCTGACGGCCTTTGTTGTTCATAGAATTCCCTTAATAAAATTATTGAGTTTAGTTGCTTGCTGCTCCCACGTCATCACTTCTATATCAGCAGAAACTTTGTGTACTAGCTGTGAGCGAATCGCCGACACTAAACTGTGCACATTATCGGGATCGTAGAGGCACTGTGGAAAATCACGCAAGACACCACTCATAACCCCAATATTTGCCGCCAATATCGGTGTTCTATTTGCAATAATTTCTTGCGCTTTTTGTGGAAAACAATAGCGACCAAACGAAGAGTCTTTGTTGCATACCATTGCCAAATCTACCGCGCTTAATAATTTCGGTATTTCCTGGTGCGGTAAGTTCCCAAAGTCGTGAACCCAGTCTTTATCACGTATATTTATAGATCTATGTTTCTGGCCCGCTATTACTATCTCTAAATTATTGATTTCTTGACGCAAAATAGCGACTGCGTCGAGAAGCATGTTAAATCCCCGATTCGAATGCAGCCCCCCTATTGAGCACACTAACTTTTGCTCGGGAGGTAGCTTAAAATATTGGCGACATTCGTCGCGATTTCGCGGAAAAAATACATCACTAACTACAGCGTTTTCAATTACATCGACTTTTCCAGTTGGTTGACAGGTTTTAATTACGTAATCTCTTAGAGGATCACTAACACACACTACTCCATCCGCGCCCTTTACTGAATGCCTGTAGGCTCTCGACACACCAGGGAGTTTTGTCATACCAAAACTCTCAAAGTTGTCATACAAATCGACAACTACGGGAATATTGAATTTACGTGCTAATTTACAACCGAGGATCACGTGCAATGCATCTGAGCACGTAAATATAACATTTGGTGAAAATTCAATAATCTTACGTGAGATGGTACTTAACCACTTAAAAATACCCGTTCCCCAATTCTCACCTATTGAATGCAAATACCAATGTATTCGGTCTAGTTCGATGGGGCTTATCTCTGATACAGGGCTATAACGATAAGACATACTGCAAACAACAACATCGTGACCTTTCAAGGCTAATTCTTTCGGAAATTCATAAAATCTACCGAACTTATCTCCAAACAAGTCTTTGCCCATATAGTTTCTTTTAGTGAGCATTAATATTCGCATTTACTGAGCTTAATCGGTGTAAGCAGCAAAAACATACAAGTTGTATTCTTAAACGTAGTGTCTATCAATTTTTCAATATCTAAAGACAAATAATACTTTGTCAACGATTTGCGAAAGATGACAATATTGACATTATTTTCGTATATTTTTTATCAGGTAATATCCATTTTATTACGACAAGAATAATTAGTCGTAGATAATTAGAAATCCACGTAAATATAAATGTGAATATAGAACGTCTATGCCGCCAAAGGAAAACTGTATGGGTACGTATTTCAAATACCGATCTCCGCGATGTGAGCAAACTGAATACTTCGCCTAATTTGAGTTTACGATAATAAGGATTCATTCCGGTAATCGCCCGATCATTAAGCACGACCGCCCGCGGTTCTACGAGTGCCCGATAGCCCGCTGCGCGAGAACGAAGCACAAGATCGTCATCTGCATACAAATGTGGAAAAGCTTTTTCATCAAATAATCCGAGGCTTTGGAAAACCGATTTCGGAATAATGGTGCACATTCCATGCAAAAGGTCGACCTCATTGACCTCTAATGTCAAAGTGCAGTATTGAACGTTGTGATGAAGATAATAGTACCTATCTGAATACTTTCCACGCATTCTACCCGCGAAAAAAACTGTCTGGGGTTGATCAACGTAACAACACACGGACGAAATAATTGCATCAGGATATAAATTCGATGTACGAATTAGAGTATCAAATAATCCTTCAGTCGCGATGTTATCGTCATTGTACGTGATTATTTTATTACAGCCGTATTCTAAGGCGAAACGAATCCCGACATTTGTTGCTCCAGCCCACCATTTATTGCTATCAGTTGCAACTAGTTTTACACCGGGAAATTTATCCACTACGCATTCCCGAGTTCCATCCGTAGAACCGGAATCAACGACGATAATAGTTAACTCCTTCGATGGATATTCATAAATTGCGTCCAGGCATTTTAATGTAACCTCTCGTCGATTAAAGGAAGGAATTACAACGGCGACCGACATTTGTAATAATTCAAAAGGAAAAACGAAAATCACCCAACCTATTACGCACGAACCGCTATCCAGTAGTCAACACAAAACAAGTACCAGATCATTGTTAAATATCCAGACTAACCTACAAAATCGACAAGGTCTTGCCTCTCGAACAATTCCAAATCCCCACCTACAGTGGAGTTGACGATGAGACGATCATCCGCATCGTATACTTTT
>Ga0224508_10000188_pt1 | contig 65054 bp, 64 predicted proteins | sample SF_Jan12_sed_USG_4_FD_170157 | JGI IMG/M metagenome (GOLD analysis project Ga0224508, IMG submission 170157) | Sediment microbial communities from San Francisco Bay, California, United States - SF_Jan12_sed_USGS_21 | ecosystem: Environmental > Aquatic > Marine > Sediment | place: USA... | reverse complement strand
AGGTAACACAAGCCAAACTGAATGCCGTGGCAAGACGTCTGAACGAACGACCAAGAAAAACGTTAAACTTTGAAACACCGGCTGAACGATTTAATGCATGTGTTGCGTCGACCGGTTGAGATGGCAGTCGTTAGCGGACGCTCGCTTCGAAGAATTGAGTGTCTGCTTTTGATGCCAGGCTTTAGCGGCTTAGATTAAAATTTCTTATGGCTGGGCACACGTCGCAATTCGTCAAACACCTTCACCTCCCAGGGCCTGATCGCCATTATAAAACTACAGCCGAAGCGATCCTCCAGCGGAACGGATTCAGAATCAAGTCTCAGTTCGTGCGCATCGATTGCAAGTTGTTTTATCTTCCTGATTATTTCAGCATTGGCGGCGCGCGAAAAAACACCTGAGATATAGATGCGGAATTCACCGTTACCATCAAACGACGAATCAAAAAACTCGGCCTGGACCTCACGTTCATAAAAGCGCTCTATCGGGCCACCCGGAAGAAAGCGGAAGTTTTTTGAAATCATCAGCTTCACCCGGTTGCCCGGCTGCAGTTCTATTAGCTTCATGCGATCCAGTTTCGCCAACAGGCGTATGCCTTCGGTCTCGGATATATCGTAGATCCTGATAATGTCTTCGAAATCAAGCTTGCTCATGAGGAAATATGCCACCAGCAGCAGCTTGATATCCGACACCAGTTCCGTTTCCTGCTCGAGAGTTAACTGATCGGTGAGCTCGATATCTTTTTCCATCTGGTGAATCAGGTCGGAAAACTCGAGGTTTAACAGCTCACAAACCTGTGCCAGGCGGGTCAGGGTAAACGATCGCTCGGCGAACAGTCTTTTAACGCTGGCTTCAGACAACTCAAGTTTTCGTGCAACTTCTTTGTACCTTATCCCCTGCTTGCGAAGTTCCCGCTTCAGTGTTTCTACAATCAGATTGGTTTGTCGCATAGTATTAACCAGTGCTACTGTAACTCCCGGATGTCGCTACTATGCGGTAGTTGGTTGCGCAATACAATTCCTGGAGGCAGTCTACACTTCCTGCTTTCGTGGTGTTCCGAAATATCGGCATAACGATGATACTGCGGGTGGAAACCTCTACCTGACGTAACCAATCACCGAAACAAAGTGGCAGGTGGAACCGGCCAGTACAAAAAAATGCCAGATGCCGTGGGCATGGACCAACCGATCCATCATGTCGAGAATATAGAACACCACGCCCCCGGTGTAAGCAAGACCGCCGGCCGTCAGCCACCACAGGCCTGCTCCGGGAAGCACGGTTTGAAGGCTGGCGAAATCAAATGCGCATGCCCATCCCATACCGAGGTAGATCAGCATTTGCCCCACTTTAACCACCCATCCGGATAAAAATACCTCGCTCAAGATACCCGCCATGGCGAGTGCCCAGATGATGCCGAGAATCAGGAAACCATTACCGTCGCGCAGGCTAACCAGCATATAGGGTGTGTAGGTGCCAGCGATCAAAAGGTAAATTGCAACGTGGTCGAGCAGCTGGAACAGGTCCTTGAGCTTCGGTGGATGAAAACTGTGATACAGCGTCGACATGGTATAGAGCAATACCAGGGTAACGCCGAAAACGCTAAAGCTCGAAATGATCCACGGATCGCCTGACTGTATTCCAATGGTGAGTAATGCACCCAATCCAACCAGTGCCAGTACGGCACCGACCAGGTGGCTGATACTATTGAGTTTCTCGCCGTAGTACATGGTTAAACCGAAAATCTGGCAGTAAAAAGTTCCGTTTCAGGCAACGGCTACTCGAAAGCGATCGCGGCTTCCTGTAACCAGAGCAGCAGGTAATCCGCAAAGCTGCGACGGATAATGACCTCGAAACCGGAATTATCGGGCAGCGGCGACAGCGTCATGCCGGCCTTGGCGAGCCGCGTCTGCGCACACTGTCCATGCTTGAATTCGCGTGGATGTAAATCGAGCGGACAGTCGGTCGCAAGCAATGCAGCCGCATTCTCACCGCTGACATGAATCATGGTCAGGCCGCTTGAATTATCGACAACGGAACAAAATGCACCTTTCATAGCAGACAGTAATTTAGTCTTTAACTGGCCTTGCCCGCCGGCCGGTGTCACCACCAACCATTCGTCCGGACCCAGCCAGTAAATTCGATAGTCGCCCGATTCAATCACGGTGTTGGCGGTTGTCGGCGGCTCGCAGCCAAGCACTTTCAAAGCTCCAGCCAGGAACTTGGTATTGTCGGAGCGACCGCGCAGGTTAACGTAACCCAGGAAAGGTTTTTCTTCGATCAATGGGGCGTTCCCAACCGTCTCGCCCAGTTCAATCTGGACCAGCGGGCTCTCCTGTTGGAAAAGGTCAGACATTCTGCTGCGCTCCTTCCTTGTCGTAAAACACGGGATCGGTGATCTCGGCCTTGATCACACGACCATTGGAGAGTGGCGCGTACACGGTTTCACCGATTCGATGGTGACCGCCTTTCACCAGCGCCAGTGCGATCGAATGACCGCAACAGGCGCTGAAGTAACTCGAACTCACGTGACCTGTCATCGGCACCGGCACCGGCGCCCCGGGGTCGTTCACCAGTTGTGCGCCTTCGGGGATCACCGTCTGCGGGTCTTCGGTGACCAGGCCGACCAGTTGCTTGCGGTCCTTGCGTACCGTGTCCGGTCGACTCAACGAGCGTTTGCCGATGAAGTCATCCTTGGTTTTCGATAATGCCCAGCCTAGCCCCAGATCTTCAACCGTGACCGAGCCATCCGTATCCTGCCCGACGATCACGTAGCCTTTTTCAGCACGCAACACGTGCATGGTTTCGGTGCCATAAGGGGTGATATCGAATTGTTCCCCTGCCTGCATCAGCTGTTCCCACATGAAGCGACCATGATTCGCCGGAATGTTGACTTCGTAGGCGAGTTCACCGGAAAAACTGATGCGATTCACGCGACATTCAATATCACCGATGGTGCCGGTTTTCGAGGCCATGAATGGAAACGCTGACGCGGAAAAATCGATTCCCTCGCACACGGCTGCCACGACATCGCGACTCTTCGGGCCCACCACGGCCGCTGTCGCCCAGTGATCGGTCACCGAAGTCAGAAAAACTTCCATCTGCGGCCATTCGGTCTGCAGCCAGCGTTCCATCCACGCCAGCACACCAGCAGCACCACCGGTGGTCGTGTGCATAAAGAAATGCTCCTCTGCGAGGCGTATGGTAACGCCGTCATCCATGACCATACCGTCTTCACCGAGCATGAAACCGTAGCGTCCCTTGCCGTTCTCAAGCTTCATCCAGTTGTTGGTATAAATCATTTCAAGAAATTTCGCAGAATCGGGTCCCTTGATTTCGATCTTGCCGAGCGTCGATGCATCGAGAATACCGACACTCGCGCGCACCGCGAGACATTCACGATTAACCGCGGCGTGCAGGTCTTCGTCGGCCTGCGGGTAATACCAGGGGCGCTTCCACTGCCCGACATCCTCGAATTTAGCGCCATTTTCTTCGTGCCAGGCGTGCATCGCCGTCTTGCGTACCGGATCAAATAGCCTGTCACCCAGGTTATGCCCGGCAAACGCGCCGAAACTGATTGGCGTATAGTTCGGTCGGTAGGTCGTGGTGCCAGTCGCGGCGATACTCTGCCCCATGGTTTCAGCGAGGATGGCCATACCATTGATATTGCCTAGCTTGCCCTGGTCGGTACCGAAGCCCATCGCGGTGTAACGCTTGACGTGCTCGACAGACTGAAAACCTTCCCGTACTGCAAGCTGGATATCAGCCGCACCAACATCGTTTTGCATGTCGATGAAAGCTTTGGGTCCCCGGCCCCGGGTGTAGGGTGAAGGTGCGGTCCAAAGCGGCAATATTGCCTCGCTGTCGACGGTATCGGCAGACGGGGCTTTCATCGTTTCATCGAAACCGCAAGCTGCAGCAGCATGGTTACCGGCCTCGGTGCCCTGTTCCAGGCATCCCGCCAGGTCGAGCCTGCCGTTTGCAGCACCGACCGAGAACTGGGGTTGTGTCGGTGTACCGGGCAGAAACATCGCCTTGGCGTCATCCCATTCCGGCCTGGCCCCGGATTGGGCATTCAGGTGCACCACCGGGCTCCAGCCACCTGAGACGGCGAGGAGATCACTGCCGAGCGATTTGACATTACCACTCACCGAGGAACCATCCGCGGACAGGCGCATGACCTGCACCGAGCGCAGCCGTTTGCGACCCGTGGTATCGACAACAAGGCTGCCATTGATCACCTGGATGCCGGCACTGCGCACCGTGTTGGCGATTTCACTGGCCGAATCGGTACGCACGTCGACCACGGCAACGACTTCGACGCCGGCAGCATTTAGATCGAGTGCAGCCTGGTAAGCGCTATCATTGTTGGTGAACACGACGGCCTGTTTGCCTGGTTTTACCGCATAGCGAGTCGCGTAGGTTGATACCGCGGAAGCCAGCATTATCCCGGGGCGGTCGTTATTGGCAAAAATCAGTGGGCGTTCAGCGGCACCGGTTGCGAGCACGACCTGGTGTGCCCTGACCTGCCACAGTTTCTCGCGTCCGCCGGTGCGTTCTGCAATCGGCAAGTGATCGCTAAGACGCTGGTTTATGGTCAGGAAATTGTAATCGTGATAACCAAACACGGTGCTGCGCGGTAACAGTGTCACGTCCGGCATGCTGCCTAACTCGGCCACCGCGTTTTCGATCCACTGGCTGGCGTCAACGCCATCGATCTGCGCCGTGCCTGCAAGCGTCATCCCGCCCGGTTCGGATTGTTCGTCAGCGATGATCGTGCGCGCGCCGGCACGACCTGCCGCAAGCGCCGCGCTAAGACCGGCGACTCCGCCGCCGACAATGAGCACATCACAATGCTGGTGAACATGTTCGTATCGATCAGGATCATTCTCGCGCGGGGTTTCACCCAGTCCCGAAGCCTTACGAATGAAATGTTCATATTTCTTCCACATCGATTTCGGCCACATGAAGGTCTTGTAGTAAAAACCGGCAGGCATCAGGCGGCTGAACTGGCTGTTGATCGACAGCAAATCAAAATCCAGGCTGGGCCAGCAATTGACGCTGTTCGCGTCGAGGCCATCGTAAAGCTCCACCTGGGTGCCACGGGCATTGGGGATGGTACGGTTACCCTTTTCTACCTGGAAAATCGCGTTCGGTTCTTCCGAACCCGCACTCATAACGCCACGGGGACGATGATACTTCCAGCTACGTCCGACCAGGTGTACGCCGTTGGCGAGCAATGCCGAACACAGCGTATCGCCGGCCAGGCCGGTATAGCGCTTGCCATTAAAGGTGAAGCTGATCTCCCGCTCACGATCGACGCGCCCACCCTGTGCGGTTCGGAAAGGCTGACTCACTTCTTGCCTCTTCCGGGAGGCTTTTCACCAATCTTGTAGGTGCCCTTGATCTGGTAGGTCACAGTATCGCGCTCGGCATTGAAGTAGCGACGGCAACCGGCTGCGTGCAACCATTGTTCGCGGTGAGCACCCTTCGGGTTGTTGCGCATGAACAGGTAGTCGGCCCATTCCTCGTCGCTTAACTTCTCGGTTTCGAGCGGTCTTGCGATATGCGCTTCGCCGGCACAGGTAAATTCAGTTTCATCACGTACGCCACACCAGGGGCATTCAATTAGCAACATCTTGCATGTCTCCTAATGCGCAACGCCGGCAGCGCCGTGCTCGTCGATGAGGAAACCGCTAACGAAACGATCCAGCGCAAATGGCCGGTTAAGTTCGTGTGGTTCGCCGGTGGCGACATTGTGGGCAAACACCCAGCCGGAACCGGGGGTGGCTTTGAAACCACCGGTGCCCCAGCCGCAGTTGAAGTAAAGTCCCTTGACCGGGGTATTGCCGATAATCGGACAGGCGTCGGGCGCGGTATCGACGATACCGCCCCACTGGCGGTTCATGCGCACGCGTTTGAAGATGGGGAACATTTCGCAGATTGCCGCGACGGTATGCTCGATCGTCGGGAAGCTACCGCGCTGACCATAGCCATTGTAACTGTCGATGCCGGCACCGATAACGAGATCACCCTTGTCGGATTGGCTGATATAGCCATGCACGGCGTTCGACATGATCACCGTGTTGATTACAGGTTTGATCGGTTCCGACACCAGCGCCTGCAGCGGATGACTTTCGATCGGCATGCGAAAACCGGCCATCTCGGCTAGTACCGAACAGTGTCCGGCGACCACGACGCCAATTTTCTTCGCCTTGATCCGGCCACGCGTGGTCTCGACACCGGTAACCGCCCCGTTTTTCTGGTTGATCGCGGTTACCTCACAGTTTTGAATGATATCAACGCCGCGCATATCGGCGCCGCGCGCAAAGCCCCAGGCTACTGCGTCATGGCGCGCGACCCCGCCGCGGGGTTGGAAAGATGCGCCCAGGATTGGATAGCGGCATCCCTGGTCGATATTGATCTCGGGTATCGCGCGCTTGATCTCTTCCGGATTGACAACGTGCCCGTCGATACCGTTCAGACGATTGGCGTTGACACGGCGCTGGATATCGCGCATGTCCTGCAGGTTATGCCCCAGGTTATAAACGCCGCGCTGGCTGAACATGACGTTGTAATTCAGATCCTGGCTCAAGCCTTCCCACAGCTGCATCGATTTTTCATACAGATGCGCCGACTCATCCCACAGGTAATTGGAACGTACGATGGTGGTGTTACGTCCCGTGTTGCCACCACCAATCCAGCCTTTTTCTAGCACCGCGATGTTGGTCATGCCGTGCTCTTTAGCCAGGTAGTAAGCGGTTGCGAGCCCGTGACCGCCACCACCGATAATCAGCGCATCGTACTCCTGCTGCGGCTCTGGACTGCGCCACGCGGCGGCCCAGTTTTCGTGGTAACTGATCGCGTTACGCACCAGTGAGAAAATGGAGTACTTGCTCATGATGAACCTGAATTTACGAGGCGCGTAGCATATCAAGCCTGCTGACATTGGGTAAAGCGAAAAGCGCCCGAAGCGCGGGCGTGGTCGGTTAAAGCTAAATCGATGGCGCATTTGATACAGCCATCTGCGGTTCCAGAGAACCGCTTATTCAACTAGACTGCGGGCCTCGCTCAAGGTTTCGACTGCACTCAATGATCCACAAGAATTCAACTGCCAGCGCGATGGTGATGATGATCGCTGCAATGCTGATGCTGCCCGGCATCGATGCGATCGCAAAATGGCTATCGGGATCGGTATCTTCAGGACAGGTTACCTGGAGTCGTTTTTTCTTCCAGATCATATTAATGTCGCCACTGCTGCTTAAAACACGGGGACCCTGGTTTACACCAGCGCTCGCCCTGCACGCCGCCCGTGGTTCGCTGATCGCGTTCGCGACACTGTTTTTCTTCTCCGGGCTGGCCTATTTGCCATTGGCTGATGCGATCGCTATCTTTTTTATCGAACCATTACTGGTCACATTGTTGTCGGCACTATTTTTCAAGGAAGCCATTCACTGGCGGCGGATATCAGCAATAAGCTTCGGCTTTGTCGGCGCCCTGATTATCATTCGCCCGACTTTTAGCGAGGTGGGCTTCGCGGCCCTGTACCCGGTGGCTGCAGCTTTTTGTTTCTCTTTTTATATCGTGCTGACACGCAAGCTGGTCAGGCACGAGGACCCGATCCGACTCCAGTTTTTTGCCGGGATATTCGGCTGCCTGGTCATGAGTATTGCCCTCAGCTACGGCACTGCCCAGGGGGTTTTAATACTGACCGCCGCCTGGCCGACGACCGATCACTGGATGTTGCTCGGCGCACTGGGACTGATCGCAACGGTGTGCCATCTGCTCGTCGTCTACGCTTACCGACTGGCATCGATTGGCATCCTCGCCCCGTTTCAGTATGTCGAAATCATCGGCGCGACGATCCTGGGGCTGGTCATCTTTGACGAATTCCCGGATACCGTGACCTGGCTGGGGGTAGCGATAATAGTCGGCTCTGGAATGTATGTATTTCACCGCGAAGCGAAACTGGCGGCGACTGCGGGATAATGGGTTCTATCCGGATACTTATCGCGTCTTGAGAATACGCTCGACGCGCCCGCGTAAATCTGGAATTGGGTTAACGGCAATAAAGGAATAGAATAAGCGCACAATTATAATGCTGATCAAAAAAACAGGAGAACAAAATGGAAATCGAAACCAAGGCAGTCCATTCCGGCTATAGCCCCGATCCCACAACCAACGCAGTCGCCGTTCCGATTTACCAGACCACGGCCTACGCATTTGATAACACCCAGCATGGCGCGGATCTGTTCAATCTCGCGGTGCTCGGCAATATTTATACGCGCATCATGAATCCAACCAACGATGTGCTGGAACAGCGCATCTCTGACATGGAAGGCGGCGTCGCAGGGCTCGCGCTGGCTTCCGGCCAGGCGGCCACGACTTACGCGATTCAAACCATCGCCGAGGCAGGTGACAATTTCATCAGTATGTCCACGCTTTACGGCGGCACCTACAACCTGTTTGCCCATACTTTCCCGCAAATGGGGATCGAGGTTCGTTTTGCCGACCCTGAAAACCTGGATGCGATGGCGGCACTGATCGACGGCAGGACCAAGGCTGTTTACTGTGAGTCACTGGGTAATCCAGCAGGTAATATTCTCGACATCGAAAAAGTCGCCGAAATTGCCCACGCGCACGGCATACCGTTAATCGTCGACAATACAGTTCCATCTCCTTATTTGTGCCGACCGATCGAATGGGGCGCGGATATCGTGGTGCATTCACTGACCAAGTACATCGGTGGCCACGGAACAATTATTGGTGGCATGATTGTCGATTCCAACAAGTTCGACTGGGTAGCGAACAAAGAGCGCTTCAAGCGCCTGAACGAGCCCGATGTTTCCTACCATGGTGTTGTCTTTACCGAAACCGGTTTGCCACCTTACATATTGCGTGCACGCGTCGTACCATTGCGTAACATGGGTGCGGCACTGGCACCGATGAATACCTTCCTTGCGCTGCAGGGTCTGGAAACGCTGCCGCTGCGGATGGATCGAATCTGCGAGAACACGCTTACGGTCGCGCAACACCTCGAGGGGCATTCCGGGGTTGAATGGGTGCGCTACGCGGGCCTGGAAAACAGTCCTCATAAAGCGCTCGCCGACAAGTACATGGGCGGTAAGGCCTCCGGGATTCTGTCATTCGGTATCAACGGCGGAATCGAAGCCGGTACCAGGTTTATCGATGCGCTGCAGTTGATCACCCGCCTGGTAAATATCGGTGATGCCAAATCGTTGGCCTGTCACCCGGCTTCAACCACACACCGTCAGCTTGCCGATGAAGAGTTGGCGGCTTCGGGTGTTTCTCCGGACCTGGTGCGCTTATCGATCGGCATTGAAAATGTGAAAGACATTATTGCCGATATTGACCAGGCGCTGGATGCTGCGAAGTAAGCGTAAAAATACTGTCGGGGCCAACAGGTCCCGGCAGGATCAGGACGCGATGTACTGACGTAGCGCCTCTGCTTCAGACTGGACTTCCATGATTCGGCATTTGACCAGGTCACCGATGCTGATGAATCCGACCAGTTCATCGCCTTCAAAAACCGGCAGATGGCGGATGCGGCGATCGGTCATCATCGCCATCGCCTCGTTGACAGAATCATTCGGTGAACATCGAATCACATTCGTGGTCATCAACTCGGATACCGCGACGTCGTGCAAATCAGCACCGTGAGGGGCCATACCACCGACAATGTCCCGCTCCGACAGGATACCGGCAATGGTACCGTCCTGATCTTCGACCAATAGTGCTCCGATTTTATATTCGGTCAGTGCGATCGCGGCTTCCGCGATATTTTTATCTGACCTGATCTTGACGATTTCATGGCTTTTGCCACGTATCAATTCAGCTAGTTTCATTTAACTTACCCCAAATTGGCCATGGTTTAGTTAACACCTGTCCGGAAACCGGACCAGACTCTCACATGATAAGCTAATTTGGACCAGGGTGTGTGATCTTTGTCAACGAAGTACTAATCAGAGTCGATCGCGGTACCGAGCTTGTGCGGCATTTCGAAACTGAGTACACTTTTTGCCCGCGCCAGTCGGCCGCCATCAGGAGAATATACATGGCCCAGTTTCCAGATAAATCCAACGTCGTCATCATCGGCCTCGGCGGCATTGTCGGCGCCTCGGTGATGCATCACCTGGTCGAACGCGGCTGGGAAGATATCGTCGGCATCGACATGACCTCGGTTCCGACCGATTGCGGCTCGACTTCGCACGCCTCCGATTTCTGCTATGCCACCGATCACAGCAAGTTTACCTGCTACACCACGCACTACAGCATCGAGTTCTTCGACCAGATGGGTCATTACTCGCGTATCGGTGGCCTCGAGGTAGCGCGTAAAGGCGATGACGACCGCATGATGGAGCTCAAGCGCAAGGTTGCTTCCGGCAAGGCTTTCGGCACCAACGTGAAAATGATCAGCGCGGCCGAGGCCAAGGAACTGTTCCCGCTGCTCGAAGAAGACATGATCCAGGGCGCGATGTGGGATCCCGACGCGGGCCTGGTGAAACCCCGCTCGCAAACCGTTGCCGGCATACTGGTCGATAACGCGGTCAAGACCGGCAAGGCGCAATCCTTTGCCAACACCACGGCGACCGGCCTCGACATCCAGGAGGGACGCATTGTCGGTGTGGAAACCAGCCGCGGCTACATTGCCGCCAACCACGTCATCGTGTGTACGGGACTGTGGGGGCGTACCATCGCGGAGATGGCCGGTGAGGATCTGCCGGTCATGCCAGTCGATCACCCGCTCTCCTTCTTCGCACCGTACACTGAATTCGAAGCCACCGGCAAGGACATCGGTTTCCCGCTGCTGCGCGACCAGGGCAACTCCGCCTACATGCGCGATACCGGCGATCCGAAAACGCCGGAAGGTGGCCAGATCGAGTGGGGCTACTACGAAGAAAAGGAGCCTCGACTGGTACACCCGCGTGACCTTCCCGAAAAAGGCGAGACCCACTGGTCACCGTCACAGCGCGATCTCGAACTCGAACAGATCATGGAGCCGCTGGAGCGCGCCATGGAACTGACACCGATTCTCGGCGAAATCGGTTACAACGAGAAACACTCGTTTAACGGTCTGCTGCAGGTGACCACCGACGGCGGACCGTCGATCGGCGAATCCTCACAAACCCGCGGCCTCTGGTACGCGATCGCGGTCTGGGTCAAGGACGCCCCCGGCATCGCCAAGGTGCTGGTGGACTGGATGACCGACGGCGTCGCAGAGATGGACTTCTTCGGTATCGACACCGCGCGCCACTACCCGATTCAGAAAACGCCTTCCTATATTTACGATCGTTGCTTCGAATCCGCGTTCAAGATTTACAACCCCGCGGTTCATAATCGCGAGCCCTATACCAAGGGGCGCAACCTGCGCCGCAGTCCGTTCTGGGCACGCGAACAGGAACTGGGTGGTTATTTCATGGAACTGTCGGGATGGGAGCGCGCTCACGGTTACGCCGCCAACGAACCGCTGCTGGAGAAATACGGCGATCGAGTACCGGTACGTGAACACGAGTGGGACAACCGTCACTTCTGGCGTGTATCCAATGCCGAACAACTCGCGATGTCGGAGAACGTCGGCATGATCAACCTGTCGCATTTCGCCGTCTATGACGTCATCGGGCCCGACGCCGAGGCCCTGATGGAATTCACCTGCGTCGCCAAGGTCGGTGGCGACACGCCTATCGGCAAAGGTGTTTACACGCACTTCCTCGACAAACGCGGCGGCGTGCGCGCGGACTTAACGGTGATCCGCCATGCTAAGGACCGCTTCCGGGTAATCGACGGCGCTGACGCGGGACACCGCGACTACATCTGGCTCAAGCGCATGGCCGAAGACAAGGGCTGGAACGTTTACATCGATGATCGCTCGGATCACATGGCCTGCCTGGGTGTCTGGGGCCCGAATGCGCGCCAGACGATTCAGGCAATCGCTGACGACCCTGCCGCCTGGGAGGATGAAAACTTCCCGTTCGCCGCAACCCGGCAACTTACGTTGAAGGGCATCCCGGTCGAGGCCTTTCGCATTTCGTACGTGGGCGAACAGGGTTGGGAACTGCACGTGGCGTTTAGCTACGGCCTGTCCCTATGGGACCTGGTCTACGCCCAGGGCGCGACCCCGGTCGGTGTCGAAACCTATGCCAACACCCGACGCATGGAAAAGAGCCTGCGCCTGCAAAACGCCGACCTGCTGACCGAGTACAACCTGTACGAGGCCGGCCTGGCGCGCCCCGTAGTCAAGGCAGCGGACTTCCACGGCAAGGCGCCCTATCTCGAGCAACGCGAGCTCGAACACCAGGCCGCCTACCTGTGTACGTTAGTGATGGACGACAACGTTGACTCGAATGGCATCGCGCGTTACCCGGTCGGTCAGTGCCCACTGATGGATTCCGAAACGGGCGAGGTGCCGATCGACTCAAAAGGCCGTCGCTCGTATCTCAGCAGTATCGCCTACGGTCCTAGCATCGGCAAGAATATCGGTTTGGGCTACCTGCCCTACGAATATTGCGAGGAAGGCCGTGAGCTGGTCACCGAATACCTGGGCGAGCAATTTACGATGAAGGTTGCCGCGGTCGGCTATAAGCCACTTTACGACCCGGAAAACAAGCTGCCGCGATCCTGACAGACATGAATGCAACGATGGCGGGGTGAGCATCATTTGCTTCGACATCTTTTTCTCTGTCGCGCAATGCCAGATCTGCCGTATTCTATAGTAATGCCTGGTTGGATCCCTCCAAGACCTCGCTTTCTTCGTGTGCCTCGGGATTGTGCTGATGGTTCCTGTCGAAATTGACGATGGCCACCGCCACCTTTCCGGATTCGCACCTGGATATATGAAATAAAGGATTCGATCCGAATTGCGGGCTAATTACGGCTTAAGGCGTATGTCGACCAATCGCCCAATCCCTGACGCTGATCAATCGATGCATAAGCAACTTCCCTAAAATTTATCGTGAGTATTCGCTTAAACTGGGGAAATCCGGCCACCGCTGATGAACAGGATACATATAACGCTTTGCTACAGCCTTTGCATACTGGTTTTGGTATTTTCGTCGAAACTGGCTGCCGTCGAGCCGATTCGCGTGGTGCTCGAATTCACACCCGACCTCGACAACGGTCGTCGCAGTTTCGAAATCTGCGCGCGCTGCCACCTGCCCGAGGCCTGGGGCAACGACGACGGTACCTATCCGCAGATCGCCGGGCAGCATGTCAACGTGCTGATGAAACAATTACTCGATATACGCAGCGGGCAGCGCGCCAACCCAACGATGCAGCCGTTCGTGCAGGAACGCACCATCGGCGGTTACCAGAATCTGAGCGACGTGGTTGCCTACATTTCGACATTGCCGATGAACCCTATGCACAACCGCGGACCATGGCCCGTCGACAGCGAAGAATACGAATCCGGTAAAAGACTCTACCGGCAATACTGCATTAGCTGCCACGGGCAGTACGGCGAAGGCAAAAACGAGCTGTCCTATCCGCGCCTGCAAGGACAGCACTATACCTACATGAAACGCCAGGCGCGCCTGGCGCGCGACCGCCTGCGCCGGGTCGCACCGGTGATGGCCAACCTGTTCACGACGCTGTCGGAACAGGATTTCGACCAGGTGTTGAACTACGTATCGCATCTGCCGGTGCCAGCATCCGATCTCGCGCCTGATACGGCCTGGCGTAATCCCGATTTCAAATGAAGGCTCCAAAGATGAAAGAAAACACCGATCTCGAGCGACGCAGATTTCTGCAGGCTTCCGGCGTCGCGCTCGCGGCGACTACGGTTAGCGCCAACGTCGCTACGGGCGCGGATAATAACGAAATGTGCCAGGCGCCCGCGCTCAACAGCCTGTTGCGCAAGGCCACCTTGCCAAGGCCCCGGGGGGCACGCGTCGTGATCGTCGGTGGCGGCTGGTCGGGGCTGACGATGGCAAAGTACCTGCGCCTTTTCAATCCCGGCTTTGACGTAATATTGATCGATCGACAGTCGGCATTCGTGTCCTTTCCAATTAGCAATTCATGGCTCGCCGACCAGGTCGATCTCGATTTTCTGAGTCACAGTTTTTTCGATGCTGCGAATAACCACGATTATCACTTCATGCAGGCGACCGTGCTCGGTTTCGATCGCGAGACCCGCCGCGTCTACACCGAAAAAGGTTTCGTCGACTACGATTATCTGGTGCTCGCGCCCGGCATCGAATACGACTACGGGCGCATCGGGATCGAGGATACCGAGGCGCAAAACCTGCTGTTTCACCGATATCCCGGCGGTTTCGTCTCGAGCTCGGAACTGTTGACAATTAAACGCAAGATTCATCGCTTCAGCGGCGGCACCTTCCTGCTCAACGTGCCTAACGGCGATTTTCGCTGTACGGCAGCGCCCTATGAGCGCGCCTGCATGGTGGCGGCTCTGTTCAAGCGCCAGCGCGTGCGCGCAAAAATTCTGCTGCTCGACATGAATGCCGAAATTCGCATCAAGAAGGCCGGTTTCGCGCGCGCCTTTGCCGAGCTCTACGGCGATTACATCGAGTACCTGTCGAGTTCCGAGATCACCAACATCGACATTGAAGGCCGCCGCGTCGAAACCGAGTTTGACGAGTACGATTTCGACGACGCGATTATTTACCCGCCGGTGCGCGCGTCGCGCCTGATCGAGGATAACGGCATCGCCAGTCCGATCAGCCCGCAAAAGGCGGCCAATACCGACCCGTTTCGTTATCACCTGCTCGACGACGAACGCGTTTACGTGACCGGCGATTCGCGTTCGCAACCCTTTTCCAAGGGCGGCCATACCGCACACTCGGAAGCGCAGTATGTCGCCGAGGTGGTCGCCGCGCACGCACTCGACAAGGAGGTGCGCTGGCGCAGCCCGCAAACCATGTGTTTTTCCGCGGTCGACATAGATCCGCTGCGCGCGATGAGCATCATTACCTACTACAAGTTCAGCGACAAAACCGGCGAGTTCGCGTTCGACCGTACGCATTTAATCGAGCGCTGGGATACACAGGGTGGCCAGGCCAGCCTGGCCTGGGCCGAGGGCATGTACCGCGACATGTTTTACAGTTAAGCCAGCCTGAAGTTAGACCGTGCCTGATCCTGATGGTTTTAGTTGACTAAGGTCATGATCGCGGCATTCAGACTCAGCATCATTAGATTAATGGTATGAGGTGTTGTTATGAAGAAATTATTACTGATGGTAATGCTTGGACTTTTTTACGGGTCACAATTGGCCGCGGTGGAATTCCCCGGGCCGCTGGTCAAAGGCGAATGGCTGGCCAACAATATCGACGAGGTTGTGGTCCTCGACGTGCGCAAAAATATCAAGAGTTTCACTGACGGACATATTCCGGGCGCGATACTGGTCGATGTGAAAGAGATACGGATCGAGCGCGACATCAATGACAAGAACATCACGCGAATGCGACCGGATCCCGCCAGCTTCGAAAAATTCATGCGTGCGCACGGGATTAATAGTGACAGCATCGTGGTTTTGACGCATCGCGGCAAAACCTCCGGGCAGGTCACCGGCGCCGCGCGGCTGTATTGGCACATGAAATATTTTGGCTTCGACCGGGTAACATTACTCGATGGCGGCAATCCGAGCTGGGTCGCCTCGCTCGAAGACCTGGTTACCGAGGTGGACACGGTAACGCCCGGTAATTACGTGGTTGGCGATGAAAAGCCGGATATGGTGGCAACCATGGAGCAGGTTCGGGCAGCGATGCAGGATGATGCGGTGACGCTGATCGATACGCGTGAGCTACGCTATCATGTCGGTCTCGAAAAGAAGGATTACGTTTACGCCAACGGGCATATTCCAGGCTCACGTAATATGCCATATAAATTTCTGAATCCGATGAAGGGTGGCAATCGCTACTTCGACCGTGAATCTTACCTGAGCCTGCTCGATTCGCTGCGCATCAATACTGGCGATAGCCTGATCCTGTACTGCAACAGCGGCTATGAAGCCTCATCGGCCTGGTTCGTATTGCGCGAAATACTCGGCAAACAGGACGTCAAATTGTACGATGGTTCGCTGCACCAGTGGACGCAATACGAAACCAACCCGATGACCACCCGCCTCGCCGACTAATGTTGCAGGTCGGCGAAAAAGGGGTTACGCCTTAAGCAGAGATTGACCGCTACTCCTTCGGCAGGGTTTGCACGTAAGACAGAATGTCGACCGCAACCTGAAGGCCAAAAGCACGTATCGCCGGCATCTCGGAATCGGGCTGGCCATTCATGATCTTCTGGATCGTCTCCCAGGGGTTTTTGTTTGAAAGTGCGCCGAGCGGGGGCATTCCCTCCGGTTCCGTGCCGGATTCTGCATGGCAGTTAGCGCAGACAGTCTTGTAAATAGACTCACCCTTGGAGCGGTCACCATTTTTGGCCTTTCTCGATTTACGGTCGATTACCGCGTCGATATCGAATTGCCCCTTGGTCAGGAAATTGGCCAGATCGGTGAGATCCTGCTGACTCAACTTGCCGGCATAGCCGTGAGTCGAGTCTTCCAACGCCGCAATCACTTTGGCGTTTGCGGCACCCTGCAGTTGCGTGAGTCCACCGATGCCGGTTTTATACGAACCCGATGCATAGGCGCCGTCCTTACCCATTAAATCCCAACCGTGACAGGATTTGCAGCGATGGGTCGTGGCGCCCTTCTTTTTGGTATTGGATGCAGGCCAGGCCGGATGGGTGCCATCAGGCTTGGCGGCACCGATAACCGCGTACCATTTATCGTATAATTTTCCGCCGCGTGCAATCGCCGAGACTTCATCAGCATAGCTAAGCTGTGAACAGGCTATAAATGTCAAAGCAAGAAGCCAACTTGCAATTTGTTTGATATCCATTAAAGCTCCCCAAGATTGAGATTAATTGTTTTGATTGATTGACGTAATTACATCCACGCCAATTTCAATTTTATTAAACGGATACTTATCCCTTCCTAGTTGACGCAGATCAAAAAAATCGCACAAATTGTGGCTATTGACCGAACTTGATTTTCGACCTACCGGCGTTCCACCAGCAATTATGCGCGCGATATTCGATCAAAACTCCTTCGATAGAAGACCATATATCTTGTGGGGTATATATCTGGCAACCAATACGGTTTAAATTATTGGAATAACCGTAGTGGCGTTATCGATTACGTCAATTGAGGCTTAGCTGGAGGTTCCCATGATCAGGAAAACATTTGCAGCCCTCGCATTGATTAGCGTGCTGTGGGCGGCACCACCGATAACATCTTTGTACCTTAAGTTACCGACGGGTACAGCTGCGGCTCAGGCTCAACCCGTTGTCCCCAACTGGTTCGATTCGTCATCCTGGATGGCGATGCCAGGTGCGACGACGATGCCAGGTATGACAGGAATGCCTGCCATGCCCGGTGCCCCGTCGCATCTGAATTTGGCGACGCCAGGAGGCTGGTCGGCTTTCATGCGGCCCAGCACCTATGGTGCCTTCATGAACCCGGCGACTTACGGTCAATTCATGACGCCGCAGTTCTACATGCAATTCGCCAATCCCAACAACTGGATGAGCTGGATGAATCCAGCGTCTTACATGAACTTCATGAATCCCTCGAACTATATGGCGATGATGAATCCGATGGAGTACATGACCTTCATGAATCCCTCGACCTACATGCAATGGATGAATCCCGGGAATTACGCGATGTACATGAATCCCGCGACTTACATGCAATGGATGAATCCAGCGGCTTACACGTTCCCGACAACGGCACAGGCGCCGGCGCTCAACTGGTTTGACCCCAACGCCTGGACCCAGATGATGCAACCGGGACAGGTACCCGGTCAGGCAACCCAGGGGCAGTCATTTTTTAACCCATTCAATCCATCGACCTACATGCCGCGACCGCCGACCCAGCCGGAATCCGGCCAGTGATCAAACTGGTATATCGAGGCGGGCCATTGCAACGACGGAGATAAGGCAGCGAGAAGACGCATGAACCATCATTTACAAGCAATGATTCTTGGACTCGGCGTTGGCCTGGCGTCGTTAACAGGGCCTGCGTTTGCCGAGGAGCAACCCTCGACCGAACGTTTGAAAGAAGGCTGGGGCGTATTTAATCGTACCTGTACGGTTTGCCACTGGCCGGGCGTTGGTGGCGCGCCGCGAATCGGTGATAAAAATGCCTGGAAGGCGCGTATCGATAGCGGCAGGACAGTTTTGTATCGGCACGCAATTAATGGCTGGACCGGCAGTTCCGGCAAACGCATGCCGGCGCGCGGCGGCAACTGGAACCTCACCGACGATCAGGTTAGGGCCGCGGTCGACTACATCATCCACAATTCACAGTGATGGATTTCGCTATGATCAAGCTTAACCAATGGTTTCATGCGACGCAGAGTAAGGGTTTAGCCGGTATTTTATTTTTAGTATTGTTGGTGACGGTATTGGCCAGCAATCCGTTGCAGGCGCAGGACCAACAGGCAGCGTCTGGTTCCAGCGAAGTTAACCGGGCCGCTAAAACCATAGCAAAAACAATGGATCCCAACAGCTGGGCCATGATGATGACGATGTCGATGGATCCGCGCATCTGGGCCAATCCGATCAGCAGCTGCGCGGCCTGTCATGACAACGAAGACGTGGGCCGCTATCAGCAATTCTTCGGCCCCTACGTCTCGGCGATGATGAATCCGATGACGATGGCTAATCCTGAAGCCTACAACGACATGATGGCGTCGATATCGGACCCGAAAGCCGCCGAATATTGGCAGCGCGCGGTCGAAGAGAAGTACGGCCTAAATCCGGGTGATCCGCTACCGGGCATGCACAGCTGGCCATGGGGCATGGTGCCTGGCACCCAGATGCCGCTGCCGATGCCCGCACAATAAAGTATCACCTGTTCGCCTCGGCCTAGGGGCAGCAACATTCGCGATCGCCTGATAGGCGCAAGTTTCATTCCTGGTTTTCGGAACCAGCTCCAAAGTAAAAAAGACACGGATTGAGATATATCAATCCATTTCGGCAAGTTTTGATTAATATCGGGCTTAAACATGCCAAGTGTGGTAACAGATGATTGTGATCCGGCTCATGCACCGTGTTCCCGCTTACCTGTTAACGGTAGGCCTTGCGCTATTTACCGCTCCCGGGCCTGCCGAAGATACTGACGACCTGGTAATACGTTGCGAGATCTGTCATGGACAGGATGGTAACAGCGTATTACCTATTTTCCCGAGCATCTCCGGTTTTTCCTACGCGGGATTTCTCTACACCATGGACGAGTATCGGGAAAACAGGCGTATCGCAATTGAATTTCAGCAGCCCAACGAGCCCGAAACCGTTATGATCAACATTGCGAAGCAATTGAGCGACGCGGATCTCAAGGGGCTGGCGAATTATTTTTCCAAGCGGAAGTATATCCCAAGAAGTCAGGCGTTTAATCCGGAACTTGCCAGTCGCGGCGCAATTCTACACGAGAAGCATTGCGAACGATGTCACCTGAAAAACGGTACCGAACCCACAGATGACAAGAACATCCTCGCCGGGCAATGGACGCCATACCTGAGGCTGCAGTTCAAAAATATTCTCAGCGGCAAACGCCTCGTGTCACGGCGCATGTCAAACCGGCTGAAGAAGCTGAATCAGGAGGACATCGAGGCGCTGCTGAATTTCTATGCCTCGGTTAACTGAGTCTGCCGGATGAACTTATTCTTCGCTCAGCGCGTTTAACCGACTGACCATTTCATCCGAATCCCATTCAATTGCACCGTACAGCGTAAAGGTGATTTTACCCTGCTTGTCGAGAATAAAATTTGCTGGAGCGGCAAAAACCTTCCATCGACTCAGGGTGCTGCCATCGCTATCCATTAGCACCGGAAAGTCGACCGGCACTTCCTGTAAAAACTGCCGCACCTGCCCGGGTGATTCGGCCATGTTGACGGTGACGATTTTGAACGGCTTACCTCGCATCTTTTTAATCAGCCGATTCATGGTCGGCATTTCGGTACGACAGGGCGTGCAATAGGTAGCCCAGAACTGTACCAGCACGACGTTGCCGTGATAGTCGGCCAGCGAATGTTGCCGCCCCTGCAAATCGGGTAATTCAATCTCGGGTGACGTCATATCACCCCAATATTCTTTTAACTGACCCGCGACAGCCTGCGCCTGCTGACCCAGTAAAGCCAGCGACAGACAAAATATCAGGTGCCGGTAAAAACCCATTCTCAAATTGCTCCGAGTTTCTGCAAATTATCATGAATCAATGAATCGAGTTGGCGGGTTAATTCCATCTCGGCCGGGGTCTGGTTGTCGCGTAAATAAAAGTAGCCGCGCACTCCGTCAATCAAATCGGTTTGCACCCGGCTGCCTGATTTTGTTAGCGCTGCTACCAAATGCGGCAATCCCCAACGGTTAGGGGTACGTTCGCCTTCCAGTACCAGGATTGGGTGGATTGACAATCCAGTTTCATCGATATAAACCGGTTCGGAGCCGGGATCGGGCATTGTTTTGTAAATTCGGGGAGTGATCAATAATGCACCTTTCAATTTCGAGTCCATCTGTTGCAAATTTTTATCGGCCAGGCCGCGGATTATCGGTACCGCGGCGCGTGCGCCGGCCAGCAGAAACAATCGCTCGGCAGTCGAGGTATCGATGATATGCCTGATCACAGTGACAACCTCGGCAGCCGGAATCCGCGCGATATTCGACGGCAGGGACGACAGGAAATGCGCACTCAACATATCGGGGAAATAAATCTGATACCCCCTGCTTACCAGCTTTCTTGCGGTTTCAAACTCGATCGCATCCTCCCCCTGTCTGCAGGCAAACCAGATAATGCCGGTCTTCGCCGGTTCGCCGAATGTGACAATATCAATTTCGATTTCGTCGTTGATTTCAAGGGTCGAATGGATTTCGGCACGGGCCGCAAAAACCAATGTGGCGAGTAACAGGACACTCACGCAATATGCTAGCGAGCGATGAAAAGCCAGTGTCTGCAAGCTGTCACCTTTCAAATAATTTAAAAATTATAATGGCATTACCTCGAGGCCGTAACTCAGGCTGCGATCATGCCCGCTTCACCAGTCTCCGGAGGCGCCGGCCTGCATGATTTCGGTCATCGCATCGCGGATACGGATTGCATCCTTGACCAGCTCCGGATCCAGCCGGGATCCAGGCTGCCAGGCTCGCGCCAGCCAGCTGACGTCCCAGTCCAGCGTCATCAACCAGATTTCGCCGGTGGCGTCCTCCATGACCGTAATCCGGCAGGGAATGAAAATCGAAAATTCGGGACTGTAATCGAGCATGCGCCGGCCGACCGAGGCGTCGCAGAACTGGAGTATCTCGAGCCGCAGAGTCGGCAAACCGGAGAAAGCGCTGACGTCCCGCCAGAATTCGTTATGCCCCACTTTTTTGAAATTTACTTCATTGGCCTTGAGTTCCATCGCCTCGACGACGTCGTCGAATGTCAATTCGGGATCGGCCTTGATTTTATCGGTCATGAAATTGAACAGATCGCGCATCGACATACTGCTCATGGGGGTCATCATGTCAAAAAGCGCCTTTTTTTGCGCCCGCGGTACCGGTGGCATGACGCGATTCGATTGCCGCATCAATTGCTGGCGGCGAATTTTTTGCGCCTCATCGGACAAATCCTGGATCAGACGTGGGCCGGACTCATAATTAGGCGCGAGTTCCGCCGACACGCTGGGCGGCAACTCCGTGTCCGAGCCTTGCTGAGCTAACCCGTTTCCGGGGTGGATAATAACCGCCAGCAACATAACCAAAAGTCCCGATTCACGCATAACTCTATGCCCCCCTTCAGTAAACACTGAAACGCCTACTTGACGACGCGTTCCACGGTGTCCGATTCGCTCTTGTTGTCTTCCCACTGCAAGGCGAGCGTATCACCTACCTTGACGTCGGCAATATCAAACGATAGATAAGGATCTGCCGACACCCCGGGACCGAGGTTGAGCGTGCCGACATGCTCGCCGTTGACCGAAAACTTCACGTACTTGATGTAGTGAATCGGGATCTTGTTGCCGTCAGAATCGAGCCGATTGCCCGTTTCCATCGGATGTTTGATTAAACAGGTCGCGCGGATACCACTGCCCATTATTTCCGCTTTGAGCCTTGTACGTCTTTTCGCCATAGTGCAAATTCCTCAGCAAAATCGATATATCAACCACCGCAGCCGCCGATCGCAACTCGCACTTCCTGCGAGGTGACGTACCACTGGCCTTCTGATTTGACATATACCATGACGTTATCGGTGCCCGCCATTTTGATACGCATTCTGAAGTAGTTGCCGGTACGGGGCGTGGTCTCTATGACGCTCAACAACGGTGTCGGGTTATTAGGCACCACCACGACGACAGATTCGGGAGACGGCAGGGTGGTCGATACCTCGATTGGAACCACCGCGCCGTTTTCCGCCTGCAGCGGGGCATCGAGCTTGATTTGGTCGCTGGCGGTGGCTTCCCGGGTACCCAGTACCTCCATCATCGCCGTGTCGGCATCCTTGGCCAGAAACGCCGCATCTGGTCTCGACGCTGCGTTCGCCAGCATTGAATAAAATATACCGCTACCGCCGGCCACCCAGGTAGCTGCAACCGCAGACAGGTTTTGCAATAAAGTTCGTCTTCTCATCGGTCCATTAACTTCCTAATCAAACGGGGTGGCGCGAACGCCACCCATCTCATTACCAGATATCGATCGGCTCAACCGAACACGTCGGAGGTGATTGACTTGTACCAGCCGCGGGCATACTTGGCTTCGTTCTCATGTACCCGATCCTTGTTGCCTACTTTACTGACTCCACCGGAAACCTTGACGATGACCCCGTCTTTAAGGCGGTAAACTGCGGCCACCGAAATACCGTACTTGGGTCCGATCAGGCTGTAACAGGTGTTGGCATAGGTCGGTTCGGGTGGTGTATCTCCGGCGAGCATGGAAACGATCGCAGCAGCACAATTCTTCGCCTGCGAAGCCGCCGAGTGGCCAGATTTTGGCATGGCACCGGCGACGCAGGCGTCACCGATGATATGTACATCCCTGGCCTTTGCCGATTCAAAAGTGCCCATATCGACGGTACACCAGCCATCCTTGTTGGTCAGGCCGGCGGTTTCAACCAGTTCGCCCGCTTTTTGATAGGGGATCAGGTTGATTACATCACCCTTGTATTCGTCGCCAAAATCATTGCGCAGGGTCATGTTGCCCGGATCCGCTCTGGTAATGACGCCACCGTCGGTATCCTTGATCCATTCGATCATGTTACCGTATTCCTTGTTCCAGGCTTCGTGAAACGCAGCCTGCTTGGAATGGGTCGGGTTGGCATCGACAATCAGGATTTTGGACTTCGGCTTGTTCCACTTGAGATAATGTGCAATCAGGCTGGCGCGTTCATAAGGTCCGGGTGGACAGCGAAACGGTTTCTTCGGTGGCACGATGATGACGGTGCCGCCGTCGCGCATAGCCTGCAACTGTTTTCTCAGCAATAGCGTCTGTTCGCCGGCTTTCCATGAGTGCGGCATTGCCCGTTGCACCGCCGCCTGGTCATTTTCAATCGCACCCCACTTGAACGCGATACCCGGTGATACAACCAATTTATCGAATTTCATCGAACCGCCATACTTGAGGTTGATCGATTTTCCACCGGCATCGATAGCGGTGACCTCGTCGTGCACCACATTGATACCCTGAGCGTGGATATTGCCGTAGTCGTGGGTAATCTTGCTGATGTCAAGATTACCCGAGAGCACCTCGTTGGAAAACGGGCAGGTGATATAGCTGGTATCGCGCTCAACCAGGGTGACATCGAGTTGGGGTCCCCAGCGTTTCAGATACCGGGCGCAGGTCGCGCCACCGAAACCGCCACCAACGACAACCACTTTTCCGCTGGCTGCGGCCAGGGCTTCCATTGGCCACACCAGGCTACCCAACCCGGTTACTGCGCCCGCGGCTCCGATTACCTTGAGAAAGTCTCTGCGATCATATGCTTTCATTGTCTTTCTCCTCTATTATTGTTTGCTGAAATATTCGGCGAGCAGCTTGAGCTCGGCCTCGGTATAACCCTGGGCATGGCGATCCATGATACTGGTGGACTCTTCACCGTTGGCGAAGGCCTGCATCAGGTCGATAAAATCGGCGGGTTCCTCGCCGTTAATCCCAGGCATAGGCTTGGCGCCTTTACCATTAGCGCCGTGACAGGTGATACACATGGACGCCAGTAACTCGGCTCGCGGCACCGCATCGGCGGCATAACTCTGGCTGAGACCGAGGCCCCCGCTTAACAGGGCGACAATCCCGCTTATTGCGATTCTAGGTGAACGGCTCATGATGATGCTCCTCTTAAATTTTCTGATGTTATTTGGTTTAAATTCGTCTGTTTCAGATGACAAACTTGTAGCGACTAATCTTCTGTTAGATTAATCTACTATTAAATCTTCAAAATCAGCGGGCAACCTTGATGAGGGTCAAGTACATGGGGATTTCCGATCGAGGCGAAAGGGTGCCGCTCTTACATCACTTGTATCGCTTACGGTCCAAGCCTCGATAAAAATATCGGGCTTGGCTACCTGCCCCGCGAATACTGCAAGGAAGGCCGTGCGATGATCATGGAATATCTCGGCGAGCAATTTCTGATGAAGGTAGAGTCAGTCGGTTACAAGCCGCTCTACGACCCGGAAAACAAGCTGCCACGATCCCGAACTGCGGCGTCATAACAACGAAAACTCAAGGCCAATCACAGCTGCTTCCTGCGTCAATGTTAGTTTGAAGATACTCATTTGTGCGGATAATCCAACCATTGGAATCATGCCTACGTTGTATCCAGTGGCGACGCCATACGAGAAACTGAATATGTCGTTGATTCGGCGGTTGCGCGCGTAGAAGAAACTCTGCGCAAAATCCGAGTTGTAGTAGGTGCCAAACAAATTGTTGTTATGCGCGATATAGAAACCATTGTGGCTGCTATTAAAGTCTTCGTCGTCGCGATAATGGTGGGATTCATTAAGCGTGCCGATCCGGTAGTGACCTCCGGCAATGCTCTCGTTAGTTACGGCAGGTAATACCCAGATAAAAAAATGGATCGCCAAGATTGCGGCCGTTATCGAACATTTATTCATGTTAACTCCACCCCTGAACTCGTGTTTAGGGAAAACCAGGCATTAACTGTGCCAATCGTTTTCAATCCGCGGTGAGACATCCCTTGTCGATCTATCCAAATCGGGGGGGATATCGATAAGCTTATGTTTTCACGACAGTTTTGCGTAAGCACGGGGCTTGCCTCGACACCAACGATCAAAATGCGCCGGGGATTATTCGACCTCAATGGAGAAGGCAGACAGGGGATCAAGCGGATGCTTCAATGCCGTTGAGGCATCGTGTAGCCGGCCATTGCCGGTGCGGCACTAATGATTACAGTTAAATTATCCTTTCTTATCGAATTCGGTTAACTGTCACCGTAATTCCTACGCTATTACCTGACTGGATTTTCGAATCGGTTGGTAATTCCGTGGGCGAGCCGCGCTTGACGGGCCCGAATGCACTTGCGATGCTGTATTGCCATGCGCTTGCCAAGACCTGCTTTCGCTTTACTAGTGCTGCTGCCGATACTGTTCAGCGGTGGAGTCGTGCTGGCCACCACCGACGAGCCAGACGAAATTCTGGAGCATGCCAACCAGCCCTGGCACGGCGATCTCGACGGCATGACTGAACGTGGTTTCCTGCGTATCCTCACCGTCCACAACCCCCTGTTCTTCAGCTTCGACGGTGCAAAGCAGAAAGGCATGGTGGCCGAGCTGGGCAAGCTGTTCGACGATCACCTCGCTGAGGAAATCGGGCGCGTGCGCTCGCCCACCATCGTACTGATTCCGGTAGGTCGCGACGAACTGATACCGGGCCTTATCGAAGGTCGCGGCGACCTGGTGATGGGAAATCTCACGATCACGCCCGAACGGCAAAAGCTGGTCGACTTCGGTCCCCCGATATACCCGAACGTCGACGAACTGGTCATAACCGGTCCCGCAGTAAAAAATATCACCTCGCTCGACGACCTCGTTGATCCCGGGCTTTACGTGCGTCGATCCAGCAGCTACTTCGAACACCTGCAGACGTTGAATGCCGCGCGCGAGACACAGGGCAAGGAACCGATCCCGATCACCGAGGCGGATGAAAATCTCGAGGACTACGACCTGCTCGATATGGTCAATGCCGGGGTGTTAAAGGCTGTCGTTGTCGACAGCCACAAGGCGGCCTTCTGGGAACAGGTTTTTGAAAATATCGAGGTACACCGTGATATATCGGTGCACTCCGGCAACCGGATCGCCTGGGCCATTCGCAAGGACAGCCCGGCACTGATGAAATCGATCTCTGCATTCAGCGAGACTGTCAAAAAAGGCAGCCTGCTCGGCAACATTCTCCGCAAGCGCTACCTCGGCAACACCGGATGGCTGGAAAATGTGCTCTCCGGTGAGAACCGAAAACGGTACGGGGAAACCATCGAAATCATCAAGCGATATGCGGGCCAGTATGAATTTGACTGGATAATTATTGCGGCCCAGGCCTACCAGGAATCGCGCTTCGACCAGAACAAGCGCAGCTCGGCCGGCGCGGTGGGCGTGATGCAGTTACTGCCCACGACAGCTGCGGACAAGGCGGTCGACATCCCCGATATTTCAACGGTCGAGAACAATGTTCATGCCGGGGTTAAATACCTGCACTGGCTGCGCGAGACCTACTTCTCGGAGCCGACGATTTCACCGCTCGACCGGGTGCTGTTCTCCTTCGCGGCCTACAACGCCGGCCCGGGCAACATGCAGCGCGCGCGCAAACACGCCAGGCAGCTGGGTTTCGATCCCAACCGCTGGTTCGGCAATGTCGAGATTGGCATGTACCGGGCGGTAAGCGGCGAACCGGCTTCCTATGTGCGCAATATCTATAAGTATTACGTCACCTACCAGGGTCTCGATAAATCTCGCCAGGCACGCGAGAAAGCCCTCGAAAGTCAATCCGAAAATAAAACGATTGAGAGCGACAAGTCCGACAGCAAACCATTGATCTCTGGCATTTTGGCATTGCTCCTGCTTGGCGCAATCGTTTTCTGGGTGCGGAAACGGTTCGATTGAAAACTTAGACTGTCGACTTAGTTTCTTAAATTCCTTGATGCCAGGTTCAATCGTCGCTCGGCGGGGCGAGCCTTACGCATGCGACGATGAGCTGCGACACGTAATCGGATGGTTCGCGCGGGTCCAGCTTATCCCCCGCTTTCACGACGGCCTTGATCCTGGCCCGTAGATTCGCCAGGTGAGAATCTACCGGATACTTCTCGATACCGGTTAGTTCGCGAATGTCGGGAGAGACATTCGGGTCAGGGGCGAAGTCCAACCTGCTTTCATCAACCTGCTTCAACAGATCAAGGGCTCTTTCCAGATCGGCCAATAGTGGAGTACTTGCCACGTTCCTCTCCTGTAATGTCACGCTATTCGAAAAATTCTGCTAAGCGTTTAGTTATCTCGGAATCAAGTGAACTGTCACCTTATCAATGACAGGGGTCGGTGACAAATGAGAATTAGAATCATTTGTCACCGACTCCTGTCCTGGAACGAAAGACGGGAGGATTGAAATACAATCCCTGTGTCACTTTTTTGAACCTTAATTTCTGTTGCCATTGCGCAATCTCGTCGTTATTGAAAGATATAATGTTTCGATCTGCGATGGTTTCGGGGTTATAATCGCGGGACAAAGCGAATCAGATTGCCGTTAACGGCCTGTTTCGCAAAAAAAGACCCCAACCGGAGAGGACATATGAAACAAGACGACGAAATCAAATTTCTGCAACGACTGGTTACGGAAAACGGCCTGAGCCGCCGTAAATTCCTGACCGCGGCGATGGCACTGGGCGCGGGAGCGATGGCACCCATGCTATACAGCGAAGCGGCACTGGCCGCTCCAAAGAAAGGTGGCAAGCTCAGGCAGGGGCTCACCGGTGGCGCGACCAGTGACGTACTGGACCCGGGCCAGATCCTGGACTCCTACATGATCAACGTGCAATTCGGCCAGTTGCGTAACAACCTTACCGAAGTCTCTGCCAGCGGTGAACTGGTCGGAGAACTGGCCGAAAGCTGGGAGGCCAACGCCGATGCCACCCAGTGGGTTTTCAAAATTCGCAAGGGTGTGGAATTCCACAATGGTAAGACCCTGAATTCGCAGGACGTGGTAGATTCGTTGCAGCATCACCTCGGTGAAGGTTCGACATCGGGCGCGGCCGGCATCCTCACCGGCGTTGACTCGGTCAAGGCGGATGGGGCGAATACAGTGGTAGTAGGACTCAGTGGCGGCGATGCCGACTTTCCGTTCATCCTCAGCGACTATCACATCCTGATCTGCCCCTCCAACGGCGACGGTAGCATCGACTGGCAATCCGGCATCGGCACGGGCGGCTACAGCCTGGTGGACCATGAACCCGGTATTCGAACTTTTACCAAGCGCAATCCCAACTACTGGAAAGAAGGTAAAGCGCATTTCGATGAAATCGAGTCACTGCAGCTCGAAGACCCGGGGGCGCGCACCACTGCCCTGCGAACGGATACGGTGGATTGCATCCAGAAAGTGGATTTGAAAACTGCCAGTCGGTTTGCCAAGCTGCCAGGCGTGAAAGTTATCGCCACCACGGGTAACAAGCAGATCACGCTGCCGATGCGCACGGATCTGGCGCCCTATGACAATAATCACGTTCGCATGGCGCTCAAGTTGATAATCCAGCGCAAAGAGTGGCTCGACAAGATCGCATTTGGCTACGGTGAACTCGGCAACGACAATCCGATCGGCCCGGCCAACGTGTATCGCGCGACCACCGAAGAGCTGCCGCAGCGGGGATACGATCCCGACAAGGCGAAGTGGCACTTGAAGCAGGCCAAAATGGAGAACCTGTCGGTGGAATTCCATGCCGCGGATACGGCCTTCGCCGGTGCGGTGGACGCCGGGCAGCTAATGCGCGAATCGGCCAAGCCCGCCGGGATCAATATCGACATTAAACGCGAAGCCAATGACGGCTACTGGGCCGACGTGTGGTTGAAAAAGCCCTGGTGTGGCTCCTACTGGAGCGGCCGGCCCACCGAAAACTGGATGTTTTCCCAGGTTTACTCCGCAGATGCCAAATGGAACGAAACTTACTGGAAGAACGAGCAATTCAACAAGTTGCTGATCCAGGGCCGTGCCGAACTGAATGCGGAGAAACGGCGCGAAATCTATGTCGAAATGCAGCAAATCGTGCACAACGACGGGGGCGCTGTAATACCGCTGTTTCTCAGTGACGTGATGGCGGTGAACGACAAACTCGGCCTTCCCGAGCAGATCGGCAACAACTGGGAACTGGACGGCATGAAGAATGCCGAACGGTGGTGGTTCGCCTGAGCAAAATCGGGCTCACTGGCACCAATTCCGTTGTGAAGCGCAAAAAAACCCGCCGGATTGAATCCGGCGGGTTTTGTGTTTCTACTAGATGCCCGCTTTCGCGGGCATGACGTGTGCCGTTTACAGCGCGGCGTCGAGCTCGGGTACCGCTTCGAAAAGATCCGCGACCAGGCCATAATCCGCGACCTGGAAGATCGGCGCTTCGCTGTCGTTGTTGATGGCGACGATAACCTTGCTCTCCTTCATCCCAGCGAGGTGCTGGATCGCACCGGAGATACCGACCGCGATGTACAAATCCGGCGCGATGACCTTGCCGGTCTGGCCAACCTGGAATTCGTTCGGTACAAAGCCGGAATCGACCGCGGCGCGCGATGCGCCAACCGCTGCGCCGAGCTTGTCGGCGACCGAGTGCAACATGCTAAAGTTATCGCCGGACTGCATGCCGCGACCGCCGGAAATGACGATCTTGGCCGAAGTCAGATCGACCTGGTCGTTGCTGGAAACCGCCTGCGACACCCAGCTCGACAGGCCAGTATCGGTACCGCCGCTGATCGCTTCGACGTTCGCGGAACCCCCTTCGGCTGCCGCGGCTTCGAATTTGATGGTGCGCACGGTAATTATCTTGATCGAATCCGAAGACTGTACCGTCGCCAGCGCGTTACCTGCGTAGATCGGGCGCACGAAGGTATCGGCTGACTTGACTTCGACAATTTCGGAAATCTGCGCCTTGTCGAGTAAGGCCGCAGCGTGCGGCATGACGTTCTTGCCGAAGGTGGTGGCCGAGGCCAGTACGTGACTGTAACCCGCGGCAACTTCGACGATCAGGGTCGCCAGGTTTTCCGCGAGGTGATGACCGAACTTCGCATCATCAGCCACCTTGACGCTGCTAACGCCAGCAATTTTGGCGGCCTCTTCAGCAACCGCACCGCAATTTTCGCCTGCGACCAGCAGGTCGATGTCACCACCAATTTGCTGCGCAGCAGTCACCGCATGCAGGGTTGCCGCGGCGACTTCGTTGTTATCGTGTTCGACGATTACCAGATTTGCCATGACTAAATCACCTTCGCTTCGTTGCGCAGTTTTTCGACCAGTTCACTGACGCTGTTTACAATCACGCCGGCGGCGCGGCCTTCCGGTTCTTCGACTTTCAAGGTCGTCAGGCGATTGGCGGTATCGAGCCCCAGGCTATCGAGCTCGATTTTATCCATCGGCTTGCGCTTGGCTTTCATAACGTCGGGTAGCTTGACGTAACGCGGCTCGTTGAGGCGCAGGTCGGCACTCATAACGGCCGGCATCTTCACCTCGATAGTCTCGAGACCGGCGTCGACCTCACGGGTTACGGTCGCCTTATCACCCTCGATCTTGATTTCCGAGCAATAGGTCGCCTGCGACCAGCCCAGCAGCGCCGACAGCATTTGTGCGGTCTGGTTGGAGTCGTCGTCGATGGCCTGTTTGCCGGCGAGCACAAGGCCAACGCTTTCCTGCTCGGCGACCTGCTTCAGCACCTTGGCGATGGCGAGCGGCTCCAGCGTTTCCTCGGTTACCACCTGGATCGCGCGATCGGCGCCCATGGCGAGTCCATGGCGCAGGGTTTCCTCGGTTTTACCACCGCCGACCGAGGCCACGATAATTTCCTCGCCAATGCCGGCCTCGCGCAGGCGCAGCGCCTCTTCGAGGGCATTTTCACAAAAGGGATTCATGGTCATCTTGGCGTTCGCCAGATCGACACCCGATTCATCCGCCTTGACACGTGCCTTGACCTGGGGGTCTAGCACGCGTTTCACACATACCAGTATTTTCATTACGCTCGCAACTTTCCATTCTGGTGATCGCAGGGGAATTCCTCGATCACAGTCGATTTACAGCGACGAATACTATCACAGCAATGCCCGGTGTAAGATTTATGCGCGACTGAAGATTATCTATTTGCGCCAATCCAGCAGGACAACAGATTCAAATTGTACTTTGCGCCAGGCGGCGACATTCCCCGGGGGATTGCTGGTAGTACTGGCTAAACAGGCGCGAAAATGAAGACAACGAGTTAAAGCCGGTGCGAATGGCGATTTCCTGCAACTTGAGCCGTGTATCGACCACCATGCGGCGCGCGGTTTGCAACCTCAGACGACGATAGTAAGCAGCCGGGGAAAGATTCAGTGTCTGCCTGAAAAGGTATTCGAGCATACGCACCGATAAATCGATCTGCCGTGCCACCTGGGCTATCGTCAGGGTGTCATCGATATGCTGTTCCATCAGGTGTATCGCCGCGGCGACCCGGGGCTCGTTATTTTCCAGCATGCCGAGTGACACCAGTGGCTGGGTATCCGTAGCGCTGTGCACGCCGTCATAAATGAAGGCGCTGGAAACTTCGATCGCGAGCGGATAACCGTAGCGCTTGCGGATCAGGTACAGCATGAAGTCGAAGGTTGGTGACGCACCACCGGTGGTAAATACCGGGCCATCGATAACGAAACGATCCGCTTTCAAGTTGACCGCGGGAAAGCGAGTGCCAAATTCCTCCAGGTCTTCCCAGTGAGTAGTTGCCGATTTACGTTCCAGTAAGCCGCTGCGTGCCAGGATCCAGCTGCCGGCCTCTATGCCACCAACCATCGAGAAATTTCGAGCCACCCGCTTGATCAACTTTAAATGGGCAGGTCCCGCATGTTGCTGCTGATGGAAACTGGCAATGACGATCAGCACATCCCCGTGCGAATGTTCATCAAGCGTGGCGTCGGGTTCGATCGATATATCGCAGGTCAGGCGCGCCGGTTTTCCGTTCAGGGTTATGATTTTCCATTCAAATAGTTCACTGCTTGCGATACGGTTTGCGGCACGCATGGTGTCGAGCGCCGATGCCAGCGACATCATCGACGAATCGGGCAATACCAGCAGCGTTACCCGGAGTTTTTGATCGCTCGGTTTGAAGATACTCATTGCGTAAATTGTTAAATATTTTGCGCATTAATGCAATCACAATCCCGCAATCCATGGCATGATGGCGCGTTCTATTAATGGAGGTGTGCCATGCCTTTAAGCGCCAATCTGAATCCTTTCATTACCTGTGCTGTTACCGGTTCCGGCAGCTCACAGGATCGTTCTCCCCACGTGCCGCGCTCGCCCGAACAAATCGCCAGCAGCGCGATCGATGCCGCCAAGGCAGGCGCCGCCGTTGTCCATTGCCACGTGCGCGAACCTGAAACCGGCAAACCCAGTCGTCGGGTAGAACTCTACCGTGAGGTTATCGATCGTATCCGTGATTCTGAAACCGATGTCGTGGTCAACTTCACTGCCGGCATGGGCGGTGACCTGGTGTTTGGCGACCCGGAGAATCCGCTCCCCCTGAACGAGGCTGGAACCGATATGGCGGGCGCTACTGAACGTGTTGCGCATGTCGCCGAATGCCTGCCTGAAATCTGCACCCTCGACTGCGGCACAATGAATTTCGCCGAGGCTGACTACGTCATGACCAATACCCCCGGTATGCTGCGCGCGATGGGTCAAATGATGACCGATCTCGGCGTGCGTCCCGAAATCGAAGTCTTCGAAACCGGCCACCTGTGGTTTGCCAAGCAGCTGGTCGAAGAAGGCATCATCCAGGACCCGGTCATGATCCAGATGTGTATGGGTATTCCGTGGGGTGCTCCGGATGACTTGAACACCTTCATGTCGATGGTCAACAATACCCCGGACAACTGGACCTTTTCGGCGTTTTCGATCGGCCGCCACGAAATGCCCTACGCCGCCGCCGCGGTACTTGCCGGTGGCAATGTGCGTGTCGGCCTCGAGGACAACCTTTGGCTCAGAAAAGGCGAGCTTGCGACTAACGCACAACTCGTGGAAATGGCGGCAACCATTGTTACCAACATGGGTGCAACCCTGATGACTCCGACCGAGGTGCGCGAAAAAATGCAACTGCAAAAACGTCCGCCGGTCTCAAAATAAGGGAGTAAAAACATGATTGAGGTAAAGACAGCCGCCATCATCGGCGGTGGCGTTATCGGTGGTGGCTGGAGCGCGCGCCTGGTCGAAAACGGAATCGACGTGCGCGTCTTTGATCCGGCGCCCGACGCCGAAAACAAGCTAAATACAGTGCTCGCCAATGCTGAACAGGCATTTGCCAACCTGACCAGCGTTCGTTCCACGAACAAGGGTACTATCAGCTGGCACGCCACCGCGGCAGAGGCGGCCAAAGGCGCGCAACTGATCATCGAGTCGGTGCCTGAACGCCCGGACATCAAGCGCGCGGTTTACGCTGAAATCGAAACCACGGCGGCGAGTGACGCGGTCATCACATCGTCGACCTCGGGCATCATGCCGACCGAACTACAGTCCGAAATGACACATCCCGAGCGCCTGATGGTTGCCCATCCGTTCAACCCGGTCTACCTGCTACCACTGGTTGAACTGGTATCCGGTGAGAAAACTAATTCGAAATATATCGAATGGGGCAAGCATTTCTTCGCCGCCATCGGCATGCATCCGCTGCACTGTCGCGTCGAAATCGAGGGTTTTCTGTCGGATCGCCTGCAGGAAGCCTTGTGGCGCGAAGCGCTTTGGCTACTGCACGACAAGGTCGCGACCGCCGAGGAAATCGACGCCGCGATCGCTTACGGCCCCGGCCTGCGCTGGGCGCAGATGGGTACCATGCAGACTTTCCACCTGGCTGGTGGCGAAGGCGGCATGCGTGCGATGCTGGCGATGTTCGGTCCGTGCCTGAAGTGGCCCTGGACCAAACTCATGGACGTACCCGAACTGACCGATGAGTTTGTCAATGAGGTCGGCGATCAGTGCGATCAGCAGGCCGCTGGCCTGACCCCGCGCGATCTTGAGCGCGTACGCGACAGCAACCTGATCGCGATCCTGCAGGCGCTAAAGGGCAATAACTGGGGTGCGGGCAAAACACTGGCACGCTACGAGCAGCAACTGCTGGGAGCCGCTAATGACGAATAAATTTGGAGAATAACATGCATTTCGGACTCAGTTTTGAACAGGAAATGATCGTCGACACGGTCAGAAGCTTCGTCGAAAACGAAATTTACCCGCATGAAGCCGAAGTCGAGCGCAGCGGCGAAGTGCCAATCGAAATCGGCCACGAAATTCGGGACAAATGTATCGAGGCGGGCTACTTCGCCGCCAATATCTCCGAGGAATTTGGTGGCGGTGGCTTAAGCCACCTTGACTTCACCCTGCTCGAACGTGAACTCGGTCGTGCCTCGAACGCACTCGCGGTATTCTTCGGGCGTCCTTCCGGCATACTGCAGGCCTGCACCGAAGAGCAGCGCGAAAAATACCTGGTCCCCGCGGTTAAAGGTGAGAAATTTGATGCGCTAGCCATGACCGAACCGGGAGCCGGTTCCGATGTTCGTGGCATGAAATGCAGTGCCCGGCAGGATGGCAGTGACTGGGTTGTGAATGGCAGCAAGCATTTTATCAGTCACGCCGATATTGCTGACTTCGTCATCGTCTTTATCGCCACCGGGGAAGAAGAAACACCTCGCGGCATCAAGAAGAAAATCACCTGCTTCCTGGTAGACCGCGGCACGCCGGGATTCGAAATCAGGCCGGGATATAACTCGGTCAGCCATCGCGGTTACAAAAACTGTATCCTGAACTTCGATAATTGCCGTTTGCCCGAAGGTCAGATTCTGGGTGAATTACACGGCGGCTTCGAAGTCATGAACGAATGGTTGTACGCGACCCGTTTAACCGTCGCCGCAACCAGTGTCGGGCGCGCTCGACGTGCCTTCGAATATGCCCTGCCCTACGCGGTCGAGCGTAAACAGTTCGGTCAGCAGATCGGCAAATTCCAGGGCGTGTCTTTCAAACTCGCCGACATGATCACCGACATCGACGCCGCCGACTGGCTCACGCTGTCTGCGGCCTGGCGTCTCGACCAGGGACTCGATGCCAATCGCGAAATTGCAAGCGCCAAGGTGTTCGCCACCGAGATGCTGGCGCGCGTAACCGATGAAGCGATCCAGATCTTCGGCGGCATGGGCCTGATGGATGAACTACCGCTGGAACGGTTCTGGCGCGATGCGCGGGTCGAACGCATCTGGGATGGCACCTCTGAAATCCAGCGCCATATCATATCGCGCGAATTGCTGCGCCCGCTGGGTGGCTGATGTCCGGCCTGGAACGACTGCTGCGACCCGGGTCGATCACCGCGATCGGCGGCCTGCAAGCGAGCCGCGTGGTCGAACAATGCCAACTGATGGGCTACCAGGGCGAGATCTGGCCGGTACATCCCGAGAAAACCGAGGTGCGCGGAATCCCCGCGTTCAAGCGCGTCGAGGACCTGCCCGGTGTGCCCGATGCCGCCTTTGTCGGAGTTAATCGGCACGCTAGCGTCGATGTGGTCAGGGCGTTGCGGGAACGCGGCTGCGGAGGCGCGGTATGCTATGCCTCGGGCTTTCGCGAAGCCGATAAGACCGGGGGTGAGTTGCAGGCCGCATTGATCGAGGCAGCGGGCGACATGCCGATTCTCGGCCCGAACTGTTACGGCTTTATCAATTACGCCGACGGCGCGCTGCTGTGGCCCGATCAGCAGGGCGGCAAGCGTCTAAAAGCCGACAGCACCGGGGTTGCGATCATCGCCCAGTCATCCAACATCGCGATTAACTTCACCATGCAAAAGCGTGGGCTGCCACTGACCTACGTTGTTACGGTTGGCAACCAGGCGGTGGTCGGCATATCAGAGCTGGCACTGTCGTTGCTCGATGATCCTCGCGTTACCGCGCTCGGCATGTACGTCGAAGGTTTCGATTCAATTGTAGCGATGGAAAAACTGGCGCAAAAATCGCGCGCTTTAAACAAACCGATCGTCGTGTTCAAGGTCGGCAAGAGCGAACAGTCACAAGCTGCCGCAATGTCGCACACTGCATCGCTGGTGGGTTCGCACGAGGTGACGAGCGAATTTTTACGCCGTAACGGATTCGGCCAGGCCGAATCGATCCCGGTGTTCCTGGAGACGCTGAAACTACTGCATCAGCACGGACCGCTCGAGGGCTACCGGGTATCGTCGATGAGCTGCTCCGGCGGTGAAGCCAGCATCATTGCCGACACCGCCGCACGGCACAAGGTTTACTTCCCCGATCTCGAAGACTCGCAAAAGGCACCGATCGAAGCCGCGCTGGGCCCCCTGGTCACGGTTGCCAACCCTCTCGACTACCAGACCTACAGTTGGGGTAACCGGGAAGTGATGGAAGCCACCTATCGCGGGATGACGGCCCTGGACTTCGATATGAATTACCTGATCCTCGATTTCCCGCATCATGCGCGCTGCGAAGACTGGGAATGGCACATTGCGGTCGACGCCTTCGAAGCCGCACTCAAGCATAACCGGGCCAAGGGCGCGTTCGTCGTCGGTATGCCGGAGAATATCCCCGAGGAATATACAGAGAATTTCAGTCGGCGTGGCATCGTCAGTTTCTACGGCATAGACGAGGCGCTGCAGGCAACCGGAATCGCCGCCGACATCGGCGCCGCCTGGAATCAGGAACGACCTGAACCGGTATTACAGCTTGCCCCGACTTGCAGCACCGGGATAACCCTCGATGAAGCAAGCGCCAAGCAGCGTTTAAACGCGGTGGGCGTACCGATACCGGAAGGTCAATGCGTCGATTCGAATGAAGCCGCACTGGAGCTTGCACCGAGCCTGGGTTATCCGCTGGTAATGAAAGCGCTCGGCATCGCCCATAAAACCGAGCATAACGCGGTACGATTGAACCTGGTTAACGAGGCAGACGTCAGTCGATCGGCCAACGAATTATTCAAACTCAGCGACCAGCTTTACCTGGAAACCATGAAACCGGCCGTGGCCGAATTGATTGTCGGGGTAACTCGCGATCCCCAGTATGGCCTGATTTTGACCATCGGCAGCGGCGGCATCCTGGTCGAAATCCTGAAGGATAGTAAAACTCTTATCATCCCGGCACGGCGCGATGAAATCGAAGCTACAGTCGCGGGCCTTAAATCCGCATCGTTGCTAGATGGCTATCGTGGCAAGCCCGCCGCTGACATCGAAGCTACCGTCGATGCCATTGTTGCTATCCAGCAATTCGCGATCTCGAATTCGGGTTCACTGATCGAACTTGACGTTAATCCATTAATGATCGGCGCGCAGGGAGAAGGTGTTTTCGCGGCCGATGCACTTATCGTACTAGAGGAGCAGAAATAAATGACTGATGTAATCACTACCCGCAGAGAAGGCGGGGTTCTCGAAGTCACGCTAGATCGACCCAAGGCCAATGCTATCGATCTCCATACCAGCCGACTGATGGGCGAGACGTTCAGGGAATTCCGTGACGACCCCGAGTTGCGCGTTGCCATTGTCCAGACCGCGGGCGATAAATTCTTTTCTGCCGGTTGGGATTTAAAGGCCGCCGCGGATGGCGACGCGGTTGATGGCGACTACGGCGTTGGCGGATTTGCTGGGCTGCAGGAATTGCGCGGTCTTAATAAACCCGTCATTGCCGCGGTCAACGGTATGGCGGTCGGTGGGGGCTTTGAACTCATGTTGTCAGCGGACCTGATTTACGCCTCCGAACATTCGAGTTTCGCGCTACCCGAGATCAAGGCCGGCACACTGGCTGACGCCGCAACGATTAAACTACCGAAGCGCATTCCCTACCACGTGGCGATGGAAATGCTCTATCGCGGCCGCTGGATGGATAGCGCCGAAGCCTTGCGTTGGGGCCTGGTAAACGAGGTTCTGCCGACGGACGAGTTAATGGACCGAGTCTGGGAGGTTGCGTTCGAACTGGCCGCCGGACCACCGCTGGTGTTTGCATCGATCAAGGAAGTCGCGCGTGAAGCCGAGGCGATGAAGTTCCAGGATACGATGAACCGGATTACCAAGCGCCAGCTTGAGACTGTCGATACCCTCTATGGCAGTGAAGACGGCATGGAAGGCTTCAAGGCGTTCGCCGAAAAACGCGATCCGGTGTGGAAAGGAAAGTGACCTCCAGTCACCAGCCCGTAGGCGGGTGACTGGGGGTCATCCCGGAATGCGCACAGCGCATATCCGGGATCTTGTAATCGGTGGTCCGCTAAGAGGCCTCGCTCACGCGGGTACGACCCCTTAACCAGACATTCCCGCGTAAGCCTACGCGGCCCGGGGGGAATCTTGTTAAGATTGCGACAAGGTTACGAGATCCCCGCTTTCGCGGGGATGACGCAATATAGTGCGGGATGACGCTAAAAATGACAGAACAACAACCCCTGTGGACGCCCAGCCAGGCCAGCATTGACGCGGCCAACATGACGCGCTTTATTGCGCAGGTGAATCAGCGCCACGACCTTTCGATCAACGACTACGACGCACTCTACCAATGGTCGACTGATCAAAAGGAAACCTTCTGGTCGGAGGCCTGGGATTTTTTCGAAATTATCGGAGACAAGGGTGAACGCATCCTGATCGATGGCGAAGATATCGAAAAAGCGCAATGGTTTCCCGATGCAACACTCAATTTTGCCGAAAACCTGTTGCGCAAAAAGAATGACGAAATCGCGATTTACTTTCGCGCCGAGGACCAGGTCGACTACTCGCTGACTTACCGTGAACTTTACGACCAGGTCGCAAGCGTTTCCGACTGGCTTAAAATGAATGGACTTAAACCCGGCGATCGCGTCGCTGCCTACCTGCCCAATATGCCCGAAGCCGTGGTCGCGATGCTTGCGGCTACCAGCCTCGGTGCGGTGTGGACATCAACTTCACCCGACTTCGGCGAGGACAGCGTCGTCGACCGCTTCGGCCAGACCGAACCGAGGTTTCTGTTCACCGTGGACGGATACTTTTATAACGGTAAACGCCACGATATCAATAACAAGGTTAAAAGCATCTGTGCGCAGTTACCGACCCTTGAACAGGTTGTCCAGATCAACTTTGCCGGGTTCGGCAACCAGCATGGGGCTGTTGCCTGGAGCGACATCATCGCCAACCCCGTCACCGAAATAGAATTCGTGGCGCGCAATTTTAATGACCCGTTATACGTACTCTATTCCTCGGGTACGACCGGTAAGCCCAAGTGCATCACCCACGGGGTGGGCGGTACGTTGATCCAGCATTTAAAGGAGCAGATGCTACATTGCGATATCCATCCCGGGGACCGCGTATTTTATTTCACCACGCTGGGCTGGATGATGTGGAACTGGCTGGTAAGCGCACTCGCGAGTAAAGCAGCGCTGGTGCTTTACGACGGGTCGCCTTTCTATCCGGATGGTGAAGTGCTGTGGCGTTATGCCGAGGATATCGATCTGACTATTTTTGGTACCTCGGCCAAATACATCGACGCGATGAAAAAGGCCGGGCTGCGTCCACTAAATAAGTTTAAGCTGTCGGGCTTGCGCACAATTGCGTCGACCGGGTCGGTGCTCGCGCCGGAAAGTTTTGACTATGTTTACGAAAACATCAAGCAGGATCTCTGTCTCGCCTCGGTATCAGGCGGCACTGACATCGTTTCCTGTTTTGTCATCAGCTGTCCACTAAGGCCTATATACCGGGGTGAAGTCCAGTGCCGCGGGCTCGGCATGGCTGTTGACGTGTTTGATGACGATGGTAATCCGGTCCGCAACAAGAAAGGCGAGCTGGTCTGCACCCAGACTTTTCCCTGCCAACCGGTTTATTTCTGGGGCGATAACAGCGGCGAAAAATACCACAACGCCTACTTCGCGCGTTTTGATAACGTTTGGCATCATGGCGACTACGTCATGCTGACCGATCACGATGGCATCATTATTTTCGGTCGTTCCGACGCAACCCTGAATCCTGGGGGCGTGCGTATCGGCACCGCCGAGATTTACCGACATGTTGAACAACTGGATGAAATTGTCGAAAGCATCGTCATCGGGCAGCAATGGGAGGACGATGTACGCGTTGTACTGTTTGTTGTTTTACAGCCTGGCATTGATCTCGACGATGCGCTGCAAGACAGGATCCGCGGGACCGTACGAGCGAAATGCACACCCCGTCATGTGCCCGCCAGGATTGTGCAGGTATCCGAAATACCGCGCACCAAGTCGGGCAAGATAGTCGAACTCGCGGTGCGCGAAGTGGTCCATGACCGGGCGGTCAAGAATGTGCACTCACTTGCCAATCCAGAAGCGTTAGAACTCTATCGCAACCTGCCCCAGCTGAAAGACTAAGCTTTGAATTCAAGAACAATCCTGATCAACTGGACGCTGTTGCTGGGCCTGGTCGCACTGTGGGGGACTTCCTTCATGTTTACCGCGATATCGGTCAGCACCGTCGATCCGATCTCGGTTGTTTTTTACCGCCTGGCGCTGGGTGCATTGGTGCTGTCACTGGTGGTCTACGCGCGCGGTCATTCAATTCCCCGGGATTGGCGCACCTGGGCGGGTTTCCTGGTAATGGCTATCGTCGGTAATGCTTTACCTTTCTTTCTGATCTCCTGGGGGCAACAAGAGGTAGACTCGGGCGTCGCCGGCATGATCATGGCAATCATGCCGCTGTTGACCATGGTGTTTGCACATTATTTTGTCGTCGACGAAAAGCTCAATCGTTACAAGCTGATTGGCTTCGCGCTTGGCATTACCGGGGTCACCCTGCTGCTTGGCCCGGTGTTCGAAGGCGGTGGCCGCGAATTCTGGAGTGGCCTGGCAATTTTTACCGCGGCCACCTGTTATGCCGTCAATTCGATCCTGATCAAACGCCTGCCGCGCTTCAGCCCGATGGTGGGTGCCTGTGGTGTAGTCATCATGGCAAGCCTGGTCATGCTGCCCATCTGGCTGGTTCTGGCACCCGACAACAACGCCATCAGCCAGGATTCGATGATGTCCGTGATCTGGCTGGGTATTGGTCCCACCGGCATTGCGACCATCATCCTGTTTGCTGTCATTGACCGCGCCGGGCCGACCTTTCTGTCGACTATCAACTACCTGATCCCGGTGGTGGCTTTTTTATGCGGCGCCTGGCTATTATCAGAACCGGTATCCTGGCAACATTTCGTCGCCCTGGCCACCATACTGGGTGGCATTGGCATAACCCGTATCAGGGTGAACCGAGCGCTTCGCTGAAGTGATCGATGAACGCGTGGACCCGGGCAGAACGTACCAGGTCAGGATGCGTCAAAATCCATAAACCCGTGGTCAGCTTCGCGGTCGGAAATTCCACCCGGTTCAAGACCTGGGAGGCATCGCCCAGGAAGCGGGGTAATAGCGCGAGTCCGATGCCTGCTTCCGCGGCAATTCGGATTGCGACAAAGGAATCACAGCGCATGCAAATTCTGGACTTATCGATGGCCTCATCGAACCAGCTACCAATGGGTGTTGTACCCAGGCTATCGACAAGACCTATCCAGCGGCCATCGATAATATTACCCGGCGTGGTTGACTCAAGATACTCAACAGACGCATATACCCCAAACTCAACATCGCATAGCCGTTTCGAGACCAGGCTGGAATCTGGATGCCCGGTTGGCCGTATCGCAACGTCCGCATCGCGTCGGTTAAGATCAAGGAGGCTATTGGTGACCAGTAAATCGACGACGATGTGCGGGTGTTTTTCTCTGAAGCTGGCAAGATGCGGGCCCAGCACCGATAACATGAAGGAATCGGTCGTCGTTACCCGCAATTCACCTTCAAGTTTCAACTCATGCCCGGCGATCTGGCGCTGCATGGTGAACAGCGTGTCCTCTACCTCGCGCGCGGCATTGATCATTTTCTCCGCCTCCGGAGTCAAAACATAGCCCGCCCTGCCCCGATCAAAGATGCGGCAATTCAGGTTTTCCTGGAATTTATCGATACGACGCAATACCGTAGTGCGGTTAACCTCAAGTTCACGCGCCGCCGCGGCCACGGATCCCTTGTTCGCGACCATCAGGACGTAACGCAGATTGTCCCAGTTAATATGCTGCATAATTGCAGCACTATAGCGCAAAAATAGGTAATTTGATGTAAAAATATTACATGTTAGCATGATCCCACTTATTCTATTACCCAATAGTGGTGTTATGGATGCCAGTCAATAAGCACATGCAACGCTGGCACAACGATTACCCCGTTAGCCGGAAACTAGATTATCACTGATGGAACAGCTGCTCGATCGGCCAGAATTTCAAAGCGCACTCATCCCGTTCTTCTTGGCGATGCTGGTTTACAGTGGATTGAAAAAAGTTACCGCAGGCGCCTGGATATGGGCCCTGTTTGCCGCCTTCCTGGTATCTGCCGGACTGATAAACGGCGTCACCGTCACGCCGCTGACCGGCACCCGTAAAATCATCCTGCTGGTGCTGGGCGCGCTCATCCTGGCGGGGCTGGCTCCATACCTGATTCGACAGGTAAAGCTACAGCGGGCCGCAGCACCTGTTTTGACCATTCTGGCGCTGTTATGGGTTTTCGGCAAAGTCGTGGCGCGCATGGAAATCACCGCTATCGTTCTGTTCCTGGCCGGAGGCGTCGGACTGGTTTTGTGGCTACTGTGGACATTCGAGCGTATTGCCAATGACGATGCCCGGTTTCACGGCGCAGGCCTAAGTCTGCTGCTCGGTACCGGTCTGTCCGCAACGGCCGCCGCCTCCGCCCTGCTGGGACAACTCGCCCTGAGCCTCGCGGCTGCGTCCGGCGGTGTATTGCTGGCCTGGGTATTGCGTGGCAAAGCTACCGGTCCCGGGAGAGTGAGCGCTTCGATCTCGACCCTGCCCTATGTTTTGTCGACCGCCCTGATTGGACTGGCCGCTGTTATATTTGCGCGCCTGCCCTGGTATGCCCTGATTCCACTGGCGACGATACCGCTCGTTACCAACCTGGTGCCGGTCAAGTCTGATTCGCGCTTTTTTAATGCTTTGGTTAACAGCCTGCCCGGACTAATTATTGCGTTGGTCGTATCTGTCTGGGTATGGCAGACCGGAAGTTCGAATTCGTCGGGCTACTAGTCCGATTTAACCTCGTTTGAGGCCAATTACAAATGAAATGTATAAAACAAAGGAGAAACAAATGAAGAAAGTATTACTCATAACAAGCCTGGTTATTCTACCCGTCAACAGCTTGCTGGCCGCCAGCTACACCGTTGACCCCGCGCATACTTATGTCAGCTTTGCGATAAACCACCTGGGCTTCTCGACCATGCGCGGAAAGTTCAACCAGCAGTCGGGTTCACTCGAATATGACCACAGCAGTAAAAAAGCTTCGGTTACTATCGAGATCGATGCTGCGTCGATCGATACGGGTCACGTTAAACGCGATCAGCACCTGACCTCGCCTGATTTCCTGAACGCAGTCGAACACCCGACCATTACCTTCAAGTCCACAAAGGCTGGCTGGAATGGTAATAAACTTGCGTCAGTAACCGGTAATTTGACGATACTGGGGGTAAGCAAGCCTGTGACTTTGCAAGTCGATTCGATCAACTGCGGTGAGCATCCTTTCAGCAAGAAACAGGTATGCGGATTCGATGCAACCGCATCGATCAAGCGCAGTGAGTTCGGCGTCAATTACGGATTGCCGGGTATTGGAGAAGTACTAGACCTGCAAATTGAGCTCGAAGCATCCAGGAACTGAGTTTTGCAACGGTCCAGCCTTGACTTGTGTGATCCTGGCTGGACCGGTTGTTTCGCCGCAACCCGGGCGCATGGCTTGAAGTATCGAGCATGTTAAAAATTGTAAATCAACCATTTAGCATTTTTGTAAAAACAATTCGAGGAGATCAAACATGAAAACCACATCTAGACTTTTGCTTGTAATCGCAGGTTTGGCACTTAGCGCACCCGGCTTTGCTGGCAAGGACCCGCTGAAAAATGCCATCAAGGCACGCCAGGGCGAAATGCAGCTGCGCGCCTTTAACGTGGGACCGCTGTTCGGCATGGCCAAGGGCAAGATCGATTACGACGCTGACCTGGCTAAAAAACTTGCCGGAAATCTGAAACTAATGCTCGACCTCGACAATGGCCGCGCCTGGGCAAAGGGATCCGACATCGATAATTACATGGGCGATACGACGGCGTTGCCAAAGATCTGGACGACCTATCCGGAAATTAGTAAATACGGCAAGAAATACGTCGAGGCGGTTAACGAGCTTGCAGCGGTAGCCGGTGATGGCCGCGAGGCGCTCAAATCCAAGATGGGAGCAGTTGGCAAATCCTGCAAGGGATGCCACGACGAATTCCGCGAGAAGCAATAGCGACTAAGACTTGTCCGGAAGGATTTCAACTCGAGCAAAACCCGGGACCCGGTAGCCCCATATGGCACTGGGTTTCGTACTTGCCTTCGGCATTTGCCGGAATTCCCGCAGGTTCGAGTTCTGCGATACGATCCTGTGAAATGTCTATATCGGATACTCGCTCGTTGACGCTTCGATAGGCTGCTGCATATGATGCAATCATGATCCTGGCACCGCGTTTACTCGCTGCGGTGGGCGTGCTCATCGCGGCATCATCATGGTGTGCTAGCGCGCAAACGCAGGCCGACAAAAAATTGCTTGCGCGTGGGGAATACATTTTAAAGATCAGTGGTTGCAGCCATTGTCATACTGCCGAAAACGGCGTGCAGCTGGCAGGAGGGCGGGCGCTCGTGACACCTTTTGGAACCTTTTATACCCCCAACATAACCTCCCACAAGAGCGCGGGTATCGGTGCGTGGAGTGCTGACGACTTCCAGCGTGCGCTACACCATGGCGTGTCACCGAATGGCAACGACTACTATCCGGCATTTCCTTACACCTCTTATACCCGCATGCTCGAAGCAGATGTTCGCGCATTGCAGGCTTACATTCTATCGCTGCCCGCATCGGAACAACCGAACCGCGACCATGAGCTGGCATGGTTTGTAGACTGGCGGACTGCCGCCTGGGCCTGGAAATGGCTGTTCTTCAGCCCCGGGGAACTACCACCACAGCCCGCACAGAGCGCGCAATGGAATCGGGGCGCTTATATTGCCGAAGCCCTGGCGCATTGCGGTGAATGTCATACGCCGCGCAACCTGTTTGGTGCCATGCAAACGGAACTGGCCTACGCCGGCAATTCACACGGCCCGGAAGACGAGCTGGTACCCAACATTACGTCCCACAAGGGTACCGGCATCGGTGACTGGAGTCGGGCGAGCCTACGGGAGTTTTTACAATTCGGCGAGCTACCAAATGGCGAGTATGCCGTCGGGTCGATGGACCCGGTGATTGAAGGCATCCGACACCTGACCCCGGCAGACCGCGACGCGCTGATCGACTACCTTCTTGCCCTGCCGCCGATCGAGAACCGCATCAGCCGCTAACGGCTGCCGGGGACCCATTCAGGGCTCTCACACCGGGCAATGAAGGTTTGGGCAATCTATCAACCCGGTACAACGCGATCCCGGCGGTCGATCTCGAAATCAGGATCCTACTCAAGACGATGCTCCTGTTTGCCATTGTTTTATTGAATTGGCGTAATAATTCAATATATCCAGTGCCTCCGACCTGGCTCGAATGAGACCTTCCCTGCGTTCGATAAATCCACGTCCTTCGAGCATTGAAAGCGCCGCCGTCAATACATCTTCGCAAGCGTTAGCCGATATTCTTATCGGCGCCCCCCGCGCATGCAGGTCCTCGATGCGCGCGACGGCCACTGTCTTGGCTCCCAGTTCGCTGAGCCAGTCAGACTGATTGGCAAGTACCACTTCGCTCATTAACGCGATCGGTAACACCGGCACCACGTCGGCAATTTCATCCATCAACTGGTGACTGAGCTCTTCAATGTGCTGAAAACGCCTGGCCTGGTCCAGTTCAGACAGGTTGACGTTGTGCTGTTGGCAATACTCAAAAACCGATACCGGCTTACCAAAATTGACACTGGCATAGCCGAACCTTAGCCAGCGTTTTTTGCGACTCATTAAAAGCGTTTTCAAACCAAATTTAAAACTCGTTTTTACAACAAACCAGGGGCTTCTGGTTTCAGCCTCCGGATCGAGTTTTCGTACCAGGCTCATGTCTTCCAGCACGCGGTCGTAATTAATGCCCACCGGCACGAAAACGACGTCGCGATCACTGCCAGCACGATAGTCACGCAGCATGTAGTCCAGAAAACCCTGCTTGGGCTCGCGTAGTGCTCCATCGCGCGTCAGCCCTCCCTCGAGGAACACGGCCTGGCATACACCGGCGCGCGTGGCGAGATTCACATAGCGCTCCAGCACTCGTCGATAGAGCGGGTTACGCGAGTTACGGCGCACAAAAAAAGCACCCATCGATTTTATCAACGACTGCAACGGCCAGATCCTGGCCCATTCACCGACCGCGTAGGACAGCGCGGTTTTTTCAGCAACCAGGAATGACACCAGTACATAATCCATGTTGCTGCGATGATTCATGACAAATACGACGCTCGCGTTCGGGTCAACTTGTGACAGTTCGCCCTCGTCATGAAACCCGACCCGCACCCGGTAAAGCATGCGTCCCAGTGTTTTCGCAAGCCAGTAACCGAAGCGGAAATAAATGTAGGCATTGAACGAAGGCGCAATTTCGTTCGCATAGCGAAAAACTTTCGCCTGCACCACTTCCTTCGGCATATTGTGTTCGGCCGCGTATTCCTTCATCGCCGCTACCACCTTGTCATCAAACACCAGCTGGTCAATCAACGCCTGCTTGCGCGTCAGCTGAAAAGGCCTGATCTCGATATCTAGCCGGGTATTAACTTCCTCGATGACGCGATTGACGCGACGCCGCAAATACCAGCGAAATCCCGGTAACAGGATCCGATCCAGCACCAGCAACAAGGCGGTAACCAGTAACAGGATAAACAACCAGATCGGTAATGATACGGTGCCTTCCATAGTGATTTAGTGTGGCATGTTCAGGGTTTGATCACCAAACAATTTTCCTGTTTCTGAATATCCTGCTGTTACAGATTGCTGTTGTAGCCTGGCCCATCTGTTACTTTGACATTCGGTCCGGATAAATACGGCTAGGTATTCGCAAGTTCACCGAGAGTGATCGGCTTGAAGGGTGGCCGCACCCGGAAATATCCAACCTGTTCCATCGAAGCACCCGTTTCGTCCGCGATCAATGCCGATACCGTGCTGCCGCATAGACACCCCTGGCAAGGGCCCATACCACAGCGGGTAAAGGCTTTCACCTGGTTGGGTCCGACGCAACCCATGCGTGCGGCCTCGCGTATTTGTCCGGCATTAACTTCCTCGCAGCGACACACCAGTGTTTCATCATCGGGCAGTTGGTAGGCCTTTGCCGGCGGATAAAGTGTGTCCAGAAAAGGTCGGATCGAAAGATGTCTTTGTAGCGAACGTTTTATCCGCGTCGCCGCTCTATCACGCGGTTGCAGATCGATCTTCTTTAATTGATGGGCGGCCTGTAAGGCGCATAACCTGCCCTGCAACTCGCCTGCACGGGCACCGACGATACCCGCGCAATCCCCAGCCACCAGCACCTGGTCAACACTACTCTGACCCCATATATCTTTGACTATTTTCCAACTTTGCTGCAGCGCATCCCATTCAAGCTCACAGCCGGCGGCCAGCGGCAGGCGTAAATTTGGGATCACACCCTGGTGCAATAACAAGGTCTCGGCTTCCATGTCGATTTCTGTTCTTTTGTTACCATCTCCCAGGCCTGTAGTAAAACTCACCGACTCCAGCGACTCATGGCCTTCGGCGCGCAGATCAGCCACCGCTTTATAAACGGGTATCCCCGCCTTTTTGATGGCGAGTATGAATGACAGACCCTTGAGCAGGTAGTCAAAAGCCGGTAGCGCACGGGGTAGGTAAGGTAGTAACTTGGAAAAACCTGAACCCGGCGTGGTATCAATAATTGCGCCAATTTTTACCCCGACCTGCAGGTACTGCCAGGCTATTAGTAGCAGTAATGGACCGCTCCCCGCCAGCACTACCCGTCTACTGGGAATCATCGCCGCGGATTTGAGTAGAATCTGTCCCGCGCCTGCTGTCATAACACCAGGCAGCTGCCAACCGGGCAATGGCATAGGCCTTTCCTGGGCGCCAGTGGCCAGAATCAATCGCTCCGCGGTGATGAAATGGCTGGCGCCATCGATCAACAATCCGGTCTCGAGGCGCTCATCGAGATACCATACCGAGGCACTGTTGATGTAGGTCGCGCCACTTTGCAGAAACTCTTCAACCAATGGCTTGCCCCGCAGGTAGTCTTTTCCCAGGTAAGTACTGACAGGTTCCTGAATCGATCCAACATTACGGTAGATTTGTCCACCCGGCGCCTTTTGCTCATCCACCAGGGCGACATCCAGGCCAAGGCGGGCAGCCTCCGCGGCCGCGGCGAGGCCCGCCGGCCCGGCACCGATCACGAGTAACTGGTAATGGTCCTTCATCTTTGCTGCAGCAGTTCTGCCGCACCCTGCTGAATCTCGATTGTCATGTTTTCACGAACCTCGAGCTGGCAGGCCTGCTGGTTGGGAAACCCGTCGATGGTCATCAGGCAATCGAAACAAATGCCCATCATGCAATAGGGCAATCGCGGAGAACCGGACACGGGGGTATTGCGCAGCCTGGTGATGCCACACAGCAAAACCGCCGCGGCAACCGAAATACCGACCGGAACATCGTATTCACGACCCTCGATACTCAGCTTCAGCGTATCGACACTTGTTTCATCAACCAGGCGAAACATTGAACCGGTCTGTACTGAACTGGTTGATAAGATCAGGCCGACTGCTACCGCCTATCCATTCAGCAACCGGTCCGGAGTGCATTGCAGCAAGGGTGACGCCACTATGACAGGTGACGGTAAACGCACCCGGACAGTCGGTAGATTGCTGGTATATCGGGTTATGGTCCGGCGTCATGATTCGCAGTGCGCCCCAGGCGCGCACCAGTTGCACACGCGCCAGGAACGGAAACATTAACACCGCGCGCCGGGCTATCTTTTTCAATACCGACGGGCTGGTACCGTCGTCGAGGCCCACATCCTCGTGGGAATACCCGATTTGCACGGTACCTTCCGCAGTCTGACGCACATGCAGCGTCGGCAGGTTCAGAAACGGTTGCAGCCGTTCGGTAATCATGATCTGGCCGCGATCGACGACGACGGGAATATCCATGCCCAGCATTTCACCGAGGCGCCGATTGTCGAGCCCGGCACAGAGCACGACTTTCTCGGCAGACAACGTACCCTCGGTGGAGTGAGTATAAAAACCACCCTGCTTCGCCTCGATTCGATCGATCGACTGATTGGGGTAATAATGCACCTGGTGAGCGTCCATACCTTGCTGCAACGCCTGCAGTAAGTAGAGCGGATTGACGTGACCATCCTGCGGTGAATAGCTCGCACCCAGAACCGTATTCGAAACTTGTGGAATTTGCTGTTGCAGTCGATCATGGTCCAGCATTTCATATTCGAATGCTCCGCCCGTGTGTTGACGAACCATTTCCATTTCGCGCTCACGTTCTCTCCACTCTGCCTCGTTCAGGCAAAAATGCATGCCGCCTGAGCGCTGGTAATCGATCTCTACCCCGGTTTCATTGACAAGTTCTGCCACAAATTGTGGCCACAGGTCGGCGGCCTGCCCGGTCCATTGCGCGTAGGGTGCATAATCCCAGCCCTTGCCCTGCACCCATACCAGGCCGAAGTTACCGCGCGAGGCGCGAAACGAGCGATCACCACCGTCAAGCACCGCCACCTTGTATTTCTGCCGGGCGAGCCCGTAGGCAATCGATGATCCAACCAGGCCGCCACCGGCAACGATAAAGTCGTATTCCATCAGGATCGCAGGTAGGACGCGCCGTTGACATCGACGATGCAACCGGTCATGAATTCGGGCGCTTCAAAAGCGAGAAATCCAATCGTTTTACCGAGTTCCCCGGGTTGCGCCACCCGACCGATACTGCTTTGGTTCCTGATATTGTCACCTTCAGGTGAGGCCAGCACTGCCGCGGCCATTTCAGTCTCGACAAAGCCGGGTGCGACGGTATAAACAAACACTCCTTTCGGGCCCAGTGCCTGCGCCAGCGATTGGCCCATTGCATTCATACCGGCCTTGGACGCGCCGTACCAGGGCATCAGCGGTTCACCGCGAAATGCCCCGCGCGACGATACATTGACAATTCGTCCGCCACCGGCAGCAATCATTTTTTTGCCTGCTAAAAAGCACAGGTTACTCGCTGCAGTCAGGTTGGTGTTGACAATACGCTGCCAGGTTTGCTGCCAGGTGGCATAGTCGATCTCGTCGAACTGATGGCGCTGCGAGATGCCGGCATTGTTCACCAGCACATCGAGGCCATCGAGGACCTGGTTCGCATCTTCGATCAGTTGTTGCGCTGCGACCGGATCGGTAATGTCGCATTGAAACAACTGGTGACCATCTCCCGCCAGCGCGGCGAGCGTTGACTCGGCACGTTCGCGATTACCGTTATAGTGAACACCTATCCTGGCACCACGCTGCGCGCATTCGATAGCGGCCGCGCGGCCTATCCCACCCGACGCACCGGTAATCAATATTGAAATTCTGGAAGTCATTGCTTCATCTCAAACTGAAACGAAAGCCTACTATGCCAGAATTTTTAACTGCGGGGTAAAATCACGGTTTTGCCTGCAAACCACCATCGACCAGTAACTCGGTGCCGGTAATAAAGGAAGCCTTTTCAGAAAGTAAAAACAGACAGGCATTCGACATATCTTCGACCGTGCCAACGCGTCCCAAAGGTATCGCACTGGCCGTGGCGGCCTGGGCACCGGGATTCTGTTTCCAGCGATCCTGCATCGGCGACTCACTGGGCCCCGGATAAATCACGTTGGAGCGAATGTTTTCAGCTGCCAACTGAATAGCCAGCGACTTGGAAAACGCCACCACGCCAGCCTTGGCGGCCTGGTAGGCGTCCTGGGGTGCGGAATCACCGCGCATGCATTGCGTCGACGAAAAATGCACCATGGCACCCCCACCGCGTTTGCGCATCTGCGGCACGACATGCCGCGTGGTGTGCACCATGCTTTTCAGGTTGATTGCCATCACCTGGTCCCACACATCCAGGTCGATTTCGAGCGCGGTTTTATCTCGGTCAAACCACAGTGCGCCCGCCACGTTTGCAAGCAAATCGATACCACCAAATAATTCAACCGCCTTTTCAACCGCGGCGGCTACGACAGGCTCATCGGTTAAATCGGCCTGCAGGTAAAGTGATTGATCCGGGCTACCCGGAATATCCCCGGGTTCGGGTTTGATATCGAACATCAACACGCTGGCGCCAGCGTTAATCAGGTCACTGGCAATCTGAAATCCCATGCCGCCACCGGCGCCGGTGACAAAGGCAACTTTTCCTGCAAAGTTCGACATGTTCCCGATTCCTCCTGTTAATCGATTCCGCCATCGGTCGGTTCGAGGCCGCGCGGAATGTTCTTCTCAGCATCGTAAAAAGGCAGCTCTACCAACTCCACCGGACATACGTCGCCATCCCGATCGATAATACTGAGTCCAGTCGCACCCATATACTCGGGCGAGTCGAGCAACACGAAACCAACGCCGCATTCCAGGTAAGGCGAAATCTCGTAGGCCGTTACGCGACCCACCGACTGACCATTCGACTGGACCGCGGAACCAAACCTGATTTGCCGATCCTCACATTTAAAGCCGCAAAAGCGAGGCTCCCTGCTGGCATTGCACAGGGCATCCCGGCCGATAAAATCGTGGCCCTCAAGATCAACAAACATGCCAAGCCCCATATCGTAAGGCGTCGTATCCCAGTCCATGTCGCTGCGATAGTTGAGGATGCCGCCTTCGATGCGCCGTATATTCATCGACATCTGCCCGCAACCGGCGATGCCGCTGTCGGCACCTGCGGCCATCAGGTGATCCCAAAGCGCCGGGCCATCGACATCGGGATCCATATTATATACTTCAAAGCCCAGTTCCGCCGACCAGCCAGTACGGCTGACCAACACTTTCTGTCCACCCATGTGCCCCTGGAAGACGTCGAAATAACGAAATTCTTCAGGTGCACCGTCATCGCAGGCATTGGCCAGCACTGCCATCGATTTCGGCCCCTGAACCTGCAGTACCCAGGACCGCGGGTCGCGAATTTCAACCGCGTAATCGACTGCATGCGCAACCAGCCACAGGTAGACATCGGCGTCGGCGTGCACGTACCAGAAATGATCTTCGGCCAGTTTGAATAAAATCCCATCGCACACCATGCCACCACCCTGGTGGCACAATAGTCCGTAGCTACCGCGGCCAACGCGAAGTTTATCGACTGGGCGCGTAAGCACGCGATTCAGGAATTTAACGGCATCCCGGCCCTTGATTTCAACCGGGCGCTCGGGCACGTCAAACAGTCCAACCGCTTTACGCAGCTTCCAGTATTCCTCGATCGTATCGTTTCCCAGCGACAACAGTACCAGGCGGCCGGCATACTCGCCGTAAAAAGCGCCTTCACTCCAGGTTCGGGAAAACCATGGTGACTTGGCGCAGTGACTGATGACATTCAAACGCTTGGACGGCATGAAAAGTTACTCCAGTAATCGTTGTGTCGACGGGAATCCGGAGGACTGACGTATTTAACTCAAACTCGGCTTCGGATTCAATCGTAAAAGATTCTTTTGTCAGAACCCGATCAGCCTGATTTTCGGAAAACCCAGTAATGGCCATCACCATCATTGTTATAGGGTGCATCCTTGATTAGCTGGATCAATTCGGCCTGCTGGCTCGCGGTGAGTTCGTCGACTACCTGCTGGAAGTTGGTCTGGTCGTAGTAATGCGTGCGCGTCGATATCACCAACAGTCCACCTGCCCTGGTAAGCCCAAGCAATACATGCAACGCCTCGGGTGGCACATGTCCAAGGGTAAAAACGCCGACCGATAAAATCGCGTCATAGCTTGCGGCCGGGTAACTTTCGCTGGCTCGCATCATGTCGATACTACCCAGCACCTGTCGATAGGCACCGGTTGCCGCGGCCAGTTCAACCATCGAGTCTGAGAGATCAAAGCCATCGACGTTGATATAACCGAGGGACTGTAACTCGATACCAACCAGCCCGGTGCCGCATCCAGCATCGAGCAGTTCGCTGTCTTTAACCGTTAAATGCTGATGTAACAGTTTCGCCGCAATCGTGGGCCCGGTATAGTCCGAACCGGTGGTATCAATATTGTAATTTTTGGCCCAGTCTTCGTAGAACTGTTTAACGTGCTCCGGGTTACCATCGAGGTGCAGCGCGGCATCGATGGCTTCATTGCTGGATATTTTCTCGTCGGACATGGTAAAAGCATACCACTTAGGTCATTCCGGAATCCATTCCCTGATGGCATCATGATGTCGATACGTCGGACCGCCGCGCTAGCCTGCGCAGCGCGGCGAGGATATTAAACCTACCACAGTCCCGTTACAGCTTGCAAAGCTGGAATGAGCAAACATGCAAGCGGTCTAGCAAGCCCCTTTTTTGCGTTTCATGGTCGGCGGATACTTGTCTTCGTCCGGGTGCACGGTAATCTCGACACAGTCGTCGACTTCAAAATCGAGGCTGTCGTGATAAATCGTAAATTGACCGCCGTCTTTCAGGTCAACTTCGTAACGCACCAGGTCCTGATCGGAATCACCGGAGAAAAAGGACGAGAGCAAAACACCTATTCCAATCGATACGCTGCTGCCCCTGCTCCCGGACGAAACGGATCCATAAACGCTGGTACTAGTATTTTTGTCTTTTTCGATATCGTTCATGCTGGCGTCTTCCCTGGCAGTAATGACGCCTATTTTGGTAATGATTTCGGCGCTATCTTCACGCGCATTCTTGGAACTACAACCAACTACGAGTAGTACGGATAACAATAGTATTGCGTAACGCATTTTCGGTGCCTCTAGTCGTTAGCGAACTCGATACCCTTGTTGATATTGCCTTCCAGCGTTCCCCGCATTTCATCCAGTAATTTCTTTTCGTAGTCGCTCAGTGCAGGCAACGGCGGGATCGATTCGACTCCGTCCTTGCCCAGCACCACTGGTTGCGCATGGAAAGCGCGGGTATCATCGCCAACCTGTACGTAGCAGCACTCGGTTACAGAGTCGCCATTCATTGCCGAAACCAGTGACATGGTGAAACGAGCCGCGGCCTGCGCCATTGAAAGGGTTGCCGAACCGGCGCCTGCCTTGGCTTCGACCACTTCGGTACCGGCTTCCTGGATACGGGGTGTCAGGGCTTCAATCTCCGATTGGCTCAGCTTCACGCCGTCAACGCTCGAAAGCAATGGCAGAATGGTAACGCCACTGTGGCCGCCAATCACGTCAACCTTGACTTCATCAACGCTCTTGCCGGCAGTTTGCGCGACAAAGGTGATGGAACGGATAACGTCGAGCGTGGTGACTCCAAACAATTTGCGCTTGTCATAGACCCCGGCAGCGTTGAGCACTTCGGCGGCGATGGGTACGGTCGAGTTGACCGGGTTTGTAACGATTGCGAAACAGGCATTGGGACAGACTTTCGCGCCCGTACCGATCAGCTTCTTGACGATCCCGGCATTCACGTTAAACAGGTCGTCACGCGTCATTCCCGGCTTGCGCGGCACGCCGGCCGGGATGACGACAATATCCGCATCCTTCATCGCAGCCTCGGCGTCATCACCGACGTAACCGGTAACGCAGACGTCCGTCGGGATATGACTTAAATCGACCGCAACCCCGGGCGTAAAAGGTGCCACGTCGTAAAGCGACAGCTCGCTACCCGCGGGCAGTTGTAACTTGAGTAACAGGGAGAGCGGCTGGCCGATTCCACCGGCGGCGCCGAGAACACACACTTTCATGACAAACCTCGTATTTTCAATTTCTTAGACCAGGCATCATAGCCATGCCGGTAGTGATTCACAAGGCAAACACCCGCCTGCAATCAAGGTTTAATAAAGACTATTGGCCAGCTTAAAAACAGGCTTATATAAACGCGTTTACGTAAGTGGGAACTGTAAATCCCGGAAAAACGATTCCTACATCGGTGCCGCCGAGACGCTTATCCAGCATTTCTGTAATCACCGTCCGCAGATCGGTGGTAATTTGAAGATCCTCGTTTTGACCAATATCGAGCCCGGGCCAGTCGCTAATGACCTGGCCGCCATTGACTCCACCACCCATCAAATAGGCCAAGCTTGCAGTACCATGGTCAGTCCCTTGCGATCCGTTTTGCTTGATTCGACGCCCGAACTCGGTATAGACCAGCACCGTGATGCGTTGCATGCCGGTGGTAGGACCCATGTCGTCATAAAATGCACGCAATGCACCGGCTAGTTCCGTGAGTGACGGGCCGATATAGGTCGGCAGATTCTGGTGATGATCCCAACCGTCTGAATCAATGCAGACAACCTCAACCGGTATATTTGATTTAATCAGTTGTGCGGCCTGCAACAGTTTGCCGCCCAGCACGGTATTCGGATAACCCGCGTCGGAGGGTTGATTGACGGGTGGAATGTTTGCAGCCTGCAATTCATCCATTGCAGCGAGTGCCGCCTCGGCAGGCCCGGAGAAGGGAATCGGGTTGCGAAACAAATCGGTGAGCACCTGCGGATAACCCGAATCGAGGATACCCTGATCAAAACCGAAATCGTTCAAGTTATCGATCGCCAGTGGTTCTATCGCGCCGCCAAGCGCGACTGGCACGTTACCGCTGATCGAAATCGCGCGAAACGCCGAACCGGTCGCCGGTGAACTAAACGCCAGGTGCCTACCAAGCCAGCCGGTACTGGGACCGGTTTTTTCAATCACCCCGCGTTCGATCAGGTTTTGTGCAGAAAAATGTGAACGAATCTGGTGCGGCACCCCCGTCGCGTGCACCAGCGCGAGATTACCATCAAGGTAAACCTGTTCCATAAGCTGCAGTGCCGGGTGCAGCGCATAGCCATTCGGAACCGTGTCAAAGTAATTGGTAAGCGGTATACCATTATTGAGATTAAGCGGGTCCAATGGGTCCGGTGCCGGCACCGCGATCGACGTACGATGAGCGTAGTAGTCTGAATCAAAATAGGGCACCAACGCATTTAAGCCATCGGCCGCGCCGCGCTGAAAAATACAAACCAGGATATCCCTATCATCGGGTATATCTGGATGGGCGGCTATCGTGTTTTCAGTCAACAACGGGCACTCCTAGCGCAGGTGAAAATAAACCGAGCTGACCAGCACCGCCGCAACCAGCGCAGATGCCTGTTCAGGTACAGTGGCTGGCAACAGCTCTTGCTCTGTTACCCCTAGTTCCCCTTTGAGCCATTCCACGATGGTGCTGCGATCGTCGCTCGATAGCGGACGCATCAATACGGCATCGGTGATCGTATCAACCACCGTCTCAAGCGTGTTAGCCCCATTTAGCATCGTCGTGTAATCGACGTCGATTACGTCGACACCCGGAATAATGCCGGCAAAGCTGAGGAAAGACAGGCGCCAGCGATTCAGCAAGCCACCGGTACTCGCCCAGTAACTTTGTTGGTCCGGGTAGCCATCGGGGGTCGGCCAGTAAAACGGTATCTGCCCGAGGGTATTCTGTGCATAAAACCAGGTCGTGCCCTTATCAGGTGGGTAACCGGTATCAGGAGCCAGTGACCTTACCAGGGTTGCCAGGTATTCACTCGGACGGGTAAATTTCTGATCAGCATCACCGAGGAAGTCTGCAGTCGCAAATAGTGCGCGCAAGGTATCCTTGATTTCCCCATTTGAATTCGTGAACGCAGCGGCTACCGCGTCAACTGCTGCCTGAGATGGGGTATCACTTATAAAGCGGCGGCAAAGCTTGGTGGCGATGAAGTTCGCCGTGGAAGGATGCGAAAACAGAATATCGAGTACCTGTTCTCCATCCGCTTGCCCGCCACCCATGGCAATCGTATTGCCAAGCACCAGCTTGGCCTGGTTGTCATGAATCGCATCGACGTACACGAACTCACCGTAGTTACCGCCCGGATCTCCCGGAAAGCGCAATGTCCAGCCAGTAAAGCAACGTGCAACCTCTTTAACATCAAACTCGGTATAACCGCCATCAACGCCGAGCGTATGCAACTCCATCAATTCGCGCGCGTAGTTTTCATTAGCACCGTCCGGACCCGCCTGATTTATAAAGTTATCCAGATAGAACAACATCGCCGAGCTCTTCGCCGAAGCATGCAGCAAGTCGCGAAAGTTTCCCAACGCATGCTCTCGAATTACCTGCTGGTCATCGTCGGGTTTCAGTGTCGGGCCGAGACCGTTGACCAGGTGGATGTTGAAATGATCGCTCCAGAATTCGACCATGATTTCAAATAGCTGGCGCTGGCTGAACATCTGGCGATACTGGGTCGCCGCAATCATCTGAGTTGCCACGTCGAAAATATTGTCCGGAAAATCCTGGATCAATTCCGCCGGGGATTTCAACGTCAGCGGAAAACTACTTGCTATCTCGGCTTCAAGGGCTGGCTCATCGACCGGATTGAGTTGTTGCTCTAGATAGTTGGTGATACCGAGAGTTTTTATCGACGCCAACTCGTCCCGGTGGGGACCGAAGCTTGTGCGTTTAAGCGCGGTGTATTCGGGACTGGCTTTCGGAATGACAATTGTTTGCGGTGGTAACGGCTCGTCGGAAGAACCCGAGCTACTCCCGCCACAGGCCGGCAATACCGTAGCCAGGGCGCTATATCCCAGGCCCTTGCCGAACAATTGCAGAAACTCACGACGATTCTGCAATCTACCGAGGATTCCATGGAGATCAAATGACGTGTCGTTTGCCATCAGCGCGCATAGCCCAAAAGCTGAGGATTGATAATCATAGGCCATTTTACCTGAATCAAATCTGAATCAAACGCATCTGCTTCACACTTTTTACCGGGCACATCTGCCGGCAAACGAACAATTCCATACATTAATATAATTTCATCGCATTACCAGGTTGATTCAACGCGCCTGTTATCGCCTATGTGGATGATTCAGATCAAACCTTTTTTGAGTCATCGCATTATAATTTTTGCCTTAACAAGGCACATAGAGCGGAATGCACGATGCACGCCTTCAACCACGAAGTGGCCAATAAACTTCGTGAAATAGCAGCACTACTTAATACGCAGCATGCCAACCCGTTTCGCTGCAACGCTTACCTGCACGCCGCCGATACGCTGGACAATATGCCGCAAAACATTGCCGAACTGATGCAGGCAGAAGGCATACAGGGCCTTATCGCTCTACCCGGCATCGGTGAGGGGATCGCGCGCTCAATCTACGAGTACATTGCCACCGGTCGCATGTCTCGCCTCGAGAATCTCAAGGGTGCAGCCGATCCGGTAGCCCTGTTTCGTTCGATTCCAACGGTTGGCAGGGCACTGGCGGAACGCATCCATGACACCTTGCATGTTGAAAGTCTCGAAGCACTTGAGAACGCGGTGCGCGGTGGTCAGCTCGCCAGGGTCGAGGGCCTCGGCACCAAGCGTCGCGAAGCGATCGAGAGCTGGCTCCAGCAACATCTCGATCAGCAGCGCCGCAGGCCCGAACCAATGCGGCAAGACGATGTTATGCCTGACGTCACACTGATACTAAAGGTCGACGAAGAGTACCGTGCCAAGGCCAGGGTTGGCAGTTTGCCGGCGATTACGCCGAGACGTTTCAATCCTCGAAACAAGGCCTGGCTGCCGATCCTGCATACCACTTACGATCACTGGCACTTCACCGCGCTATATTCAAATACGGCGCGGGCGCACAATCTTAACCGGGTCCACGATTGGGTAGTGATATACTTTTACGACGACCATCACCGTGAAGGGCAACATACGGTAGTCACCGAGACGCACGGCAAATTAAAAGGAAAACGGGTCGTCCGCGGACGCGAGCCCGAGTGCCTGCAAATTTATGATCCCGATTCAGCTGGCCGGTAAACGTAACGCAACTGTATCAATCCGGCACCAAGACCAAGCAGCAGCAACAGAAACAGGATCAGGCCACCGAGGAACGGAATCATCTGGATTAACCCGAGTACAAAAATTACCACGATGACCGAAATCAGGCGGCGTCCCCGCGAGGAGATATCCTGCTTGATAAGCCTCGCGCCCCGTTCAGCGACAAAGAAACAGGCGATCAGGAATCCCGATAACAGGGCCACACAGTAAAGCGCCAGCATACTCAGACCAACCCACAAACCGAGCACAATCAGCATCAGGATAAAGGCAACCAATGGCGTAGCCACGACGAAAATGAATCCCAGTCCCAGGCTGCTCCACGGATCGGAACCTATACGCTTAACCGACACTAGCGTGTAGTGCGGGAAAAACAGGTAGAACAGGACAGCGGCTACCATCAGGGTGATCGAGAAAACCAGTCCATAGCCACGGTCGGCGTAATCCCAGTCCACCGGTTGGTGGGTGATTCCCCCGGAAATTACCGCATCCGCACCGGTCGTCGCCTGGCGCGGGCTTTTGTAGGTCAGCTCCCCGTCGATCCGTGCACTATCGAGGATTTGAATTTCCCCACCTTCTAGCTCGACGTCACCATGAACCGTCCCGGATAGACGAATATCGCCGCCGGTTACTTTCAGGTTGCCGAGAATTGTGCCAGCGATGTGGACTTCACCACCGGCCAGCCAGGCATCACCGCCGACAGTTACTCCCGGTGACAGGGTTATCGAACCGCCGGCCGCAGCGAGATCGTCGCCGATAATGGCATCGATGTTGAGATCCCCGCCGCTAGCACGAATATCGTCCTTTATCTCGCCTCGAATTTTGAGGGTACCGCCGGCGGCGATGACATCGCCTTCGATCAGATGGCCGATATAAAGTTCGCCGCCCGCAACGATGACGTCACCCGCGACCACGGCATCGATATCGACAACGCCGCCAGCCGAGTAATAATCGTCGTCGATGTTGCCGCGCTTGGTTACCGTTTCCCCAGCATCTGAGTCAGCAAATGAGGCACAGGATACAGCGAGGGCCGGGAACAAAATAAGGATTCTGGCAAAATTTCTCAGACCCTTCATGAACGGTTAACCATCCGCGGCTTCGCTTTGATCGGATATTTTTGCTGGCTTGGGTTCACCTTTCGGCCAGGCGCCAAACGGGTAGGGATGGTATTCAGAATTAAAAGTCAGGAACTGGAAGGTTTGATAGACATATGTGCTCAGCCCCTGTCCAAGTTTAAGCAGTCGCTCGTTGGTCTCGCCGGTGAACAGTTTGAGTAAAAACTGAAACAGGACGACGAAGCCCAGTACGATCTCGGCGAGCCTGGAAAAGATGATGTACAGCAGCATGTATAAACCGCGTTTCCAGGTGGACTGGCTTTTCAGGTTATCTTTGACTTCATTGTTCATGGTGGTGTGATCCTCGGCTATTTTGGCACCAATATACTCCCGTCGGCCCGAAAATCTAGCAAAGCTTAGCGAAAATGGATTGATCTGGCTCAAGGACAGTGCGCTAAAACCACGCATAGTACTAGACGCAGCTATGGCCCTGTTAAGGAACGGTAAATATAAGCCTGTTAGGCTGATAGTATTGCGCGATATAACACCCAACAATTGTAACCTGGGTAAAGGAGAGGTCGCCCGGAATGGCAACAAAAATATTTAAACAGAACACTAAAGTTCTTTTTTGCAGCCTGCTATTGCTCGGTTTACTGGCCGTCTCGTCTTCCACATTGGCAACCGAAGTGCCGGCCCCGGGCCCGCGTGAACTGATTCGTGCGGCGATGGAACACTGGCGCGGCGTGACTTCCTATTCCGAGATGACGATGACGATCCACCGCAGTGACTGGGAACGCAGCTTTTCGATGCAGGCCTGGACCGAGGGCGACAAGCTGTCGCTGGTGCGGGTTACCGAACCAAAGCGCGACGCTGGCAACGGTACCCTGGTCAAGGATCAGAGTATGTGGACTTTTTCACCGAAAATTAATCGCATCCTCAAGGTACCGTCCTCGATGATGAACCAGAGCTGGATGGGCAGCGATTTTTCCAACAAGGACATCAGCAAATCGACCGATATCATCGATCAATACGACCATCGCCTGCTCAAAAGCGAAGACCTGGGCGATCATGTTGTCTATACCATCGAATCGATCCCGCACGAGGAGGCCGCGGTAGTCTGGGGTAAGGAAATCGTCTCCATCCGCGACGACTTCATCTTGTTGCGCCAGGAATTCTGGGACCAGGATGACATCCTGGTCAAGGAAATGGAGGCGACCGAGATCACAATCATGGACGACCGTACCATTGCATCACGCATGCGCATGTACAAACTCGAAACACCAGACGAATGGACCGAGATGATTGTCGATGACATCGATTTCGACATCGAGTTGGACGCCAATTTATTTACCCTGTCCAACTTGCGGAATCCACGGCAATGAAGGATGTGACGCTAAGGATGGCGTGGCGCAACCTGTGGCGCCACTGGCGCCGCACATGGCTTACTGTTGGCGCGATGATTTTTTCCAATGGTCTGCTGATATTCGCGATGTCGTTGCAGTTCGGCAGTTACGACATGATGATCGACAATTCGCTGCAGGCTTATTCTGGGCACCTGCAGCTGCAACATCCCCGCTATCTCGACGAACCGAAAATGCGCTACGCATTGGACGATGTCACCGAACTGGCCGAACGCCTGCGGCGCGAACTCGACCTGGACAGCATCAGCGCCCGCGCCGACGGATTCGCCCTGGCGTCGAGCAACGAGCGTTCCTACGGGCTGCAGATTATCGGCGTCGATCCCGCGCACGAGCCATTAGTGTCGACGTTGCCGGGGCTGGTAAAGCAGGGCCGGTACCTCGAACCCGGTATGCCCGGGGAAATTGTCATCGGTGCGGTGCTGGCGCGCAATCTCAAGGTTGGGCTAGGCGATGAACTGACTTTTATCGGCAGCGGTTTCGACGATTCTTTTGCCGCCGGCATCGTCACGGTGGTCGGCATATTCGAATCAGGCATCGCCGACCTGGATCGTGCGCTGGCGCAGGTCGATCTCGCTTATTTCCAGGACGTGTTTGCAATGCAGGGTCGCGGGCACAGCCTGACCGTGCGCGCACAGCATGTCGACGACGTCGAATCGCTGCAGTGGCAAATCGGTGAATTGCTGGATACCGACAAAAGTCTGAGCCTGCGTCACTGGGATGAATTGCAGCCGGGCCTGCGCCAATCGATCCAGGCGGATATGGCCAGTAATTCGTTCATGTACATCGTGTTGATCGTGCTAGTGGCCTTCAGCGTGCTCAATACGCAGCTGATGTCGGTGCTCGAACGCACCCGCGAGTTCGGCACCATGATGGCGCTGGGGCTGCAACCGGCGCGGCTGTCGCGACTGGTCATGCTAGAAACCGGGTTGATGACCGCGCTGGGACTGGTACTCGGTATCGGCGTCGGCCTGGTGATTAATCTCTACATGGCCCGTGTCGGTTTCTCCTACCCTGGCATGGACGAAGTCGCGCTCAAATTTAACCTGCCAGAGCGTATCTATCCGTCGTTTACCATCCTGTCGATGACGCTGGGTCCTGCCGCGGTCGCCATCGGCAGCCTGCTGGCAGCCCTCTACCCGGCTCTGCGCCTATATCTGCTGACGCCGATCGATGCGATGCGGGCGGTCTGAGTTGACGGGTCTCGGTAGTCATTTCAAAATCATCCTGACGCTGTCATGGCGTAACCTGTGGCGCAATCACCGTCGCACCGCGATCATGCTGGGCGCGATCTCGGTCGGGGTCTGGGCGATGATTTTCATGACCTCGCTGATGCGCGGCATGGTCGACGACATGCTCAACCAGGGCATTCGCAACCTGCCCGGGCATATCCAGATTCAGCATCCCGATTTTCTCGACGACCCGAGCGTGGTCAACAGTATCGGCGAACCCGGAGGCGAACTGCTAACGGCACTGACGCAAAACGGCACCCGTAGCTGGGCCAACCGAATCCGGGTGCCTGCGGTCATCGCCAGCGAACGCGAAAGCCGGGGCATCAATCTGATCGGTATCGAGCCGGCGGCTGAAGCCGATATCACCGGACTGCCGGCGCAGATTTCCGCTGGCCGATTCCTCGAATCGAACCAGGACAAGGGCGTAATCATCGGCGCCAAACTCGCCGAGCGACTCGAAACCCGGCTTGGTAAACGTGTTGTCATTATGAGCCAGGATCCGGACAATAATATCGCCGAACGGGGATTCCGCATCGTCGGCATCTACCAGGCGGAGCTGGCCGCGCAGGAGGAATTTAACGTTTTTGCCGCGCGTGCTACTTTGCAAAAGCTGTTGAAAATAGAAGGCCTGGTTTCACAGATCGTGCTCGTCGACCACGACTATCGCGACGTCGAGTCCCTCTATCGGAGAGTCGAGGCAGCCACACCTGACGGGCTCGAGGTAAAACCCTGGTACGAAATCGATACCTATCTTGCGGCTATGTTCAACCTGATGGACGGCTTTGTCCTGGTATGGGTGATTATCATATTTCTCGCGTTGTCCTTCGGGCTGGTTAACACGCTGGTTATGGCCATCTTCGAGCGGGTACGTGAAATCGGTCTAATCCAGGCGCTTGGCATGCGTCCGGGCCTGATCCTGTACCAGATCCTGCTCGAATCGCTGCTATTGCTGCTGATCGGCCTGGCGCTTGGCAACCTGCTGGCGCTGGTCACGATCAAACCGCTGGAGAGCGGACTCGACCTATCCGCCGTCGCCGAGGGAATGGCGATGATGGGTGTCGGCAGCGTTATCTATCCCAGCCTGACCCTTTACGATGTGTTGCTGGCCAACGTTGTCGTCGTCCTGCTCGGCATCCTGACCAGCATTCTTCCCGCCTGGCGTGCGTCCCAGCTCGATCCGGTACGCGCGCTCAACACCCACTGAGTCGAATTCCATGAGTGCCATCCGCTGCCGCCAACTGTGTAAAACCTTTAAACAGGGCGATGAGATCATTACCGGTCTAGATCACATCGACCTCGACATCGAGACGGGTGAATTCGTCTGCCTGTCCGGGCCCTCGGGATCGGGCAAAACCACGCTGCTGAACGCGATTGGCGGGCTCGATACGCCCGACAGCGGCGAGATTCACATGGGCGATATACGGGTCGATAAACTCGAACGCGGGCCGTTAGCCGACATGCGCCTGCACCACATCGGGTTCGTATTCCAGGCCTATAACCTGATCCCGGTGTTGTCGGCGCAGGAAAACGTAGAATTTGTCATGGAGGTTCAGGGTGTGCCGGTGGCAGAACGAGCGCGAAAAGCACTCGATATTCTCAAGGAGGTCGGCCTCGAGGGTATGGAAGACCGGCGACCGGCGCAACTGTCGGGCGGCCAGCAGCAGCGCGTAGCGGTAGCGCGAGCGATTGTCTCGCATCCCGACCTGGTGCTCGCCGACGAACCGACCGCCAATCTCGACAGTGTTTCCGCCGCGCACCTGATGGGTTTGTTTCAGGAATTGAACGAAAACCACCGCATCACCTTCATCATCTCCACCCACGACAAACGCGTCATGAGTTATGCGAAGCGCCTGATCAAGATGCGCGATGGCAAGATTATCGGCGATGAAGCGCAATAATTCGAACACTAGGAGCAAATCCTGCTGCCTTCGCCTTGTCATTCCGATACCTCAGACCGCCGCTTACGCGGGAATAGCACTGTTAATCATGGCTCTGCACTTTGAGCAGGCACATGCGCTGGAGCTGCGCGGTCATTTCAAGCCACAGGCCACCGTGGTAAACATCCCGGATGATAGCCTGCTGCAGGATTTCACTGATGATCCTGCGCGCGATACTGGTTTCGACCTGCGTCTCAAGCTGTCGACTGACGTCGGCGGCTGGAGCTGGCATAGTGATTATCAACTGATCGCCGTAAACGGC
>Ga0224508_10000187_pt1 | contig 65519 bp, 46 predicted proteins | sample SF_Jan12_sed_USG_4_FD_170157 | JGI IMG/M metagenome (GOLD analysis project Ga0224508, IMG submission 170157) | Sediment microbial communities from San Francisco Bay, California, United States - SF_Jan12_sed_USGS_21 | ecosystem: Environmental > Aquatic > Marine > Sediment | place: USA... | reverse complement strand
GCTATGCCGTACAAATGAGCTTCGCGGCTCAGGAGGCTAAGGACCAACTACCTGTCCATGAGCAAAACCTGGTCGATGAACAGATCTTCAAGTTGGTGAATAATCTTGAGATCGAGCGAAATCGAAGCGTCCCGGACGTCGAGGGTGATCTGCGTCGCCTACGTGTAATAGATACGTCTGCGGAAATTGAATTTCGTATTGATGATGCCGATCAACGAATTCAGATTGCGCAGATCGGGTCTCGTCAGTCCGATACGAGCAGCAGGGGTTAGTCTCGTGCCTAACGACGAAGCCTACCCCAATTACGGCCTCAAGATCTCTAATGACGCGGCTGCGCACCGGGCGGAAATACCCGTTGAATTTTATCCGATGCTGGATCAAATTTTGCGGGGTCTCGCGTGTGACCCGATGCACTGGCCGCACCGTATTTCATCCAAAGACGGGAAGTCACTCCTCTACACGCATCCGGACCCGACCATACTGATCGATTTTAGAATCGCCAAGGAGGAAAAGAACCTCTACATCGCTAGCATCGCCGCACCCGAGTTCAAGCCGAAGAAAAGCTTCTTCATCAGTTACAGTCATGTTGACGAAGAGTGGTTCACACTGATCAAGAAATTTCTCTATGTTCTGGAAGAACAGGGCGTCATCGAATTCTGGGACGACACGAAGATCCAACCCGGGTCTGATTGGAAGGCCGAGATTCAGAAGGCTCTTGAATCTGCGAAAGCCGCCGTCCTCCTGATTAGCCAGGACTTTCTGATTTCCGATTTCATAAAGAAGTTCGAGCTACCCAAGCTCTTAAAGGACGCCGAGAACAAAGGAAAGAAAATATTTTGGATACCCGTGCGTCCCAGCACGGTTATGCGAAGTCACAAAGAAATCGCGAAATTTCAGTCGCTCCTGAAAGACCCGAACAAGTCCCTTAACCAACTAAGTAAGTCGGAATGCGAAGCGGTGCTTGTCCAGGTTAGTGCTAAATTGGAAGAGCTGCACTAGCTTCGAAATTCTCAAACCCGTGGGGCCCCTCAATCAATCGATTCGTAAAGCTCGTTGAATTTCTCCGCCGATACAGTGTAGGTGTCAAGGCCGTCGGCGTCGTTGTAAACGATGTAGTCACCTTCTTTTTATTGTGCGGAGCCTTCTTGCGTTCCAATAGAGCCCGATTTGTCTGTCTGCGTGGCCCAAACCGGTGTCGACTTGAATAAGGTTCATTTGCTGACGTACTACACCTGGAACACGCGTCGCAGCTGGCGTATTGACAGCGTCCTCGGATCGGCGAACGGCTCGCAGGACGTACGGTATATCTTCCGAGATGTTGGCGCCTGGAAGAAGTATGCTGAGAAGAATGCCGTAGTATGGGTAGTGGGCGTAGGCCGGGCAGGGCAACCTACTTTGGACGCGCGCATCAACGTTGATAGTCTCTACTCCAAATGTGAGGATGGCAAACGCTGGCGCGGCGTTCTGGGTCATTACCCGGGCAGCTGTCATTTCGGGCTGAACGACGCCGTGGATGCGATGGCGAAAATCGCGTTCATAAATTGCAAGAGCAAAGTTTGGCGTTTACCGTCGACCGACGCCGGACGACCTTGGAATTCGCAGCACGGCAAGCGTTTGCAGAACCCAATGCGAATCGCGCCGGTCGGCCACGACGTCGCCGGCCAGAAGTCGTCACTGGGTGCAGGGCCGCTCGAAGATCTGGCCAAGGCGTCGATTCGCCAATCGATGTTCATCAGCTACAAGCATGATGATTTCGACGACATCAAGTCACTTAAATTCCTCGATCAGCTTGCAATCGAGCTCGCTAGAAGGGGTGTGGCCGTCTGGCTCGATCGTGTCGCGCTTGCGGGGACTGGCGGACGAAAGCTCGCTCAGGAGAGCGACCAACAGCTCACGCAACTCCTCGCGCAGGGGCTCGATCAGTGTAGCGCCGTGCTGGGTGTTTGGCGCAATCTCTATGGCACGCCTTCGGAAATCGACGGTGAAAACTGGACTGGGCGGGAGTGGGCCGGAAGCGGTCGCGGTACCAAGCGCGTTGCTCTCGATCCGATGCGCGTGTACCGGAGGCGCCCTGGCCTGCCGAAGCCAACGGAGCGGGTGTTGCTGCCGGCCGATCCAGGTCCGGCACAGGCTGGAAACGTTGCCGATCGCATTGTCAGCAAATGCTGCAAACTCTGGGCTTGACAGGCAAAACATCGCTCGAAGCTGCTCCGGACCGACAGACGATCGGGGCTTTTTGTTCTTCCAGTAATCTAGTATTGTCTGTTAGTACAAACAGGTTTCAAGTCCCGGTACACGATGGCACGGTCGTGCCGATTCGATGCGGAGACCGAATGGCGATAGATAAAACGAAACCCGGCTTTTCCGATGAGGAAATCGCTGAGGCAACGCACAATCTCATTGCATCCATTCGCAGGGGCGGAGATGACGAGATTCCGTTCTGGCATGAGCTGCCCGAAGACGCGTGGCAGAAAGAAGACTCGTTTCGACAGATCGAATTGCTGCGACAGAATTCCGAATTGACGGCAGAGGATGAACACGAGACGTGGCGGGTGGCGCGACTCGCGGCCGGGTGGAAGTACGGGACGGTGCGCAATGAGGAAAAAAAGGTGTCACCGCTCCTGGTCCCCTGGAAAGACCTGCCGTTTGTCTACCGTGCCCGGTCGATGGCCGGATTTCGTGTAATCCGGGTTATGCTTGGCACCGACTAGGTCGAATGGGGACGCGCGCCCGAACCGGTTGAACGTTTTTGATACTGCCGGAATAGAATGAGAAGATTCTCGAGTTCACGTTCGCCCGGGTAGTCTCTCCAGGATCCACGATCCTCGATTCCCAGATGTTCCGCGATCTGCGGTGTGAGCCGCGAGTGCTCCAGCGCTTGCCGGGCGGACTCGGAATCACCAACGTACACACAGTGCCCATTCCCGGTCTTGACATACAGGTATGGCTGCACACCCACGGCTGACGGCAAGTCGGCAAGCTCGTTTAGATCGAGACGACGAAAAGTCTGGCCCAGAATTTCGTGCATATCGCAGGTTACGGCCAGACCGCAGAGATGCGCGTGGTACGGAAAGCCATCTGTTTGGTCATAGAGGGCGCCTCCGCCGGCCCGTCCCTGTTCATAAAACGTTGAGTCGGCGCTCGCATATTCGACTCGGTAGAAGTCCTCGACCATCTTCTGCAACCGCGCGATTTCCGGGAATGCCGCTGGCGGCAGTTGCGAAAGACTGTTGCCACAAGCGTATGGGGCGATGGCCAGATAGCCCTCGACGAGTTGACCGAGAGGGGCGACCAGGTAGGATGTCGACCCCCGGAACAATATCTGCTCATCCCGGAAGTTGTTGTTATCCAGGCAAAACACGCAGCGTGCCTGGACGTCGATCGGTATGCCTTCGGAATTCATTCAGGATTATTCGATGAGGGCCAACGTCGCGAAGGCGAGCGCGCTTATCACCAGCGCGACCGGCACCAGGCTGGCGATCTGGCCGAGCGAAGCCCGTAATCGTGAGGACCAACGGGGCAGCGCAACCAATGCTACGGCGACCGTCAGGCCCGCAACCGGGTAAATTGCCGGGCCCAGGCGATCGCCCAAGTCTGTCGTGAGCGCTGCTGACAGGGCGATGCCGCCGATGCTGGCGGACATCGCGAGGATTTCCAGATCGGAATAGGGTCGGGTCAGTGGCCAGAGATAACGACGCTTGGCATCAAACGCGAATTCCACCGGTTTTACGACAGGATGATAGCCTGGAAGCCATTCGCGCAGGCGGTTGTTCAGTACTGTCCGTCCAATCGATGCGCGTTCGGCCCGCAACCATTCCGTGGCGCGTTCATAGAGGTCGCGTTCGTCGGACCAGAAGAACATCTGCAGATCGCCGATCGAGAAATACGGGTATCGCCTCGGCTCGCGGCTGCACAACATCAACGGACGATGGTGCGCAACGCTTATTCCGATCTCGTGGGCGCGGCTGGGGTTCTCGTTTTCAGGGTTTTCCGGTCCCAGCGTCAGGTCGGCAATTACGAATTCGGCGTGCTGCAACAACAATTGCGTGGTTAGCCGCACGCTCTTCGTTTTTATACGATGGCGGCCGTCGTCCGACCACAGGCACGGAATCCCGGCTTCAAGCTCGACGGCAGCACGAATTGCCTCGCGCGCGTGCGCGAAGTCCCGCTCGAGGCGGCCAATCATAAACGCGAACGCTTCCGCTACTGGTATTTCACAGACTCGAGCCACAAACGAATCGACAAGCGCGCGAGTCCCCGCGTCAAGTTCGGAGCTTTCGAGCTCAAACTCGTGGGGGCCATGCAACGAAGTTCGGGTCGTATGAAAAAACGTGGATTTGTCGATCGAGACAGTCGCCTTGTTGTCGTGGCAATTTGTATCAAACGAAAGCCCTTTTTCAACGAGAACGAGATGCGGGCGGTCTGTATTATCGGTCTCGACTATGACGGGATCAGTTCCGGATTCCCTGATGTCGTGTAAGTGCTCGAGCGAAATCATCGTTATCAAACCGCCGCATCCACCGATAATCCGGCGCACACGAGGCGGATCGCCGTCCATGTCGTCGACATCGCTTACAACGCGGATACCAGCCTGGTCCAGGTGGCGCAGAAACGGTGCCAAACTCGGGCCTGGCGGCGGCCCGCTGAAGAACACACTCGCCCGGACCGGGGAGATAATATCGAGTTCAAGTTGCTCGCGGTCATCCGCGGCATTAGGCGGGCCGTTAGTGTCGTTAGCCACCAGCCCCGTCACCCGTCGATTGTGGACCGAGACTATCGCACTCTTGAGCTACCCGATGGCAGGTTTCAAGGTCGACATCGCTCCACACGTAAAAATATACGGTTTCAGTATTCGAGTCGGGGTGGTTCTCGAGATAAGCGACCGCGGCGGCGATGAACTTGGTCACGTGCGTCTCGAGGTCGCCCCCTGCCGGGCCGGTGCCGAACAGTGGCATCAGAATCGAGCGCGGCGGGTCGCTTTGCACAGCAGTCGAATCCGCCGTCTTCAGTGCATTGCGAACGCATCGATCGATACGCTCAATAGGCTTGTAGCCCTCCCGCGGTTGCCCTATGACACTCGCCGCGTGGAAGATCCACTTGACGTTGTTGCTTTCCAGGGCGCCGGCGCCGGTGACGACGACTGTACCTGGCGCGACATTCTTTTCGTCGCCCATCAGCGACGCGAGTTCATCGGCGATCGTATCCTCGGCGACCCGGCCGGTCACCGGATGTTTTCGGGCACCGAGATACCGAACCGTCGCCGACGTGGACTTGTCGTAGTAGCTTGCCATTTGCATGTCGGTGTTCTCGGACGTCACCCAGACATCAGCTATGTTGATCGCCTCGTAATCCCCTGTGACAAAGCCGATTCGTTTCTGAGCTTGTGCCACGAGCGGGTACTCGTCGGTTCCGAATCGTGTGATTCTCTTCGGCACGCGATCCGGGCCGCGTTCGACGCGCAAATTGGGAATCGTTACATGGACCAGGCTGTCGACGTTATCGGGATCGTCCAGCGCATTTTTGACGTACGCGCACAACGTCTTGCGCGCAGCTCTGAGTTCCGCGGGGGACTCTCCGTATTCAATGGAGGACAAACCGGCGATGTTGAACGGCCAGGACGTGCCTTGACGATGCACAAGCACCGTGACCGATTGCCGGAGAGCATGCCGTACCCCAAGCTCGTAGAACACATTCGCGTTGAGCGTGCTCGTGTCGACGATGGCTACGCGGTCCTCGAGGATGTGCTCGATCATACGCTCGTGAATAAATCCAGGCTTCTGGATGTCATCGCAGCGAAGCACCTTGAGGGCCTCAACTTGCTCGCACGCCTTTTTGATCAGGTTCTTGTATATGCCGTCGAAGTCGATCTTGTTGCCATCGATGTCTTCTTTCACGCCGTACGGCATGATGACGAAGCATGTGTTGTTCTCCGTCATGCCGGTCAGATGACTAGGTGACGGAGACGGTGGTCAAGACCTGCGCGTCGGCCGATTCGTCTTCGTTCGCCGCCGCCGTTTGCTGCAGTGCTCGCCAGGTCTTATCAGCCGATTCGGGCCTTGGGCTCGTTCTCCAATTCCACAAGTCGCCGTAACCTAGGCGCGACGCAAAGAGGCGTCTCATGCTTTGCGACGGGAAACTCCCGGCCGGGCCGGTAGCAATTCGAGTAACCCCGTCGGGCGTTTCATGCAGCAAATACTCCTGATCGCCGGTATACGCCGCAATAGCGGTCAAAGACTTATTGCAGGTACTCCACGTGCCGCCCTCATTTGCGACAACCGCGACGGATCGCGGCACGGGAATGAAATGCAGGTGCGCATGCTCAGTCGTACACGGAATATGACTTGAGACCGTAGCCATGCCGTGCTCGAAATAGTGAACGTCCGCGTCGTAATGCGTCTCGAGCAAGCGCCTGAGCTTCATTTTTAGATCCGAGTATTCGCCTTCGACGTTACCTGCCAAGCCGCTGCCCAGTTGAGCAAGACTTTTCACGTGGACCTTGGGACAAAGAAGCACGTGCCCGGGCGATAGCGCACCAAGGCTCGGGATGACCGCAAATGTCTCGTTTTCGAGAATCACGCGGCGCCGATAGAGATGCGACGGGAGCATTTGCGCAAGGAGGTCCCGCGACGCATCTCCGGCAATCTGTCCACATAGGAAGCATTGATTAACGTTTGGTGAATGCGGCATCCTGGTTTCTCCTGATCGTTGGAATTCTGGAGCCTCAAACTCAAATTTACGCCACGGAGTGCGCGGTAGGCAAGTCAGATGCCGCGGGCATATTCCGTAGCAAAGCCAAAATCGATTGTCCGACGATAGTGGCCGACGCCGTGAATTCCGACTATTGTCAGTTTGTCGGTTTAGCTGCGCCGCGAAGGACGAAATAGCGTTACGATGGACTTTGCCGATCGAATGGATTACATGGCCCCGCATCTTCTTCGGAGGTGAAGATATTGCCTGAAGTAGCTGATAAACAAAAAAATACCGGGATCCGGCCCGTGTGTTTTATTGCGATGCCATTCGGCAGGAAAGCGCCGCCCGGCGAGCAGGAACCGGTGCTGGACTTCGATGCCATTCATGAGGCAATCGCCGACGCCATCGAATCGGCCGGCCTGGAGGCGATCCGGGCTGACTTCGAAACCAGTGGCGGCTTCATTCATCGCGCGATGTTCGAACGATTGCTCCTTGCCGAATATGTCATTGCCGATCTGACATTCGCCAATCCGAACGTGGCGTATGAAGTCGGTCTTCGCCACGGGGTCTCCTCCGGACACACGATACTGATCGGGGCGCAGAATGAGGCATTGCAGAAGCTGCCGTTCGACTTTGCGCCTTTCAGGGTCATTCCTTACGAGCCGGACAATCAGGGCGGTCTGAGTGAGCAAGGGCGGGCAGAACTGACCGAAACGCTGGCATCGCAGCTCATGGCCGCACGCAGCGGCGAATTACCGATCGACAACCCGGTAATGCAGGTGACATCATTCGTACCGGGCGGCCGTGTTGATCACGAAAAGACGGACACTTTTCTGCATCGCATGCGATACGCCAGTGAAATCGGCGAACGCGTTGCCGACGCCTTGAACGATGCCGACGATCCGGTCGCAGTACTCAAACAAATCGAAAACGAAATTTACGCGGGACCGGACACAGTCGCGCAATTGCACACGGCACTCCTCGCCGTGTATCTGGGCTACCGGGAAAATAAGGCCTATGCCGAGATGGTCGAGCTGCATGGGCGGCTTCCGACTGAGCTACAAAACCAGCCCGTGGCAAACGAACAACTAGCTCTCGCATACAACCGCCTCGCCGAGAGCAGCGCCAGGGCTGGTGACGAGATCGAAGCTGATCGATATCGGCGCAGGGCACTTGAAACCCTCGAGGGCGTTCGCGACGAACATCGAACCAGCGAGACACACGGTATTTTGGGCCGCATTTACAAAGGCCAGTACGATGCGGAAATCGACGCGCACGAGAAAGTCACCGTCAAAGCGAATGCAATGCTACGGCGTGCGATCGACAGCTATGAAGAGGGATTTCGATCGGATCCACGTGACTACTACCCGGGCGTCAATGCCGTGACCCTGCGGCTGGTGCGCGGCAAGCAAGAAGATCTCGAGTTCCTGACGACCTATGTCCCGGTTGTGCGATTTGCCGTTGAGCGTGCGCCGCAAGGCGGCAGCGAAATGGAACGATACTGGCAGATTGCCACCAAACTGGAGCTGGCCACGGCGGCGAAAGACTGGGAAACGGCACAGGATCTGTTGATCGATCTGATCGCGATTCCCGCATTCGGCTGGATGCGCGATACCACCACCAAGAATATGAAAATTCAGCGCAATGCATTTCACGAAGATACCACCGCCATCGACAATCTGGACGAGATAATTAGAGAACTCGGCACGAATTAAAGTGGCAGAGTGTCGCTCGACGTTTAAACGGCGATCATCTAGCGTATCTTCCGCTGGAGTTCCTGCGGGTCGGGGTGCAACTTCTTGCTGTAAAGCCAGTTTTGGCGCTTGCCTATATCAACGGTACCCGAGTTCTTGTAACGGGACCTCGGTCGTACCGTTACAGTGATGCCTGGTCTCAACTTGATTCTCCATTGATCGAGCTGGCCGGCTGTTTGCGTTGTCTCGGAATCGAGGAAACAATACAGACGATCGTCCTCGGTCCGGACAAGCCAGATTTTCTGCAAACGGGTGTCAAAAATCTGCAAATACTCACGCGCCACGGTGCCGAATTCCGCGTTGAGAAAGTCGCCGATTTGCTCTTGAGAAAAAAACCGAAACTTCAACTTCGATGAAGTGGAAACATTGCCGGCACGCGCCGTATTGCTGGTCTCTCGGACGGTGGGCGGTCCGATCAGGCGGTTCACTTCAAGACACAATAATTTCAGTTGTTCCTCGATTCCATATCACTCTTTCCGGACAAAGCCGATCCGTCGGCAGGGTGGAGCTGCAGCTTGACGAGGAGATCCACGATTTCCCATGTGCAGGGCCGGATTATTACGGGAACGATGTGAACCTGCCCCTGATCTCGCAGATCTTCCAGCCGTGGTACTTCCTGTTTAAGAATAAATTCGGAGGCTAAGAAGTCCGGGGACACGAGCAGGACCGCAATCTTGCATTTATCGATCGCGTTCATAATATGATCGCGCCAATCCTCCCCGGGATTGATTTCGCCGTCGTCCCAGGTCGCATAATCGAAACGATTCTGGATTTGCATACAGCGCATGAACGTTGCGATGCGCTCTTTCCAATCCCGATCTTTATGGCTATAACTGATGAAAACGTCCATGTTGACGACTCAGCCCAGCTTTCTTGCGACGGCGCCCAGGATACTCTGAATAAAAATTCCCTCGTTTGCCCCGTAAACTCCGGGTTTGTTGTTCAGTTTTGGTACGGATTTGCCGCCCAGGTGGTGAAGCGCGATCAGATCCCAGTTCGAGTTGAAGACCGGGCTGCCCGAACTGCCGCCCTCCGTCGGCGCCCGGTAGTGGACTTTGGGCGATTCATGGTCCAGTAGCAGATTGTCGTGGAGCGAAAATGCCAGTCCGGCCCCCTTTGGATGACCGATCACATACACACGATGATCACTCTTGTTGCCTACCGGTGGCAATGACTTGGAAACGCGGAACGCCTTGTCGAATGACAATGACTTGTCCAGAGTGACAATCGTGCAATCGAGGTCGGTTCGTCGCGACGTGAATAACAATTGCTCGACGCCAAACTTCTTATTGGCATCAGTACCTGCCTGGAAGATGATTTCGGCATCTTCAGGCGGCAGCGCTCGCGGCGAGCCGTTTTGTTCCTCCGGATCGTTGCTTATGACGTGTGCATTGGTCACAAAAACCCAGTCTTGCGTTATGCTCGGGTGAACGACCGTGCCTTTGACCAGAAATCCCGTGCCGACGCCGTTGCCCGCTCTGTCATAGATCTTTGCCACAGCCGTCGCCCGATCGAGACCCTGAACGTACCAACGGTAGGTTTTGTAGCGATCCTTGCCCAATATCGTTTCAAAGTTTGCATCCGCTGAAATTCGCTCGGCAGATTCGACTTCCTGGTCGAGGTTGTGAATTTCAACTTCACCGCCTTCCTTCTTGAGCAGTGCGGCACGCAAAAGCTGAAGAATCTTCGCGTGTTCAGCGTTTTCGTCGTCGAGCTGCCAGACTTCCTCGAACTGTCGCAGCGTGCTGGCATACTCGAACGCATCTGCGCCAGCCGCGTTCGTGTAGTCGATCACGCGTCTGAGCGATTGGTCGTAATTGCCGCGTACCAGATTCGACTCCGCGGTAGTCGCACTGTCCCAGAGATTGGCCGGCCCGTCTTGACCGTCAATGCGTTTCAGAATGTTCTTCGCAATGCGGTTCGCGCTGCGTTTTCTTATTGTTTTCAATCGAATCTTGTCGCGGCTGGCGCGCTGAATCAATGCGGCAGTATTGATTCCGTGCCAGGTTTTTGAATTGTCACCGTCATAGACAATTCCGTACGCGTCAATGGCGTCGGACAGGGCGTTCCGGTGTGCGTCGCCGAGCTTGGCGCCATCCGATTGAGCCGCCGCATCCATGTAATACTGTTTATTCGTTCGGCCGATGAGGCCCTGAATTTCCGCCAGCTCTTTGGGCACTTGGTTGGCCTCGGCTTCGGTGGCCAATGAGATCAGGAATGTGAGGGCGGCGGCCAGTTGGCCTGTTTCGATGAGCGCCTGAGCGTAGCGGCGCCTGACTGCCAGATTGTCCTTCTTCGTCGCTACTTTGTCATTCTTCTTTGTGAGCCCATTGCGCAAAATGAGCGTATCGCCCACTTTGAGCATCAGGTCGAAATATCGCTTTCGCTGCAGTTCGTAAAGGATCGAGTTTTGGATGGGCAGCGGAAAAGGTTTGTCGGCGGTACGCTGATGTTGAATAAACTGACTGCAGAGCTCCGTAACCCGTTCTTTATCGAATTCGTTGGCGGCCCTGGCAATTTCCGTTGCAAAAGTCTGCGGATACATAAGCACGTCCGAACGAAGTCGGGCCGTGTATTCACCGGCAATCGCGGCGATCAAGGAATCGCAGCCAGCTGCCGAGAGTTCCTTCACCATCTTGACAAGGAATTTCGGATCGGGCGGCGAAGACTTGGGCTCCGCCCTCAGCTCGCTGGCCGCTCGGTCAATACCGGACGCATCCCCATCGAGGATGGCCTGGGTCAGATCATCCAGCGGAGAGCTACTCTTTTTGCGTGTCACAGGCGATTATAAATCCAGGAGCGTTCGCAAATGGTTGCACAATGTTTCCTGGCCGAAGTACTTCCAGCTGCTGTGCCGCCATGCGCCTTCATTGCGAACTTTTTGATCGTGAATCGCTTTTTCGCCGCTCTTTTGATAATCGTTAGCCAACCGGGAGTCAAATGCGACCGGATCGAGCCTGTCGTAGACGTTGATCCAGCTCGAGGCCACTTTTGTTCCGGGAAACGCATCACGTTTGTCATAGCCGGGGAAATTGTCGTGAACCTCACTTAGACCCAAAGGACTGCCCACGGTCATATAACCGGTTACGGGTGGACAGTCATCGACATACTTAAGGCAGTCGTAGGAAATCACGGTTCCCATACTGTGACTCACGACCACATGTGCTCCACCGGAATTCTGCCTGGCGTCTTCCTGCAACTGCTTGACAAACAGGTCTCTGATGTAATCCTGCACCTTGATTACGTTTCCGTCGGTTGCGTGCGGAAAATCTTTGTTGAAAAGGTAATAGTAGACATCTTTGAGAAGACGTTTCATGACCCGGCGCTTGATGAACCAGGGCAACGGTACGGCCTCGAAGGCGATTGCCTCTTCCGCGGAGCCCGGCTCGGGCGGGGCGGGCGGCACGAATTCGTCGCCGTCTGGTGAGTCCTTATCGAATCGAAGCCGTTCGCGAAGGCTGTTGACGAAGGCCTGTTCGTCGGGGGGCAGATCCGTGGCCCATTCCATATCGTCGTCATCGGAACTTTCGGTACCCAATCCGGCATCCACACTTTCGTAGCCGCCACCGGACTCTTCGGGCTCGGGATACATGACGTCCGCCCAGTGGACCATGGACGTGGTTACGCCGGAACTGACGAGGTCGAGGCCGCCGTCTATCAATGAATCGTTCCAGTCCTCGAGCAGCTTTTCCTTGGGCGGCTTGTTGGCGATTCCGTGAATGAAAGTTACGTGCGGCATGATCTCCTCCTTGGATGTCCTGGTCACGCGACGACCTAAAGCGAGATTCGGAACAGGGCAAAAACCGGCGATTCAGTCAAGCTTGCGAATCCATGAGCGCTGCCAGACCGCGGGTCCCGTCTATCCTGTCCGCATTGTCTGTCGAAAAAAATTCGCGAAGCTCGATGTTCAATATAGCCCATTTTTGGTCGAGTGCAACCGCGAACAGCACTTGGTCTTTCGAGGTCAGCATGGCCTTGTTGCGTAACCGAACATGAAGGCAGGTTGTGGAATGACGCTGTGCGCCGTTATGTGGCGCAGCAGCGCTCGGGCATTCCTGGCGTCGTCATCGTGTTCAGAATTGAACAAGCAATTCTCGCCTCCGTCCCCGGCCACCACTTTCGCTTATCAGAGTTTGCAGCGGCACGGAATGTCACGCGGTTGGCGCGGCACAACGCCCTGCGACTTTAGCAGCGCCATCAGATTCGGAAATGGCCTCGCATCGAAGTAGGCGTAGACCAGAAATACGCTCAACGACCCGATATCCTCGCTCTCATCAAGATCGAGCAGCGTCTCAATCGCTTGCTCCTTCTGACTCATGATGCTGTGAGCGACCCAGAGGTTTGAACGGCCATCGGGAAATTCCGATTGGACGAATTTGTAGATGCGCTGCGCGTCGGACAGCCTGTTCTCGGCACAGGCTTGGATATTGAAGCAAACTGATGGCCGATCCAGCTCGTGTGGTTCCGCGAGGACGACGTGAAGAACGACTTCTATCGACTCGGCGGCCTGCACTTCCGCGAGCTGCCGATAGGAGATCAGCTCCGCAAGGCTATGGCCGGTTAGGGTTTCTGACCGGCGCGTCAACATTTTGGGACACGGATCGCCGTTACGGTGTTATCGAACATTGTCGGGATGAGCGTGAGTCCCTAGTCCCGCGACGATTCGACTGCTGCAAGCGGTAGATGCGATGCGTGAGTTTTGCGTGAACTAGCTCTGCATCGTCCTGCATTGTGCTGCAAATTAGGCAACGGACGCCCCGGTAACGCATTGATATATAGGGCCTCGGGCGATCCTACTCGCGACTGAAAATCCGCGTGTCGGTGGTTCGATTCCGCCCCTGGCCACCAATCTTTTCAGGTGTATACCGGTCACATGGTTTACACCTTGTTCCGGACACATAGGTAACACTTTAGCAGCGAACGGGTTTTCGAGCGGCCCCAGCCAACGCGCGTACGTGCAATAAGGCAAATCCGGCGCTCGATGCCCACGAACATGCGCCTTTTGACAACGAGCCCACGGACGATCGCCACCAGATCGTTTACCTGCAGCTGATCGACAAACAGGACATCCCGCGGTTCTATGCGGACTCCGTGGGCAGTATCTGGTCAAAGCGCAGGTTGCTGCCGCCGACGCCACGCCCGGTCTGGCGCTGCCGACCGATCCAGACGAAGGTCCGGCCATCGTACCAACGCACACGCTGGTAGCTGCGTGCAATTGTGGTGCCTGTGAACGGAACTTCTTCCTCGTTGATAAACCAGGGCAGCCCGGGTTCGTTCAACAGCACCCCTTTCGCGTTGATAATCTCGCGCGGCGGCACACCCATCGTCGGCATGGCGGCCCGCTGGAAGGTGATGTCCTGGATGGTTCCAGGACGGTGGACGGGCACAAACGGAATCCAGTTCTCAGGCACCGTCGTGCCGAGGACATAGCGGATGGATGCTGGCGAATCTGCAATCTCGTCAGGCAGTATGGCTGTCTTGTCCGCGGCGTCGTGCCCGTTGATGCCGCGCGCGGTTGCATCCGGGATCACTTCCTCTACCGCCCACACCATGTTTGCCATCTCGTCGCGCGCAAACTGCACACGCTCCAGCGCATCGCTTTCCTGGATTGCGCCTACAGCCGATGGCAGGAAGAATTGTTCGTTGGTACTCCCCGGCTCGTCGCGGTTGCTCAGCCCGAATACGCTCCAGCGCCGCCAGTCGTTGCCCTCGCCTTCGTCAGCAGCATCGATTAACAATCGATCGCCGAACACGTCCGTCACGATCAGGCTTTGAACTTCGCAAAGGGAATTAACCGGTATCGAGTAAGGCACTACGTACCAGTCGTTGCCATACACGAGCCCCAGTTCTGCGAACACCAGCAGCAGGTGATCGGTCGTCTGGGCATCCAGCGCGCCGAAGTTGACCTGGCGTTCCTCGAACTCCCAGAAACGCGGGTTCGGCATGCCCTTGAACGATGCGGGCACGGGTAAAAACGAGATCGCCTCCCGGACCGGCGGCGGAGCCACATAGTCGTCGTCAGCGATGTCCAGCGCAGCCCCGCCCTCGTCCACCTCGAACGAATACCAGTCGAGGCGTCCACCGGGATAACGAGGCGCGCTCAGGACAACCTGCTCGTCGCCGTCGCCGGGGGCGGCGGCCTGCACCGGATAACTCAGTTTGGAAGAGTCCCACGCGGCCGGCGCGGCGGTGCTCGGCTGCAGGTATTGCCGCTGCAGCCACTGTCCGAATGCTGCGGTGATTCGCTGCATGTCCACCAGGTCGCCGGCGTCAATCGGCACGTCCGCAAAAAAGGTCCCATCGTCGATCGCTGCCAGCACCCGTTCCCCATCGAAGGATGCGCGTCGGGTCGCAAGATAGAAATTCAGGCCGTCGACCTGGCCGCGGAATTCCGCTTCAGCATCCTGCACGAGCGGATACTGTGTCTTGTAACGCGGCAGGTACTTTTGCCGCAGCGCGGCCGTGTGCAGTCGCAGGAAGTATTGCGCTGCCTGCACACGCAGGGTGTGCGTGAACGGGACCTGTTCACGCTCCACGGCCGCCTCGAGCGGGACACTGTCGTCGTAGGTCTGCGGCGAACCATCGCCGAGCTGCACACGATCGACGCTCAGTTTTCGAGTTACCAGCCGCGCGTCGATGGGTGTCCCTGCGTCTTCGGCGGTGAATTCACCGAGCTGCCATTGGCGCGTCAGCATCCACAGCGGATCACGCACCTCGGCGCGGAGGCTGCGCGTAAAGTCGTGCGCACGAGGGCGCGCTTCGAGACGGTTGTATGCGGTTATCGCAGGCTCGCGATACCACTCGAACATGAGCTCCGAAGTGTTGAGCATTACTTCTGTCAGTTGCACCATTGGCTCATCCTTCGGTCCACGGCGTGGCCATCATTTGAACAACGGGCGCGCCGATCTCCGGTACGGTCATTGAATAGTCGAGCGACACGCTTGCCGCACTGGTGCTGAACTCGGCTACAACCGCGGGGAGCAGGGTACCGATACCGGGCAATTCGCCGATGGCGTCGGGCTCGACAGCACGCAATTTTGCGCGGCGGAATGTATCGAGAACGGTATCGACGAGATCGTCCCACGACCAGCTGCCGGTCTCGCGGGGGGTGATCGCCAGCAGCAGCGCTTGCGGTGGCGCGCTGTCGGGGGCATCGAAATTGAAACACAGTCCTGCGACCTGCTCGCGCAGTGGCACGGACTCCGTCCAATCGTCAATCAGCAGTCCACATTGCGCGCCGGCCGCGTCAAAGCCCTGCGGAAGGTGGCGGACGACGGATACGGTGTCGTGTACTACCTCGATGTCGGGCGGGTATTCCGCACCCAGCCAGGCATCTCCGCTGCGAAACGGAAACTGCACAGGTGCCAGCGGCAGCGGATCATCGCGCACCGCGTCAGCCATCGCACGGGCGATTTCGAAATCGCCCACGCGCTCCCGGACGCAGGCCGCACCGTGCAGCCACTCCTCCATCGGTAACGGGACACCCACGACATCGCGAACGTGATGCAACAAATCGTTGCTGGCCGCATGGGCTGCGTTAACCGTTGCCGGGTCGCGAAAATCGAAGCGCGGCACAATCAGCAGATCGCCGCCCATCCAGGCCCTCGCCGCGAGCTCCAGTTCCGACACAACCTGCTCTGCGCGAGTTGCCGCCGCCGCTTTGCCGAGCAACTCATCGCTTGTCGGTCCCAGCACGTTGGCTCGCGCCAGGAGCTCATCTGCTTGCTGGACGAGCACGTCGCGCGGTTCCGCCCCGGCCCCGACCGCCGAACGTGGCATCGCAAAGGACACCCCGCCACGGGCGACTTTAAACAGCTCATCGCGCAGCGCGTCGAGGACTGCGGTGTCGGTGGCCAGCCGCGCAGCATCGGTGGCGGTCTGCAGCAACGGGAACAAGGCGCGAACCGAGGTGATGCTTGCGGTAATCCGGGCGATCAGTTCCGCCGTATCGATACGACCCGGGTTGTCCGGATTTCCGGGAGCATCGTGGGACGCACTGTCGAAATGGCTGGCGTTGAGCGGTCGTGCTGTACCAAGAAGTTTGCGGAGTCGATCGGCCAGCGGCAGAACTTCCGCAAACGAGCGCATGTCCGCAACGCCACCGTCATCGGCAAACGCGATACGAACAATCGTGTCGTCGGGCAACGCACGGTCGCGAACGAATCGGTACCGTACCCGCATCTCGAGTTCCGCCGCGCCGCTTGGCTCCGACTGGCTGCGCACCAGGTAAACAAAATCGACGGGCTGCAGGTCGAGGTCTTCAAGTGTAATCGTGCCTTCGACGGGCCCGCCGCCGTCGATGATGACCGCGCCGTCGGCATCAACCGCCGCTACGTGGCAGGCAATTAGATCCGGCGCTCCCAGCAAGTCGCCGAGCCACGCATTGAGTGGCGGATCGAGGTCGGCGCGGGCACTTTGTGTTGCACCCCAGGGATTCGCGACGACGTTGTCGTCGAACTGCACCGCGAGTCGCTGCGTGAATGCGACACCCGTACCCCGTACCGTGTTTATGACCTCGATATCCGGAGGCAACGACCCATTGCCGGTGGATTGCAGAACAGCGGCCGCCCTGTCGAAATTGCCGAGCGCGAGCTGATACGCCGATTCGGCGGTCAGCAGGTCGCGCAGTGCATCGAGCGTATTCTCGATCGCATCCTTTTCCGTTTGCAGCGCCTGCTGCTGCGCGGCACTGAGGGAAGACAACTCGGCAATCCCCCAGGGGAACGGCGTCGTCGTCTGCGCGAGAGCCAAGCCGTTCACCACCTTGTAATCTTCCTCGATCTCCGCGGCGCCCGCCGCCGCGTTGGCGGCCTGCGGCACGCGCGTGCGCACGATTGGGAACCGTGCACGAAACAGCGGTTTGAGCTGGCTCAGGACGACCGGATTGACCGATCGTGTCGTCCAGTCCTGCAGTCCGCGCTCGAACTGCGCACCTAGCAGCGACTCCAGGGATTGTTCGTTCTGAATGCCCTCGAGCAAGGCTTTCGCCCGTTGAACACGTCCGGATGAGAGATTGACGGCAAGTGCGTCAGGGTCCTCCGGTACCGCATGCGTCTGATACCCGCTGAGCAGCAATGCCGCGGCGGTGGCGTGATTGAGCGTCGGCGTCATCACGCGCCCGCCATTCCCGGCCTCTCTGTACAGGTCTGGCCTCGCGCCTTGCGGCAGAACATCGTCCTCCACCGGTTCCTCGACGCGCGTGCGACCGCGATCGCTGGGGCGCAGGTTTTCGAGATAGCCGTAGGCGCCCAGGTACAGACCCGTACGCCGTTCTTCGACAGGCCCATGCAGGCGGCGCTGTTTCTGCAGCCGATCGGCAAACAGCGCTATTTGCCAGGCGTCGAGGCGGAAACTGAGCGTGTCGACATGTTCGACCAACGCCCGTTCGAGACGCGCCGTTGGCAGTTCCCGAAGCGTTTCCAGCGCCGCGCGTTGCTTTTGCACCCATTTGCCGGTGGTTGCTGCCTGCTGTGGCGCGTGCATCAGTGAATACAGTGGGTCTGTTGCAGTCTCGGTCCTTACAACACGATTTGCCGGCGCGTGAAACACTTCCCAGATCGAAGGGGATGCACCCGTCACATTGAGGAATTTGCGCGAGCGCAGCAGCTCGTCCGCATTCACCTCGCGGTCACCCAGCCAGTGATGAATGGCGCGGCTGCCCTCCATGACGAGCGAAAAATGCAGCAACATATATAAGAGTGCCGTTGGCCGGTCCGCACCGTCGAAATCCTGGGCCTCGAGAGCAGCGGCATCTGCCGAGTTGGCAATCAACCAGTCAAGATAATTACCGCCCGCCGCGTTGTAGGGCTGGAGGGTCGCTTCTTCCGACAAGGGCTGGCCGTCGATGAGTTGCAGCGGGTCGAGTGCTGTCTGGTAGTGCCGCCAGATAAGCTGCAGCAGCAGTGGGTCGGGTTTCGACGTACCGTCCCCACGCGCGCTCGTATAGCCGAATCGGTGCAACACACCGCGCGCGGCCATGCCCTCCAGGGCCATCCGGATAACGTCGCCGATGTTCTCGCCGCCCCAGGCAAACTCCTCGAGGTTTCGCAGGTAGTCGTAGCTGTAACCCACGCGGTGGTGGAACTCCGCCGACGTCGGGTGCAAACCGAGTATTTTGAGCGAACTCGCCGAAGGGTCTTCCCCGCTACCGAGCTGGGACACGCCGGGCAGCAACGACGTCCAGGCCTCGTCAAATGCCCGCAGGGTACTCACCAGCGCGCGCTCCACCGGCTCTGCCGGCATCGCGTTCCCGTTATCGTCCTCCCTGATTTTGGGCGTCCGCCAGCGCGCCATCGAACTCGTCGGCAGGATGCCGTAGGGTTGATCGCCGACTCGAATGGCAGCGACCGGTCCGCGGCCGGTTACCTGGTCAGTAAAGCGCTGGCGCAGTGTGTTGAAGGTGCTTTCGTCGATGACCTCGTTCAACATGTGATCGAAGTAATAACCCAGCGTACCGGCGTACAGCGCACGGTTCATGGCGACGGCCTCGACATGGTCGTTGTGGTCGCTGCCATCGACGTGCTGCAGTGTCGTGTAGTCGATACCGAGAAAATCCGCGAATCGCTGGCCGTCGCTGGCCGCTGAACGATCGTCGCCAGGTGTAAACCGCGGCGGGCTCGCGCCGGCGACGCCGGTCTCACCGGCGCGCGTGTAACCGGAATCGTTGCCGCCGGTGTTGTTCGTGGGCGTGCCCTGCGTGATCAGTTCGAAGCCGTCTTCTGAATATTGGTGATTGGCGATCAGCGTCTCGACCATCGCCTGGGCCTCCGCCGCGTCGGCCGACAACTTCAGACCAAGCACCAGCAACCGATCAAAGCCCGCGTCCACGTCTTCCGCACTGATGTCCACCCGAAATCCCATGCCACGATCGACCGCGTTGTCGAAATCCCGCACCCAGCGAAACGCCTCGCCGAACTCGAGAGTATTGTTCTCGTCCTCGTGCCCGATGGCCGCTTCACCAACAGTGGCATCGACAGGCGACGGGCCCAGGACCACGACATCGTCGACGACTTCTCCGATTTCATTGATACGCAGTTCGTCACCGCGCCAGGCCAGCAGGACAAATCGGTCCGGCAGCACGCGGCTGTGCGGAGCCACGGTCCACGGGTCGGATTTGGTCGGCAGGTCCGGAAAGTCGAGCACGACATCAGTATCGGCAAGCGCTTCATCCCAGTTCAGTGCTTGCGTCTGGCGTGCGACCCAGGCGGCGCGGTTGCCGCCGAAGCGCCGCGCCAGGGCGTCCCACGCGACCGCCTCGCTGTCCGCATCGCCGGCAGCCTCCCGGGTGACGGTCCAGTAAAGCTGTCCGTGCGTTACTTCGGGCACGGTCAGCGTAGGTTCGTGATTGTGCACGCCGATGTCGTCCGGATAGACACGCACCCAGAGCTGGGGCGGCGCACCGGGATCGGTCTTCCAGCGGGTCTCGAGTCGCAGCGGCAAGAGCGTGATCGGTATTTCGTCGTCCCATGCCTCGATCAGTTCCTGCGGCGGGCGATCGCCGTATAACACTTCCATTGCAGCCCGGATATCGGCCTCGCGCAGGGACTTCAGGTCTCTCGCATTTTCGATTACGCGTTTTGTTTCGGCGGTAACGGCGTCGAGATCGACCTCCCGTGCGCGCCCGGTTTCGTGCTCGATGGCATGCTGTATATCCGATATGTTGGCGGCGAGTTCAGTCGCCTCACTGCGCAGTTCGTCGGTCAGCGATTGTTGGTCGCGTGCCGCCGTCAGCGCCTCACGGTCGTTCGAAACCGCATTGGCCAGCGCAGCGCGTTGTCGCTGCAACGTCTGCAGCTCGGCCTGGTGCCGACGCCGATCCGCGGGTTCGTCTGTGGATTCCAGTGCATTGGCGAGCTGCGCGATTCGCGCAACCAACGCCTGCTCTGCCTCCGGTGCGACAGTCAGGCGTGTCTCGAGCCGATCTACGTCTGCATCCACGGACGCCAGCCCATCCAGTCGTGACATCACCGCCTGACGCCGAGCTACGGATGTTTGCCGTTGACCTTGCAGCCGACGCAGCGTCGATTCCGCGGTGGGATCAAATACGCCTTCACCCCGGGCTTCGCGCTGCCGCGCCGCATCCAGAGCCAGGCCGTTTAGTTGTGCCCGATAAAGATCGTCCGCGGCGGCGTCGCGGGCTTCGCGGGCTCGGCGTACTGCCAATGCGGCTTCGGCGTAGTCCGTCATGTGGCATCCAGCATTTCTGTCGCGTGCACCGCGATCATGACCGGCGCCTGGAACAGTATGGACGCCATGCGCGCCGAGTTGCTGCCCCACTGCGCCAGGCTTTCTCCGGGACCGGCCGGTGTGAATGATCCTGGCAAAACGCCGGTGTCGATGAACGGCTGGCCCTCGGCAAACATCGTCCACGCCAGGTCGTTCCAGGTAATCGGCGTCTCCGCATCGTTATCGGGCGAGAATTCCAGGTCCATGCCAAACCGCGGCTCGCCCGGCAATTGCTGCAGGATGAAAAAGTATCCCCAGTCGTCTGTCTCTGCTTGCGGGTCCTCCGCACCTTTCGCCTGTTCAATCGAAAGATCGAATCCGAAAAACCGAATGTCGGGATCGACAGCGGCCTTGAACACCGGGAACCTGATCTCGCGTTCGATATCCTCTTCGCTCTCGACGGTGGCGATCACCGGGTCTCTGCTCGGCACCGGGTTGCCCTCGGCATCGCGGCCGATGTGCGCTTTCTGGGCATAGATCAGGGTGTTCGGGTACTTCTTGAGCAGGTCACCGCGGACCGTGAGTACCAGCTGCTCGCCCGGCGGGCGTAACGGATTGCGATGGGACCCGAGTGCCGATCTCGACGGCCAGGTGTCCAGCGGCGTAACGTCTTTGGAACGCTCCGAGACGGCCTCGTCGGACTCGCCGCTGTCGCGGGCGAGGATGCCCCGGGTATCCCAGAACTGCCGGAAGTAGCTGCCGCGCCGGTCCGTCGGATATTTGCGCCACAACAGCTCCTTGCCGCCTTCGTAGTTGAGGCCGCATACGTATGCCTCGATGAACGGCGGATTGGTTTCCAGCAGGGTAATGCTGTTAGGTGGTATCAGTTCGAGGTTTGGCAACAACAACTCGGAGGACAGGTCGCGCAGTCTTTCGTACATGGGGTCGTCGAAGTCGGGGTACGCCATCGCCGGGACGAGATGCTCGGGCTCGAGCAGCCAGCCGGGGTCGAAGGCGAAACCCACGGTCGCGCTTACGCGACGCGGAAACGCCCGGAGCGGATTGACGGCCGCCGTCAGTTTGGCGTGGGCATTCTGCAGGTCGAAGGTCGCGCGCTCCGCGGCCGGGGCCTCGAACGACAGGCGCTGTTTCAGCGAGGTTGCTGCGATGCGGAACGCCTTCGCTTCGGCACTGTCTTCGCCCGGTTCACCCGGCGTAAACGAGATAAAGCGGTCGAAAGTTACGGCGTCTGCCGAGTCGGATGTCTTTTCGGTGTCGGTCGTTACCTCCCTGCCGGCGCCGGACTGCGGCGGTACGACGGGATCCGTTTCGACGAATCTGAACGATTGACGTGGCGGCGTCGCCTCGAGTACTTCGGCCACGGTTTCCGGATCGACGATCGAGCCCGGTCCGGAATTCGTGTCGACTGGATAGGTCCTGGCCCATCGCTCGGCTGCAGCCACCAAGATGACCGCCGAAACGACCAGCGTTGCGGCCGGCATCAAGCCGCCGCCGAATAACCACAGCAGCAGCGCGACGACCAGCAGCACAATGACAAACAGCCAACGGTTGCGGATAAGCCAGAGCAACCAGGCCGGCAAGATGTGCGACGGAACGCGGTCGGTGATTTCCGTGTCGATGGCCAGGTCTCCGGCGGGCGTCCGGGGCGGCGCCGCGCTCAAGGTTCCGTCCGCCAGACCCGCCACGAGCGTCGCCTGCGAAAAAGCCGGGTGGGCGCGGGCGATGCGTCGCGCGAAAGCGCCGCGGGGGCGCAGGAACCGGCGCAATGCCCCGCTGACGGCCGCCGGCGGCAATGTGCTTGTCTGCAGCAGGTGTTGCAGCGTCGTCGGAGAGCCGCGGACCTTACGCAGTGCGGCGGAGAAGAACATCACGGAGCGTTCCGGCGAGAGTTTTGCGGCCAGGTTTGCATACACGGTCTGGCTAACCTGCATGGCGACCGCGGCAAAGTGGATGACCTTGTTCGATTCGAGGATCCGCTGGACCTGCGCCCAGGCGCGAGCGACGTAATTTTCCTGGTGCTCGCGAAACACGCGCACGCCAAATCCCGCGGGAACACGGTTGCGCGGGTCGCTGTTCAACACGTCGAGCCAGCCGTTACCCGCTGCGTCTACTTCGTGCGTCAACGCATGGTGCTCGCCGTAAATGGGCGGCGCGATGACAGGCAGATCTGCGGTGGCTGGGTTGTTGCGTCGTTCTTCGGGCAGATTGAGCGTTGTGACAAGCTGAGTGAAAAACGGCTTGCTCGTGTCGATGTTCAACGGCCGCGATCTTGTTGACGGTGCCTTCAGCGCACCTTCGAGACCGATAACCGTTTGTTTCGCGTCCGTGGGTACGATCTGGCCAATATCGGTGCCTTCCGTGAGGCCCCAGCCGGGCTTCTCGCCGTCCATGTCTCGAATTCCGACAGCGGAACTGGCAATGCGCGGCTCAAGCCGTTTCACCATTGACTCGAAGTCCTCGTTTTCGCCGGTACGAAAGCGCCACTCGTAACAGATCGGCAGTTCGACGGGACCCGCGGCGTCGGTCCAGGCCGGTTGCTGCGCGGCTGCTGCTTGCGGATCCTGTCCCAGCCCCGCCAGCCGGCCGGTTTCGAAGGCGGGCACGACGAATGCACCGTAGGCGGTGTTCGGCTGCAGCTTTCGCGGACTCATCAGCCGACTGGTTATTCGGTCGGCATTCGGGTGATCCGGAGTATTCAGGGAATCGAGGAACCGCTCGAACTCGGTGGCGTCCGAGAACGTCTCGTTGGTATGTACGTGCGACCACGCCCAGGTCTGGGTATGGGGCGGCAACGCGGCCGTGGACGATACGGTGATCGACGGCAACGGGAGCCGGGCGTCACTGCGCGTATATTCGCCAGCCTGGTCAGCCGTCTCTTCCTCGAGAATCGCCAGCATGAGCCACGGGCGCAGGCGATTGCCTGCCGCGTCTGCCGGCGTGAACCGCCACAGGAAATCCTCATCGTAAAATTCGACGAAGGCCAGGTAGTTCGGCTCGGCATCGGTGACCCAGTGCCGCGGTTCCGTGCGAACGACGTTGTCGGGGCTGATACCGATAACGTCGCCCGGACCGAGCAGCGGGAACTCCTTGCGTACTGGGCGTGTGTTGACGTTGACCTCGACGGGCACGACGGCGCGTTCCAGCACTGACCCGTTCGCGGCGCCCAGGGTATCGATTTCAACAATGTCCCGACCGATTCCCCGGCGCAGCCAGGAACTGAATGTGTATTTGCCGACGGTAAGCGTCATGCGACGTCGTCCATGAACAGTTCATGATCGGCGACGACCTGGATCCTGCCGGCCAGGGAAGGATCCTCGCGGACCAGTTGATCGCGAAGTGCGAAGGCCTCCGCCTGGCTGCCGGCACTGGCCCCGTCCGCCGCTGGCGACAGGTCTTCGACGGTGACCACCTGGTATCCGCCATCGGCGAGGCCAACGGCCGCCGGGCCGTTGCCGCCGGCCTTTCGGGCCGCAACGGACAATGAGTTGCTCATGACCGCGCCGCCGCCGGACATGATGTCGAACAGGGATTTCGGCAGATTGAAGCGACCGGCTGGTACCGTGACCTTGCGGCGGAGGTAGGCCATTTCATAGTCGATATCCTTGTCGACCGTAGCGCCGGTATCGGAAGCATCACCCGTTGCGAAACGCAAGCCGCTCCATATCGACTCGAAAGACTTTCGCGAGAGCTTTTCGTTGTCGGACAGCTCCAGGAAATTGGCTATTGCAAACTCTTCCTGAGCGTTCTCGTTCGATCCGACGTCGCGAGAGATCGTGAATGTCGTGTCACCCGCCGGCACTTGGTTGCCGAATTTGTCGATTGGCAGGCCGAGCGGCGCAACCTTCTGGCTGACACTGAGCACACCGAACGGGTGCAGCAGCAGGGCATCGTCGGGAAGGTCGGTCTGGCGCAGCGTGACCGTCTGGCTCGCATTGTTCGGCAGGGCGGTCGTCCAGTTGCGCCCGTCCCTCACCGCTGCCTCCATGAGTGCGAGTACGTCGACCGTGTCGACCGGGAGGGCGTCAGGGTCCTGCCCCCACTCCTCATCGAAACCGATCTTGATCGTGATAAAGAGGATCTTGAACTTGGCATGGCCGCGCGCGCGCCACGGCGTCGGCCCCGACAGTTCACAGAAAACGTCAATGCCCGCGATGACGCTGGAACCCTTGCGCAACGCAAGGCCCGCGTAGATGGCGGCAACAAAGTAGAACGGGTTGAACTGGACCAGCAAATCGTAGCCGAGGAAACCGTAAACGTTAAAGCCGGCGGCGCCCGCATACAGTTCAACCCGTGCGCCCGATTGCACGGTGTTGGAAGTCACCGCGAAGTAAGTCTCGACAGACAGTCTCGGATTGTTGCCGGACAGGAGTGAGATGCCGAGCCGCTTCATGCCGACGAGGTCGGAAGGCACTTCCTTGAATGCCGGGTGAAACCCGCCGACGCTGATGACAAACAGCTTCTCGTCACCCCAGCCGATGCGCAGTGCCATGTCGCCGCTGAGTGTGAACACCAGCAGGTTGGAATCGAAGAGTGACGCGTCGAACCAGATCAGCCCGCGGTCGAAATCCACGCCGCCGGCAAAATTCACCTGCAGCTTGAGAATCGGGGCGTCTTCCTCCGGCAGGATGGCGCGCAACACGCCTATGATCGTGAACTGCGGCACCGGGATGTCGAGGATGACGCCGATCTCCAGCGTAATCAGGGCCGGTGTCCCCCAACCGAGTTTGCCCATCGGCGCGACGATGAAGTGCCCCTCGGCGATCGGGAAAAAGGACTTGAGGTCGCTGACGATCTGGACGATGTTGCCGACGACGTCCGGTGGGAACAGCACGCTGCTGACAGAACCCGTCCGTACGCCGAGCCGAAGTGCATCCGAGTGGAGCGATCGATTCAGGCCCAGCAGGCCGCCGACGCCGATCAGCGTAAAGCCGAATCCAAGCTGTATCGGCGTGAATTCTGCGGTGACGAGGATCAGGAGCGCGAAGCCCTTGCTGCCATCGGGCATCTTCGTATTGATGATGCCGACCGCCTTCAACGTGAACACGCCTTTGAACGACAGTTCGAGCGCGCCGATGTACTCGCCTTTCTCGAAGTCCAGCGACAGGAAGCCGCCACCCGTTATCGGGCCGGCATCGACCCGCAGCCCCACACCGTTTGGCGGTTTGAACGCGATGTCGAACTGCGCCGGTCCCAGGTTGCCGGCGTTGCCGGCCGGGAAGGACAGCGTCGCGGTGACACCCATGTTTTGCACGACGGCCGAGATAGGACCGAGTTCGGCGCCGATGTCCGCGCCGAGACTCAGTGGAATTTCGCCGTCCTCGAGCCCGGCACCCAGTGTCAAAGCATCGATTGAGATCGGCCCGAGTTCGATGTGCGTAGGCAACCTGACCTCGAGCGCGCTGCTGCCGCCGAAGTAGAAGCCGCGTTCGGTGGACACGCCCATGAGCACCGAGAAATCGGCCTCGATCTCTGTACCGGGCAGGATCTTGCCGATGAAACCGTCGCCGTCGCTGCCGTCGATGACGACCTTGCCGTCATTGAGCATGCCGCTGATGTCGAGCTGGCCATCGGCCCCGCCGCTTGACGCTTGCAGCTGTGCCAGCACCGACAACACAAAGTCGCCGAATTCGAGGCGGCTGCTCTCCGCCTGGCCGAAGAGGACAAACGGCTCGGGCGGGTTGCGGCGAACGATCAGCCTGGTAGCCAACTCGCCGCCGAAGGTGCTGGCCGTTGGCGGTGTAAAGCTCACATTGCCGTCGCTGCGGATGGTTAGGTTCGTATTGAGCGGCATCGACGCCGCGACGTCGAACTCGAGCGTTGCGTCCGGCCCGAGCGGCAGTGAGATCGCACCCGGATCGAAGTCGGTGGCCAGGCGGATCTCGATACCAGCCGCACCGGACGTGGTCGGCAGCATCTCGACATAGACGAGGTTCAGGCTGCCCGCCGCGGCGTCGTAGAACACCGGCAGGCCCTGGTGCGCAATCAGTCGCTCGAGCCGCGGGAACAGCAGCGTGCCATCGAACCCGGACCCCCATCCGTAGAGTGCCGCCGCTTTGGCCGCCGGGTCGCTGAGCCAGTCGCCGATAGCGCCGAAATCGAAGGTGTGAAGCGTGAAAAACGGATTCGCCGGATCTACCGAATCGACATTGAAGTCTTCTCGGTCGAGCAGGCCGATGAACTCCAGTACATCGTTGAGGCCGCGAATTGCGTTGAGATAGCGCGCGATCAGAGCGTCGAAGATGCGTTTTGCCAGGACGTCTGCATCCGGAACGGCGAGTCCCTGGGCGGCAGCGGCCAGCGCATCCATTGCGATGACAGCGTCGCCGACCTTTACCGTTGCAAGGATCGCCTTTTCTACAACCGTGCCCCAGTCTTCGGCGTCGATGGCCGAGATGATGTCGGGGATCAGCGTCAGGAGCTCATCGGTGCTGTCAACGATTGTCGTAAGGGGTGCGCCGAGCGCCGTAGCCTGGGTATTCGTCAGCGGGATGCCGATCTCTGAAAAAAACCCGCGGGTGCGCGGCTCAACTATCTCGGTGCGAAGAGGTTCGAGCAGTTTGCCGAGTTCGACGGCAACGCTTGCGAGGGTATCGGTCTGCTCGCTCACGCGATTGCCTCTGTTTCGGCATAGCCGAGGATTCGGATGCACTCCTCGGCGGTCGTCGCTTCGTTGCAGCGCATCACTGCATCGCGCTGGCTCTCGATGGTGTCACGCAGCTCCCGGCTGCCGTGTTCGAGCAGAACCCGTTCCAAGTTTGTGAGCATTGTCGTCCGTGAGATGCCATCGATCTCGACCGGTATCGATGTGGCAATGCCACGCAGGTGGTCCGCAATCGCGGCCAGGAACGCCGGTCCCTTGTTGCGGTGCCAGGTAACCATGACCTGGCGTTTGTTGCGAATCAGGTAGCCGATCTCACGGATGGAACGGACATAGGCATCGTGAAGAAATTGCCCGTCCCTGGTCTCGCGCAGTCGATTAACGAAGTCCTCGACCAGCTGAAGCTCTCTCGGGGGGTATGCCGGCGAAGCGCTCTTGAGCGTCCCCGCGACGGCCTGCGAGGAGAAAAGCACGTTTCCGCTATCGCTTACATCGGCGATGGAGCCGCCGTAGCGGGCGATGCCGCTGCCGTCCGTCGCGAGAGTGCTGCCGTGGCTTGTGCCTCCGGTTGTTGGGATGCTGATACGCAGTGTGTCTAGTACTGCCACGATGTGGCAGGCAAAACAGGAAATCCTGCCGTCATCCGGGCGTGTTTTGGTTCCGAAGGCCAATCCGACCGCGTTGTTGTTCATGTCCAGCACCAACGCGCCGGAATCGCCACCTTCTATGAATAACGCATTGCCCTTGCAGTTTACGCCATCGGTTGTTGATGCCGGATCAAACTCGACTTCCAGGAGGCCTGCAATTATGTCGCCGCCGTCCAGGGCGGCGGAATTGACCGCGGTTACAATTCCCACAGTGCGTCCGGTGGTGCGGCCGACCTTGACGACACGGTTGGCGTCGGTCGCCGTGCCGATGTCGTCCAGAGGCATGGCTATCGCGAAGTCGAGACTGAGGTCCCTGACGTCCGCAATTGTATTGTTGGTGGCGTCGTCCGGGTCGAGATCAGTGATCGTGGTGTCGAATTGCACGTTGTCGGCACTGCACGCTATACCGCAGCACCGGCTTTCGAGGTCGAGTCGCGCGATCCCGCAGTCAATGTAGCCGCTCATGGGAAACTCTTCGCCGGAGGGCCGGTGGGCCGTGTAGTCGACCGACTCGCGCCAGCCGTAATCCTCGATAAAGGCAATCACCTGGCTACCCGTCGTATCACCCGCTGGCGGCGCGTAGGGATGATGGACCAGGCCGCCGCGCCTGGCGTTATCGGTATTGAGTACATGATCGGCGGTCAGCAGATAATGATTCTTGAATTTGTCGTTACCGCGCTTCCTGACAATGCAGCCCAGTGTCCCCTTGCCGTCGTCGCCGGAAAACGAGGAATTCTCGTTGCGTGCCTGGATCTGGATGCCGCCTTCGATGGAATCGTATTTGTCCTCGTTGTCACACTTGGCCGGCGTAATGTCAGGCACCACCCTGACGTCGGTACGGTAACCTTCGAAAGTCGGCGGCACCTGCTGATCCGGAGGAATCTCGCTGTCCGGTATCTTTTCCAGCACGAAGGCTGTTATCGATAGGTCCGCGGTAAGTTTGTCTACGACCTCCTTGCGGCCGAAGCCGACGGCAACGACGCCGTCGAGCCGCCCCAGTTCATCGCGTGCCCTCAGATAGGCATCGATGAACGCGTCACCGTCCGAACGGATGTCTTCATTGCTCTTCTGCGGCGTTTTCATAGAGTGTCGCTCGCCAGTGACGAGGGCAACGGATGTGCGGGTGCCGCGGTTTCGTGGCGAGGCGCAAGCCGGCGCAACCGTTCGAGGTAGTCGGTCAGCGTCTCACTGCCGCGCGCCGCCGAAACCAGCGCCGAACCATGCTCGGCGATCGCGGATTTGAGTTCGTCACTGCCATGCGTCGTCAAAGCAACGCGGAGGCGTTCGAGCGCGTCGGCGAGCGACACGCCGTTCGGCGGGACGGGCAAGGTGTCGTCGTCGCCCGCTCTGAGGTGTTCCAGCGCGGTGGCGAACACTGCCGGACCACCAACCCGGTGCCAGACGACGCTGACGCGCCGCTCGGTCGTCACCAGCGTGACGATCTCCTCACGGTACTTCTCCGCCATCGACCACAGCCAGGCACCAGCCGGGTCGGCCAGCAGGCGGGTGCGGGTTTTTGCATAGAGTTGCTGGCCGGTCGGTGACAGTGGCGGAAGGGTCGTGGGTGTGAAGGCAACGCGGGAGCCGGCGGTGTCATGGGACTCTGCCGAGTTGATGGTGATGCGCATCAGGTCGCACACGTCTTCAATGTGGTTGGCAAAGGTGCGGAAGGGGGATACGGGTGTCTCACCGAATAACAATCCGACGACAAAGCCGTCTTCGTCGATGATGACGGAACCGGAGTCGCCTTTGGCCGAGAAACGCGGGCTCGCGCCCTGGCCTTCGATTTCGATCTGGTCCTCAAGCGTAAAGTTCACGCCGTCCTGTTGGCCCTCCAACGGGCCGGCCGAATTGGTGACGACCCTGCCGACGGTGCGGCCGGTGACGGCGCCCACCTTGATGACGGTCGAACCGGGCACGGCGGCCCGGGTTCCGGCGGGCTGGTTCGAGGGCGGCGTGCCGCCCTCGCTAAGTCCGATGATTTCGTCGCTATAGTCGAGGCCGCAGCAACGACAGCAGGAGGACACATCCAGCTTGGCAATGCCGGCATCGACCTTGCTCGTGATTCGCGCATTGACAATGTGGGCGATGGCGTCGTCGTCGGTGACCGGCCGCCGCGGCAGCATGTTCGCGTCGAAATTAGGTATCCTGACCATTGGCGGCTGGAAAATCGGGTCGCTGAGGCGCGCCCCGTTCTTCATCAGGACGTGCCAGTTGCTGAGCAGAACGGGTGCGCCGTCGCCCGTGCGCGTTGCCGTGCAACCGAAGGTTCCTGGGCCGACCTGCGATCGGGTGCCGCTGGGGTCGAGATCGATGATGTCGTTGCCGATCAGGCAGCCGCCCTGCAGCGGGCGATAACTGTTCGTGTCGACCGTGAAATCCACCTTCTGCAATTCGTTCACGTCAGTGCGAACGCCGTCGATCTCTTTGGGTATGCGCTCCTCCGCAGGCAGATCGGCATCGGGCCGCTTTGCTGCCACGTAGACATGGATACAGAGCTCGTCCGTGATTGTGTCGCCGGCAATCTTCAGCCCTACGCTCACGTGCCGGACACCCGGGATACTCCGCAGTCGGGCTTCGGCCCCGGCATCCAGTACGTTACGGATCGCTGTGTTCGCCTCAAGTAACTCATCACGCGAGGCCATCAATTGATCTCCTGCAGTGCCAGTTTTGCGAGACGAATATGCAAGACATCGAGCACCGGTTCTATTGGGCAGGCGAGACCGAACCCGCGCCGGTCGATACCCCAGAGCAAACCAGCGGCGGCGCCTGCCGCATTTCGCACGATGGCGCCGGAATCGCCGTCGGCAGAAAACGCATCAGCTGGCGCCGCCGACTTGATGAGTATCTGCACGGGTGTCACGCGCTTGCGCCCCTGCACCCACGCCGTTTCGGTATGGTTCGTGTCGACGACGATGCCTTCGGTAGTCTGCGTGGCAGCGCCTGTTTTGGAGACCCGGTCGCCGGGCAGCAGCGTTTCCGCGGGGGGTTCCGGAGTTACCTGGAAACCGTGCGGCACGCGTTGTTGGCGAAGCTCGGCCGTTGCGCAATCGATGTGCACGTCGATCCCGCCAAAACATACCGTTCCGCATCGGCCATGGCGTGTCTGTGCGGCGCGCTGAAACGATCGCTGACGGCCGGTCACTGCGACCCAGACTGTGTCGTGCTCTCCGGCTCTGGCGCCGAATAACACATGATGACTCGTCAGGAGCACGAGTCTGTCATCGTCCCGGGCGAGACCGAATGATCCCAGGGTGCCCGGAACACCGAATTTGTTTGCAATCGCGGCGCCGGCGCTGAAATCGCCGATCGCCGTGCCTTCAAGGGTACGTCGCATACCGGAATACCCCGTGCCGTTCATTGATCGCGGCGAATCGCCGCGTAGATCGGGACCAGTGCGGGTACGTTCTTTAGTGGTTATTTTCCACCAAATGTGGACCCGCACTGCGCTGAAGTCAACTATTGTCAAATTGATCAACTGTAGGGGTCCACCGACCGTGCGCGGACGCAAGCTATGGTAACTGTGCAAGCGGTCCGCCAACTTCGGGCATCCGTTTTAAGTTTGTTCGGCAACTTGTTGAAAGCTGGTTTGCTGAAGACGACGGCATTCGATTTCAGAGCGGGGCGATCGCTCCAGCTTGATGCTGTTGAGCCGTCGAATGCCGAGTATGTTTGCTTCGGATCGGGATCGCGTTCGTCTGATTTCCGTGGATCGCTGTCGGCAGTTCCGCGCCCTTGCGCATATTGTCGACGCCTCGGTCTGCATGGCTCAACGCTGAGATTCACGCGTAACAACACCGAAGGCCAGGATCCACCGCCCGAACTGGTCAATCGGCCACGATTCGAGCGTCGTGAGCGATAGGCGGGTCGCGTGAGTTTTGCGGGTATCAGCTGTGCATCGTTATGCACGGTGATGCAATCAAGGCAACGGACGTCCCGGTAACTGGTTAAAAAATAAGGGCGAGATTAACCACTTAGCGTTCTGAAAATCCGCGTGTCGGTGGTTCGATTGACTCGAATCGACTTGATGTCGATTCTCGCCCTGCGGGCAGACTCACTGCGTTCGTCTGTCCTGATTCGCTTCGCGAATCGGTCCGCGCCTGGCCACCATTTCCAAACAAATTGCGGTAGCACCCATTCGTTTACAAAATTCTTTTCAATTCAAATCCCCAACCAAAAAGTCTGTTGCTGCTTCAATCGCCCCCAAAAAATCTTCAGAAGTATCAAAGTAAGACAATCCGTGTTTTTCACATCCGTTTTTGATCATCTTGCTATAAGCAATCATATTTCCGATATGGTCTCTGATGTATTCATCTGATTCATTAGTCAGCCAGTCGTTCTCCCCATCGCCATGCTTTTTAACCAGCGCAACTTTGTCCTTTACACTGATTTCGGTGTAACCCACAAACACTACCTTGATCTTGTCAGGATGTTTTTCGACTAAATCTGCGACCAGCTGAGGAAGCATTGCTTCGCCCTCAATCACATAATCCATGCCATCAATGAGCATACTGTCGATCATGCCTAGCAAAAAAGGCCCCATCTTTTCGGCAATTTCGTTTGGCCACAGTAGATGATGAATTCCATATTCGGGTATCCCATCATTAAACCCCATCATCAACCAATCAAGAGACAGGTACGGAATCTGTTTGTCCGCGAGGATTTTTTTAGCGATGAGTGTCTTTCCAGACCTGGAGGTTCCACTTACAAGGAATAGCATGTCACTCAGCAAATAATTAAGAATAGGAGATTCTATAGCACCTTAATCTGCGACGATTCGACCGTCGTAAGCGATAGACGGGATGCGTGAGATTTGCGTGAACTAGCTCTGCATCGTTATGCATTGTAGTGCAAATTGGGCAACGGGCGCCCCGGTAACTCTTTGAAATATAAAGCCTCAGGCGATCCTACTCGCGACTGAAAATCCGCGTGTCCAGCAGAAAGTTACGATGCCCTAACCGAGTGGCGCTGAGTTCTTCCAAGCGAGGTTCAACCGAGGTGCGCAGCGCCGACAGACGCACGAAGTGCGCCCGCAGGGCGAGCGCAGCGAGTCCATTCCGCCCCTGGCCACCAATTTTCGGGAATTTCCTATTAAGAAGGGGTCAAATCGATTTGCCGGCTCTATGAGCCAGCATGCTGGAGTAAGTGGGCTCGACCCCCAACAAGGCACAATGCTGATAATTGCGACCGGTGCACGGGCTAGGCGCGATGCAGCTGACATACGATCTTCGCATGTATCCATATGTCTCGAGAGCAGTAGCACTTTTCTCTTTTTTGCTTTGTCTATCTGCCTGTGGTGGTAGCTCCGGTGGCGATGCGGCGCCACCTCCCGCGCCCGGCCCTATCACATTCCACTGCAGCAAGGACGCTTCCTGCCCTGAGGTGTTGATTATTGGCGACCCGCACTCTGTAGTTAACAACGCGCCGGATCCGTTTCGTGGCTATGGTGATCCGAGTCTCGAATATGACGTCACCACAGGAACGCTATGGTTGGCGTATAGCTGGCTCAATACACAAGTCAGTGACGCGGGTCCGCCAGCCGTTTTCGATCTTGGCGTACGCACCCGACTCGCTCGCAGTGATGACAATGGCGCGTCCTTTACTTTCGTGCGCACGGTCAATGATATGCAGATGGAGGCACATCCTGACACTGGTGTAATGGGGTGGAGTACGCATGAAGTGTCAACTCTGGTGAAAGAGCCGACAGGATCGTGGCAGATTTTGTGGCTGAAATACTTCAACCCGTTTGGAACCGTTACCGGTGTCGACGAACGCCAGGAGTTTCTCTACTGGCGCACAACAGCAGTGACACCCGATCTTCTCGGCGACAACAGCGTCGTTTGGGGCAAGTTTGCAGCGACGTCTCCGTCCTGGGGCGCGCCAATTGATTTCAACGCGATCCCGGAACTCGCCGACTGCATTTTGCAAACTGAGCCAGGCATGTTTGCTTTCAATGGCGAAACGTACTTCGCAACGTCTTGTCTGGTTGTCGATGGGGCGGGTCGACGGACCGATCTTGAACGCACAGAGTTGTTACGACAAACACCGACCGGCTATGACTATGTCGGCACCATTCTTGATGGGCAAGATGCGGCTGATCTCGGCGTGGATACTATCGAACAAGCGGATATCTCGGTCGCGCGTGATGGCAGTATCATATTGGTGGTCACGCCGATCATTCTAGCGGCGGATCCCGGGCACCAGGGTTGCATGGTGTTCTCGTTTGACGATTTCGCAACCGCCTCAATTGCACGTGACACCAATGGGGCTGCAATTCCCCGCGCCATTATTACCGCCGATGGCAACAGCTTGGGCCCAGGCCTTTGCACTTACGACGCGAACAGCGATACCGGCGTGTTGTTGGTTATCACAACGGTCACCGGCAGCGGTGCCACGACCGATATCGAATTCTCCCTGCATGCGACCGGGGTTCATCCCTGACAGAGAAAGAGGGATCGAACCGAAATTCCAGCTTTCTCTGTGCCCATTTTCGTATGGCCAGCACTCGACTAAGGTCCATTCCACAGTCGCCGCGTTTGTCTTCGCTTGGCGGATGACTGCAGAAAGCGTTCAACTCCGTCGAGGCATTCCAGGGCCGGCCGTTCAGAATCGACACTTCGTTCGGCGAGTTCCATTCGAGCATGTCCTAAATCGTACTGCTGCTCTTTCGGTAGACGCGTTGTTTGTCGAGCCATATTGACAACTCTTGTGCGCCTTCTGGCAGATGCTCATGAACTCCAAGTACGAGTGCCGCGCCGCCATGCATGGCGGTGACGATACGCCTTAATACCTGGCGTTGAAGGGCATCATCGTAATAGGTAAATGCCAGGTTACGGCAGAGCACGAGATCAAAATGACCTCCGGGTTGTTCCTGGCGAATATCTTGCTCCAGAAATTTGATCTCGCGCGTGTACTCTGGCTTGATGCAAAAGGTATCGTCCTCCCGCGCAAAGACCAGATTGCGCCAACTCTCGGGCAGGTCTTTCAAGCTGCTGAATTTGTACCGGGCATCGAGTGCACGCCGGATCATTCTGAGATCAGCATCGGTGGCCACGATGTCCAGCGTCATCTCCGGGAACCGTGATTGAAGTTCGATGGCCCACAGGACTGCAAGCGTATAGGGCTCTTCACCGGACCCGCAGCCGGCGCTCCAAATACGCAACGCACTATCACCACGCTCGCGTACAGCAGGCGCCAGCGATGGCAGTACTTCCTGTGCCAGGGATGCGAATACCGCTTTGTCGCGATAGAACCGCGAGATGCTGATTCGGCACAAGGGATCGAGGCACGCCCATTCATCGGCGTGACCTCCCAGATAGGTCTGGTATTCCTCAACACCTTCCAGCCCAAGATCCCGAATACGCCGGTCGAGGCGCTTGCAAACCTGTCCGCGCACCTTACGAAACCCGGGCCAACGCATGCGCAATTGCGGTAACGCCCACTGTAGAAAGCGCACGCATTGCTCGTCTTTCATGTTAGAACCGGGGACATGTCATGCCCTATCATGACCGTATTACCAGAGCCGTCAAAGCGAAAGATGCCGCGGATTAAATCCGGCATCCGTATTGCATGTAGATAGTATTATTGACTGCCGTGAAGCCCAGTTATCTCAACCTCGCCGAATCGGGCGAACTCGCGCTTCGTGTCTCCAACGCCTGGCGACATTTGGAGGATTGTGACCTCTGTGCCCGGTACTGCCGCATGAACCGGCGAAAGACAATCAAAGGCGCCGTATGCCGAACAGGCGATCGAGCGGTCGTGCATGGCCATGGCCCGCATCACGGCGAAGAAGATCCGTTACGCGGCCGGAATGGCTCTGGCACGATTTTCTTTAGCTGGTGCAATCTTCGCTGCGTCTATTGCCAGAATTGGGACATCAGTCAAAAGGGGCTGGGCCACGAAGTCGAGCCGGAGGAACTGGCGGATATGATGCTGGGCCTGCAGGCGCAGGGTTGCCACAATGTCAACTTCGTGTCGCCAAGTCATGTAGTCGCGCAGATCATTGCAGCGGTTGAGATTGCGGCGAGCAAAGGGTTTGGCTTGCCGCTCGTTTACAACACAGGTGGCTACGACAGCCTGGAAGCGCTGCAATTACTCGACGGCATTGTTGATATCTATATGCCTGACATGAAGTACGGTAATTCCAGGAAGGCGCATCAGCTCTCCCACGTCCGGAACTACGTGGAAGTCAATCGTGCGGCGGTAAAGGAAATGCACAGGCAGGTCGGCGATCTCACTACGGATGAGAACGGGATCGCGCTGCACGGATTGCTGGTCCGTCATCTCGTGCTGCCGGAGAATATGTCAGGCACCGACAGTGTGCTCGCGTTTCTCGCAAAGGAAATCTCATCCGATACCTACGTCAATCTCATGGATCAGTACCGTCCATGTTATCGAGCGGACAAGAACCCGCCACTCAACCGCCCGATCATGGGCCGTGAATTCTCCCGGGCAGTTGCTTGGGCGGAGAACCTGGGTCTGTATCGTCTGGATAATCGCAAAGCTGCGCTCAGAAACCGCTGAGTAATGCCCTACAAAAATTCAACGAGCGAGCACGGAAACGACCATGAAGCGACGCCCGTGCTTTGGTTAACCGGTGTACCTGGTGTCGGCAAAACGACGGTGATCCAGCGAGTGGCCGAGGCCCTGCCGAACCACAGCCTGGGCGGCTTCTGTACCGAGGAGATTCGGCATAGGGGTATCAGGCAGGGGTTTCGCTTGGAGGGCTTTCGTGGCGGCTCCACCGTGATGGCGCATGTCGAGTTTCCGAAGCGTTATCGCGTTGGCCGATACGGGGTGGATGTGGGGGCCATCGACGAACTCTCGAAGACTGCGCTTTCGCAAGAGCCTCCGGCCGACATTTACCTGGTGGACGAAGTCGGCAAGATGGAATGTATGTCCACACGCTTCATCGACGCGCTGCGCGGGCTGCTCGATGGGCCGTGCACGATCGTTGGCACGATCGCACGCTCCGGAGGCGGGCCAATCGCTGAGCTCAAACGGTGGCCGGGGAGTACCCTGTGGGAAGTTACTCACGATAACCGCCAAGAAATGCCGGCTCGCGTCCTCGCCTGGCTGCGTTGCAAAGATTGGAAGTTTCGGGGTTAGGCCTGGTTAATGTCTCGGTCACGCGTCAGTGCTGCTATCGCGGCGCTATCCGCTGTGTCCAGCATCAAGCGATCGGTCTCGCTCAGTGCTATGTGGCCGCCGAACCTCGCACATTCCCTGTTCATGGTTCGCTCGAGCCATCGAGCATCCTCCCTTGATGCGCGATTCAATCTGAATCGTTTAATCTGGAACGGAACCATCTCGAACCGCACGAGCTTGCCCGTCCACCGCTGCATGGTTACAAGGTACATCAGCACCAGGTCGTCTCGATATTCTTCGTAACCGCCAATTCCCTCGTAGTCATTCAGAAAATCACCGCAGCCATACACAATTGGCCTGTCGTCGTAGACCTCGATGCCCTTCGGATGGTGAGAAGAATGCCCATGGATCACATCGACGCCGGCTTCATCGATCAACCAATGGGCGAAGTTTCTTTGTTCATCGGGAATGTCGTAGCCCCAGTTTCCGCCCCAATGGAGAGACGCAACGACGATGTCCCCTTGTCGTTTTACCTTCTGCACCTGTGCCGTGATCCGGCGAACCGTCTTGTGCGATAAGTCCGCCAGAAAACTGACGCCCGCTCGACTATTCGTCGCCGCCCAATCCCGCGGCACGCCGGCGGTCGGCGATGCGTACGCAAACACCAGTACCCGTCCCTTGCCGTTTACGTTCATTACTGCCGGTGCCTCCGCCTCGGTGATGTTTCTGCCCGCGCCAGCGCCTGTGACGTTCACGTGCTTTAACGAGGCCAAAGTGTCTTCAAGACCGGCATATCCCCAGTCCAGAATGTGATTGTTGGCAATCACGCAACAATCGATCTTGGCAGCCTTGATACACAGAATGTTCTCCGGATGCATGCGGTAGTTGATACCTTTGCGTTTCCAGTAATGGTTGCTGACCGTTACGGCCGTTTCCAGGTTGATTATCCTGACGTCGGGCATCGCACGTTCAAGTTCGTCGAGGGCATCACCCCATGGATAAGAAAAGTCCACCGGCTTTGGGAACGGGCCATTAACCGATTGCGCAAGTTCGACGTATCGAGTGGCATTTTTGACGAATGATTCGTAGAGGCGGGGATCGGACGGTCTGGGTAACACCTGGTCGATGCCCCTCCCGGTCATGACGTCACCGCACATAAACAAGGTAATCTGTGCCGACGCACTCGATGGCTTGGCGATTGTGTCGCCCATACTGAACCTCGAGCTCGAGAGCAACAAAAGGATTTTGCCGTAATCGAGCAGAAACTTTCGGCGCTTCATCGCTGATTCAGTTGCTTAAACCGGACACGCGTAAGGTGTGTAGTTTGTATTTTAGACCACTGCGATTCTTGTGGCGATTTTGGAGAGTTACCTTAGCTGTGCGTGAATTTTGCGTGAACTAGCTCTGCATAGTCCTGCATTGTGCTGCAAATTGGGCAACAGACGCCCCGGTAACTCATTGAAATATATAGCCTCAGGCGATCCGGCTCGCGACTGAAAATCCGCGTGTTTCGCTAGTGAGGTCAGCTTGACTGTGAGTTTGGCGATCTATTCCGGACGGTTCGATTGATGGAACGGCAGCTGCGCTGCCTCGCCTGCGGCGTCTGTCGAACGGCTTCGCTGGTCTCGGCGCGGATTGCCTTTTGGCGATCCTCACCCTGAAGAGCGCCTCCGGCGTCCAAAACGCTCGCGCGTCATATTCGGATTACATCATCCGAGCGACGTCGTCGTCGGCGCAGCGATCGGAGTGTCGCTGGCCACGGCACGCTAAGAACGAAGCAAGAACGTCGGGCGCTCGAACACCGTTTTGAACTGCCGCCATGCGGCCGGAAACTCGCGGCGGCACTGCTCCATACGCTCGTTCTCGGTGCTGATGAGTCGGTCGATGGATAACCGGAGCACACAGTCCTCGCCGGCTATGGGCAAGGAGTCATGATAAGCCTCGAGCCGCTCCCGCGACGTGATCGCGTCCTGATGCCAGCCGAGCAGGTCCTGCAGCTTGTCCAACTCATTGATGGACTCTTTCCATCTCACCGGCTGTGCCATCGTGTAGAAGTCGAGCAAGTAACGCAGATGCTTAGCTTCGATGCGCAACTTGTGCAGCTTCTCGACGAGCGATTCGGCGATGACACGATCGCCGCGCTTGATCACACGGCGTGCGGATTTGCGGATGTCCCTGTCGGCAGCTTCTGCAATAGTCAGGTCGCCGACCCGTTCTTGCATCGATTCTTGCGGTCCCGCAGCAACGAATTCCTCGAGCGTGTTGATCAGCTCGCGGTATCGCCCGCCAACAAATACCTCCGTGAGGTTCGTGTACGCGTCGAAGGTTTTCTGGCGTATATGATCCTCGTAAGGTGCCGCTGCTCGTGCGGCATCCGCAGGCAGGGACGCAATGAACTCCCGTATCGCCATCTCACCGACGTCGGCATCCCGGGCTTCGCCGAGCTGTTTGAACAACCAGCGCAGTTCCTTGTTGATTGGTTTGACCACCTGTTTGCCGAGTACGTCGCGATAAGCTCTCAGGATGGTGCGAAATCGTCGAATGGCGACGCGCATTTTATGAACGCCCTCGCGATCCAGGCCCTCCCAGGCAATCGGCTGAAATCTCTTTATTCGTTGCAACTGGCGGTCAAAGAAAAGGTAGACGAGATCGAGGAACGGATCCGTCTCCGTGATGGTTGGTTTGTCGCGTTTCGTGGCTAGCGCTTTGCGCGATAGCCCTGCCGCCTGAATGCCGCGATCGAACTTGCTGAACTGCGCCGGCGTGAGCCGCAATTTATCGAATAGTGCCTCTGCGAGCTCGCCGACGGCGCTCGCGTCACCCGACGCGAGTTCCAGTTCGAGCTCCATGAACTCGAAACTTCCCGGCGCTTTGTCGTTCGCCTTCTCGGCCGTTATTCTCGTTCGATCGACATCGAGTTCTATCTGTGCCGGCTTGCTTCCCGGGGACGTCACGGCAAACACGCGACGCTGGCTCGCAACGCAGAACAGTTTTCGACTGCGCCGCATATCGACAATGCTGTCCAGGAAATTCTTTACCGGTCCCGTCGGCAAATTGTGCAACGTCGCTACGGCGTCGCGCGACAGTGGCTGCTGGATTTCCTCCCGTACGAAAACCCGGCCGTCGTGTCTGCCGCGTGCCTTCAGGTTGAGCGTACTCTGCCCCCCTCGTTGCCGGCACCGATACGTCCAGCCAGCACGAAGGATGTCGAATTCGGACGTGTCGAAGTACGTGTCGACGTGGCGCCCGGTTTCACCGGCCGATTTCAGGTAGCCCAGCTCGTCGAGAGTCGCCAGTACCTGGTCGATCTGCTCGTTCGAACGGATCAGAAACTTGGCCTCTACTTCGGTCATTGTCGGTTCTCGACGGCCATCGCCGGTCAATCACTGGGTAACTATCGCATCGCAGCCGCATCTCTGAGTAGTCGTAGTTTCCGGCATATGGCACGCTCGCCCGACGCTGTATACCAAGCATCATCGGATCTGTGTGCGCTGATTCTTACAGGAAAGTCTGCATGTATCACAGTGCTGAAGTTCGCTGGTTTTTCAGGGGTCGGCTGCCTGGCGACATGCAGCTGTGGTTCGAGGCCGGGAGACTGGCGACAACGGAGCCGCAACGCACGGATGATTATCTTTTGTTGCCCGGTTGCGTGACGACAAGTGTGAAGTTGCGCGATGGCCGGTTCGAGGTCAAGGCACTGACGCAGTCACCAGGTTCCGTGACCTACCACCACGGAATCAGCGGCTTAAGAGACGCATGGGTCAAGTGGTCCAGCGCAAAGATCGATATCGATACCAGCAGCCGACTCGTCGGGCGTGCGGAAGACCGTTGGATCTCGGTAAGCAAGTTACGGCAACTGCGACTGGTCTCGCTGGAAGGTGAGGAACCCGCCGAGGTGGCACCAGATCACGGCTGGCTGTCAGGCGGCTGCCAGGTCGAATTGACGGCAATCAGGGCCTGGTCCCGAACGCAGGATCAGTCCGAAGCGGAGCCTTGGTGGACCCTGTCGTTCGAGGCCTTTGGCGATGAGAAGACGATGCAAGATGGCCTCGAGCTTGTCACCGAAGACTTCTTCAAAGAGCCACCACCGCTGAGCCTCAGTCGGGAAGCCTCTTTTTCCTATCCCGTCTGGTTGCAGCGCGTATAGGGAACATGGCGATAGTACTTGGGCCGCGTGTCGGTGGTTGATTGACTCGGATCAGCTAAGGCTGATCCTCGCCCTAATGGGCGCCTTCGGCGTCCAAAACGCTCCCGCGTTTTGTGATTCGGATCAGCTAAGGCTGATCCTCGCCCTAATGGGCGCCTTCGGCGTCCAAAACGCTCCCGCGTTTTGTGATTCGGATCGGCTTGGGCCGATCCTCACCCTAGCGGGCGGCTTCGCTGTCTTAGTTCGCTTCGCGAACTGATCCGCCCCTGGCCACCATTTTTTTCAACGACCTGCGTCGTCTCCAAGATTGTGTAGTTACTCCCGAGGCGGGTGATCAGCGGGTTCCGATCCGGCGCCATGAGAAATGTCCCGATACAGGAAATCGTCGTCGGCGATCGCGAGTGTTTTCTGGAGTTCGAAAGCCGTTTCCCGGTACACCGGGGCGAGTCTTTAGCTCGCGCTCTTCAACTGACGCAATAACCCTTTGCGGAAATCCTTGATCGACTCGGCCAGTGTCGTGTCGTCCCATCCGGCGCCGCGCATTGTGGTCCGACTGGTAGCGGACGGATCAACGAACTTGAGGCGATGATCGCCCAGGGAAATGATGTCATCGTTGATGAGGACGTGGTTCTTTACGCGCTTACCATTGACGCAGGTGCCGTTGCGGCTCTTCAAGTCCACGATCAGCGTCGATTCGTCGTTCCGAATGACGAGGGCATGATGCCGACTAATCCATTCGTGGACGATGTCGATATCGCAAAGCGCGTTTCGTCCGATCAAAAAGCGCGGCTTGTCCAGACTGATCTTTTTCAGCGTCTTTCGCTTGAAGGTCAGGATCAGCTGCGGCGTCGGCTCGACGACGTTTGGCGGCTTCTGTTTGTTCGGTGGCTTTTTAGGGATGTGTTCGACCAGCAAGGGGATGCGCTCGGCTTTCGCCAGCGCCATCATTGCCAGCCGATCGATTACACCGGGCCAGCCGCCCGACGCCGAATGCAGTCGATCGCACACCGCCGGTGGCATCACGGCCCTGGGGTCGCTACAGCCGCCGCTCTTGAGTTTCTTGTGCGCGTAGGCGGCCGTTTCGGTCCGCGTCAACGGTTTCAACAGGAACTTGCCCGTCAGGCGGGTCTCGATCGACCGCATGGCCGGCGCTTCGACGATGGGCAGCATCGGTCGGTCACTTGAGAGAATGATCCGCAGCGCGCTGGTTCCATCGAACGACATCTCGGCCAGCTCGCAGAGCATCTCCAGCAGAACGGGGCTCATCTTGTGGACGTTTTCGATGACGAGTACCGGTGCTTGGCCGCTCGCAGCCTGCTGCAATGCGACCACCCGGATCATGTTGAAACGCTCACTGGCACTATTGAAGCCATGGTCGTAGCCGTACTGGCCCAGGATTTCTTTCAGGAGCTTGGCCGGGTCCGTGCGCGCCCCGTCGACGATCGCCACCGCGTGGTCGCGCGGCAGCGAACTCGCGAATTGCTGAATGATCGTGGTCTTGCCGGAGAGCGGCGGGCCATGGAACAAGCCTAAGCCACGTCTGTTGACGCGGGTCTCGTCGAGAAAATGGATGGCGTTTTTCTGGGAGGAGTAGGGGACCAGTACCAGTGGTTTCCCCTGAGTTAGAAACGGTTGTTTGCGCAACCCTGTATCCGCGAGTTTCATCTGGCGACTCCGCTGTCGTAGACGATCATCGTCATTAGACCGGTGGTTTTGCGTCCCCGTCTTTCGACGGGTTTGCCTTTGTCAGTAAGGCCAACGTAAGCTAGCAACCGCTCTGTTTCAAGCGGTATTTGACAAAACATTGGTCACGCGGGCAGCGCTTTCGCCGGCGCGGCCTGCATCCTTCTGATATCCGGAAACTAGATTTTTTAGCCCGCTTAAGTGACGCCTTCGTACTCAAAGGTGCGCAGCGCTGATAACGCTCCCACATCTCGAGGGCCGCCGTCGCAGCCGGTCCCCAAACCGTGGTGCCCACTTTGGTGCCCAAACCAGTATCACTCACCGTTACTCAAGAGCATCTACCGAGTCGCAAATCTGATGCGTTACGTGCTCTTGGGTTATCTTGGGTTAAGTTGGATAGTGAAATCTGTTCACTGAAAATCCGCGTGTCCAGCAGAAAGTTACGATGCCCTAACCGAGTGGCGCTGAGTTCTTCCAAGCGAGGTTCAACCGAGGCGCGCAGCGCCGACAGACGCACGCAGTGCGCCCGCAGCGAGTCCATTGACTCGAACCGGCTGAGACCGGCTCTCGCCCTACGGGCAGACTCATTGCATTCGTCTGTCTTGATTCGCTTCGCGAATCGATCCGCCGTACAAGTCAGAGAGGCGTTCGTTGCGTCTGGTAATTCGCTTCTATCGAGACGGCCACCATTTCACATCAGCAATAAGAAGAGTGTCCTTGACGCATAAGGTCGCCGTTTGGCCACGTTATGAGTCAAAGGACAGAAGGTCGACGCCCAAAATTGCGGTTCGACCCCATCAATGTGCCGTAGTCATTTCATTCCAGCGACATTAACCACTGTTCGCGACGCAATCGTTGCATTTGCGCAATAATCCAGTTCTGTCGTTCGCGTATGTATGGAGTTGGGTGATCAACATGCATCCGCTTAGGGTTTGGAAGAACTGCTGCGAGCAACGCCGCCTCGTCATCGCTCAATTCGATCGGTGACTTGCCAAAATACATTTCGCTCGCTGCACCCATGCCATAAATTCCCGGTCCAAATTCAGCGATGTTCAGGTATATCTCGAGAATGCGTTTTTTCGACCATGTCGCCTCAATCAAGACTGTCAAATACGCTTCAATCCCCTTTCGGAAAAAGCTCTTGCTCGGCCACAAGTATAAATTCTTAGCAACCTGCTGCGTGATTGTGGATGCTCCGCGAAGGGCTGCCCCGTCATTGAAATCCTCTACCGATTCACGAATGGATTTCACGTCAAACCCAAAATGGCTCGCGAATTTTTGGTCCTCCGCGGCGACTACGGCAATCGGGGGCGCGACACCCATGTTTTTCCAGGACAACCATTCATACAACACGGGTTTTCTGTTGCTTCGATCCTGAAGCATAAACGCCGTTGTTGGTGGATCGATCCAGTGAAATGGCACTACCATCACCAGACTCAGACCGAAAACCGACAAGCCACCTGCCAAAAACCAGCGTCTGAGCCGCTTCAGCAAACCGCGGCTCTTTCTGTTTTTTCGTCGCCGTCGCGGGCGGGAACCTCGACCTATTCGATCTGACGGAAATGTTCGCATATAACCCGTTCTATCCCGGCGGCCGTGAGATAAGCGCCCGCAGGCCTTGTAGAACTCGCTTGATTTTTGCTGCGTGTTTGCCGCCCATTCGGAGCAGGAGTTTCTGGCCGCTCGAAAGAGCTTCCAGATCCGCGTCAGCAAATTCATAGAGCACGTGCGGCTGGACAAGACGGATGGGCTCATCTGGTTCGGGCGTCATCAGCAGGTGATCAATGACTTCCACGACACGATCGTTGAAATAACCGTCCGGGTAGCCAAGCCTCGCGTAGGACTCCTGGAACAGCGGATAGAAGCGACGATACATTGAAGCGATAACTTCGAGGTCCGTTCCGGCTACCAGGTTGACGAGCAAATCGTATCGTTCGTAGTTATCAGGGTTCAGGTAGAACTGCCCGTCATTACCCGCCGCATCCACACCAAACGCAGTGGATAGCCTGCCAACGGGCCGGATTTTCTCGGTCACATGAGCGCGGGGCAGGTTGTCCACCGTTGTCACGAACTTGTCGATAAGCGCCTCGTCCACAAGCATATGTTCGACGTCGGCGCCAAAGATATCGATCAGCGCCAGCAGGAAGTAACTGTCGCTGTCGTCAAGTGGCGGCAATGGCACGAGTTCGCCGTCGAAGGACCCTGATGATCTCGACGGTATGATCGGATGTATCGGATCGTTTTGCGCGGCCACGTCTTCAACGACGGGCTCGGGCTGTATTACAACGGGCTCGTCGGCCGGAGGAAGGATGTCGTCGCGGAAATACCAGAGCGCGCCAGCCAGACCGGCAGCCAGCACGATTAGAATCAGCAGTTTCACGTCGGGATCGTTCACGACGTTTACTCTACCTCCAAAAATTGAAAAATTGGGGTCGAACCGTTGTCTCGATAATAGCCGCGATTCGACCCCGCTTCAGTCAAAATTGCTGGTGCCCACTTTGGTGCCCAAACCATGATCACCTACCGTCACCCAAGGCAACTTACCAGGCCACAATTCTGACGCATTACGTTCTGTTGGGTTACCTTGGGTCACGCCGGATCGCGAAATCTGTTCACTGAAAATCCGCGTGTTTCGCTAGTGAGGTCAGCTTGACTGTGAGTTTGGCGATCTACTCCGGACGGTTCGATTGATGGAACGGCAGCTTCGCTGTCCTGACTCGCTTCGCGAATCGGTCCGCCGTACAGGTCAGAGAGGCGTTCGTTGCGTCTGGTAATTCGCTTCTATCGAGACGGCCACCAATTCGAATCAGAGAGTTACACCGAAACCGGCGTCATCACAAAGCTCCCGATTTCGTCCAGGCGCTCATTTCGCTTCGGCCGGGTGGAACCAGCACCAAGCTGGACACCGCAATTGCCACTCGGCCAGGCTGTGCGGATTCTGTAGGAGAAACGTGCGTGAATTTAATGCACCGTGCGTTCTTTCTCGATAGGGGTTGGTGTGTCGACCTGGTCCGCGACAACTTCTTCCGCGGGAGGTTCAGCCGTTATGTCGTCGGGCACAGACGAATTCTCTAGCGATTCGGACGTATTTGACGATTCGACTTCCGGTTCCACCTTCGGTGACTCGATCTCTTCCTCAGTCGCGTAGTCTCTGATCACTTCCGGCGGCTCCTCTGGTTCGTCGGTGGTGCTCGCCGTTATCGCTGCAGCATTACCAGCGGCAAAGCCGAGCAAAGCATCGGAATGAGCCGGGTCACACAGAGCATCGGCGCCTTGTGCCATGTGCTTGTACAACGACTGGTATTGTTGCCCAAGCGTCTGGAAATGTTGCGCCGTCTCGCCGAAATGTTCAGTGACGTGTCGCCGATAGTCATCCAGCTCGTTTTGGATATCGCTGGCCCTGGTTGCTTCGCGCCTGCGTTGACTGTGTGCGAACCAATAACCCAAGCCCAAGCCAAGACCGAGTAACAAAATGCCGGCACCGACGAGAATAATCGGACTCATTGATGTACTCCCAAGTTGTGGTGAACGCCCAAGCGGGGGCAGTGCCAATGGTAAGCGATTTTCGCCATTCGATTCACCTCCTGGCGACCGTCCCACTCAGGATCCACGCCGGAGAGAAGACATCAGAGCATACAGGGTCGAGCCGATTTTCCACCTTTCACTGTGCCCACTTTGGTGCCCAAACCAGGATCATCCACGGTCACTCAAGAGCACCTACCGGACTCGGAATCTGCCTCCAAACGTTCTGTTAGGTCACTTTGGGTCACGCCGGATCGCGAAATCTGTTCACTGAAAATCCGCGTGTCGGTGGTTGATTGATTCGGACCGCCTTGGGGCGGTCCTCACCCTAAAGGGCGCCTTCGGCGTCCAAAACGCTTGCGCGTTTTGTGATTCGGACCGGCTTGGGCCGATCCTCACCCTACGGGCAGCTACGCTGTCCTGATTCGCTTCGCGAATCGGTCCGCCCCTGGCCACCACAATAACGGCTCATTCCCGGCTTAATGTAAGCGATAATGCTAGCCGCATTAAACGACGTGACTGAGATCAGGATGATTGCGCGTCGTTCGAACTGATCTCAGCCTGTGCGGCGATTTCATCGACAAAAGGCTTGAACGGATCGCTATACAAGACGCCTTGACGGCTCCACCAGTCGCGCACAGCCGGCATCACGAGTAGACGTTTAATGAAGGTCTGGTAACGCACGGCAAGGTGCGGATCGGTGTCCGAGAATCGATGCGCGTCGCTGAACACGGTGAAGAAACGGTGCAACAGCATGCCGAAGCGCTCGCGATCGTCATGGGTTGCTTCCTCTGGTGTCTCGGTCATGACCTTCCATAGCCGATACAGATCAGGGTCTTGGGCGATATCTCCCATGATCGACGCGATCGACTCACTGATGTTGCGATGCGCTTCAAATTGCGACACGCGGCTGCTGTGCCGGATCTGTACGGCGAGGTAAAGTAGCGAGACGATAACGGCGATGGCGCCGACGAGTTCTCCGAGATTGCCGAGCTGCTCGAGGGTCACAGGGCAAAAGGGAGCCAGCAGCTCTTATAGGCACGGGCGCCGAATGTAGAAAAAAAGCGCATGCATTCCACCTCGCAAAACGTCGTGATCGGGATCCAAACGCCGATCAGCAATACGACCTATCGATAGGAGATTCTATCGCAACGTTGCGGCTTGATGTATGCGCGACGGGCCGTGAGCAAAAAACGAGATGCGTGAGATTTGCGTGAATCAGCCGTGCATTGTTAGGCACAGTGATGCAAATCCGTCCGCCCCTGGTCACCGTTCTTTTCAAGGTCCGATACCCGACTCAGTGTCAGTTGCTACGGGCATCTACTGAGTCTTGACGTATGTGACGTTTCTCACCGGCTCCGGATCAGCCCGGCCGATAGTAATCCGGCAATTCTCCGAACATGCCCCCGTAAAAGATCACGCCAAGCTCGTGGGTGGCCGCATAGCCACCCGCGTCTTTCACGATATTCAGCCAAAGATCGCCTTCGTCGTAGGAAAAGATGCCAGACTCGTCGCCCGGGTTGCGCCGGGTCGGATTGGGGCCGCGATGCCGGTAATTTTTCGTGGCGTAGACCTCGTCGCAATTCTCGTTGCGCAGATAGAGCTGGGTGGTGGCCACTTCGCCAAAACCGGGCGGATAGACTTTCAGGTGAATGTGAGTGGTGCGCGGGAAATACCAGCCGGGAAACGATGTGACGAACTGCACGCGCCCCTGCTTGTCCGAGGTCTGCATGCCCCGGCAGAAGGTCTCGTCACGAAGGTCGAGCATCCCTTCCTGCGCCGTACCGTCCGCGTTCAGCATCAGGTTCTCCACGCCCGAGTAATGGCCTTCGTTGTTGGCATGCCAGATGAGTACCTTGGCGCCCGCCAGGGGATTACATGTCAAAACATCCCTGACATGGAAATTGAGCGTGAGCGGCACGCCTTTCTGTCCGTCCATGAGATTGGAACGCTCCAGGTATTGCTCGGTGTGAAACGGACCGGTGACATCCTGGGAAATCAGCCGACAGGAACCGGCGCCGGTGGCGCTGGGTGCGGCATCCTGCGCCAGTAAACGGCCGGCGCCCGCCGAACCGGCCAAAGCCATCAGGCCCTTGATCACTTTTCTTCTATGCATGAGGTTTCCCCGTGGTTGCGTACCGCATGGGCGACATATTCTTTTCGTTCTTTAGACACTATAGAATATTTTTGGGCGGTGCGATCTGCTGCCGGCACTCCTTAAGAGCAGAACCGATCACTTGGCGCTCTGAAAACCGGCGTGTCGGTGGTTCAACCGAGCCGCGCAGCGGCGACAGACGCACGTAGTGCGCCCGCAGGGCGAGCGAAGCGAGTCCATTCCGCCCCTGGCCACCACAGTGATCCAAAGTCGTTGCCAATAGATACATATTCGCCCTTGCATTCTTGACCGATCAGTATTATATTCAAGACCGTTCGTTCAACAATAGATCGAGTTATGGCACAGAAAGCGACATCACGGCATGTAGGCCGGCCTCGCGAGTTTGACGAGGAAGCTGCCCTGGAGGCAGCTATGGATGCGTTCTGGGCCAAGGGTTTCGAGGCGACCTCCATGGCGGACCTGTGCTGCTGCACGGGCCTGCACAAGGGCAGCCTGTACCAGGCGTTCGGTGACAAGCACACGCTGTTCATGAACGCCCTTAAACACTACGCCGACTCGGAGTTTCACGCGACGACGGCCGTGTTGGAGGGTTTGACCTCGCCGTTAGAGATCATCCGGGTGCTGGTGAACAAGATCTGTGACGACGCCACGGGCGAGAAGGGCTGCATGATGATCAATTCAATGGTCGAGCTGGCCCCGCACGATCCGGCCGTCAAAGCCGCCTTGCAGGGTTTTGGCGAGCAACGCATGAACGCTGTCATCGAGATGATCACCGCAGCCCAGGAGGCTGGTGAGATCTCGGTGAAAACAGAGCCGTACAAGCTCGCGCGCCAGCTCATGATGACGATGGCCGGTGGTGCCGCGATGGTGAAGGGCGTATTGGCACCTGCAGAAATTAAGGAAACGATGAACGAATTGATCGATTCCTGGGTTTGAGTTTTTTTGTCTAATTTATGACCGATTGGTCATGATTTGTAACTAAAAGTAATAACTGGAGTAGAGAACAATGGGTACGTATTTCAAGGCGATAGACCGCTTCGCGGCAGCATTAACCCGCCGGGTCATCGCCAACCGGTGGCTGGTGATTATTGGCGCCGTTCTTATTGCCGGTGCACTTGGCTCGGGCGCTTCGAAGCTCGAGTTTTCCACCAACTACCGGGTGTTCTTCTCGGAGGCCAACCCTGAATTGCAGGCCTTCGAGGAATTGCAGAACACCTACACGAAGAACGACAACTTCTTCTTTGTCGTGGAATCGGCCTCTGGCGAAGCGTTCGATCGTGACACCATGGCCGCGGTCGAGGAACTGACCGAGGCGGCCTGGCAGATTCCGTACACGATTCGTGTCGATTCTGTGTCGAACTTCCAACACACCTACGCGACCGAGGACGACCTCATTGTTGAGGACCTCGTGCGCGATGCCGAAGGCAGGGACGCCGGTTTCCTCGAAGAGCGCCGCGATGTGGCATTGGCCGAACCGCTCTTGCGCAATCAGATCCTGACCGCCAATGGTGACGTCACGGCCATCAACGTCGTACTTCAGTACCCCGAGAAGGCTTTCACGGAAGTGCCCGAAGCCGTTGAGTTCGCTCGCGGGCTGCGAACAGACATCGAGGCGAAGTACCCGCAGCTGACGATCCATCTGACGGGTGTGTCGATGCTCAACAACGCATTTGCAGAAACGGGCATGGCCGATGGCGCCACACTGATGCCACTGATGTTCGGCGTCATCTTTTTGTTGACCTGGCTGATCATTCGGTCGCTGACGGCGACGTTCTCAACCTTACTAGTGATTGGTCTATCAACGATGGTGGCCATGGGTACGGCCGGGTTCTTTGGTGTGAAACTGACGCCCATCGCGATGTCGGCGCCGATCGTGATTCTTACACTGGCCGTGGCCGACTCGATCCACATCCTGATGTCGCTGAGGAGCCTGATGCGTGAGGGGCTGGGTAAGCACGAAGCGCTCATCGAGGCCGTGCGTATCAACTTCCTGCCTGTGACAATTACGTCACTGACAACGATCGTCGGCTTCCTGTCGCTGAACTTCTCCGACTCGCCGCCGTACTGGCACCTGGGCAATATCACGGCCGTCGGTATTTTCGCGGCCTGGATCTTTTCAGTAACCGTACTGCCGGCCGCCATCAGCGTCCTGCCGTACCGCGTCAAAGAGAAACAGGGCACCGAGTGGTCGGTGCGCACGATGGACCGGCTGTCCGAGTTCGTCATTCGTCGCTATCGCGGTTTGCTCGTGGGTGTTGGTCTGCCAACGCTCGCACTGATCGCATTCATTCCAACGCTGGACTTCAATGACCAGTGGGTGGAGTACTTCGACGAGCGCATTGAGTTTCGGGTCGACTCGGACCAGGCCATGAACCACTTCGGCCTGTACCCGATCGAGTATTCGATCCCGGCGAATGGCCCCGGTGGTATCTCGGAGCCCGAGTACCTGGCCAACCTCGAGCGCTTGACGGATTTCATGCGCGAGCAGGAACTCGTAACGCACGTGTACTCGCTGTCGGACATCATGAAGCGCCTCAATCGCAACATGCATGCCGACGATGACGGCTTTTATCGCATCCCGGCTAATCGTGAACTCTCGGCGCAGTACCTGCTGCTGTATGAGCTCTCGCTGCCGTACGGGCTTGACCTCAACGACCGTATCAACGTCGACAAGTCGGCTACGCGTGTGACCGCTACCATTGAGCAGGCGACATCCGCCGAGACCAAGGCGTTCTTCAACGATGTCGATGCCTTCATGCAGGAGAACCTGCCGTCCTACATGCATGCCAAACCAACGAGTGCGGCCGTGATGTTCACCTACATCAGTGAGCGCAACATGCAGAACATGGTGGTGGGCACGATTCTCGCGATCGCGGCCATCGCGCTCATCATGATGTTTTCGCTGCGGAGTGTGCGTCTTGGCACGCTGAGCCTGATACCGAACGGCTTGCCAATCCTCACGACCTTCGGCGCCTGGGCGCTACTGGTTGGCGAGGTGGGCTTCTCGGTGGCAACGGTTGCCTCGATCTCGCTCGGCATCATTGTCGATGACACCGTGCACTGGCTGTCGAAGTACGTGCGTGCACGCGACGAACGCAATTTGAGTGTCGAGGACTCGATTCGCTACGCGTTCCGTAACGTCGGCATGGCCATCGTCGTGAACACGATCATCCTCGCGGCCGGCTTCTTCGTTATGACCACGTCCGCGTTCAAGATGAACGTCGACTTAGGACTGATGACGATCCTGTCGATCGTCGGCGCACTGATCCTCGACTTCCTGTTCCTGCCGGCCCTGCTGCTGTTCGGCCGTAACAAGGAGCAACCCGAAATTGCGGGCGACACCAAGCTGTTGCCGTCGACCGCCTAATCGAATCATTGAAAGGAGTAAGAACCATGAATTGCACAAGAGTAATGATCCTGACGCTCGTCGCTGCCGTATTGCTCGGCACGGCGGGCGCCGTCTTCGCCGCCGACGACACCCAAGGCTTTGACATCGCGGCCCGGTCGGACCGCACCGACCTCGGCTTTGGTGACAGCGACGTCGAATTGCAGATGGTGCTGCGTAATGCCGCAGGACAAGAGTCCACACGTGCACTGCGTATCGCCACGCTCGAAAAGCCAGACGAGACCGTCGGCGACAAGAGCCTGGTCGTGTTTGACACACCGCGCGACATCGAGGGCACGGCATTGCTGTCGCACGCCAAGATTCTCGATCCTGACGACCAGTGGCTGTACCTGCCGGCGTTGAAGCGCGTGAAGCGCATCTCATCGTCGAACAAGTCCGGCCCGTTCGTGGGCAGTGAATTCGCGTTCGAGGACTTTACGGCCATCGAGCTCAACAAGTTCGACTACACGTACGTGGGTGAAGTGGCCTGCGGCGACCTGACCTGCGACGTGCTCGAGCGCACGCCGCGCTACGAGAACTCGGGCTACACCAAGCAGGTGTCGTGGGTCGACCAGACGGACTACCAGATCCGCAAGGTCGAGTTCTACGACCGCCGCGGTGACCTCCTGAAGGTGCTCGAGCTCAAGGACTATCGCAACTACAAAGGAATCTGGCGCGCCCACACGCTCTCGATGAGCAACGTCCAGACCAACAAGCAGACCGACCTGATCTATGGCGATTACACCTTTAACACAGGTCTCGCCGAGAACGACTTCGTCAAGGGCCGGCTGAGCCGCCTGAGGTAAGCGTCATGCGTACTCTCTTGTTGGTTATCCTCCTCGCCGCGCTACTCCCCCAATCCCCTGCGCGCGGCGAGGAGGTGGACATCTCCGCGAGTGTTGAGATGCAGGCCCGGGCGTTCTGGAACGACCCTCAGTGGGTCGGCCAGGACGACCAGGCCCTGCAAGGCTCGGTGGTATCGATTACGGAGTTTCGGTGGCGGAATGAAGACGGCAACCAGCGCGCGTCATTGATTCCGTACCTGCGCTGGGACGCCAGCGACGACGAGCGCTCGCTCTCCGACCTCAGGGAAGCCTACTGGGCCTTCGAGGGCGATGACTACGAACTGCTCGTGGGCGCCAACACCGTGTTTTGGGGTGTGACCGAGTCGGTGCACCTTGTCGACATCATCAACCAGACCGACTTCGCCGGCGATATTGACGGCGAGGACAAGCTCGGCCAGCCGATGGTCAGCCTCGCGCTGCAACGCGACTGGGGCGAGATCAGTGCGTTTGTCATGCCGTACTTCCGGGAGCGCACGTTTGCCGGTGTGGATGGGCGTTTTCGTCCGCTGTTACCGGTCGATACCGACAACCCGCTGTACGAGTCTTCAGATATGGAAAAACACGTCGATTTGGCACTGCGTTACAGCCATTACATTGGTGATATCGACATTGGTCTGAATGTGTTCTCAGGAACGAGCCGCGAGCCAAGATTTGTTCTGGCACCTGATGGAGCCTCGCTTCTACCGGTCTACGATCAGATCGACCAGGTCGGCCTCGACCTGCAATACACAGAGGATTCCTGGTTGTGGAAGCTCGAGGCCATTGCACGCGACGGTCACTCGGGTACATTTGCCGCTGCTGTTGGTGGCTTTGAGTACACGATGTACCAGGTTAGTGAATCATCCGCCGATGTTGGCCTGCTGCTCGAATACCAGTACGACGGGCGTGATGAGTTCGAGCCGGTAACGATCAACGACAATGACGTGTTCATTGGTACGCGGCTCGCGTTAAACGACGTTCAGGACACGGCCGTGCTGGCAGGATTCTCCTACGACACCGACACGGGCGAGATCTTCGTCAACATCGAGGCCGAACGGCGCTTTGGTGAGGACTGGTTTGGCGAGCTACGTGTACGAGCATTCTCAGGCGCAGAGCAGGGCGACACGACCTACTGGCTACAGCAGGACGACTACGTGCAGCTGAGTATTACGCGGTATTTCTAATATGCATTTTGTGAAAAGTACTAAAAATCCGCGTGTCGGTGGTTCAGCCGAGGCGCGCAGCGCCGACAGACGCACGCAGTGCGCCCGAAGGGCGAGCGAAGCGAGTCCATTCCGCCCCTGGCCACCATTCTTCTCAAACACTTATGCGGCGAAATCCTGTCCTTCTTACATTAATATTTAGCCAAGCACCCTTTTGGTAACTACGTTTGTGGTCCAAGCATAATAACCAACACGAGCAATTTTCTCTTTTCGCGGATGGCAGCGAACTATGACTTCGGAAATCGTCGTTAAGAACGGCAAGGTCTTACACCTGGGTTTGGCCAAAGGGCAGCTGGCAGGAAATGTCTTCCTGGTGGGTGATCCTGCTCGGGCAATTCGCGTAGCGAAACGATTCGACAGCATTCTTTGTGAGGTAAGGAACAGGGAGTACGTCACTATCACCGGTAGATTCAACGGCATGCCGGTTTCTGTAATAGGCACAGGTATTGGCGTGGATAATGTCGAAATCGCGTTGGTGGAGGCTTACGCAGTACATGCTTTTGACTTTGACAAGAGTGAATATCAGTCAGGGACACCGCCGCTGAAGCTTATTCGGATAGGTACGTCGGCGGGGGTCCAAGAGGACATCGAACCCGGAACAATGGCGATTTCGACCTATGGACTAGGTTTGGATAATGCCGGTCTGTATTACGACCATCCTCCGGCAGACAAAGTCGTTACAAGCATTGAGGAGCAGGCATTCAAGATAGTTGTGTCTGCCACGCCCTCCGGTTCCCGGTTTAGAGAAAAAATCATTCCGTATGCCTCGAAGGCATCGCCGGACGTCGCTGCCGAGCTAGCGAATCACGCAGCGATTCTCAATGTCGAATATGTAACAGGGATCACCGCGGCAACACCGGGTTTTTACGGCCCGTCTGGCCGGCACATCGAAGGATTGGCGAATACGGTTCCTTCCATCAAGACACAATTGGCTGCACTACAGGTGCGGCAGCACAAAATCGTCAATATGGAAATGGAATCGAGCTTATTGTTTCACATTGCCGGTCATCTCGGCTGCCCCGTGGGCACCATTTGCCCCATCATTAGCAAGCCGTCATCCAGCACCGTTATTTTTGACTATACAGCCAGCATAGAAATCGCTATCGACATCGCGTTGAGTGCCATGTGTCAATTGAACAAAGCCAGCGAAATGTCGCGCTAGCTATCGCAAAATCCCGGTGCCCACTTTGGTGCCCAAACCACCATCACCTACCGTCACTCACCAGCATCTACCGAGCCACAAATCTGACGCGTTACATGCTCTTGGGTTATCTTGAGTTACGCTGGATCGCGAAACCTGTTCACTGAAAATCCGCGTGTCCCCTCAATAGATACGTTTGTGTCGTCCTCACGTAACCGCATCTACTAGCTCGGTTCGATTGACTCGAGCATTTGGTGGCTGTCGCCCGTGATCTCGGATACGAATATCTTTCCGCCGGGGATGCCCTGAAAGCTGCCTGACCCCTATCTAACCCCCCTCGGGATCAGGCAATTGTCGAAGCCGGGCGTTAGCCCGGCTTTTTTGCCTGATATAGGCTCTGCGCCACGTACTCCGTGGGCTGCAGCGCGATCAATGTTCCACGTGCACCCTGGGGTCGAGGCACTTGCCGGGAGCCCTGATGCTGTAGGCATGATCGGAGGACCAGGGTTCCTCGCTCGGTTTAAAATCGTGTGGAATCCTTATGATGATGAGGTCCTCGAAGTCTTCGTTCTTGCCCTGAAGCCATTCATCGAAATCATCCTTGGGAAGGATTTCCACCGTGTTGCGTTTAAGGTTCTTCCTCGGGGTTAGCGTGAACACGAGGGTCGTTCCTGGCTTTGCAAGGACGCAATGCGGACTGGCTTTCATCGTGTTGAGGTTCAAGTTGACTATCGGTGCGTTTGGATCTCCCTTGCATTTGTGCGTTTTGGCAGGGTCCTTAGCGCACTCGGTTTCTTGAGCGACGCTATAACCTGATGACGCTGCCAGAAAGACCGTCAGCGGCAATACACAGAGATAAGTCTTGTTCATTGTCTTTCCTCCCATGGCGACTCTGCATATCGCTCATTGCAACCCGTTGGCGATATCGCGGAAACGGGAGTCGCCTCTTAAATTCTCGATGTTAGGATCGCCGGCCAGCAAGGCCGTCGAGTAACCAAGGTCCACAGCGGTCTGCAGCGCCGCGAAGGCCTGCGAGTTATTGCCCACCCGATTGTGCATGAGGCCGTTGTAGTAATGCGCATAAGGATCGTCCGGCACGAGCTTCATGGCCCGGTCGATGAGTCTTCGCGCTTCATCCTGTTCCCCGAGCCCGGTCTTGATCCACGCAAGGTCCATGATGATCAGAGGATCGTTCGGGTTTACCTGCAGGGCGCTCGCCGCCATCCTGTTCGCTTCCTCGAAAGCTTGCCGGGCTTCTGCGGCGCGCCCGGCCGCCAATAGCGTGTCGCCGAGATTCGCCCGGGCAAGATGATCGTTGGGCTGCAGTTCGACGGCGGCCTTTTGGCTTTCGATCGCCGCTTCGTAATCCCCGACGTAGAAATGCATCAGGCCGAGATTGCTGTACGCGTTCTTCGTGGGCCTGATGTCGATGGCTCTCTGGAAGTACCTCGCAGCTGCTGCGAAGTTGCCCTGCAACATGAAAGCGGAGCCAAGGTTCGTCATGTATTTCATGTCATCGGGCCTGAGAGCAACGGCATATTCGTACTGCGTCGCGGCCTCATCGAATCGACCCCACTCAAACAGTAAAACGCCGAGCGAGTTGAACAGCCCGGCGTTGCCCGGGTGGATATCGATGGACTTGCGCAAGACGGCTTCCGCTTCTTCCGGCCGATTAAGGCGCTGATAGGCGATCCCGAGCCCTTTTAACGCGTCGTTGTTGGCGGGGTCGTTGGCAAGCGCCGTCAGGTAGGCAGCTTCGGCATCGTTGTACCGGCCCGTCGATCTGTACAGGTTGCCGAGCGAGGTGTGAACGACATCGAGGTTAGGATTCAGCGCGAGTGCAGTCGCGCAGGATGACTTGGCATTCTCGATGTACGACGGATCGTCTACCTCGCCGTAGCCTTTGACATAGACGGCACACTTGCCCGCATGCGCTGCCGTGTATTCCGGGTCGACACTAAGCGCCGCATCGAACCAGCCGAGTGCCGAGGCGATTGTGTTGATGGACGTCGGTTGCCGCGACGCCTCTATTCCCTGGCGGTAGAGCACATAGGCGTTAAGAGACGGTTCTTCCACGGGCTCGGAAGATGACGCCTGTAACGCGGGCGGCAAGGAGACACGCACGTTCGCAACTGTAAGACTCGTAATCTCGTCATGTAAGTTGAAAAAATCCTCTCGAGGCCGGTCGAACTGGCGAGACAGAATATGAAAGCCGTCTTCGGAATTGATCAGTTGCACCGTGACGCGCATTTCATCGGCGTTCATTTCGACGCTGCCTTCGAGATATAGCTCCACACGCAGGCGGTCCCGAACCTCCTGTGACGGGGCGTTCGGCTCCAGGGTGTAGGAGTCGCCGCGCGATGCGACGCGTAGTCCGGGGACGCGCGACAGCTGGTTGATCACGCCCTCGACCAGGCCATCAGCGAAAATCTGTGTTTCACGGCTGCCATCCAGGTTTACGAACGGCAGAACGGCGATCGAGTTTTCGACGATCGGCGGCGGCTGTGGTTCGTGCACAACTTCGGTCGTTACCGTCGGCTCGCCCTCGGGCAGGCCGACGACCTGGTCATAGATCGCGACCATGACACCCGCGATCGCAAGCGAGCAGACGACAGAGATATAGGTCCGGCTGAAGCGGCGCTTGCGGTCGTCCGCTGTAGACAGCTTGTCAACGATGGCCAGGCCGCGGCGAAACTCGAGGAACCAGGACAGTATGAGCGCGATCGGGAACCCCGAGATAACCAGTACCGTCACGAAGGTCCCGGCCCACTGCGGCAAAAGCAATTGATCGAAGACAGTGTCGGCGATCTGAACGAGCAGCCAGCCGATTATCAGGTAGGCGAGAGCCGTCTCGAGCACGCCGCGGCGCTGCAGGTTTTCGAACAAGCCGATGTCTTCGACGCCAACTCCGCCCTGGGCGCCGATGACAACGCTTGTTGCGTGCTCACCCGGGAGCTTGGGACTAACCGCCAGGCGGTAGCCGAGCCTTGGCAGCGTTTGAATAAAGACCGGATCGTCGGCGTGATCGCCGAGCGCGAGGCGAATCTCGCTAACCGCGTGACTTAGTGCTTCATGGCTGCCATGACCCGGTCCCCAGGCGCACTCCAGCAGCGATTCGTGCGCAACGAGCTCACCGGGGGCGCGCGCAAGACATAATAGTACTTCCGCCGCCTTGGGCGGAAGGTGCCTGGAGCCTGCCCGACCGGTGACTTCACCTTTCAGTGGCTCGACGAGCAGATCTCCGAGGTAGAATCCCTGCAAGAGATCGGCGTTCACAGCGCTCCCTATCCGAAATCACAGTCTATTGGCGTTTGAGATGCGCGCTATTGGCTGCGCGTGCCTCACCGCCTTTCCAGCCTTTTGGGGTCTGGAGGCTAGTTCAGCGCCACAACTTTCGGTTGCACCAGTTTGTCGAAATCGCCGTACGCAAGCTGCACGAGTTCTGAGTGCGAGCCGGCGTTGAAGGCGATCTCGTCGTCCTCGGTGAGTTCCTCTGCGGCGAAGACCGGCATGTCATAGAGATTGCCGAACGGCGGCATGGCGCCCAGTTCGCAATCCGGGAACAGCTTCTCGAACTCCTCCTCGGACGCGATTTCGGCGTCGCTGGCTCCGGCGGCTTCTCTCAGCCGCGCGAGGCTTACCTGCTTGGATGCGGGAAGTACAGCCATCGCGAATTCACCGTCGACCTTGACGATTACCGTCTTGGCGAGATCCTTCCCTGGGATGTGTGCGCTTGCAGCGGCTTCCTGTGCCGTGTACGCGGGTGAGTGAGTGATGGTGGTGTACTTGACGTGGTTGCTGTCGAGAAAACCCTTGAGTGTCTGTGCTGGCATAGTGTCCACCTCGATCGTGATCCACAGTACGCTACCACTATACGCCTCGCGCCGGGCTCCGGCGGCGGTCCGGACAGTGGCTTATACGTATTTTGGACTCGAGACCCTCTCCAGTGCCGACGCACTCGGCGGCGAGCAACAACTCCGTCAGTGAGTGGTAGCTGAGCGGCTGGTCGATCTCCGGTGCCCGCTTCGGTGCCAAATCCAGGAGAACTCACCGCAACTCAAGAGAACTTACCGAGCGACGAAATCGCCACAGTGCGTAACGTTAGGTGATCGTGGGTTACGGTAAGTTGTCGATTCCCTGTTCTGAAAACCCGCGTGTCGGCAGTTCAGCCGAGGCGTGCAGCGCCGACAGACGCACGTAGTGCGCCCGCAGGGCGAGCGAAGCGAGTCCATTCTGCCCCTGGCCACCATTCATTCTAAATACTTACGTCTCTCTCCATCGAGCTCCTCCCTTACAAGAGCAGCACAGGTCGCCTGAGATTTTGCGTCAGTGAGTCTGAGGATGACGAGCTGAGTGATGTGTTTGCAGCCTGCTTCCAGAGCTTCCCATTCGGACAGGTCCTGCTCTCGACCTTGGAATACATATCCGTAACGCTCACCCTCGACGAGGCCTGACTTCCGGCCCATTCATTTCGCCGTTCGCTCAATCGAATTTACGGTTGAGACGCTGCAGTGGCGGCAGCTTCAGTCTCCGGACAAACGCCCCTTACGAATTCCACCGTATAAGTATCCGTCTGATAACGCGGTACGTTCGGGAAGCCCTCCGGTGGATTCGGGACGAGCCAGTAGCGGCCACCGCTGGCATCTGGTCCCGGCGGATAGACATCCCCGGATTCGTGATGATGCCATTCTACATCCACCAGCAGCGCCTCGATTTTTTGTCCGTTGTAGTCAAATGTTTCCCGGCCCACCCAACTGGCAATGACCCGGTAAGTGGCATCAAAGTTCATCATTGACGCCGCAAACTCCACAGGTGATTCCTGATAACCCAGTGTGGCAAGCGGCAGCCCCATTGCGCCGCCATGCATCATCTTCGAGTTGATTTTTCCCTGTACGTTTTGGCGCGCGCCACCCAGTGCGCTCCAGCCCTGATAGCCATCCGAATTCAATTCTTGTACCGCAAGTAGTTTTCGAGACGCGTCAGGCATGATCGCGACAATCTCCATTCGCCGTGGTCCAAAGGTATCGCGCTCGAAATAGGTCGTGGCAACGGTCGTCGGGCCGCCTTGTCTTTCGGCGATTTGACGCAGCCGCAAAATCTGATCGCCGATAACTGTGACCTGCTCGGTAAGCATTCCCCCGTCGACCCAGTTCCCGTCCGTCAAGGCACATTGCTGCCACTGCAGTTCATAGCCGGCAATTTTCCTTCCATCGATTCGGCCATCCCCAATCGCCAGCGGCTGGGTAGCTGTGCTGGCGGTTGCACAGCCGGCAAGCATTACGAGAAAAAAAGTGGCATTGCGCATCTTGACTCCTCCAATTGATGATTGTTTCAAGTCTGTTGTTCGCGAATCTGCGTCAACACCGTTTTCAGATATTTGATTCTGCTCTCTGCATTAATTACGCCACCTACGGCACCCAGATGTTCGAAGAAATCATCCGATACTGGATTTTGACGCACGTATTGCCGACTATTCTCAAGATGAAGGGCCAAATCTGTCAGGACCCTCTCAGCAAGCGCTATTTGTTCTTTATGTGCCAGTGCACCCAGAAAGAACATACGGCTTCGTAATGGATCGAATATTTCCGATAGTAGAGTGGGATTCGCTATTTCCTTGATCCACGCCTTGAGCGCCTTTTTTCCTTCCCGTGTAATCGACAGCGGCCTTCGCCCACGGCCGTCGCTGCTATCGTCGGTCGAGCGAATTAATCCTTCGTCTTCCAATCGGGACAGTAGTGGATAAATCGCCCCGGCTGAGGCCCGCCAATGAGAAGACGGCGATGCTTTCAGCTCCATACGCAATGCATATGCGGTGCAGGGTTGGCGTTTGGAAATAATGCCAACCGCAACGCCCTCTAGTTCACTGAGTTTTCGCATAGCTAATCTGATTCCATGTCAGCGGATCTCAACGATAAATGGCTCGCCGGTACGTTCCGCTACGAAACGCAACGGCGTCGCGCTATTGAACAACGTCCTCAGTTCGTTGAAATCGAGATCCTGCATTGGCTGTCCATTGACGCTCACCAGTACATCGCCGACTTTAAGGCCAGCACGCTCGCTCAAAGAACCGGATTCAATCATGGTGACTGTCGGCGGAGTGCCGGCAGGAAGCGAGCGCAGCTGCATTCCAAGCCGTCGCGGCTCGCCGACATTTTCTGCGGCGGCTACGCGGGTCACTTTTCTAGCCGGACTCTTTTGTAGCTGCAACAAACCGTTGCGTTGATCAATGCTCAAAACCAGGTCTCGCAGTACGGCGTTGCCGATGTTTCCATGAGTCGTCGATGGGTCGATAAACGCAACTTGTGCATTGTCGTATTTGATTTCTCCGAGTCTAATTTCACCGTCGACCGTGCCGAGCTGGATTGAACGCTGGCCTCCCACAAGTTGTGCGACCGGCCCGTCGCGCAGCGCGCCTTGCAGAGGTATCGTCGCGCTTAAGGCCAGCGGGAAGGTGAAACTGGATGGGGCACCGGTGTCAAGATTCATTGTTACCGGTTGACCGACCACTTCCGCCTCGATTCGAAATCCAGACTGAGCATCCTTGTCGTACGCGATCACGCCTGCATCTCCTGCAGTCAACTCGGCTTGGGAAACGACGATGCGGTCATTAGCGGGATCGAATGTGATCATTGACTGGTCAAACAACGTCATTCCCAGTACACCCTGAAGCTGCCCGCGTGACATGGCGCTCAGTTCCATTGTCAGAAACTCGGCGTTCTTAATGGTGAGACCGTCAACCGTTACATTCGGAACCACAACAATGTCGGCTGTCAACGGTTCGACACCGCCAGAGAGGACTTCTTTTTCGCCAATCTTTTTCAACTCCATTGTCTCGGCGATCTCACGGTCGATCACATTGACGGGAGACCCGGTGTCGACAATGAAATTCAATGGACGCTTGGAGCCGACAAACCCCGTGACGAACACGTGCGCGCCGTCGGAATTTGTACTGAGCCGAACGCTATCGCCGGCGAAGTACAAATGGTCACCGATCTGATTAGGCGCCGGTTCGACCTTCACACAAGCGGTGAAGGAGACAAAAGCCAGTCCACCAATCAGAAGTCGAGCAATCAGCGAATATTTCATTTTTACCCCAATAGTCCGATTCGGACTATATTAAGGTAACAGAAAAATTGCAAGATACGGGAAGGGGCGGTCAGCTAACTGACAGCGTGGATTTTGCGGAGATCAGTTGTGCATCGTTCTTCACAGTCATGCACTTACAGGAACGGGCGCCCCGGTAACGTGTTGATCAATAAGATCTGAATCAGATACTTAGCGTTCTGAAATTCCGCGTGTCAGCGGTTCACTCCAGGTGAAGAGAGCTAATTCAAAGGAGAGATCGTTATCTGCTTAAGCGGCGCGAGTCCTCTCAATTAGTCCCTGCGAACGAAGGTACTCATCGTAGGTACCCGAATAGTCGATGATCTTCTGCGGCGTCATTTCGATGATGCGTGTCGCAAGCGACGCTACGAAATCCCTGTCATGGCTGACAAAGATCAGCGTGCCAGGGTAATTTTCGAGAGCGAGATTCAGGGCCTCGATCGATTCCATGTCGAGATGATTCGTCGGCTCGTCCATCACGATTACATTCGGTTCCTGCAAAGTCAGCTTGCCGAACATCAAGCGACGTTGTTCGCCGCCCGATACGACCTTCACTGATTTCTCACTGTCGTCCCTGGAAAACAACATTCGGCCGAGCGTGGCGCGGAGCAACTGCTCGGGTGAGCCGGTCGGTTGCCACTGTGTGATCCAGTCAAACAGGCTGATGTCGTGTTCAAACTCGTGCGCGTTATCTTGGGCGAAATAGCCACGCTGTGAGTTCTCCGCCCACTTGACCTCGCCGCTATCAACATCGAGCTCCTGCAGCAGACAACGTAGAAGCGTCGTCTTGCCGATGCCGTTCGGACCAAGAATCGCGACACGCGAGCCCGCCTCGATGGTGAGATCCAGGTTCTCAAAGAGCGGACCATCATCAAAACTCTTGCTCAAACCCGTCGCTTCGACAGCGAGACGACGCAGTGGCTTTGCCTGCTCGAAACGAATGTACGGGCTGACACGGCTCGACGGTTTGATGTCTTCGAGCTGAATTTTCTCAAGTTGCCTGGCGCGCGACGTGGCTTGTTTCGCTTTTGAAGCATTGGCAGAAAAACGACTAACAAATGCCTGCAACTCGGCCATCTTGGCTCTCTTCTTGGCATTGTCCGCGTACATTCGCTCACGCACCTGCGTTGCCACTGTCATGTACTCGTCGTAATTGCCCGGAAAAAGCTGCAACTTGCCGTAGTCCAGGTCGGCCATGTGCGTGCACACACGGTTTAGAAAGTGACGATCATGCGAAATGATGACCATCGTCGACTTGCTGGAATCCAGGAAATCTTCCAGCCATCGGATTGTGTTGATATCGAGGTTGTTGGTGGGCTCGTCGAGCAGCAACACGTCCGGATCGGAGAACAGTGCCTGTGCGAGGAGCACCCGGAGCTTCCAGCCGGGTGCTATGGCGCTCATTGGTCCATGGTGCTGATTGACCGGGATACCGATGCCCTCCAGGAGCTCGCCTGCGCGCGATTCCGCCGAATAGCCGTCCATTTCCGCGAATTCGCCCTCAAGATGGGCGACAAGAATGCCTTCTTCGTCAGTCATCTCGGGCAGCGAGTAGATGCGATCACGTTCCTGCATCACGGCCCAGAATTTCTCGTATCCCATCATCACCACGTCCAGTACGCGATATTCCTCGTACGCGAACTGGTCCTGCGAAAGCTGCCCGACGCGGGCATTGGGCTCGATAGAAACGTTGCCAGCAGAGGGCTCCAGCTCTCCGGCCAGTATTTTCATCAATGTTGATTTGCCGCAACCGTTCGCGCCGATCAGGCCAAAGCGATTGCCGTTGCCGAAGGTCGCGGAAACATTCTCGAACAGGGGTTTAGCGCCGAACTGAATCGACAGATTATTTGCAGAAATCATGGGTTTGGGCCGGGCGGGGGTGAATCAGCGGCCGGATGCTACCATGCTTCGCCCGCCCGTGGGGTCTCCACCGGCTTTTTCCTACTCCAGAGCAATACGATGTCCAAGTCTGATGCCAAGCCAGGCACGACCAGTTTCCGCGATCTCAAGCTATCCGAACCTCTGATACGAGTGTTGGATGAGATCGGCTATGAAACACCGACCCCGATTCAAAGCCAGGCGATACCGCTATTGATGAACGGCCGGGACATTCTGGGGCATGCCCCCACGGGCACTGGAAAGACAGCCGCATTCGCCTTGCCGTTACTGTCCGGGATTAACGTGCAGAACAAAAACATTCAGGTCCTGACGCTTACCCCTACTCGTGAACTGGCCATTCAAGTGGCCGAAGCGTTTCAGCATTACGCGTCCCACATCAGAGGATTTCATGTGCTGCCCGTTTACGGTGGCCAGGAATATGGCGGTCAAATTCGGCAACTCAAACGGGGCGTACAGGTTGTCGTCGGAACCCCCGGTCGTCTGATGGACCACATGCGCAGAGGTACTCTGAAGCTCGGCGGCCTGCAGGCTGTGGTCCTGGACGAAGCTGATGAAATGCTACGCATGGGATTCATTGATGAAGTGAAGTGGATACTCGATCAGACGCCCGACAAACGTCAAATGGCTTTGTTCTCCGCAACGATGCCTAAGGAGGTCGAACAAATTGCGCGGCGCTATCTGAATAACCCAGCGGAAATTTCGATCAAGGCGCGCACCGCAACAGCAGAAACCATTCGCCAACGTTATTGGCAGGTTAGTGGCCTGCACAAACTTGACGCACTTACGCGGATACTCGAGGTTGAAACCTTCGATGCCATTCTGCTGTTTGTTCGCACCAAGACCGCAACAACGGAACTTGCCGAGAAACTTGAGGCCCGCGGCTACGCTGCCGCAGCGATGAACGGCGACATGGCTCAGAAGCATCGTGAACAAACCGTTGAGCGATTGAAGAAAGGGTCACTGGATATTGTGGTCGCGACCGATGTTGCAGCACGCGGTCTCGACGTAGACAGGATAAGTCATGTCATCAACTACGATGTTCCATACGACACCGAGGCGTATATTCACCGCATCGGCCGTACGGGACGGGCGGGGCGACGTGGCGATGCCATCCTGTTTGTAGCGCCGCGTGAACGACGCATGTTGTCGGCGATCGAAAAAGCAACGCGGCAGAAAATCGAACAGATGGTGTTGCCGAGCACGGGAGCGGTTAACAATAAACGCGTTGCCGATTTCAAACAGAAGATTACGGATACGCTTGCCATCGGTGAGCTCGGATTCATGCAGGGCCTCGTCGAGCAATACCGGCAGGAGCACGACGTTCCTGCAGTCGAGATTGCAGCCGCCCTGGCGAAAATGACCATTGGTGACAAGCCGATGCTGCTCGGTCCCGACAAGAACACGGGCAAAGCCAGGATGAAGCCTCTTCGGGATGTAGAGGGTGGCGCGGAACGGTACCGGATAGAGGTCGGTCATGTGCACGGCGTCAAGCCAGGGAATATCGTTGGTGCTA
>Ga0224508_10000186_pt1 | contig 65534 bp, 64 predicted proteins | sample SF_Jan12_sed_USG_4_FD_170157 | JGI IMG/M metagenome (GOLD analysis project Ga0224508, IMG submission 170157) | Sediment microbial communities from San Francisco Bay, California, United States - SF_Jan12_sed_USGS_21 | ecosystem: Environmental > Aquatic > Marine > Sediment | place: USA... | reverse complement strand
CGGTGGTGCGGATCACCACGATTTCGAACGCCTCTTCGGGCAGGCCGTGGGCGGCCATCAGCCGGTCGCGCGTCTCGTGCGCTTGGGCGAGCGCCAAGGGCGAGCCGCGGGTTCCAATCCTCAACGGATTGCTGGCGTTCGGTGGGTCGGATGGCATTCAGCAGCCCATAACTGGTTTTCGCGGGAGTCTCTTAGTAAGAGGGCGATCGAACACGCGCAATGCGCCGACGGGGGCCCATGACCGCCAGCCTGACCCTGCTAGGCATCGAAACGAGCTGCGACGAGACCGCCGCGGCGGTGGTGTGCGGCCGCGCGCCCGGTCCGGGTGAGATCCTGTCGAACGCGGTATTCGGGCAAGAGGATCTGCACGCGGCGTTTGGTGGAGTCGTACCGGAAATCGCCGCCCGGGCCCATGCGGAGCGCGTGGACTTGGTGGTCATGCGCGCGCTCGACGAAGCGGGAATGGAGCTTGGCGACCTGGATGGTGTCGCGGTGACCGCCGGGCCGGGGCTGATCGGTGGCGTGATGGCCGGGGTGATGGCGGCGAAAGGCATCGCCGCCGGGGCTGGACTGCCTCTGGTTGGCGTCAATCATCTGGAGGGCCACGCGCTTACCCCGCGACTGACGGACGGTGTCGGGTTTCCTTATCTGCTGCTTCTTGCTTCGGGCGGCCATTGCCAATTGATCGCTGTCGAGGCGCTTGGCGCATATCGCCGGTTTGGCGGCACCATCGACGACGCGCCGGGCGAGGCTTTAGACAAGACCGCCAAGATGCTCGGCTTGGGGTTTCCGGGGGGCCCGGATGTCGAGCGTTGGGCCGAAAACGGCGATGCGGACAGGTTCGAATTCCCTAGGCCGCTGATCGACCGGCCGGATTGCGATCTGAGCTTCTCGGGCCTCAAAACAGCGGCTGTGCGCACCAAGGACACGCTGGTCGCCGCTCAGGGCGGTCTCTATCACCGTGATGTCGCGGATATCTGCGCCGGGTTCCAGGATGCGGTGCGTGCTGTCCTTTCAGCGAAGACCCGACGCGCGATGTCACTGTTTCGGGACCGGCACCAGGGTCGTTTGGACCCGGTGATCGCGGTGGCGGGGGGCGTTGCCGCAAATCGCAGCTTGCGGGCCGGCTTGTCGAAAGCGGCCGAGGCCGAGGGTTTCCGCATGATCGCGCCGCCGCTGCCGCTCTGCACCGATAACGGTGCGATGATCGCCTGGGCGGGGATCGAGCGGTTTGCCGCCGGGATCGCCGCAGGCCCGGTCGTCGCCCGTCCGCGCTGGCCGCTTGACGAGGCTGCCCAGCCTATGTTGGGCACCGGCAAGAAGGGGGCTAAGGCATGAGCGGGCCGGTTGTCATTCTGGGCCAGGGGGCTTGGGGCGCGGCGCTAGGGCACAGCCTGACCGGCGCGGGTGCCGAGGTTAGGTTCTGGCGCCGGGACACGGGCGCAGCGGTATTGCAGGGAACCGATCTGGTCCTCTCGGCCGTTCCAGCTCAGGCGACTCGCGCGGTCCTTGGCGCGCTGGCGCCGCACCTGCTCGCGCACGTGCCGATTGTGCTGACCGCCAAGGGGCTCGAACGCGGAACCCTGGCCTTGCAGTCCCAGATCGCCGAGGCGGCGGCGCCCGGCCATCCGGTGGGCGTCCTGACCGGTCCCAGCTTCGCCGACGATCTGACCAAGGGCTTGCCGACTGCAGTGACCCTCGCGGTCGCCGATCAGGCGCTTGGCGATGCGTTGCAGCGCCGTCTCGCGACACCGTCGCTGCGGCCCTACCTCACCGATGACGTGACCGGCGCTCAGATCGGCGGAGCGGTCAAGAACGTGATCGCCATCGCCTGCGGCGCAGCGATTGGGGCGGGGCTCGGCGACAGCGCCCGGGCCGCGCTGATGACAAGGGGCTTCGCCGAGATGGTGCGGATTGGCACCGCGCTTGGCGGCCGGGCCGAGACCCTGGGCGGGCTCTCGGGCCTCGGCGACCTGGCGCTGACCTCGACCTCGCCAAGTTCGCGCAACTTCCGCTTCGGCGAGGCTTTGGGCCGGGGCGTGACGCCGGCCGACCTCGCCGCCGACCGAACCACTTATGAAGGCGCCGCCACGGCGCGTCCGCTGGCCGATTTGGCAGCCGCCAAAGGCGTCGACATGCCGGTGGCGACCGCGGTCGCGGCGCTTGTCGAAGGCGGTCTCGATGTCCCAAGCGCCGTGACCCAGCTTTTCAACCGCCCGCTCAAGCGGGAATGACCAGGAGACCTCCATGCTCTACGCCATCATCTGCATCGACAAGCCGGGAGCGATCGAGACCCGGAAGACCAACCGCGAAGCGCATCTGGCCCATATCAACGGCGCTGATGGCGCGATTGTTCAAGCGGGCCCGTTCCTGGACGAGGCGGGCGAGATGTGCGGCTCGCTGTTGATCTATGAGGGTGACCGCGAGGGCGCGGAGGCCTGGGCCGCTGCCGATCCCTATACCAAGGCGGGCTTGTTCGAGCGCGTCGAAATCCGGACATGGAAGCGGGTGGTGGGGTGACCGGCTCCAATGCTCCGGACACGATCCGGGGCCTCGACGTTCATCGGAAACTATCGGGGTCCCGGCTTATAGCCGGGACATGGCCATGACCCAAGATTTCGACCAGATGGCCGCCTTCCTTGCCGATCCCGCCACCCATGGCGGGGAGGAGACCAGGCGTATCGACACCCACACAGCGGTGGTGGTCGTGGCCGGGGATCGGGCCTGGAAACTGCGCCGTCCTGTGGATTACGGCTGGCTCGACTACGCAAGCCGCGACCGGCGGCGCGACTGCGCCGGGCGCGAGATCCGGCTGAACGGCGCGACCGCGCCTGGGCTCTATCTCGGCCTCGGCGGCATCGTGGCGCGGTGTGAGGGCTGGGAGCTGTTGCCGCCGGACGATCCGCCCGAGGAGGCCGAACCGGTGGTCGTCATGCGGCGGTTCCGGCAAAGCGAACTCTTCGATCGGATGGCCGCCGATGGCCGGCTGACACCCGAACTGATGCGCAAGACCGGGTGCGCCGTGGCCGATATGCACAAGGCGGCGCCCGCGCGGCCCGGGATGGGCCGCCTGCCCGCTTTCGCCGGTCGCGAGACGAACGAGCTGATCGAGCTTGCTGATATTCTGGGTGAACTCGCCGTTGCGCGGTTCTCGGCGGAAGTCCAGGCACGGGCCGAGGCCTGCGCGGCGCTGGCGGAGACGCGCGGGGCCCGGCGCTGTCACGGCGACCTGCACCTGCGCAACATCGTCCTCTGGCAGGGCCGACCCGCACCCTTCGACTGTATCGACTTTAACGATGCCTTCACGAATATCGATCCGCTCTACGACCTTGCCTTCCTGCTGATGGACCTGGACCACCGGGGGCATGGGGAACTGGCCACCGAGGTCTTCAATGCCTGGGCGGAATGGATGGCGGCTGAACCCGATGCAGAGGTCTCGACCGCTTATGGCGGGTTGGCGCTGCTGCCCTTTTTCAAGGCCTGCCGGGCCGGAATCCGCGCCAAGGTCAGCGCACTGGCCTTGCGTGGGCAGGACCTCGCAGGCCACGCCGACGAGTTGGCCGAGGCCCGGGCCTATCTGGCGCTCGCGATTGGCTACCTGACCGAGGCGCCGCCCGCCCGGCTGATCGCGGTCGGCGGTCTCTCCGGGTCCGGCAAATCGACGCTGGCCTGGACCCTCGCGGCGCGCTTCGGCGCGGTCGTCCTGCGCTCGGATGTGATCCGCAAGGGCTTCTGGGCGGTGGATCTCGACCAGCGCTTGCCGCAGGAGGCCTATGCGCCGGAGGTCTCGACCCGGGTCTATGCGGAGATGCGCGCGCGGGCGGCAATGGCGCTGGCGGGCGGTGCGGTCGTCATCCTGGACGCTGCGCATTTCCGGGAATCGGAGCGCGCGGCGGCCGCCGAGGTCGCCACGGCGGCCGGGGTGCCGTTCCACGGTTTCTGGCTCGATGCGGCGCCAAACCGGCTGAAGGCCCGGGTCGATGCGCGCGGGCGCGATGCCTCCGATGCCGGCGTCGCCGCGGTCGAGGCCCAATTGGGTTACGATCTGGGCCAAATCTCATGGCAGCGGATCTCGGCGGACGGCACGCCCGAGGCGGTCGCGGAACTGGCCTTCGCCTCGCTAGCGCAATAGAACGGGCCAAAGCCTGACAATCGAGGGAGCGCACCCATGGCCTTTTGGCTGTTCAAATCCGAACCCAATACCTGGGGCTGGGACGATCAGGTCGCCAAGGGCGCGGCGGGCGAGGAATGGGACGGGGTGCGTAACTACCAGGCCCGCAACAACATGCGCGAGATGAAGGCCGGCGATCTGGGCTTCTTCTACCACTCGGTCAACGAGAAGCAGATCGTCGGCGTGGTCGAGGTCTCGGCCGAGGCGCATCCGGATTCCACCACCGACGACCCGCGCTGGGAATGCGTGGACGTGAAGGCGGTCGCCCCGTTTCCCCGTCCGGTGACGCTGGCCGAGATCAAGGCCGAGCCGAGGCTCTCGGACCTCGCGCTGGTCAAGCAGTCGCGCCTCTCGGTCGTGCCGGTGACGGCGGCGGAATGGAAGCTGATCTGCAAGATGGGCGGTTACAAAGGCTAGCCCGACATTATGCGACCGGGAATTGCGGTAATGCCTCAGTTCGAATTTCGGCAATGCGGGACAGAGCCGTCATTCAAGGAAACCGGTGAGGGTTGTGGAAGCGGTTACTTCGGAGGCACAAATTTCCTCCGCGCGAGGCGAATTTCGTCTCGCAGGGCGCAAGCCTCGGCATGATCGTTGATGAGCCCCATCGCCTGCATGAATGCATAGACGGTTGTGGGGCCGACAAATTTCCATCCGCGTTTCTTTAGTTCCTTGGACAGGCGGATCGATGGAGGGGAAGTAGACGCGCTCTGGGGAGACGCAAGTTCGTCCTCAGAAGGCTCAAAACGCCAGATGAAGGCCGCCAGCGACCCCTCGGCATCGACCAGTTCACATACCTTGCGGGCATTATTGATGATCGCCTCGATCTTGCCCCGGTGGCGCACAATCGCGCTATCAGCCAGAAGGCGCGCCACATCGGTTTTGTCGAACTCCGCAACCTTTCGGAAATTGAAGCCTTTGAACGCGGCCCGGAAGCCCGCCCGTTTGGCGAGGATCGTTCGCCAGCTCAGCCCTGATTGAAAGCTCTCCAGACAGAGTTTTTCAAACAGGCGGATGTCATCGGCAACGGGAAAGCCCCATTCCTTGTCGTGGTAGTCAAGGAATTCGGGGGCGGCTGCACACCATCGGCAGCGTTGCCGCCCATCCAGCCCGGTCACAAGATCTGTCACGGTGCGGCCTTCAGGAACTCCAGGGCGGGAACGGTGCGTTTTGGATCAATCTGGTGGATTTCGACGTTGACCACGCAATGTTCCACAAAAGGATCGGAACGGACCCGTTCATCGAAGGCTGACGGATCTTCGCCAAGGGCGATCACAGCCCCGCCTCCGGAGGCGAGCGATCCGACGCATTGGAACACGCCGTCTGCAAACCCTTGGGCGATCCACGCATTGTGGGCGTCCATGAATTTAGATGCGGCTGATTTGTTCTCAGCGAACTTCAGCAAAACGATATACACTCAGTTCTCCTCTGGTTGATGGTTTGAGGGCGCAAGGCACAAGGCCTGCACCCGGGCTTCCAGAGCATCCACCTCGGAACGGACAAAACTCTCATCCCTAAAGGCTGTTGCCATGACAGCTACCCCTTGCGAGCGCCCCAGCAAATGCAGCGCAAGCTCATCGGCACGCTCCTCCTGACCCAATGCGCGGAATTGCCCTGCGAGCCAGTCGCGGAACAGGCCGAATATATCGGCCGCACGCTCCTGTGCCGCGTGATCAAGTTTTGCCAGTTCAGAGCTGAGCGTTCCAACCGGACAGCCGAAATCCATGATCTTGGTGCGGTTGTCGATCAGAATCCGGATAAAGGACACGATCCGCTCTGCCGGGGAATCGTTCTCGGCCGCCCACGCATCCAGCATTGCGCGCGTCGCTTCCATCCGGCGCGAAATCACGCCGTCAAGAATCTCGTCCTTTGTCTTGAAATGGTAGTAGAAATTCCCGCGCGAGATACCGACCGCAGCGGCAATATCCGCGAAAGACGTGCCTTCGAACCCGCCTTCATAGAATAGCTGGTCCGCTTCCTGGAGTATTTGTTCGCGTGTCGAAATGCGGGCCATTTTGAAACCATCTGCACCGTACACAAGCATGATTAGGACAAATGCCCTAATATGTCAAACCTGCGCAAAATGCATGTCCGCACAGGGCTCGAGGCTGACAACTCCTAACTGAGACACTACCAGAATCGCTTGGCCTCACAGCTCCCGCCAACCTAGACTGGCCCCGGGCGCGGGATGGGATTGCCGTCAATCAAGGGGCAGACATGACCTATTTCGATCTCGGGCCCTATAGCCGGAAAGTCACGACCACCTCGCCCGATGCCCAGCTCTGGTTCGACCGCGGGCTCAACTGGCTCTTCGGCTTCAATCATGGCGAGGCGATCAAGTGCTTTCAGAAGGCCCTGGAGCATGATCCCGCCTGCGCGATGGCCCATTGGGGCATCAGCTACGCCGCCGGGCCGAACTACAACCTGCCCTGGCACCGCTATGATCCGAAGGGCCGGCAGATGGCGCTGGAGGCGTCCTATGACGCGATGCAGGGCGCGCTGGCCAATGCGGACAATGTGAGCGAGGTCGAGCAGGCGCTGATCCGGGCACTGCCCGCGCGCTATCCCCAGCGCGAGGCGATCGAGGACATGGGCGTCTGGGACAAGGCCTATACGGTCGAGATGCGCAAGATCCTCCGGGCCTATCCCGACGACCTTGAAGTACGCGCCGTCTTCGCTGAATCGATCATGAACGAGACGCCGTGGAAGATGTGGGACCTGCCCACTGGCAAACCGGCCGAGGGCGCGGGAACCGAGGAAGCGATTGCGGTCCTCGAGCAGGCTTTCGAAACCATCCCGGCCGCCTGGAACCATCCCGGCCTGTTGCATCTCTATGTCCACCTGATGGAGATGTCGCCCTTCCCGCAGCGGGCGCTGCGTGCGGGCGACCGGCTGCGCGGGATCGTGCCGGATTCCGGCCACCTGATTCACATGCCGACCCATATCGACGTGCTCTGCGGGCATTACCGCGACGTGCTGGTCTATAATCAGCGGGCGCTGGGGCCGGACCGCCGCTTCCTGGCCTATTCCGACGATCCCGGCGTCTACCTGATCTACGTGATCCACAATTTCCACTTCGCGATCTACGGGGCGATGTTCCTCGGCCAATACACGCCGGCGATCGAGGCCGCCGAGGAGCTGATCGCCACGGTCCCCGAGGCAGCGCTGAGGATCGAATCCCCGCCGATGGCGGATTTCCTGGAAGCGTACCTCACGATGAAGCAGCATGTGCTGGTGCGCTTCGGCAAATGGCGCGAGATCATCGCCCAGGACCTGCCGGAGGACAGCGAGCTCTACTGTTCGAACGTCGCCATGATGCACTACGCCAAGGCGGTGGCCCACTCGGCGCTGGGTGAGGTGGCCGAGGCGGAGGCCGAAAAGGCGCTTTTCCTGGAAGCGCGGACCCGAGTGCCGGACAGCCGGAGGGTCCACAACAACCTGGTCATAGACCTATTGGCGGTGGCCGAGGCCATGCTGGAAGGCGAGCTCGAATACCGCAAGGGCAACCACGATGTGGCGTTCGATCATCTGCGCCGGGCGGTCGAACTGGACGACAACCTGCCCTATGACGAGCCCTGGGGTTGGATGCAGCCCTCGCGCCATGCACTGGGGGCGCTATTGATAGAGCAGGGTCACTACGAGGAGGCCGAGGCCGTCTACCGCGCCGATCTGGGGCTCGACGGCACGCTCAGCCGTGCCTGCCAGCACCCGGAGAACGTCTGGAGCCTGCACGGGCTGCACGAATGCCTGGTCCATCGGGGCGAAAAGGTGGAATCGGCTATCATCAAGCAGCGGCTTGATCTGGCGGTGGCGCGCTCGGAGGTGCCGGTGAAGGCGTCCTGCTTCTGCCGCCAGGTGGCGATGGCCGCCGAATAGGGTGACCGGCTACGACTACATCATCGTTGGCGCCGGTTCGGCGGGTTGCGTGCTGGCCGCCAAGCTGAGCGAAGATCCAGGCAACTCGGTCCTGTTGCTGGAAGCGGGACCGATGGATCGGGACCTGATGATCCACATCCCGGCGGGCGTCTACCGGGCCTATCGCGACCCCCGGATAAACTGGAACTACGTGACCGAGCCGGAACCGGCGCTTGATGGCCGCTCTGTGGACATGCCGCGTGGCAAGGTGGTGGGCGGGTCGTCTTCGATCAACTCGATGGTCTATATGCGCGGCCATCCGCTCGACTATGACGGCTGGGCCGCCGATCTGGGCCTGCCCGGCTGGGCCTACGCGGATTGCCTGCCCTATTTCAAGGCGGGCGAGGACAGCGACCGTGGCGCCGACGAGTGGCGCGGCTCCGGCGGGCCGCTGGGGGTGACGAAGGGAGCCTATGCGAACCCGCTCTTCGACGCTTTCGTCGAGGCGGGCGGGCAGGCCGGACAGGGCCGCTCGGACGACCTGAACGGCTATCAGCCCGAAGGGGTGGCGCGGCTCGACTCGACCAAGCGCCACGGGCGCCGGTGCAGTGCCGCGGTGGCCTGGCTGAGACCGGCGTTGCGGCGGGCGAACCTCACGCTCCTGACCGGTGCCATGGTTCACCGCGTGATCATGGATGGCAACCGCGCGGTCGGGTTGGAATACGACCACGGTGGCGAGACCCTCCAGGCCGAGGCGGGACGCGAAGTGATCCTCTCGGGCGGGGCGATCAATTCGCCCCAGACGCTCATGCTCTCGGGCATTGGCCCGGCGGACCATCTGCGCGAGCATGGGATCGAGCCCGTCCTCGACCTACCCGGCGTGGGGGCGAACCTTCAAGACCATCCGAGCATCATCATCCAGAACGCCTGCACCCGAAGCTTTCCGATCCACGTGGTGAACCGGCCGCTGAACAAGCTGATGGAGGGCGCGCGGTGGCTGGCCACGCGTTCGGGCGTCGCGGCCTCGAACATCTGGGAGGCGGGCGGGCTGGTGCGCGGCAACGACCAAGTGGCCTTCCCGAACCTGCAATACCATTTCGGGCCGGTCGGCTTCGAATACCATGGCAACCGGATCGAGCTGAAACAGGCTTTCGCGCTGCATGTGGATCTGCTGAGGCCGCGCAGTACAGGCCGGATCACGCTCGCCTGCGCCGATCCGGCGGCAAAGCCGGTGCAGCGATTCAACTACCTGACCGACGCGCAAGACATGCGCCAGATGGTTGAGGGGCTGAAACTGGCACGCGACCTGATCGCCCAATCCGCTTTTGACGGGTTCCGCGGCGCGGAAATGGACCCGGGGCCGGACGTGAGGACCGATGCCGAGATCGAGGCGGCGATCCGGGCCATGACCACCACTGATTTCCACCCCTGCGGCACCTGCCGCATGGGCATCGGCCCGGACGCGGTGGTCGACGGCGAATGCCGAGTGCGCGGGATCGAGGGCCTGCGCGTCGTCGATGGCTCGGTCATGCCCCGGATCATCAGCGCCAATCTGAACGCCCCGATCCAGATGATCGCCGCCCGGGCGGCGGATTTCATCCTGGGCCGTCCGCAATTGCCGCCCATCGAGGCGCGATTTTCATTCCAGCGGTAGGGCGGGATTCATCCCGCCATTGGGGAATTCGGCGGGCTGAAGCCCGCCCTACTCCCTGAAATCCGACTCCTTGCGGTCCAGCATCCTGATCATCGAGGACCAGGCCCTGGCGCCGCTGGGCTCGTTCTCCGGCATCCCGCTTTCGCAGTAGAGGCCGTCGACGATCGCGTCCGAGACCAGGACCGGCTCGCGGCCCGAAGCCAGCACGTCCATCTGAATCTTGCAGGCCATTTCGAGGTAGTAGAGCCAGTAAAAGCACTCACCCACCGAGCGCCCGCAGGCCAGAAGCCCATGATTCTTCATCACCATCAGGAATTTGTCGCCCAGGTCGCGGGCCAGCGCGGCGCACTCGTCCTCGGCGCTCGTCACGTCTTGGTAGTCGTGATAGCAGACCGTCGGCAGCACCATGTTGGCGTGCTGCGAGAGGGGCAGGATCCCCTCGGCCAGGCACGAGACCGCGGCGCCCGAGCGCGAATGGGTGTGCGCGGTGAACGTGATCTCGGGCCGGGCTGCCAGCACCGCGGTGTGGATCAGATGCCCTGCCTGGTTCGGGGCTGCGTCGCCCGCAACCAGATTGCCGTCGAAATCGACCTTTATCAGGTTGGACGCGGTGACCTCGTCCATCATCAGTTGATCGGGCTTGATCAGATAGTGGCCCGGTTCGCCCGGCACCCGGGCGGTGAGGTGCGTATAGATCAGGTCGGTCCACGCGAAATGTACATACAGCCGGTGGAGCGCGGCGAGATCGGTGCGGGCATCCCATTCAGTGTAGGCATTTGGCCTTTGGCCTTCGGCGATGTCGTGAACGGTCATCGGTCTTCTCCGGTCTGGATCGGCCTCAGCGTGGCGCATTCCGGCCGGTGATTCAATCAAGCAGCGGGCAGCCCCGGAGGCTCCTCGATCGCGACCGGCGCGCCGCCGCGATAGTAGACCCGCGGCACGAAGGGGCTCAGGTGATTGAGTAAGCTGTAGACCATCCAGCCCGCGGTCCGGGCGGTCGAGACCAGGTCGTTGACCCCCTCCTTGGCGATCACGGTGACCGTGTCGCCGATCTGGGCCTGCGCATCGGTCGCGTCGAAAAGGCAATGATTGAGCGAGATCGAGCCGATCGAGGGGCACGGCTTGCCGCCCACCAGGATTATCGCCTTGTTGGCCAGTTCGCGCGGCAGGGCATCGAAAAACCCCGCATGGAGCGTGCCGACCTGAATATCGCGCTCGGCGGTATAAGCGCCGAAATAGGTCACGCTTTCGCCTGCCGCGACCGGCTTCAACTCCTCGATCCTTGCCTTGAAGGTCAGCACTTGGCTGACCTCAAGCCCGCTGTCGCGATCCGGCGCCCAAGGGTAGATGCCGAACAGAACCATCGCGGGCCGGACCATGTCGAACCAGGCATCCGGGTAATGAAAGATGCCATGGGTCGACGAGACTGAGCGGAAGCCGGGGTCGATCCCGTCCCGTGCCATCTGGTCCAGCACTGTCTGGAACCGCTCAAGGATCAGCTGGTCCTGGGTGTCGTCCTGCATCAGCGTCGAGAAGGTGCCCCGGATCTCGATCCCCTCCATCGCGGCGATCTTGCGGATCAGCCCAATGGCCTGGGCATGGTCAACGCCGACCCGGTGAAGCCCGGTATCGATCTTCAGGAACACGCCGGCCCGGCGCCCGGCACGCAGCGCGGCTTCGTTCAGGCGCGTGGCCATCGCTTCGGTGAAGACCACTTGGGTAATGCCGGCTTCGACCACCTGGCCGAACTGAGCGTCGGTGTAGAGCGCGTCCATATTGACGACGTCGCAGCCCAGGTCCCATCTGGCGATCGCGCGCGCCTCGGCCAGCTTGGCGACCATCAGCCACTTAATCCCATCGGCGGCCAGCGCCGAACAGATCGGCCTCAGCCCATGCCCATAGGCGTTGTTCTTGACCACCGGCATGACCTCGACCCCGGTTCGCGCCCGGATCGCCGCCAAGTTGGCGGAAAGCCTATCCAGATCGATCTCGAACCAGCCGCCGAGCCCAGCGATTTTCGCGTCGATCTGCTCGGGCGTTGGTTGGGCTCCGAAATAACGCTTGGGCATGGCGGATCTCCGGCACTTGCTGGGCCAGCCTAGGCGTTCAGACGGAAGCGTGAAACCCCATCCGTCCGGGCCGGTTCGGTCGCGCGCGGGTTTCCACCTCGAGACGCTTCAGAATCTCCCCTCCGTCCGGGCGATTCTCGAACCGGAGCTGCCGCGCGACAACCGCGAAGTCGCCCGGGGTCAGGCCGGGGATGTCGCCCAAGGCCTCTGGCGCCCGGCCGCCGAAGAACCGGCGCCAGGCCAGTGCCACTTGCTCGCGGTCCAGCGGCTCGAGCACCAGTTTGAAGTCGAAGCGCCGCATGGCTGCAGGGTCCAACTTGCCATCATGATTGGTGGCCGCAATGAAGGGCGCGGGATGGCCGTCCATCCAGGCCAGGAATTCGTTGACCTGGGAAATCTCCCACCTCCGCTGGGAGGTGCGCCGGTCGAGGAGCAGGCTATCGACCTCGTCGAACAGCAGCACATGGCCCTGATCCGCGGCGTCGGCGAAGGCCTGGGCGATCCGCTGCTCGGTCTCGCCGACCCATTTCGACATCAGGTCCGAGGCGCGCTTGACCTCTAGCGGCCGGTCGAGCGCCCGAGCCAGATGATGGGCAAGTGCCGTCTTGCCTGTGCCGGGCGGGCCGGTCAGCAGAAGCGAGAAGTCCACCGGCGCGCCCGGTGCGGTCAACTGCGCGGCCAGATCCGCGATCGGCGGATCGCTTTGGTACAAGGCCAGATCCAACTTCCTTGGCGCATGACTGCGGCGGGGCGGCGCATGGCCATGGCGCATCACGGTGATCAGGGCCTCGGCGGTCACTTCCGCCGCGGCCGCGCCCTTGCCGGCCAGCGCCGTGCTGCGCAGCGCATTGCGGGCGACGGCAATCGCTTCCGGCGCCAGGTCGGTCAGCCGCGCGGCCGAGGCCCTCCGTCAGCACCACGCGTTCATCCTCGGCGATCGTCTCAATGATGCGCCGCCGCGCTGCCGGGCTTGGCAGGTCCATCTTCATGACGAAGCTCATGCGGCGCAGATAGGCCGGGTCGATGTTCTCGATCGCGTTCGAGGTCCATATGGTCGGCACCGGATTGGCCTCGAAGAGCCGGTTGACGAAGACTTTCGAGCCGTCGCGGCGAGTGTAGAAGCCGCCGCTGCCGGCGCGCTGCACCTCGCCGATGAAATCCTCCATTTCGTCGAACAGCAGCGCAGAGTCCCCCCGGTTCGCCAGCACCCGCTGCGCCAGTCTCAGCGCCGTCACGCGGTCCCAACGGCTCGGCTCGTCACCGTCCTCATCTGCCTCGCCAACCGCGTAGAGCCGTGCGCTGGCGGCCCCGGCAACGACCTTGGCAAGCTCGGTCTTGCCGCTGCCGGGCGGGCCGTAGAGCAGAATGTTGATCCCCATTGCCCGCGCCGTCAGCGCGCCCTCCAGGAGGCGGCGCATCAAGGTGACGTCACGGCTCCGCTCGGCGAAGTCGGCGAAACTCAGCCGGGCTGGGACTTGTGGGCCGGCGAGGCACTCGATCAACGCCGACTCGCCTGCGGGCGCGCGGCGCAGGGCCCGCCACGTCGCGTCGCTCAAGTCCAGCGTCACATCCCCGCCGCGCCACGAGTTGAGCTCGGCAAGACCCAGCCGCAGGATCGGGCTCAAGGGCACGGTGTCCGGACCCTCGAGTCCGGCGAGCTCGGCCGCGAGACGCTTGTTGTCGATTCCCGCGAACCGCAGCCGGGCGGCCAGCGACGACGGGCGACGCAACCGGTTGATAGCGACGGCGACACCGAGCAGCCGCGCGTCCTCCGGCGCCAGCGCCAGGAGCGCAGCCAGGCCGGTCTACCGTTTCGAGGTCGGGCGCGGGCGCGTCTTCTATGTCGGGCGCCGGCGCCGCCAGGGCTTCGCGCAGCCGTGCCCAGGGCTTCGGCGCGGCCTTGCCCTTCCGGCGCTTCTTCGCCTTCTTGCCCCTTCCGCCCTCGCTTAGGTCAGGCAGGTCCAGGTAGTCCTTGTTGTCACGGCACCAGGCCAGGATCGCCGTCGCGCGGGCCGAGCCTTCCTCGGTCTCGCGCATGGCGACCCGCAGCATCTGCCGCGTGATGTCTTTCTCGCCCATGGGTCATCCATGTTCTGACCGCCAGAGTGCCAATGCGCAGCGCGCACGGACGCCTGCCGGCGGGATTTCACATATGGTTCTGGGATGACGGCACCGGGGCTCCGCCCCGGCCGGGCACTTTAGCGCGCGGGAAGGGCTCGGAACGATCCGGGCGTCACGCCCGTCGGATATCGTTTCTGTCCAAGCATCGGCTTGCCTCTTGTCGGCGCGACACGGTTCGGTCCGTGCCGGGGGTGCGGTCGATACGCCTCTTTGGGCGAATCGTCAAGTCTTGGCGCGCTTAACGGTAGGGCGGAAAGTTTCTCCGCCCTACCGGACGCGCGTGTCACCACCGCACGGACTGGTCGCGGATCACGGTCTCGATCTGGTCGCGCTCGACCCCGATATCCCGGAGCGTCCGGTCGTCGAGGCGGCGAAGGCGGTCGACGGTGAGCCAGACCTTGCGCCGGCGGTCCAGGGCGGCGACGAGTTTCGCTGCGGCGCCCCAAAGGCGCACCAGGAGCGAAGGTTCGGCTACCGTTTTCGGGCGGACCATGAACGGATTGAAGGCGGCGTCATGTTGGGTGTCATGGGAGGCGTCAAACATCGGTAGTTCCTTTTCTGTGCAGGGGTTCTTGCGTTGGAATTGGAATATGGCGCACCCCCACTGACAACCTTCTGTCAGGAGGTCCGGCAGGCTCCTGACAGCGTGGTGTCAGGAGGGGTAGGATAGGCTGCGAAACAGTCAGATTTTTCCCCACCGGAGGCCTGAATGCGCCGCGCCGATCGCCTGTTCGAGATCATCCAACTGATGCGCCGCAAGCCGACGATTCGCGCCCGGGACCTGGCCGAGTCGCTGGAAGTGTCCGAGCGGACCATCTACCGGGACATCCAAGACCTGATGGCCAGCGGCGTGCCGATCGAGGGCGAGGCGGGAATCGGCTATGTGCTCAAGGCCGGGTTCGACCTGCCGCCTCTGATGTTCAAGGAGACCGAGATCGAAGCCCTGGTCCTGGGCGCGCGGATCGTCGAGACCTGGGGCGATGCCGGTGGCGACGCCGAACTGGCCGAGGCGGCGACCGACGCGATCGCCAAGATCGAAGCGGTGATCCCCGAACGGCTGCGCGGCTACATGGCCAGCACCGCGCTGCTGGCGCCTTCGGCCTATCACATGGAGCCGGTGAAATTCGATCTGGCCGATCTGCGCCGGGCGGTGCGGAGCCAGCTCAAGGTGCGCTTCGGCTATCGCGATGCGCAGGATCGGCCCAGTTTACGGACAGTGCGGCCGCTCTCGCTCGCCTATTTCGGCCCGGTTTGGGTGCTGGCCGCCTGGTGCGAGCTGCGCCAGGACTTCCGCACCTTCCGGTTGGACCGGGTGGCGGAGTTCGAGACCACCTCCGAGCGGTTCAAGCCCGAGCGCGGCAAGACCTTGCACGATTTCCTGCAGCGGCCGCAGACCTGGACCCGCAGCGCGCTGGCCCCGGCCGGCGCGGCGGAGCACTAGCCCGCTTGCAAGGCCGTCAGGAACCCGGTCGTCGCGGTGCCGAGTTCCGGTGACAGGTAACCGCCCTCCTGCACGACAAGGACCGGAAGCCCCAGCGCGGCAATCAGCGCGCCGGCCCGCGCGAAGCCGTCATTTGTCACCCGCATGGCGCCCAGCAGATCTGCTTCGTGCGGGTCCTGGCCGAGCGCGACGACCAGGACATCAGGTGCGAAGTCCCTGACCTGTGCGCAGCTCGTCTTCACCGCGTCGAGCCAGGTTCCATCGACCGAGCCCACCGGCACCGGCAGGTTCAGGTTAAGCCCTTCGGCCCCTGCGCCGCCGGTTTCGTGCGCATAACCCCAATAGAATGGATAAAAATTAGCCGGATCCGCATGGACCGAAACGGTCAGCACATCTGTCCGCTCCCAGAAGAGGCTCTGGGTTCCGTTACCGTGGTGCGCATCGATGTCGAGCACCGCGACGCGCGGGGCTTGCCCCCGCAGGACCGCGATCGCCGCGGCGATATTGCTGAAGTAACAGCCGCCGCCGGTGACCGCCTGCGCCGCATGGTGGCCGGGTGGGCGGCAGAGAGCATAAGCCAGGCGCGCCCCGCATGCGATCTCGGAAGCGGCAGCCCCGGCGATTTTCACGGCCGACAGCGCCGCCTCGGCGGTGCCGGCGCCGATTGGTGAGGCCATGTCGCCCAGGAACCTGCCCGAGAGCCCTGCTATGTCCTCGGGATGCGCCTCGGATGGCGGCATGGCCCGGATGCCGGGAATGATTTCAGGCCCCGCGCCGGGCAATTGCGCCCAGCGTGCGTGGGCTTCGAGGATGAACTCGACGTAGGCAGGGTCGTGGATGCGGATCAGGCGGTCGACGATGCGCGTGCGTTCGTCGACCGTCACTTCTTCGACTTCAGTGTCTTCTAGCCCTGCCGCGCGTGCCGCCTCGAGCAGGACTCCGACCCGTTCGGGCCGTTCGTGATGGCGTCTGACGATGCCCCGCATGATGAAGAATTCCGGCTGGTGCGCCGCGTGTTGCCGGGACCAGAAAACCTTCATCGCGCCTCAGCCTCTCAGGACACCAAAGCGGGACAATTCCTCGCGCAGGCCCGGCGGTAGATCCGGATCGTCGCCGGGCGCGGTCCCGATATCGCTGGGGGCGTCCTCGGCGCGCAAGTAGCGCCAGCCCTGAAAGGCCCGGCGCGTGCGCGCTGAGGTTGGGATCAGCGGCGGCTCGAAGATGATCGCGCAGCGGCGGATACCGTCGGCGCCGGTCACCTCTTCCAACGCGGCGATCTTCTGACGCACCCGGATCACGCCGCGGATGACCCAGTAGAGCGAACCGCCGCGCAACAACTCGTCGGCGCGCCTCGGCCACATGCGCGTCACATGCCGGGGTCGCGGGTCGAGGCCCTGGGCCAAACGGTCGGCGGCGCGCTTCGATTGCCATTGCGAAAGCTCGGCGACCGTGTCGACGCCGACGCAGAGCTTGACCAGATGCAGGGTGGGGGCGGGCTCGTCCGCCATGATCAGCCGAGACCGAGGACGTCGATCATCGAGTACTCGCCAGGCTTGCGCCCATCGCCCCAAAGCGCGGCCTTGACCGCGCCGCGGGCGAAAATCATCCGGTCGGTGGCGATGTGGCGCAGCACGATCCGCTCGCCGGCCCCGGCGAATATGGCGTCATGTTCGCCCACGACGTCGCCGCCACGCAGCGCCGCGAAGCCGATATCGCCCCGCTTGCGGGCACCGGTCTGGCCGTCGCGGGCCCGGTCCGAGACGTCGTCGAGGGCGACGCCGCGCCCCTCGGCTGCAGCCTGGCCCAGCATCAGGGCGGTGCCGGACGGGGCATCCACCTTATGGTGGTGGTGCATCTCGACGATCTCGATGTCGAAATCCTCGTCCAGCGCCGCGGCGACCCGGCGGGTCAGCACGGTCAGCAGGTTGACACCCAGCGACATGTTCCCGGCCCGGACGATAATGGCATGGCGGGATGCAGCCGACAGGCGGGTCAGATGCCGGGCCTCAAGTCCCGTCGTGCCGATCACGTGGACCAGCCGCGCCTGGGCCGCGATATCCGCATGGGTCACGGTGGCATCTGGCGATGTGAAGTCGAGAACCGCGCGCACGCCCGAAAAAACCGCCAGCGGGTCGTCGGAGATGGTGATGCCACTAGTGGCACCGCCCATCGCCTCGCCCAGATCCTTGCCGATCCAGTCGTGGCCCGGCCGCTCGGTCGCGCCGGCCAGCACAACGTCATCACGCTCGGCCAGGGCGCGCACCAGCATCTGGCCCATTCGGCCCGAGACGCCGGGGACGGCAACGGCGAGCGGTTGGTTGGCCATGGCGATCTCTCCCCTAGTCCGCACCTGATTAGCAGCCCCGGTTGACGCGGATCAATGCGGCGCAGGGCGGTTCGCTAGAAAATCGATCCAAATCCCAATCGATTGTCCGAAGGAGGCAAGAATGGTCGAGAAAACCACCACACCGGCCTGGTGGCCAGGCTTCTACGAGCCGTTCCGGCATCTGGGCGAGCGTATCGCCGACTGGTTCGCGCCGCGCTCCGAAGCCAAGGCAACCGGGGCAAATTATCAGATTGCCGTCGAGCTGCCGGGCGTCGTCGAGAAGGATATCGAGGTTACGCTCGATGACGGCGTTCTAACGGTGAAAGGCGAAAAGCACAGCGAGCGCAAGGAGGAGGGCGAGGGTTACTTCTTCTCCGAGCGGGAATACGGCCGGTTCCAGCGGACGTTCCGCCTGCCGGCGGATGCCCGGGGCGATGGGGTTAGTGCCGATTTCGCGAACGGCGTGCTGAAAATCACCGTGCCGAAGGTCGCCGAGGAAAAGATCCAGCCGAAGAAGATCAAGGTGAAGACCGCGTAGGGGGCGTTTTCAGCACGGTATGGCAGAGCTGTTCCACCCGTGCGGAAAGTGAACGGTTTTTCAACGGTCCGCCACCGATTGACGCGGCCGTGGGGTGGAGTTTGTCCCACCTTTGGCGATCAAAGGCGGATCAAGATCCGCCCTACGGCGCGGTGTGGCTATGGGGTCGGGACCGCGGTCACCCTGTCATGCTGTCCCAGAAGCCTTTAACCTTGTCGAAGAAATTCTTGCTCTGCGGGCTGTTGTCGGCCTTGACCGACTCGAACTCGCGCAGCAGCTCCTTCTGACGCGTGGTCAGGTTCACCGGCGTCTCGACCATCAGTTCGATATACATGTCGCCCATCTGGCCCGGGCGCTGCAGCGCCGGCATCCCCTTACCGCGCAGGCGCAGTTGCTTGCCGGATTGCACGCCCACGGGCACCTTCACCCGCGTCCGCCCGCCGTCCAGCAGCGGCGCTTCGATTTCTCCGCCCAGCGCGGCCGTGGTCATCGGCACCGGGATCGCGCAATGCAGGTGCAACCCATCGCGCTTGAAAATCGCGTGCTCGGCGACCTCGACGAAGATGTAGAGATCGCCCGGCGGGCCGCCGCGCTGGCCTGCCTCGCCCTCGCCGGCCAGCCGGATGCGCGTTCCGGTTTCGACCCCCTGCGGGATCGACACGTTGAGCGCCCGGTCCTTGCGGACCGCTCCCTGGCCCGAGCAGGCGCTGCACGGGTTCTTGATGATCTGGCCCCGGCCCGAGCAGGTCGGGCAGGTGCGCTCGATGGTGAAAAAGCCTTGCTGGGCCCGCACCTTGCCGTGGCCCGAGCAGGTCGGACAGGATTGTGGCTGCGCGCCGCCCTCGGCGCCGGTACCCGAGCAGGTTTCGCATTTGACCGATCCCGGAACCGAGATGGTCGCCTGCTTGCCGTTATAGGCGTCCTCGAGCTTGACCTGTAGATTGTAGCGCAAATCGGCGCCGCGGCTGACACCGCCCCGACCGCGCGCGCCGGCGCGTCCACGTCCGCCACCCATGAAATCGCCGAAGAGGTCCTCGAAGACATCCGAGAAGGCGCTCGAGAAATCGCCTGAGCCGGGGCGCGGGCCTCCGGGGCCGCCCGGACCGCCCATGCCGCCCTCGAAGGCGGCGTGCCCGAATTGGTCATAGGCGGCCTTCTTTTCCGCGTCCTTCAGGACATCATGGGCCTCGTTCACCTCCTTGAACTCGGCCTCGGCCTTCGGATTGTCCTTGTTGCGGTCGGGATGCAGTTCCTTGGCTTTCTGGCGATAGGCCTTCTTGATCTCGTCGGGGTTGGCGCCGCGCTTGACCCCCAGCACCTCGTAGAAGTCACGCTTCGCCATCGGCCCTGCCCGTTTTTCTATTGTCGCGCGCCGCGCGGCGCGGCGTGATCATTCCGAATAGCCCGTCGAGGCTTCCGGTGCCAGCGGTCTGTTCAGCTATGGGGCCTCTAAACGGCTGGGGGGCGCCCGCGAGGGCGCCCCGTTCTATGGTCTGATATCGATTGCCGGTCACGGGGCCGCCGCCTCAGGACTTCTTGTCGTCGTCCTTGACTTCCTCGAACTCGGCATCGACCACGTCGTCGCCTTCCTCGACCGGGCCGTCATCCGGGGTCTCGGATTCGGCGCCGCCCTCCTCCTCGGCCTCGGTCTCGGCTTGTGCCTTGTAGATGGCTTCGCCGAGCTTCATCGAGGCCTCGGCCAGCGCCTGGCTCTTCTCCTGGATCGCGGGAGCATCCTCGCCCTCGAGCGCGGATTTGAGATCGGCGATCGCCGACGTGATCCCGTCGCGGGTCTCCTCGTCGACCTTGTCGCCATGCTCGGAAAGCGATTTCTCGGTGGCGTGGATCATGCTTTCGGCCTGGTTGCGGGCCTCGGCCAGGTCCTTCTTCTGCTTGTCGGCCTCGGCGTTCTCCTCGGCCTCCTTGACCATGCGCTCGATGTCGTCGTCGCTGAGGCCGCCGGAGGCTTGGATGGTGATCTTTTGCTCCTTGCCGGTGCCCTTGTCCTTCGCGGAGACGTTGACGATACCGTTGGCGTCGATGTCGAAGGTGACTTCGATCTGCGGCATGCCGCGGGGCGCCGGCGGGATGTCTTCCAGGTTGAACTGGCCCAGCATCTTGTTGTCCTGCGCCATTTCGCGCTCGCCCTGGTAGACCCGGATGGTCACCGCGGACTGGTTGTCCTCGGCGGTCGAGAAGACCTGGGACTTCTTGGTCGGGATCGTCGTGTTGCGGTCGATCAGCCGGGTGAAGACCCCGCCCAGCGTCTCGATGCCGAGCGAGAGCGGCGTGACGTCCAAGAGGACCACGTCCTTGACGTCGCCCTGCAGGACACCGGCCTGGATCGCCGCGCCCAGCGCCACGACCTCGTCCGGGTTGACGCCGCGATGGGGCTCTTTGCCGAAGAACTCCTTCACCGTGTCGAAGACCTTGGGCATGCGGGTCATGCCGCCGACAAGAACCACCTCGTCGATATCCGCGGCCGAAACGCCCGCATCCTTAAGCGCGTTCTTGCAGGGCTGAACGGTCTTCTTGATCAGATCCTCGACCAGGCTTTCCAGCTTGGCGCGGCTCATCTTGAGCGTCAGGTGCTTCGGACCCGAGGCATCCGCCGTGATGTAGGGCAGGTTGATCTCGGTCTGGGCGCTGGACGACAGTTCGATCTTGGCCTTCTCGGCCGCTTCCTTCAGGCGCTGGAGCGCGAGCTTGTCATTGCGCAGGTCCATGCCCTGCTCTTTCTTGAACTCGTCGGCCAGATACTCGACCAGGCGCATGTCGAAGTCCTCGCCGCCGAGGAAGGTGTCGCCATTGGTCGACTTGACCTCGAAGAGGCCGTCATCGATCTCAAGGATCGAGATGTCGAAGGTGCCGCCGCCCAGGTCGTAGACCGCGATGGTCTTGCCGCCTTCCTTCTCGAGCCCGTAGGCGAGGGCCGCGGCGGTCGGCTCGTTGATGATCCGCAAGACTTCCAAGCCGGCGATCTTGCCCGCGTCCTTGGTGGCCTGGCGCTGGCTATCGTTGAAATAGGCCGGCACGGTGATCACCGCCTGGGTGACCGTCTCGCCCAGGTACTGCTCGGCGGTCTCCTTCATCTTCTGAAGGATGTATGCGGAAATCTGGCTCGGCGAATACTTCTCGCTACGGGCCTCGACCCAGGCATCGCCGTTCTTGCCCTCGACGATCTTGTAGGGGACCATCTTCTTGTCCTTGGCGACCGTCGGGTCCGAGTGGCGCCGTCCGATTAGGCGCTTGACGGCGAAGAGCGTGTTTTCCGGATTGGTCACTGCCTGGCGCTTGGCCGGTTGGCCGGTCAGCCGCTCACCATCCTCGCTGATCGCGACCATCGAGGGTGTGGTGCGCGCGCCTTCCGCGTTCTCGACAACCTTGGGCTGCGAGCCGTCCATGATGGCGACACAGGAGTTGGTGGTACCGAGATCGATCCCGATAACTTTCGACATAATTTATTCCCCTTCTTGGCGACCAGCCGCCGGGTCCTTTCGCGGCCCCCATGCAACCGTCCCGTCACATCGTTTGAGAGTGCTCGAAAGCTATATAGGCAGGGCGGATTTTGCCTGCAACAGCGCGCGGCGAAAAAGATACAACTGCCCTGCCACGAGTTTTCGGCTGTTGCCGCGGGGACGCGCCGCCCATTTCAAACTATTGAAAATAAATCTAAATTCTCAACCTATTGTAGAGCAGCAGTGATCCCGCGCTCGTTTAGGAGGCGCGAGAGCCTCTGCGAAAGCTGGGTTGTCGTCAGGTCGTTGTACTGGCCGGCCACGCTGGTGCGCGAAATCGGCGTCTTGCCCTGGGTGATCGCTTCGGCCAATGGCGTGCCGGTCTGGTCGAACACCGTCGCCCGCAAGCGCCAGCTCAACGTGATACGGGTGTAGATGTCGGTGCGCCAGTCGTCGATCTCGACCAGCAACAGGCGCTGCGAGGGCTGGGTGCGGAAACCCGCCAAAGCCTCGTCACGGTCGAACCCCTTCGAGGAGCCCTTGATCTCGATCGGGCTGATCGGTGCCGCTTCGATCCCTCGATTGCGCAAGGCATCGGCGACGGAGTCGTTCAGCTCCTCGGCCAAAGGCCGGCCGGATTCGGTTTTCATCGGCTTCTCGCCGCCCCAATTGCCCCGCTCGGTCCCCAGGAATTCGTCGCTCTCGTCGCCGTTCAAGACATATGGCCGCCGGTCGATCACCGATGTCGCCACGGTCTGCTCGGTGGTGACCGTCAGGGCTGGCGAGACCGGGGCGAGTTCATAGGTGCCCGAAGGGGCGCGGCAGGCGCCGAGCGCGATCAGGATCGCGACGGCTGCGAGGATCCGGTGGGACATGGCGGGGGGTTCTCCGACTCTGCTAGGGTCTTCGCAGAAGTGCTTGGGCGAAGCGTAGCGGAGCGCGCAGACGAGGGCAATGTGAAGAGTATCGAAGAGAAGTTGACCGCCGGGTTCTGCATCCTGCCCGGGTTTCTGCCGCGCGCCGGGCAAGAGGCAATGGTTGGCGCTCTGCGCCGGGTTCTGGAAGCGGCGCCCCTGGTGCGCCCGATCACGCCCTGGGGCAAGCCGATGAGCGTGCGCATGAGTTCGGCCGGACGGCTCGGCTGGGTGATCGACAAGGGCCGCTACCGGTATGCGGACCGCCATCCCGAGACCGGCCAGCCTTGGCCACCCGTCCCGGACGAGGTTCTGGCGGTTTGGCAGGCGATTTCGGGCTGGCCGGGCGATCCCGATTGCTGCCTGATCAACTGGTATGGGGAGGGCGCCCGCATGGGGCTCCACCGGGACGCCGACGAGGGCCAGGCGGCGTTCGCAGCGCCCGTGGTCTCGATCTCGCTTGGCGATCCCGCCCGGTTCCGGATGGGCGGGGCCGAGCGCAAAGGCCCGACCGAGAGCATCGTGCTGAACTCCGGCGACGTGGTGGTCATGGGCGGCGAGGCGCGGCTTGCCTATCACGGAATCGACCGTGTGATGTTCGGCCAGGACCCACTGCTGGCGAAGGGCGGGCGGATCAATCTGACCTTGAGGGTGGTGAAAAGCGCCTGAGCCGCGCTAGAGTTGCCACTGGTCAGCAGAGGAGGCGGCACGATGCAATTGGTGGCGGTACTGGTGGCCGCAGCGGCCGGATTCGGCGCGGGCGCGGTCTGGTACATGATCAACGGCCAGCGCTGGATGGCGGCGGTCGGCCGGACCGAGGACGAAATAAAGGCCGACAAATCGCCGCTGCCCTTCATCATCGGGTTTCTCGCCAGCCTCGTGACCGCGGGCATGATGCGCCATATCTTCGCGTCGGCGGGCGTGTCGGGCCTCGGTGGCGGCCTGATCGGCGGGCTCGGTATCGGTCTCTTCTTCATCGCCCCCTGGATCGCCACCAACTATGCCTTCTCGGCGCGTCCCAAGACACTCTGGTGGATCGATTGCGGCCATGTGATCCTGGCGGCGACCGTGATCGGGCTGGTTCTGGGGCTTTTTCTCTAAGTTCGATGCCGTAACGCGGGGGGTGGCGATGGACGCCTTGCGTCCTTTCGGGCTGGATGCGGCGCAAGGTCCGCAAATGCCGCGCTGGCTTGCGCGCGCAGCGCGCCTCTATGCGACCCTGGCGGTTCTTTTCTTGTTCGCCTATGCGGCGGGCGTGGTCTTGGTTGCGCTCAGCGGCCAGACTGGCGGCGAGGCGCGCCAGGTTGATTTCGCGGCGCTGTGGGGTGCGGGCCGGCTCGCGCTGGCGAGCGACGCGGTGGCCGCCTTCGATCAGGTGGCGCTAAGGGCCGCCCAATCCCTACCGGCGGATGCTGAAGAGGGCGAGCTCTTCTGGCTGTATCCGCCCGGCATGGCCCTTATTCTCGCGCCGTTTGGCGCGCTGCCTTACTGGGCGGCCTGGCTGCTATTTGGCGCAATCTCGATAAGCGCTTTTTGGGCCGCGCTGTCGCGCTTCGCGGCTCCGGTCCCGATCGGACCGCAAATACTGATCGCGGCCCCGATCGTGATTATCTCGCTGCAGCTCGGTCAACTCGGCCTCCTCTGGGCCGCTGGGCTCTGCCTTGCGTTGCGGGCGCTTGCCACCGGCAATGCGCTGGCGGCGGGGCTGATCATCGGGGCCTTGAGCCTGAAGCCTCAGCTTGGCCTTCTGCTGCCGGTTGCGCTGATTGCACTTTGGCGCTGGGACGTTTTGGTTTGGGCTTGTCTCGGCGCCGTTCTGGTCCATGGCCTTCCGACGCTGGTGACAGGCGTCGAGTATTGGGCGGCTTTTTTCGATCGCATCGGCGCGATCTCGGCCTCGATGGACGGGGGCGGGACGCCCCACCGGCTGATGATCAGCCCATATGCGTTCTTCCGGTTCTCCGGCGCAGGGCACCTCTCGGCCTATATGCTGCAATGGATTCTGACGGCTATGATCGCCGCCTGCGTCGCCTATCTCTGGAGCCGCCGGCCCGGCCGCGCCAATCTGGCGGTAGGCGCGCTGATGGTGGCGATGCCGGTGGCAACGCCCTATGCCTATTACTACGAGATGGTCCTGGTGGTAGCGGGCGCGGTGTTTCTGCTGAGGGGCGGGTATGGCGCGCGGGCCGGTCAGGCGATCCTACTTGCTGCCGCCCTGCTCGGTCCGCTTGTCCTCTTCGTTTGGACCGAGGCGGCCCCGCTTTTCGCGCCTCTCCTGCTGATCCTGGCGGGAGACGCGGCGCTTGCGGCGGCTAGGCGGACTTCTGTCGCATCCGATCCCAGCCAAACTTGAGCGCCGGCAGGAAGATCAGGATTAATGCGACTACCGTGATTGGTCCCGCGATCGGGCGGTTCAGGAAGATCATCGGGTCGCCGTCCGATAGCAGCAGCGATTGGCGCAGCGTTGGCTCGGCAATCGGCCCCAGCACGATCGCCAGCACCGCGGGCGCCAGCGGGTAGTCGAGGATACGCAGCAGGAAGGCCGCCAGCCCGAAGATCAGCATCAGCCAGACATCGTGCATATCCTGGGTGGCCGCATAGCCACCGACGATCGACAGAGTAAAGATGATCGGCGCCAGGATCGTGAACGGCATCCGCAGCATCCAGAGAAACAGCGGGATGAAGCAGAGGTTCACCACCAACGCGATCAGGTTTGAAACGTAGAACGAGCCGACCAGCGGCCAGACGAAATCCGGCTGATCGGTAAACAGCCGCGGCCCCGGCGTCAGCCCCCAGATTACCATGCCGCCAAGCAGAACCGCCGTCGTCGGCGAACCCGGGATGCCGAGTGTTACCATCGGCAGCATGGCCCCGGTCGAGGCCGAGTTGTTGGCCGCCTCGGGCGCCGCGACGCCATTGATCGAGCCCTTGCCGTATTCCTGTGGGTGTTTGGCGGTCATCTTGGTCACGCCGTAGGCCATCAGTGAGCCCGGGGTCGCGCCGGCCGCCGGCAGGATACCGACGAAGAACCCAAGCGCCGCACCGATCGTCGTGCCGCGCCAGGCGCCAAGCGTATTCTTGGCCGCAGCCATCACTCGGCTCACGGTGATCTCGGCATCGGTCATCGTGATCTCGTCGCGGGTCGAATTGATCGTCCACAACATCTCGCCGATGCCGTAGACCCCGATCGCCAGCACCAGGAAATTGATCCCGTGCATGAATCCGGTGATGTCGAAGAAAATCAGACGCGGCTCGCCAGAGATCACGTCAAAACCGACCGCCGAGAGCACGAGGCCCAGGCAGATCGACAGGATCGTCTTTGGGATGTCGTCGCCGCCGAGCCCGACGAAGGTGGCGAAGGCCAAAAGCATCAGAGCAAAGATTTCAGGCGGCCCGAAGCTGAGCGCCACGGCCGCGAGCGGCGGCGCGAAGCCGGTGAAGAGGATATTTGCCACAGAGCCGCCGACGAACGAGGCAATCGCAGCGGTGACGAGTGCCTGATCGGCGCGACCCTTCAACGCCAGCGGTCGTCCGTCAAATGTGGTCGCGACCGCGGTTGAGGCACCGGGGATGCCAAGCGTGATCGACGAGATCGCGCCGCCATACATCGCCCCGTAGTAGATCGCCGCCAGGAAGATCATCGCCGAGGTGGGCGGAACCAGGAAGGTCGCGGGCAAAAGGATCGCCACGCCATTGACCGATCCCAGCCCCGGCATGGCACCGATGAACAGCCCCACCGTGACGCCGACGAAGATCAGCGCCAGGTTCAGCGGCTCGAAACAGGCGATGATGCCATCCAGCAGAAGCGACAGGACTTCCATCTTTTCTCTTTCTCCCAGGGTCGCGCCGGATGGACTCCGGGCACCCGGTCAGTTCCCCAGCCCGTGCCTCACAGGAATATGTCATAGAGCGGGATGAACAGCGGTTCGAGATAGCCTTTGGGCAACACGATCCGCATCGCGACGTCGAAGAAGAAAAACGTCACGACCGGTGTGGCAAAGGCGATCGAGAGTGCGGTCACCAGGCTGTGTTTTCCCAGGAAGTAGATGTAGTAGATCAGGAAAACCGTCATCGCCCCATACATGCCGATGAAGTGGATCAGGCCGATAAACGCGGTGACGCCGCCGCCCACCTTGATCAGCATCACGATGCCGTAGGCGTCGAGATATTTCTCGATCGACCGCGACGGCGGCGACGCGCGCCGCACCCAATTCACGGTGATCCACACGCAGCAGAGCAACATGACGGCCGAGAGGTAGAAGGGCCAGAATCCGCTGCCGGGTCCTTCGCCCTCAAGATAGCGGATACTTTCGCCCCACCCGTCACCCCAGGACGAGGTGCCGCTCTTCCACATGAAGTAGATCGAGAGGATGGCCAGGACGATGGCAGTCACCAACTCGGCGATGCGCATGGCCCGTACCCTCCCCTCGATCCGGTCTTATTCGGCGCTCACTTGATCGCGCCGGAGGCTTTCAAGATCGACTCGTGGCGGTCACGCTGGGTCTCCCAGTAGCCCTTCAGGTCTGGACCATCGAGCTTGGCGCCCATCAGCGACTTCTTCGTCATGTATTCCTGCCATTTGGGCGAGTCATAGACCTTCTGGAACAGCCCATTGTAATAGGCCAACGCCTCGTCAGACATGCCCGGCGCGCCGACGACGGCCCGCTGCATGAAGTAGGAGAAGTCGGCCCCCTTCTCGCGCAGCGTCGGGACATCCGGGAACAACGGCAGACGCTCGTCGGTGAAGGCCACCAGCGGGATCACGTCGCCGGACTCGTAGAAGCCCAGAGCCTCGGACGGGTTGTTGACCGAGCTGTCGATCTGTTGGCCGGCCAAGTCCTTGGCAACCGCGCCACCGCCTTTGTAGGGGATGTATTTGATCGACAGGCCGTAGTTCGAATTCAAGAAGTCAGTGATGATGTTGTCTTCCGAATTCTTGCCGGTACCGCCCATGACCCAGCCGTCGCCGCGGTTCTTGGCCTCGGCCAGGAATTCCTCGAACGTGTTGATCCCCTCGTCCTTGTGCACCCACAGGATGAAGGTGTCCTCGGCCATGCGGCCGACCGGCGCGAAGGTCATGATGTCGACGCCAAGACCCGGCTGACGCAGGGGCGTGGTGAAGAACGAGTTCAGCGTCACCATGATGGTGTGGTTCGGGTCGCTTGCGGTGTTGAGCGCGACAAGCGCCTCGGCGCCCGAGCCGCCCGGCTTGTTGACCGGGATAAGCGGCTTGGCCGACATGCCTTCTTCCTCGACGATGGCCTGCATCAGGCGGGCCATCTTGTCGGCGCCACCGCCCTTGCCGGCCATGATCACAAAGTCGATCGGCTTGTTCGGCTCCCAGGCGTGGGCCAGGCCGGTCATGCCAGCGAAACCGACAACCGCGGCGCTCGCGGCCATCATCAGTCGACGTGTAAGTGCCATAGTATCCTCCCTTGAGTTATGGCTTGCCGCCCGGTCTTCCGGGGCGGATGCGCGCTATGTGATTGTTGGTGTGGCGCGCCGTATTCCCTTGTCGCGGCTCCCTTTCCCGAATATCGGCAAATCCGTGGTATACCACAGAACCGATCCTATGAATGCGAAAGCAAAAATCAACTCAAATGCGCCCGGCCAAGGCAAGTTTCGCCCTTAAAAGACCGGCGGATACGGCTCCGCCCCGGGAATTCCGATGGGTGGAATGCCAAAGCCCAGGGGCGGGCCGGTGGCGCGGCACCGCCCATTCTGATACGGGCCGAATCCGAGCAAAATCCGGGGCGCTTCTCTAGAACAGCCCCTCGATCTCGCCCGCCTCGTTCAGGTGGATGGATTCCGCCGCCGGCACCCGCGGCAGACCGGGCATGGTCATGATCTCGCCGCAGATCGCCACCACGAACCCGGCCCCGGCGGAGAGGCGCACCTCGCGAACCGGAATGTCAAAGCCCGTCGGCGCGCCGCGCCAATTCTGGTCGGTGGTGAAGCTGTATTGGGTCTTGGCCATGCAGACCGGCAGGTTGCCGTAGCCGGCCTCCTCCCACTGCTTGAGCTGGTCCTTGATCTTCTTGTCGGCGGTCACACTGTCGGCGCGGTAGATGCCCTTGGCGACGGCTTCGATCTTCTCGAAAAGACCCATCTGGTCGGGATAGAGCGGCTTGTAGGCGGCGGAGCCGCCCTCGACCACCTCGACGATCCTGTTGGCCAGATCCTTGGTGCCTTCCGAGCCCAGCGCCCAGTGCTTGCACAGCACCGCCTCGGCGCCCTGTGAAGCGACATAGTCCTTGACCGCCTGCACTTCGGCATCGGTGTCGGTGACGAAGTGATTGATGCCGACGACTGCAGGAACGCCGTATTTGGACATGTTCTCGATATGGCGGCCCAGATTGGCGCAACCCTTCTTGACCGCGTCGACATTCTCGGCGCCCAGATCGGCCCGCGCCACGCCGCCGTTCATCTTCAGCGCGCGGACGGTGGCGACGATCACCACCGCCTTGGGGCTGAGCCCCGCCTTGCGGCACTTGATGTTCATGAACTTCTCGGCACCCAGGTCAGCCCCGAAGCCCGCCTCGGTCACCACATAGTCGGCCAGCTTCAGCGCGGTCTTGGTTGCCACCACCGAGTTGCAGCCATGGGCGATATTGGCAAACGGCCCGCCATGAACGAAGGCGGGGTTGTTTTCCAGCGTCTGCACCAGGTTCGGCTGCATCGCGTCCTTGAGGAGCACGGTCATCGCACCCTCGGCCTTAATGTCGCGACAGAAGACCGGCGAGCGATCCCGTCTGTAGGCCACGATCATGTCGCCGAGGCGTTTCTCGAGGTCGGCCAGGTCGTTGGCCAGGCATAGGATCGCCATGACCTCGGAGGCCACCGTGATGTCGAAGCCTGCCTCGCGCGGGAAGCCGTTCGATACGCCGCCGAGGCTCGCCGTGATCTGGCGCAGCGCCCGGTCGTTCATGTCGACCACCCGGCGCCAGACAACCCGTCGAGTGTCGATCTCGAGCGAATTGCCCCAGTAGATGTGGTTGTCGACCATGGCGGCCAGCAGGCTGTGCGCCGAGGTGATCGCGTGGAAATCGCCAGTGAAGTGGAGGTTCATGTCCTCCATCGGCACGACCTGCGCATAGCCGCCGCCGGCCGCCCCGCCCTTCATGCCGAAATTGGGCCCCAGCGACGCTTCGCGGATGCAGATGCAGGCGTTCTTGCCGATCGCATTCAGTCCATCGCCTAGACCCACCGTCGTCGTCGTCTTGCCCTCGCCCGCCGGGGTCGGGTTGATCGCCGTCACCAGGATCAGGTTGCCGTCGTCATTGCCCTGGACCGAATTGATGAATTCGGCCGACACCTTGGCCTTGTCGTGGCCGAATGGCAGCAGATGCTCGGCCCCGATGCCGAGTTTGGCGCCGATTTCCTGGATGGGTTTCTTGTTGGCCTTGCGGGCAATTTCGATGTCCGACATGTGAAGCGTCCCCGAATTACGATGTCTTGGCGGTTAAGAACCGAGCTTGGTGCCGGCCGAAACCCCGGATGCGGAAGCCCATTCCGCGGCCGGAACTTTCCCCCCGCCGGCGGGCCGGACACTTTTTAGAAGGATTCGCCCGCCGCCGGACTGCACGGTTACGCCACCCTCGGACACAGAGACGACCTCGCCGGGCTCCGCGTCGGGTGCGTCGCCGCCACCCTCGGTGCGGCGGCTGTCGTAAAGCTGCACTTCGTCGGCGTTCAGCGTGGTCCAGGCGCCGGGCTGCGGATTGGCGCCGCGGATCATGTTGTAGACATCCGTCGCGGGGCTCGCCCAGTCGATCTTCACATCCTTTTTGCGGCACCAGCTCTCATAGGTGGCCCGGGATTCGTCCTGCGCCGTATGGGGCGGATTGCCCGAACGGATCAGGTCGATCGCCTCGAGCGTGGTTGCGACGCCCAGCGGAAAGATTTTCTTGAAGTAGACATCGCCCAGGGTGTCCTCCGGGCCGATCTCGACCTCGCGCTGCAGCAGGATATCGCCCTCGTCGAGCCCGTCATCGGGGAAGAACCAGGAAAGCCCGGTCTTGGCCGAGCCCCAGATGATCGGCCAGTTGATCGAGGAAGGGCCGCGATGCAGCGGCAGAAGCGAGGGATGGAAGCAGATCGAGCCGTTGCTCGGGATGTTGCGTGCCTCTTCAGGCACGAAGATGATCATGTATGCCATGACCATGAGATCCGCATTCAGCGACCGCATTTCGTCCAGGACTGCCGGGTCTTTGTAGTTCGGCGGCTGGAACAGCGGCAGCCCATGCTCTAGCGCGCATTCCTTGATCGGATCGGCCGGACGCCCCTCCTTGTCGGGCGCGGTGTAGACTCCGACCACCTCGTCCTTGCCCGCTTCGAGGATCGCCTCGAGCGCCGCGCGGCCAAAAGCCTGCTGTCCGTTCACGATCAGGCGCATGACGCCTCCCCTCTCTGTCCAAGTTGCGCGGGCTGTCCGCGCCAGGATTTCATCGATGTGTCACTCGGCTGCGATCTTCAAGTCGCCCACGGCGCCCGACTCGCCGATCTGCGCGATCTCCTCGCCCGAATAGCCCAGCACGTCGCGCAGGATCTCCTCGGTGTGCTCGCCCAAAAGCGGCGAGCGCGTGACCTCGGACGGGCTGTCGCTCAGCTTGACCGGGTTGCCGACCGTCAAATACGGCCCGCGTTCCGGATGATCGACCTCGACCACGGTGCCGGTGGCGCGCAGGCCTTCGTCCTCGGCGATCTCCTTCATGCTCAGGATCGGGCCTACGGGGATGTCATGCGGGTTGCAGATGTCCATGACCTCGAATTTAGTCTTGGTCATCGTCCATTCCTCGATCCGCCCGAAAATCTCGTTCAGCTTGTCGAGCCGCTCGGGCGGTGTCGCATAGCCTTCCTTGGCCTTCCAATCGGGCTCGCCGATTACGTCGCAGATCTTCTCCCATACCGCTGCCTGGGTGATGAAGTAGGTATAGGCGTTGGGGTCGGTCTCCCATCCCTTGCACTTGAGGATACGCCCGGGTTGACCGCCCCCACTATCGTTTCCGGCGCGCGGCGTTGCATCGCCAAAAGGAATGCCCTCGCCAAACTGCGAGTATTCCTTCAATGGCCCAGCGGCCAAACGCTGCTGGTCACGCAACTTGACCCGGCAGAGGTTCAGCACCCCGTCCTGCATCGCCGCCAGAACCTTTTGCCCCCGCCCAGTCTTCTCGCGCTGGAAGAGCGCAGAGACGATCCCCAGCGCCAAGTGAAGGCCGGTGCCGCTGTCGCCGATCTGGGCGCCGGTGACCATCGGCAGGCCGTCGAGATCACCGGTCGTGGAGGCCGAGCCACCGGCGCATTGCGCGACGTTCTCGTAGACCTTGCAGTCCTCGTATTTGCCAGGTCCGAAGCCCTTGACCGAGGCCATGATCATGCGCGGATTGATCTCCTGGATGCGTTCCCAGCCGAAGCCCATGCGGTCGAGCGCGCCCGGGGCGAAATTCTCGACCAGCACGTCGCATTCCCGGATCAGCCGGGTCAGCACCTGCTTGCCGGTCTCGTTCTTCGAGTTGAGCTCGATCGACCGCTTGTTGTGGTTCAGCATGGTGAAGTAGAGGCTGTCGACGCCGGGCACGTCGACCAGCTGCTTGCGGGTCGCGTCGCCGACGCCTGGGCGCTCGACCTTGATCACGTCGGCGCCAAACCAGGCCAGAAGCTGGGTGCAGGTCGGACCCGATTGCACATGGGTGAAGTCCAGGATGCGGACGCCTTTGAGTGCTTTCATCTGTCTCTTCTCCGTCATGTCCCGGACTTGATCCGGAACCTCCTTGAGTTCACCACTGAGCGACCTCTCAGGGCGGCCCTACTTCTTCACTACGCTCTGAGGGTTGAGGTTGCCGATCCGTCCGGACTCGGTTCCGGCTTCCGGGTCGATGATGGCGTTGACCAGCGTTGGCTTGCCCGACGCGATCGCCTCGCGCACCGCGCGCTCCAGATCGTCCGGCGAATGAGCGGTCACACCCTCGCCACCGAAGGCCTGCATCATCAGGTCGTATTTCGAGTCGCGCACGAAGACCGTGGTGCCCGGATCGCGCCCGGTCGGGTCGGTATCGGTGCCCCGGTAGATGCCGGAATTGTTGAAGACCACCACGCAGACCGGCAGGTCGTAGCGGCAGATGGTCTCAACCTCCATGCCCGAAAATCCAAAGGCACTGTCGCCCTCGACCGCGACCACCGGGTGGCCGGTCTCGACCGCCGCCGCGATCGCGGTGCCCATGCCGATCCCCATCACCCCCCAGGTGCCCACGTCCAGCCGCTTACGGGGTTTCGCCATGTCGATGACCGAGCGCGCGAAATCCAGCGTATTGGCGCCCTCGTTGACCAGGATCGCATCCGGGTGATCGGCCATGATCCTCTTCAGCCGCCCCAACGCCCCGTGGAAGTCCATCGGAACGTTGTTGTTCTGCAGCCGTGGCGCCATCTTGGCGACATTGGTCTCGACCTTGTCGCGGATCGCGCCCAGCCAGTCCTCCGAGGGTTTCTTCCACCCCTCCATCCCGGCCAGGAGATCCGCCAGGCAGCTCTCGATATCGCCGACCAAAGGGGCGTCGATGGGCTGATTGCTGTCCATCTCCTTCGGGTCGATGTCGATATGGATGAACTTCTTCGAGTGCGGCTCGCCCCATTGCTTGCCCTTGCCGTGGCTGAGGAGCCAGTTAAGCCGGGCGCCGACCAGCATGACGCAATCGGAACCCTTCAGCACCAGCGACCGTGCGGCGCCGGCATATTGCGGGTGATCGTCCGGCAGCAGGCCCTTGGCCATGGACATGGCGAGGTAGGGAATGCCGCTGGTCTCGACGAAGCGGCGCACCAGGTCGTCGCATTGCGCATAGGCCGCCCCCTTGCCGAGGATGATCAGCGGCCGCTCGGCGCGTTTCAGATAGTGTAACGCGCGCTCGATTGCGTGGACGGCCGGACGCTGCTCGGGGGCTGGGTCGACGACCTTTACCAGCGATTTCTCGCCTTCGATCGCGTCAACGGCTTGACCGAGCAGGCTGGCCGGCAGGTCCAGATAGACCCCGCCCGGCCGGCCGGAGACAGCGGCGCGGATCGCGCGCGCGACGCCGACGCCGATATCTTCGGCATGGAGGATCCGGTAGGCCGCCTTGCAAAGCGGTTTGGCGATGGCGAGCTGGTCCATCTCCTCGTAATCGCCCTGCTGCAGATCGACGATTTCGCGCTCGGAACTCCCTGAGATCAGGATCATCGGCCAGCAATTCGTGGTGGCGTGCGCCAGCGAGACCAGCCCGTTCAAAAAGCCCGGCGCCGAGACCGTCAGGCAGACACCCGGTTTCTTGGTCAGGTAGCCGGCGATGGCCGCCGCGTTGCCTGCGTTCGATTCGTGCCGGAACGAGATCACACGCATCCCTTCGGCCTGCATCATGCGGCCGAGGTCGGTAACCGGGATTCCAGGCACGTGATAGATATTCTCGATGCCGTTCAGCTTCAGCGCGTCGATAACCAGGTGGAAGCCGTCAGTGAGCTCGCCCTGCTCGGCTTCGGGCTTGGTCTGGTGATCGAACGTTTCGGCAGTGGCGGACATGCTCATCTCTCCTGAAATCTTTGTCTAGCCGAGGACTAGCGATTTGTGGCTTCGGCGGGACCAAGAAGGAATTTCCAGCTTCGCCGGATGTAATCATGCAGGCGGAATGTGTGCTCACGGACCAAGTCCGAGGCCAGCTCTGCATCCCGGTCCTCGATCGCCTCGATGATGTTCATGTGATCGACAACCGAGCGGTCCGTGCGCGAGCCGTCGCTCAGCGCCTTACGCCGGACCGCTTTCAGGTGGGTGAACAGGCCTCGTGCGATATCCTCTAGCATTTGGCACTTCGACAGGCCCAGGACGCACAGGTGGAAGTCGATATTCGCCTCGGAATACTCGCTCAGCCGCGCCCTTGCGTTGTCCTTGGTGAACTGGGTGCCGATACTGCGCAACTGGGCAATTTCGGCATCCGACGCGCGATCGCAAACAAGCCGCGCAGCCATGGATTCCAGCGCGGCCCAGACGGTGATCATCTCCAGGATCTCATCCAGGCTCTTGCGCTTGATAAAGACCCCGCGCCTGGGCGCGATCTCGACGAAGCCCTCCTGCTCGAGGCGCATGATCGCCTCGCGGATCGGGGTGCGGCTAATACCCAGACGGTCGGCAAGCGTGCGCTCGTCCATGCGCAGGTTGGTTTCGGGCTCGTAGATGTCCAGATCCATGATGCTGGTCTTCAGGACGTCATAGATATGCTCCTTCAAGCTGAAGGAGCCGTCCACCGGCTTCAGATCGAGCGTCTTGCCCAAGGCATCCTCCCCATCGGCTCCGGATGATCTTTCGTTTCACCTCTCCCGATACGTGTTTGTGGTATACCATGAACCAAGCGAGTCGCAAGCGGCCCGACACCCGCGGATCGGCGTTGCGCTTCCGACCAACGGAAATGTTCGGATTCGCTCAGGCGGCGTGATAGGCAGGCCGCGGCAGACGCGAATCCCTCTCCGCGAAACCCAATCCGTTTATCGGGGCGGCAGGCATGAACAAGGCGACGGCCATCACCCCGATGATGGCGCAATATCTCAAGATCAAGGCGGACCACGCGGACGCCTTGCTTTTCTACCGCATGGGCGATTTCTACGAGTTGTTCTTCGACGACGCGGTGCAGGCGGCGGCCGCGCTGGATATCGCGCTGACCAAGCGGGGCAAGCATCTGGGCGACGACATCCAGATGTGCGGGGTGCCGGTGCATTCCGCCGAGGGCTATCTATTGACGCTGATCCGCAAGGGCTTCCGGGTGGCGGTCTGCGAACAGACCGAGGACCCAGTCGAAGCCAAGAAGCGCGGCTCGAAGGCGGTGGTCAACCGCGAGGTGGTGCGTCTGGTCACGCCTGGCACGCTGACCGAGGAGACGCTGCTCGATGCGCGGCGCCACAACTACCTCGCCGCCTGGGCCGAGGTGCGCGGCGCGGGCGCGCTTGCCTGGGTCGATGTCTCGACCGGCGACATGGCTGTGACCGGGACGCCGCGCGCTGGGCTCGGCCCGGGGCTCGCCCGGATCGCGCCCCGCGAGGTGCTGGTGCTGGAGAGCGCTTTCGAGAATCCGATCCTGATGGCCCAGATCGAAGAGGCGGGCGCCGTGGCGACGCCGCTCGCCGCCGCCAGCTTCGACTCCGCCGCAGCCGAGGCCCGGCTGAAGGCGCTCTTCCGGGTCGCGGCGCTGGACGCTTTCGGCACGTTCGAGAGACCTGAGCTGGCGGTGCTGGGCGCGCTTGCCGACTATATCGAACTGACCCAGAAGGGACGCCTGCCGATGCTGCGCCCGCCCAGGCGCGAGGCCCCAGGCGGGGTCATGCGCATCGACGCGGCAACCCGGCGGAATCTGGAATTGATCCGGTCGCTGTCCGGCGCCCGCGAGGGCGCGCTTCTGGCTTCGATCGACCGGACATTGACCGGGGCGGGCGCTCGGCTTCTCGAGACCCGGATCGCCGCGCCTCTGACTGGTGTTGCCGAGATCGGCCACAGGCTGGACGCCGTGACCCATCTGGTCGCGGAACGGGTTCTGTCGCAGGGCTTGCGCGAGCGCCTGGCACAAGTGCCCGAGATCGAGCGGGCCCTGACCCGGCTGGCCCTCGATCGTGGCGGTCCGCGCGATCTGGGCGCCATCCGGGCCGGGCTGGCTCAGGCGGGTGAAATCGCCGAAATGCTTGACGGTGATCTGCCAGAGGCGTTGGCAGAAGCAGCGAAGGACATGCAGGGCCACGACAGCCTGGTCGCGCACCTTGATAAGGCTCTGGTCGCCGAGCCGCCGATCCTGGCCCGCGACGGCGGCTTCGTCGCCGAGGACTACGACGCGGATCTGGACGAAGCTCGCAAGCTGCGCGACGAAGGCCGGGGCGTGATCGCGGGGATGCAGGCGGATTACGCCGCCGAGACCGGGATCGAAGCGCTGAAGATCCGGCACAACAACGTGCTGGGCTATTTCATCGAGGTGACGGCCCGGCACGCCGATAAGATGCTGGCCCCGCCCCTGAGCCAGACCTTTATCCACCGCCAAACGCTGGCCAATGCGGTCAGGTTCACCACCGTGCCGTTGTCCGAGCTGGAAAGCCGGATCGTCAATGCGGGTGGACGTGCGCTGGAGATCGAGAAGCGGATCTTCGAGGATCTTCGCGCCGCTGTCCTGGCTGAACAGGCCCGGATCGCCGCGACCGCCCACGCAATTGCCGCGCTGGACGTGGCCGCTGCCAATGCGGCGCTGGCGGTCGATGAGGGCTGGAGCCGGCCGGTCCTCGAGGACGGCCGGGCCTTCGAGGTCACCGCCGGGCGCCATCCGGTGGTCGAACAGGCGCTTAGGCGCCAGGGCGAGAGCTTCGTCGCCAACAGTTGCGATCTTTCCGCGGGGCAAGCTGATCCCGCACCGGTCTGGCTGCTGACCGGGCCGAACATGGCGGGCAAGTCGACGTTCCTGCGCCAGAACGCTCTGATCGCGATCCTGGCCCAGTCTGGGGCTTATGTCCCGGCCCAGGCGGCGCGGATCGGCGTCGTCGACCAGCTCTTCAGCCGCGTTGGCGCGGCGGACGACCTGGCGAGGGGGCGGTCCACATTCATGGTCGAAATGGTCGAGACCGCGGCGATCCTGAACCAAGCGGGCCCCAATGCGCTGGTGATCCTGGACGAGATCGGGCGCGGCACCGCCACCTATGACGGGCTCTCGATCGCCTGGGCCGTGCTGGAGCACCTGCACGAGGTCAACAAGTGCCGTGGCCTCTTCGCCACCCATTACCACGAGCTGACCGCGCTGGCCGAAAAGCTGGAACATCTGCACCCGGCGGCGGTCGCCGTGCGCGAATGGGAGGGCGAGGTCATCTTCCTGCACGAGGTGCGCCCCGGCGCCGCCGACCGCTCTTACGGCGTTCAGGTGGCGCAACTCGCCGGCCTGCCGGAAAGCGTGACGGCACGGGCCCGCGAGGTATTGGAGAAACTGGAAGCAGATGAACGGGAGGGGGGGACGGCGGCACTCGCCGACGCCCTGCCCCTCTTTCAAGCACGGGCGCCTCAAGCGGCGCCGGCGCTCAAGGCATCGGTAGTGGAAGACCGCCTGAGCGAGATTGTGCCGGATCAACTGACCCCACGCGCCGCGCTGGATCTCGTTTACGAGTTACGGGAACTGCTGTCCGGCAACGGGCGCGACTAGCGCCGTTTTCGACCGAAATTGGATTGAAAACCACTCTAAACGAAAACAGGGCGCGCCGGCGCGCGCCCTGATCCAGATCCTGTTTGGTCTGGGCTAGATTGTCGCCGCCAGATCCGCCGCCGCCGTTCCGTGATTGGCCTCCAGCCGCTGGCGCATCTTGCGCAGCGCCTGTGCCTCGAGTTGGCGCACGCGCTCCTTCGAGAGCTTCAGTTTCTCGCCCAGGCTTTCCAGCGTTTCCGGCTGTTCAGCCAGTTTGCGCGCCTCGATGATCATCCGCTCGCGGTCGGTCAGGGCGTCGAAGGCCTCGGTCAGCCAGCCCCGGGCCCTGTCGAGATCAGAATTGCGAGACACCGTCTCCTCGGCCTGGGGGCCTTCGTCCTCGAGCGTCTCGACCCATTCGCGGCCTTCCTCGCCGGCCTGGGCGGCGTTCAGCGAGAAGTCGGCGCCCGACAGGCGGGCATCCATTATGTCCACATCGCGCAGCGGCACGCCCAATTCCTTGGCGATCTCCGCGCGGATTTCGTGGGCCGTCGGGTCTTGGCCTTCGAGCCCCATCTCGGCTTCGATCTTCGCGCGGACACGGCGCATGTTGAAGAAAAGCGACTTCTGCGCCGAGGTCGAGCCGGTGCGCACCATCGACCAGTTGCGCATGACGTAATCCTGGATCGAGGCCTTGATCCACCAGACCGCATAGGTCGAGAACCGCACGCCGCGATCGGGATCGAATTTCGAGGCCGCCTTCATAAGTCCGACGCCCGCCTCCTGAATGAGATCGTTCATCGGGGCCCCGTAACGGCGGTATTTCGCCGCCATGGCGATGGCGAGCCTCAGATAGGCGGTCACCAGCCGGTGCAGCGCCTGCTCGTTGCCCTCGTCGCGCCAGGCGCGGGCCAGGGCAGCTTCGGTTTCGGCGTCCAGCAGTTCCGCAGACATCGCCCGGCGGGCGACATCGGATCCGCTGTTCGGGATGAAGTGGGTTCCCATGGCGTCGTCTCCCTGCCGCATCTCTTCGCGGCTTCTTTTTCCTTGCTACGCTGACATGGTCCGTTCGGACCACACCAGCAATATCCTGTCACAGGGACGTGACGTTTCGTTTCGTGTACCGTCAGACCGCTTCGGCGTATTCGCCACGTGCCGGGTAGTTCTTCTCGATGGCGAAATCGAGCGCACCCAAAAGTTCGCGGAAATGCGGCCGCACGAACGGCATCGTCTGGACCGAACCATAATAAAGGGTCTGGTCCGCGTTGATCAGGAAGAGCCCGGGTTCGGAGAAAAGCGCCGGCTCCTCGATCCCGATCGAGGTCTTGCCGCGACCGGTTGAGATATAGAGGCCCCACTCTTTGGCCTTGGCCAGCGAAAGGCCGTAACCGATCCGCAAGGCCTCGGCGGGAATCTTTTCGGCCATGCCGCGCGCGCGTACGGCGTCGTCCGAGCTGACCGCGATCGACCCGACGCCGCGCTCGGCGAAGGCTGGCACCAGCTTCTCGAACTCGGCCAGGTAGGTCGCGCAGATTGGGCAATGGAGCCCGCGGTAGAAGCAGACGACCGTGCCGCGTTCGTTCGTCTCGGAGCCGAGATCGAAGGTTCCGTGGTCCAGGGTCTCGACAGCCAGGTCCGGGACTTTGCGGCGGGGCATCAGCATTCTTGGTTCTCCTGAAACGCGTTTTTTATCGTGCGTCCGTTTTCCCTTGATCAACGAGTATCAGGGTTTATAATCTGGAAAACCCGAAAAACCTGATCGAAACACCCAAATTGGAGGAATCGGAAGATGGGAAATTGTGACCGGCTGGAAGCCTTGCTCAGCCGTTTCGAGATGCGCGTGACGCCAGCGCCTGCGGGCGACGGCAATCTGGCGATCCTGGGCTGTCCGGAGACGGGCGAGCCGACAACGGCGGTTTTTGCGCCCCGGGCCGAGGCGCGTTGTTGCAATGGCGAGCCGCTTCTGGTCTCGGCCCATGCGCAATGGGGCGGCGAGGGCAATCCACTGCTAAGCGCCCTGCCGGCACAGATTTGCTACGACGTGGGCGATGACGACGAGATGACACTGCTGCTGCGCCTTTTCAAGGCCGAGGCCGAGGGGCGCCATTGCGGGGTCCGCCCGGTGCTCAGCAGGCTGGGCGAGGTATTGGTGATCAAGCTCTTGCGCGGCGAGATCGAGCGCGGCGCGACCGAGCCTGGGCTGGTCGCCGGGCTGGCCGATCCGCGCCTTGCCCAAGCGATCGTGGCGATCCACGAAAGCCCTGGCCGCGCCTGGCGCAATGACGATCTAGCGGCGGTGGCCGGTATGTCGCTGAGCCGCTTCGCCGAGAGCTTCCTGAACGTGGTCGGCGAGACCCCGCAATCCTATCTGCGCCGGTGGCGCATGACGCTGGCACGCCAGGACATCGAGCGCGGCGAGCGGGTCCAAACCGTAGCCCGGCGCTATGGCTATGGCAGTCCGGAAGCGCTCAGCCGGGCGTTTTCGCGCCAATTCGCCAAGAATCCCCTGGCACTGCGGCGCGAGGCTGCACTTGCCTGATTCCGCGGCGTGCAAGGTCGTTCGGGCACGGTAGGTGGTCAAAGGCGAGACGTGGCAGAGAGTTAGCCAATAATTGACAACAGAAAACAGCAGTAACTCCCTACATTTCAATTTTTAATTGAAACGGCGAAAGAAATTTCAATTTACAATAAAGAAGCAGCGGTCTAGCATCCGCTCAGTCAAACAATTCTATGCGTAAGTAATTGCATTTGAGTAGTGAAGGGAGGGTGAATTGCTGAGCGTAAAGGTCTTATTTCAGGATGAGACTGGCGCCATTACGGTCGATTGGGTTGCCTTGACTGCCGCCGTGTTGCTGGTGGGAATCATGGTTGTTTATGCCATCTACAACAACGGCGTGAGCTCCCTGGTCTCGAGTGTCAATTCGACCATGGATAACGTGGCTCTCGGTGTCGATATCGGCACCGTCGAGAATCTGAACCAGTAGAAATCCGTCACTTGGGCGCGAAAAGGGGCGCTTGCCTCCGGTCGTGACCGGGGGTCTCGGCCTGATTGGTGAGAAAAAGTCGGCCTGCATCGATTCCGTTGCGGGCCGACTTTCATTGACGCCGTGCCGCGGCGATCAGTGCACCAACCGGTAGCGATAAACCAGCGGACCCTCCGCGTTGCCGACACACCCAGTTCCGATATCCGCATTGGCCGTGAAATAGATGTTGTGACCCGCGATTACATTGAGGTCGTCGGCGGTCTCATTGGCGTTCAGTTGGACGTCTCCACCCGCGACGATCCGCAAACCGTCGATCGACGCCCCAGCCGCGATCTGAACCGTGGCCGCCGCGTAGAGGCCCACATTGCCGCCCGGAGCGCAGTTATCGTCGGCGCCGAAGGTCACGTTCGATGGGAACTTAATCACTGCCTTCTCGTAGCCCTTGGCGCCGCCGCCGATTGCCGAACTGGCGAGGGTTACGCCCTCGAGAACCGAATTCGACTGGCCATTGATCCGGCATTCCGAGATGACCGCGACGTCCTGCAGCACAGGCTGGAGCAAGGGATCCGGAAGGACCAGCACATCCATCGGATCGTTGCAGGAGAACACATAGACATTGTTCGGCTGCATCACCTGGATATACTCAAAATCGGTCGTGGTCGGGATGCCGTCTGCATCTGGGAGCGCGACGCAGGCCGCGCAATTCTGGAGATCGATGTAATTGTAGGGCGGGAAGAGCGTGTTCCCATCACCATCGACACCATAGAGATCGCCCTGCAGATAGTCCTCTGACGTCTCATCCAGCATGCCGCCGATAAGAGTACCGATCGCCAAAGCCTCGGCCGGCATCAAATTGCCCTCGGTGACCACGCCTGGTTCGCAGAGACCCTGGTTCGAGCAAATTGTCGGCCGGTCGATCATCATGTCCTCGTCCGGCATGCTGATCTGCGTGTCCTCATAGATCGTGCCGTTGTTCTGAATCTCGACCGCGTAGTCGTGAGCGGGGTCCTCCCTCAGATTCTCGCCGTGGATGCAGATGTTCGCCAGCACGTTGTTCGAGGTGATGTCGACCCGGTTGCCGGCAATCAGCGCATTTCCGGCCAACAGGCAGTCCGGGTAGAAGCGCGTCGCAATCGCGATCGCGTTCACGTCCCACTCGACCAGGCCAATGATCCGCAGGAAGTTCGTGGCCAGCGGATTCTCGTTCGCGTCCGCCCGGCGCGCGGTGACCATCGCCGCGTTCGGCTCAACCCCGCCCGGTTGGAAGCTCGCCGGCGAAATCGTCCAGGTCCCGAACACGACCTCGCTCGAGCGCACCACGGTGCCGTGGTCGTTCTGCAGCATGTTGTCCTTGGAGAAATTCACCGCCTGCTGACGGCCATCGTTCTCGTCGGGCAGCGACATCACCGCCGCAAGAACCGACGCGTCCGCGGTCGACTGCAAGAGCGATTGTGTGCGGTAGCCATCGGTCATATCGACCGCAAGCCCGCCAATCGCCACATAAAGCGAAAACCAAACCAGCGACCAAACCGTATAGGCGCCGCTTTCGTCATTGATGAAGTCACGAATGCGCGCAGACAACATGACACTCTCCTATCACAACACATACCCCGCGCCGGTCTCCCCCTGCCGACAGCCTGCCTGCGGCGGCCCTGCCAACGCGGGAGCAATTCTACAGGAATAGTCAATTTTTCGCCATAATCGTGTCGCGGTTGAAGCGAAAGCCTGAAATTCCCGGAAGTCGTCTCGGCAATTCGCTGATTCCGCGACGATTCCCGCGAGCGCTGCTGAGCCGGAGATTAGGCTAAGTGTCACTGCAAACAAGGATTTCTTATCCGGCGGTTGAGTTGCATATCGAAATTTATCCACAGGGTTGTGCAGACTGATTCTCTGCTATTTCCCTCGGTCGAGACCACGCTCATAGCACCCGGCGCCTCGGAGCCCGCGCCTGGTGACGGCCGCAGATACGGTTGCCCCCAGCATCTCCGAGGAATCTAGCGCCTGCCACCGCTCCCTTGACCAGACGGCGTGCAATCGCGCAAAAGGCGCCGGTCCTGAGCCTGGGGAGGGAGCCTAATATGAGCAGCGCAGATTCGATGAGACTCTTGATCCTGCCCGGAGACGGGATCGGCGCCGAGGTCATGGCCGAGGTGCGCAAGGTCGTGGACTGGTTTGCCGGCAACCGGGGCCTGGAATTCGAGGTATCCGAGGATCTGGTCGGGGGTGCGGCTTACGATGTCCACGGTGTGCCGCTATCGGACGAGACGATGGCCAAGGCGCAGGCGGTGGATGCGGTGCTCTTGGGCGCGGTCGGCGGGCCGAAGTACGACGATCTGGACTTCTCGCTGAAGCCCGAGCGGGGGCTCTTGCGGCTGCGCAAGGAAATGGATCTCTACGCCAATCTGCGCCCGGCTCAGTGTTTCGATGCGCTGGCAGATTACTCGTCGCTCAAGCGCGAGGTGGTGGCCGGGCTCGACATCATGATCGTGCGCGAACTGACAAGCGGAATGTATTTCGGCGAGCCGCGCGGGATCACCGAACTCAACGATGGCACCCGAGTCGGCATCAACACTCATCGCTACACGACCGAGGAGATTCGCCGGGTCGCGCGGTCCGCCTTCGAGCTCGCGCGCAAGCGCCAGAACCGGGTCTGCTCGATGGAGAAGGCCAATGTGATGGAGGCTGGGATCCTGTGGCGCGAGGAGGTGGAGCACGTCCACGCCGAGGAATACCCGGACGTGGAACTCTCCCACATGTATGCGGACAATGGCGCGATGCAGTTGGTGCGTGCGCCCAAGCAATTCGACGTGATCGTGACCGACAACCTCTTCGGCGACATCCTCAGCGATTGCGCGGCGATGCTGACCGGTAGCCTTGGGATGCTGCCCTCGGCTTCGCTGGGCGCGCCGATGGCGAACGGTCGGCCCAAGGCGCTCTACGAGCCCGTCCATGGCTCGGCGCCGGACATCGCGGGCCAGGGCAAGGCCAACCCGATCGCCTGCATCCTCAGCTTCGCCATGGCGCTGCGCTACTCGTTCGATCTGGGGGAAGAGGCGGACATGGTGGAAGGCGCGGTAGAGGACGTGCTTGCCAAGGGCGTCCGCACCGCCGATCTGGGCCAGGCCGAGGGTGGCACCACGGTCTCGACCAGCGGCATGGGCGACGCGATCCTGGACGCGTTGTCGTCGCGGGCCTGACCGGGCCGATCAAATGTGGGCCGACTTCACCTTCCTCGATTTCGTCGGCGTGGTCGGCTCGCTGATGATTTGCACGGCGTATTTGGCGGTGTCGTTGAGGCGCGTCGATCCAGAGGGATTTCCCTATCACATCGCCAATGCGGCAGGCGCGATCCTGCTCCTGATCTCGCTCTATTTCCGGCCCAATCCCGGTGCCATCGTGATCGAGGTGCTTTGGCTGGCCATCGCCGGTTTCGGGATCGCGCGGGCCGTGCGGAAACATCTCTAAGTGGAACCGGGCGAGATCACCGAATTCGCCTAAGCGCCCAGTACGCTCTGTGATAACCTTATCTGGGGTGAGATAACTTCAGAGAAGGCTTCATTATGCTGCTGCGATCGATCGCCGTGGCCGCTCTGACCGTGATGCTTACGGTTCAGGCGCAGGCGAAACCGTTTTCCGAGATGTTCCCGCAATATGCCGACCTGGAGCCCGGGGAAGCGCGCACCTTCCTCGAGAGCTTGGACTACCGGCAAGGTCAGATAGACCTGCCGGGCGGATTTGCCCGGCTCGATGTGCCAGAGGGATACTATTACCTCGGCGCTCAAGACGCCGAACGCGTCTTGAGCGAGGCTTGGGGCAATCCGCCAAGCGAGCCCGCGCCGCTCGGCATGATCCTCCCGGAGACCGATACGCCCTTCCACGGCGACGGATGGGCGGTCGAGATCACTTGGAGCGAAATCGGATATGTCTCGGACGAGGACGCGGACGAGATCGACTACGACGGGCTTCTCGCCGAAATGCAAAGCGATGCCGCAGCCGAGAACGCCTGGCGCGACGAGAACGGCTACGAGCGGATCGAACTGATCGGCTGGGCCTCGCCGCCGCGCTACGATCCGGTCGGCCGCCGCCTGCATTGGGCCAAGGAGCTCAAATTCGGCGACAGCGAGGTCAACACGCTGAACTACAATCTGCGGGTGCTCGGCCGGAAGGGCGTGCTGGTAATGAACTTCATCGCCAATATCGACGCGCTGCCGGCGGTTGAGGCGGCGCTGCCTGATGTGCTCGCGTTGGCGAGCTTCAAGGAAGGCTCGCGCTATGCCGATTTCGATCCCTCGGTCGACGAAGTGGCGGCTGTCGGCATCGGCGGGCTGATCGCGGGCAAGGCGCTGGCGAAGACCGGACTGCTGGCGACGCTTCTTATATTCCTGAAGAAGGGTTGGATCCTGATCCTGATCGCGTTGGGGGCAGTCTGGAAGTTCTTCACCGGGCGCCGCGCCTGATCCGGGCAGGGGGCTTTGCGCTCACCTAGGCAGGGCAACTTCGACAGTGGCTCCGCCCCACCCGTGTACGCTGTCATGGCTCTCGAGCGTGACCGATTGCACGTCCTCGGGGATCGCCACGCCCGAGAGCGAGCGGGTGAAGGGCTGCTCGTCCACATGCGGGTGGAGGAGGGTGCGGGTCCCGTAGACCGTGCCGTCCGGCCCGACCACCCGCCAAGCATCCGCATAGTGGTCCCACCCGGTATCCGCATGCTGGACGGTGACGTCGAAGCTGAAGGTCCCGCCCGAGGCGCGGGCCTTCACCTCGAGCACGTCGGCCTTGCCGGCGAGGGCAGGGGAAGCTGCGAGGGCGAGCGCGGTCAAGATGGCGATCAGGCGCATGAGCGTCCTCCAAAACTGAAGTTTACCAGACATTAACCGAACCGGCCCCTTTGTTGCTGCGAATTCTCATCAATACGAAGGGAGCGGATGGTCAGCCGGGCCCATACCGTGGCGTTTCTGGGCGTCGAGGCCAAGCCGGTCGAGGTGCAGTGCGCCCTGACCCCGGGCCTGACCGCGTTCAACTTGGTTGGCCTGCCCGACAAGGCGGTTAGCGAGTCGCGCGAGCGCGTACGCGCGGCGCTGACCGCCATCGGGTTGGCCATGCCGCCGCAACGGATCACCGTTAACCTGTCGCCCGCGGACTTGCCGAAGGTGGGCTCGCACTATGACCTGCCGATCGCGCTGGCGCTGATGGCGGCGCTCGACCTGGTGCCGGGCGAGGAGATCGAGAACAACGTGGCGCTGGGCGAGCTCAGCCTCGATGGCGAGATCAGGGCGGTGCAGGGGGCGCTGCCCTCGGCGATCGCCGCGGCCGGCCAGGGCAAGGGGCTGATCTGTCCCGAGGCCTGCGGGCGCGAGGCCGCCTAGGTGGGCGCGGCCGAGGTGCTGGCGCCGCCGACCCTGATCGACCTGGTGAACCACTTCGCGGGCAGGAAGGCGCTGACCCCGCCCGAGCCGGGGCCGGTCTCGGCCCGGCGCTCGGCCGCCGATCTGATCGACGTGAAGGGCCAGGAGAGCGCGCGGCGCGCGCTGGAGGTGGCCGCCGCCGGGGGCCACCACATCCTGATGGTGGGCGAGCCGGGATCGGGCAAGTCGATGCTGGCCTCGCGCCTGACCGGGATCATGCCGCCACTCAGCCCCGAGGAGGCGCTTGAGGTCTCGACCATCTACTCGTTGGCCGCCCAGCCGGGCGACGGCACGATCTTCAAGGAGCGGCCCTACCGGGCACCGCACCACTCCGCATCGATGCCGGCGATGATCGGCGGTGGGCGGGACGCGAAGCCGGGCGAGATTTCGCTGGCCCATCGCGGGGTCTTGTTCCTCGATGAGTTGCCCGAGTTCTCGCGGCCCGTTCTGGAATCCCTCCGCCAGCCGGTTGAGACTGGCGAGGTCGTTGTAAGCCGGGCCACGGCCCATGTGAAATACCCTGCCCGCTTCCTGCTGGCAGCGGCGATGAACCCCTGCCGCTGCGGCTACTTGGGCGATGCATCTCGCGCTTGCTCGCGGGCGCCTAAATGTGGCGCCGACTATGCCGCGCGGCTGTCCGGCCCATTGATCGACCGCTTCGACATCCGCATCGAGGTGCCGCCGGTGACGCCGGATATGCTCAGCCTGCCACCTCATGGGGAAAACTCGGCCAAGATCAGCCACCGTGTCGTCGAGGCCCGCGCCGCCCAGGCGGACCGGATGAACGGCGCGCGCCTGATCAATGGCGAACTGGAGGGCGAGGTCTTGGACCGCGTCGCCACACCCGACGCCCCGGGTCAGGAGGTGCTGCGGGCAGCGGCGGAGAAACTGCGCTTCACCGCGCGCGGCTATCACCGGGTGCTGCGGCTGGCACGGACGCTGGCCGACCTGGAGGGTTCGGACGCGGTCCGAAAGGTCCATGTCGCCGAGGCGGTGGGATACAGGCGGGCGTTGGGATGAGATAACCTGTCGAAACCGTCAGATGACGGCTTTGAGCCCTTAGCGGACATGGATGTCCAGGATTTGGAAGTCCGCTGTGTGCCAAATGCAGACATTCGGATTGACGTCAGCCACCGCAGAGCCAATTGCATTGCCACCAGAGGTCCGATTCGAAAACGACGCCCGTTCCAAAGTGCTACCGGTTGCAAACTGGTAATTTATTCAACCTGTGCGAGAGTGTAAGGTCCGGATTGCACGTGAGGGGCATACTATCCGCGGCCGTCTCGTCTGCCTCGCCACTGGCCGAGGAGACCTCTCACGTCCAGGCCGCTTCGAGGCGCGGGGCTCCGGAGCATAGTGTGAGTCGTAGTAATGCCTAATAGCTGTCAAAGCCTCCATCGGCGCCGTGATGAAATGGTTCGCGAAGTTAAGCGGATCGACGATTTTTTGCGCCGTTTTGCGAGAATTTCTCAACGGATTGGAGCCGATCAAAAGTCGCAAGAGCGGATATTAAATTCGATGGCCGCAAAAGAGCCTTGGTTTCAGCGGCGCTGGCCGTCGCATTTGACCTAGCGGGTGTCCATATGCGCAACCCTCATCATAGGTGACGTCATCGATTAGCCGAGATGTTCTAAGCTTTCCGCGAGCGATGGATGTATTCTTGTATTGTCAGTCGGCCATACCTCCTAAGCCAGGCTGAGAACGCCGATGACGGCCATAGCTCCAAGAAAAGAAACCGCGGCCGTTTGCCGATAGCCAACCGCGAACAGAACCAGTGAAAGAATGAGAATATATGGATAGGGTTACGAGACGTCGAAGAACGCTTCGACCCAATTTGTTCTTGGGTTCAGTGCATCCACAGCGAGGACCCCCCGCCGATTTCCATGCAGTGGAGATCGGCAAAGTTACAGTAACCTAAATCATCGTTCTTATGGAACTGCGGTGGCCGCGTCGAGCTCACGGCAGAGCAAGCGGCCCATTCAAAGACGTAAATATCTGCGTCGACGTGCTCTTTAGAAATAAGGGACGCCTGCACCGCAGGCGTCGCAGAGCGACGGAATGGCGTCTTCGCATTGGCATGATCGAAGAGGTTTAGCCGCCCTAGACGATGTCTCCGCCCGCCCGCAGGCCAATGTCGGCGAGAGAATTCAACTCGGCAGCGCAAGCTTCGTTGAATTGCAAAGGTGCTTAAATAAAACAAATTTAGCGTGCAACATGTATATAAAAACATCATATAAGTTGAGTTGATCGCATTTTTTTGAAAATATCCAAATTCGTTCACAATCTAAACGAATTTTTACAGTATCTATTCATAAATATCTCGTCGCATATGGATCGGTGAAAGATCATGACAAAAATGAAAATGTTTCTGCGAGACTGCAATGGCGCTGTAACAATCGATTGGGTCACCTTAACCGGCGCCGTTCTCTTCGTGGGGATCATGGTCGTCTCTGCCATCTATAACAACGGCGTGAGTTCGCTTGTCTCAAACGTTAACTCTACGATGACGGACGCTGACCCGGGCGCCAATGTAGGCGTGGTCGAGAACCAGAATCCGTAAACCCAAGATTCTTGATCTATTATCGCGTAAATCACCTGTCATTGGTTATTCGCTAGTTGAGCGGGTCCGCATGTCTCAAATGGGTCAGTGAAAGAGGCTTGCGCCGTCAGCTAGAAACGTCGGCATCGTGCCGAAGAAAGACGCCCGGCCGTCCCTCCACGGCCGGGCGTCGTTCATCCAGAGATCCCGAGCGTCACGAGGATGCGCGTGACGGCATGTGTGGAGTTTCAGGTTCTGAGGATTTTGAGATGATGGAGCGCGGCGAAACGCTAAGAGCCCCACACACGCTGTCGAACAGCGTGCCTCCAATTTGGCGTTCGCCGCGCTCATAGGCCTCAATCAGATCTTCGCTTGCCCCCACCGCTGTTGCGAGAGCCTGACGAGACATTCCGAGCATCCACCGACGGTGCCGCACCCGGACGCCGACGGTGAGATCGGGATGGAAATCGAAGCGTTCACACGCGCTAAGCATTTTGCAGTTCCCCTCTTACGCGAACGACCGCCAATCTTTCGGCGCTCGTCATGCAAACAACCCATCAGGGAACGAAACCTTTCACATTCAGTTCACATTTCCCTCTCTCTTCGATTTTGCAACTTTGACGGTTCTTGTTGGCGTGTTTCTCGCCCATTTATGCGAGAGACTGTGCCTTAGCGGCATCGGGCAGCAACCGTCCTGCTATCGCCACATCAGGTCCCAACTTCCGCCAACTAAAATACGATACTTGCCCGCGAAGGTGATCGCCTCGTCCCCCTAATTCTGAGGTGGTCGCCTTCACATCGAAGCCTGACATCCAAGGCCAGAGATGAACTGCCCAGCCTGGCATGACGTCTTTCTCGTGGTTGGGGGAGGTTGCCGGTATTTACGTCCATTTCGAGAGAAATCAGAAGTCAACGGGGCTGAACGGCCTGGGCGAGATGGGCACCATCGCATCAATGCCGGCGATCATGAATGCTGTGAATGATGCTCTCTCCGGCGCGAAAGTGAATGAGATCGAGGCTCCAGCAACGCCGGATCGCATCTGGCGAGCCTGCCGGAATCGCATGTGAACCTGCCCCTTCAAAGCAATCTCGGTCGCGCCGGGACACTGAGCGCGGCCCATTCGCTATGTCTTCTTCTGGAACTTTTCTGACCTAGCCTCAAAGGCAGCTTTCGGGGTCGAACCGGACATTTGAAATTTTGCCCGAACGGCAGCTTCGTCCCGCATACCGGACCTCTGGCCCACGTCGAGTCTTGGATCCGCTCAAGGTCCGGCCTGCACCACGCGGCATCCGGACGCTATTCCCCTCTCGTCCAAAACCATGTAAACCGCCACCCTTCCGAAACACCAATCAAGGACCAAGGAGATGGGCTACAAGGTCGCCGTTGCGGGCGCCACGGGCAATGTGGGCCGCGAAATGCTGAACATCCTGGCGGAACGCCAGTTCCCCGCGGATGAAGTGGTCGCGCTTGCCTCGCGCAAGTCGCTGGGCACGGAATGCAGCTATGGCGACAAGACCCTGAGGACCAAGGACCTGGACAGCTACGACTTCGCCGGCACCGATATCGCGCTTTTCGCAATCGGTTCGGGGCCGACCAAGATTTATGGGCCGAAGGCCGCCAAGGCGGGCTGCGTGGTGATCGACAACTCGTCTTTGTACCGCTACGAGCCTGACATTCCTCTGATCGTGCCCGAGGTGAATCCCGGCGCCGTCGACCAGATGCGCAAGCGCAACATCATCGCCAACCCCAACTGCTCGACCGCGCAGATGGTGGTGGCGCTGAAGCCCTTGCACGACCGGGCCCGGATCAAGCGCGTGGTGGTCTCGACCTATCAATCCGTCTCGGGCGCCGGCAAGGCCGGGATGGACGAGCTTTGGGACCAGACCAAGGGGCTCTACGTGCCAGGCCAGGAGGTCGATCCGGCCAAGTTCCAAAAGCAGATCGCCTTCAATGTCATTCCCCAGATCGACGTCTTCATGGATGACGGCTCGACCAAGGAAGAATGGAAGATGGTGGTCGAGACCAAGAAGATCGTCGATCCCTCGATCAAGGTGCATGCAACCTGCGTGCGGGTGCCGGTGTTTGTCGGCCACTCGGAGGCCGTGAACGTGGAGTTCGAGGACCCGCTTTCGGCCGACGAGGCGCGCGAGATCCTGCGCGAGGCGCCGGGCATCATGGTCGTCGACAAGCGCGAGGACGGGGGGTATGCGACCCCGGTCGACTGCGTCGGCGATTACGCCACGTTCATCAGCCGCATTCGCGACGACATCACCGCCGAGAACGCGATCTCGTTCTGGTGTGTCAGCGACAATCTGAGGAAGGGCGCGGCGCTGAACGCGGTCCAGATCGCCGAGCTGGTTGGACGGCGCTGCCTGCAAAAGGCCTAACCCGCCAGACCCTTGACGCACGCTTGCGGACGTGGTCAATTCGCGTGGAACGCCCGTTCCACGCGAGAGGTTCATGCCGTTCAGCCATGCCCTTTGAGAGGCAATTCGACAGCGACGCTGCGCTCGAGAAGGCCATGCAGGCCTTCTGGGCGAATGGCTATGAGGCGACTTCGATGCAGGACCTGGTGGACTGCATGGGGGTCGGACGCGGTTCGCTCTACGGGGCCTTCGGGGGCAAGCGGTCTCTCTTCCTGCGGGCGCTTTCTCGCTATGACGAGCATTACCGCCAGCGATGGACCGACAGGCTGGCCGGGGGGCCGAGCCCCAGGGGGGCGATCCTCGCCGCCTTCGACGACGTGGCCGAGGCGGCGATGGACGGCACGCGGAAGGGCTGCCTGTTGGTCAACACCGCGCTCGAGATGTCGCCGCACGATCCGGAGGTCGCGGCGGCTGTCGATGCGGCGCTTGCCCAGATGGAAGACTTCTTCCGCCAGATGATCCGCGCGGGCCAGGAGGCGGGCGAAATCGGCGGACAGATCGACGCCGACGAGACCGCCGGCGCGCTGCTCGCCCTTATGGCCGGGCTGCGCGTTTTGGCGCGCGGCCGGCCTGACCCGGCGGTGCTTTGCGCCGTTTGCCGGCATGCGGATAACATGTTGCGATAAAATCGAAAAAAATTTTAGAGATTTGGAACGATCAGTCAAAACAGGGAGGAAAAGATGACTGTCTCTTATGTGGAACGCGACCAGGCCGATGCCGAGACGACGGCCTTCTACGACAAGGCCGAGGACCGCTTCAAAGCCCTGCTCAACATCTTCAAGGTCTTCGGCCATGTGCCGGAATACGGCAACGTCTTCACCGAGACGATCATGGCGATCCTGAAGGATGGTGAGCTGGATTGGCTGACCAAGGAGCTTTTGATCCTCAAGGCGACCCAGCGCAACGACTGCCAGTATTGCGTCGTTCAGCACGAGCGGCTGTGCGACATGCTGGGCATGCCCGCCGATAAGGTCGCCGATCTTGACGGCGACAAATACAAGACCAGCCCACATTTCACCGAGGGCGAGCGGGCGTTGCTGGACTTCTGCCTCCAGATCGGCGTCGATGCGAACAGGGTGCCGAAGGGGCTGTGGGACAGGCTGCATGCCCATTGGACCGAGGCCCAAATTGTCGATGCGGCTTTTGTGATCACCACCTATATCGCGGTCTCGAAGTTCGGCGACGCGTTGGGCGTCGAGCTGGAACCGATGTTCGACGGGGTGAAACCGGTGCTGACGATCAGCCACTGAATTGCGCCTCGAGGGGCGGCAGGGACACAGCGAGAACCATGCCTAAGATCGAAATCTTCACCGGCCCGAATTGCGTCTATTGCGAAAGCGCCAAGGCGCTGTTGCGCGAGACCGGGCTCGCGTTCGATGAGATCGACCTCGACGCCGATCCGGCCAATCTGAAAGATTTTCGCGCGCGCCTGCCGCGTGTCAAATCGCTCCCGCAGATCCTGGTCGACGGCGTCCACATCGGCGGGCTGGAAGACCTGCGTCTTCACCTGGCCGAGGGGCAGCTTGGGCGCTGATAGCCCTCTGCCGCGCCTCGCGCCCCGGCGGCGCCTGCTCAATTTCCGGTTGCTGGCTGCCAGGCGGTGTCGCTGCTCAGCTTGTAGGCCCAGGGCAGGCCGGCATTGCGCCATCCGTTCAGTTCGCGTTGTCCGGTTTCCGGGTTCTTGTCGCCCTCAAAACCCTCGACCAGGTTCCAAACATTCGTGTAGCCGGCATCGACTAGTTGGCGCGCGGCAATCGCCGAGCGTCCGCCCGACCGGCAGATCACGAAGACCGGGTCAAATCGCGTGCGTCCGGCCCGTTTCACGGCGGCATCGACCTAGGCCAGGAAATTCGGGTTTTCGGCCATCGCATACCGGCCGCGTTCGGCGTCGAAACGGTGGGTTGCGATCCGGACGGGAACGTTCGCATCCATCCCAGCCGCATGGCCGATGAAGGCGATCTCGATCGGGTCGCGCACATCGATGAAGACGATCCCCGGATCCGCGCTCAGCGCCGAATGGGCGTCCTGCGGCGTCAGATAGAGCCCGAGCGGGGTCTGTTTGGATTTCGGTAGCGCCGTCCCGACAACGCTCGATGCGATCTCGCCGGCGGCCGCGGGCAGCGCGATCGCACTGGCAAGGGCGATCGCGAGCACCGTTTTCAACATGGCTTTGGTCCTCTCTCTAGCGACAAAGCGGTTCAGCATTCCTCGCAGGTCCGAAGCCCGAAGATCGCGTAGGCCGGGCAGAATTTCAGAAATGCGGTGACTACCGGTACGATGCCGATCAAGCCCCAGGCACCGATCGTGCCGGTCAGCGTCAGGCCGATCAGCGCGACGCCGAGGATGATGCGGATTATCCGGTCGGCGCTGCCGAGATTGGCGGTGAATTTCATGGTGGTGTCCTTTCTGTTCTTGAGTCGCGGCGCAAGCGTGACTCCGAGCCGCGCGGAGGTCAGTGACATCGTCACCCTCAACGGGCATTTGCGAAGCGTCGTAGTGCCGCAGGGTCCACCAGGCGGATCTCGCCCCGGGTCAGGCCAATCCAGCCGCGGCGCTCAAAATCCTTGAGGATCCGCGAGACGACCTCGCGCGCCGTGCCAAGCTCCGAGGCGATCGCCTGATGGGTCGCGGCGACGGCAACTCCCGCTGCCGCCTTCTCCGCCAGCCAGCCGGCAAGGCGGAGGTCGACCCGGTGCAACAGCAATTCGTCGATCACCTCGACGAGTTCGATCATGCGCCGGGAGAAAACGCTCAGCGCGTGGGTGCGAAACTCGGGCTCCTGCTCGATCAGGTCGCGGAACACGGCCGCCGGCATGGCGATCGCCTCGACCGCGCCCTCGGCATAGCCATAGGCCTCGTAAGGCGCGCCCGACAGCAGGCAGGACGTGGTCATGACGCAACTGTCGCCCGGCGCGACCCGGTAGAGCACGACCGACCGGCCTGTCGGCCCCATATGCTCGACCCGGACGGCGCCTTTGAGCGGAATCAGGAAAGCGTCGGAGGAATCTCCCGGGCCGAACAGCTGGGCCCCGTCGTCGCAATGGATCCGGCTGCTGCGCCCGGCGATCGCGGCCTTGAGCTGGGGCGAGAGGCCGGGCGTCGCCTGGTCGAGGGCATCCTGTAGTATCTGAGTCATGGCGCCGATTCCCGATCCAACCCGATCGGCGCGAGCCTGCGCCCGCCGGATGTCTTCGGCAAGCGCCCCTAATGTCGCGCCACTGGCCGTGACAAGGCGCTTAGCGTGAGCGCAGGAAGCCCACCACGTCGTAGGTTTCGGCCAGGATCGGCTCGGCGATCTCGGCGGCACGGTTGGCGCCGTCCCCCAAGATCCGGTCGATCTCCGCCGGATCGGCCATCAAGCGGTTCATCTCGGCCGTGATTGGGGTCAGGTGGCTGACCGCCAATTCGGCGAGCCTCGGCTTGAAGGCGCCGAAGCCCTGGCCTGCGAACTCGGCCAGAACCTCCTCCAGGTCCGTCCCGGCCAACGCCGAATAGATGCCGACCAGGTTGCGTGCCTCGGGCCGGGCCTCCAGGGCTTCGAGGGTGTCGGGCAGGGGCTCGGGGTCAGTCCGGGCCCTGCGGATCTTGTTTGCAATGGCGTCGGCATCATCGGTCAGGTTGATCCGGCTCATATCCGAGGGATCGGACTTCGACATCTTCTTGGTACCGTCGCGCAAGGACATGACCCGGGGCGCTGGGCCGCCGATCAGCGGCTCGCAAAGCGGGAAGAAGTCCGGGCGCCCGAAATCATTGTTGAATTTCTGCGCAATGTCGCGGGCCAGTTCCAGATGCTGCTTCTGGTCCTCGCCCACCGGCACATGGGTGCCGCGATAGACCAGGATGTCGGCTGCCATCAGATTCGGATAGACGTAGAGCCCCGCCGAGGCATTCTCGCGGTTCTTGCCGGCCTTGTCCTTGAACTGGGTCATGCGGTTCAGCCAACCCAGCCGCGCCACGCAGTTGAAGACCCAGGCAAGCTCCGCATGGGCCGGCACCTGGGACTGGTTGAACAGGATCGAGCGTTTGGGATCGAGCCCGCAGGCCAGGAAGGCGGCGGTGACCTGCCTTGTGGCATCGGCCAGCTCCGACGGCTCCTGCCAGGTGGTGATCGCGTGAAGATCGACCACGCAATAGATCGTCTCCATGCCCCCGTCCTGCAATTCGACGAAGCGCTTCACCGCGCCCAGATAATTGCCGAGCGTTAGCTCCCCCGACGGTTGGACGCCGGAGAAGACGCGAGGCGTGTGTTTTGGGGCATCGCTCATGGCGGAAGCCTCTCTCATGGGCCGATTTCAGCGGCCCTCTATGGGGACCGGCCCCAACTTCGTCAAGTCGGCCATGGCATTGACGGCACTATCGCCTTACATCTGAGCGGATGAGCGAGCAGTCGTCGCAATCCATCCCGGCCGAAGACCGGGTGCCGGTGCATCCCGTCCTGTGGATCATGGTGGCGGTCATGGTCGGGTTCGAGGTGGTCTTCGCCGCTGCCGATACGGGCTGGCTGCCCGATTGGCTGGGACGGTCGCATTTCTACTATCGATTTGCCTTTGTCGATGCGCTGTTCGATCACGCGCTCGGAACACGAGTGCTCGACTTCCCGGTCGCGCCGATGGATGCGTTGCGGCCGCATACCCTTCTGACCCATGCGTTCCTGCATGGGGGCTGGCTGCATTTGGCGCTCAATGGCGCCGCCTTTTTGGGTCTCGGCCATGCGCTGGTGCAGACGATCGGGATCGCGCGTTTTCTCGGTATCTTCGCGCTCACGGCGATCGCTGGGGCGCTGGCCTTCGGGTTCATCGCCGAGGCTCAGGGCGTGATGGTCGGGGCGTCCGGGGCGCTCTTTGGAATGATCGCGGTGATCACTGCCTGGCAGGAACGTGCCTTGCGCCGCGCGGGGCTCAGCCGGGCGCCGATCTGGCGGCGTATCGCGGCGCTCGTCGCGCTCAACGTCTTCCTTGCCATCGGGCTTGAGGGAATGCTCGCCTGGGAGGCGCATCTGGGCGGCTGGGTCGCTGGCTGGCTGATGGCGCTCGTGATCCGCCCACGCTTTGGGCCGTTCAGTCAGGTTCCTGTCGATCGGGCACCTGACGATCGGGCGGCGTTCGACGAAGCGCCGCGCGAAGATCTCCCGGACGCATCGCGCCCAGCGTCCACGCTGCCGCCGCGAAGCTGAGCGCACCGAGGGCGACGATCACAATCAACCCGGCAATGCGCCAGTCGGGAGCGATGGCCGCGATGGCCTCGGCCAATCCCAGGATGATGGCCCCCATGACCAGCGAAGCGCCCAGGATCCTGGGCCAGCGGTGCGCCAGCCGTTCATCCACCGCGACCCCTGTCCCGAACCGCTGCGCCCCGCGCCAAAGCAACGCCAGGTTGACCCAACCGGCCAGCGTCGTGCCCAAGGCCGCGGCCAGATAGCCGATCACCGGCGCGCCGCCCACCGCCACGACGATGTTTACGACCATCGAGACCAGCGCGTAGTTGAGCGGCGTGCGCGTATCCTCACGCGCGAAGAAGGCCGGCTGGATGACCTTCTGCAGGACGAAGGCGGGCAGCCCGAGGGCATAGATGGTCAGGGCCGTCGCGGTCGCCGCCGTGTCTGCGCCCGTGAAGGCGCCGCGCTCAAACAACACGCCAGTGATCAGGACCGGCAGGGCAATAAACGCTACGGTCGCCGGCAGCGTCAGCAGAAGCGAGAATTCGGCCGCCCGGTTCATCGCCCCAGCCGACGCCGCTGCATCGCCCGCGCGGACCCGCCGCGAAAGCTCCGGCAACAGCACCACGCCGATCGCGACGCCGACGACGCCCAGCGGCAATTGGTAGAGCCGGTCCGCATACCACAGCCAGCTAACCGCTCCGTCGAAATAGCTGGCGACCTGGGTGCCGACCAGGAGGTTGATTTGCATGACCCCGCCGGCCAGCGCCGCCGGGATGCCCAGCGCGATTAGGCGGCGCACATCCCGCGTCAGCCGTGGCATCCGCAATCGGAGTTTCATGCCGGCGCGTCCTGCCGCGAGCGCGACCAGGGCGAGTTGCGCGATACCGGCCACGAAGACCGCCCAGGAAAGCGTCGGGCCCACTTCCCAGCCCGCCGCATGTGCCAGCAGCATCGCCGCGATGAGCACCACATTCAGTAGAACCGGTGCCGCCGCGGCGGCGGCGAACCGGCCGAAGGAATTGAGAATGCCGGAGAAGAGCGCTGCCAGCGAGATGAAGACGATGTAAGGAAAAACCACTCGCGAGAACGCCACCGCCAGGTCAAAACGCTCGCCGCCATCGGAGCCGTCGAACCCGCTGGCCAGCGCCAGAACGAACCAGGGCATGGCAAGCTGAGCGATGACGGTCAGCGCGATCAAGGCGGTCAGAAGGACCGACATGGCCTCCTCGCCAAATCGCCGCGCGGCGTCCCGGCCCTCGCCCTCCAGCTTTTTTGCGAAGAGCGGGATGAACGCCATGTTGAAGGCGCCTTCGGCGAAGAAGCGCCGGAACATGTTCGGCAGGCGGAAGGCGACAAAGAACGCCTCGGCCACAGGGCCGGACCCCAAGAACGCCGCGATCAGGATATCGCGCATGAAGCCCAGCACCCGGCTGGCCAGGGTCCAGCCGCCGACCGTCGCGAACCCGCGCAGCAGCCGGATCGGCGCGGACGGGGCCACGGTGCCGTGCTCCCGATCGGCGGATTGGCTCATGCCACGGTGCTCATCGCTGAAGCGCGGCTTGTTTATCGGGCTCGGGCGCCAACGGACCCTCTATCGCCTCGATCAGCCGGCGCTCGATCAGCTTCAGCTTCTGCGGGCTGCGGATCTTGTGGCCGAACAGATCCTTCACATAGAAAACGTCAACCGCATGTTCGCCATAGGTCGCGATCACCGCCGAGAAAATGTTGATATTGAGCGAGGTCAGCGTTCGGGTCAGCAGGTAAAGCAGGCCCAGCCGGTCCCGGGCATTGACCTCGATCACCGTGAACAGCTCGGACCCGTCATTGTCGAATACGATGCGCGTCGGCACGGTAAAGCCTACTTCACGCGCCTTGACGCGATACCGCTCGCGCAGCACGTCGCGGGTGACGACCTCGCCCTTGAGCGTGCGCTCAATGGTCTTGCGTAGGCGCCCGAGCCGGCTTCGCTCGAAGGGGTGGCCTTCGCGGTCCTGGATCCAGAAGGTCGAGCAGGCCATGCCGTCGGCGGTCGTATAGGTGCGCGCATCGACCACGCTGGCGCCGGCCATCGCGAAGGCACCGGCCATGCGCGCGAAGATGCCCGGATGATCGGCCATGTAGAGGCAGGCCTTGGTGGCATCATGGCTCTCGTCCGGCAGAAACCGGCTGGCGATAAGATCGGCGCCCACATCGGACCTGGCGGTAGCCTGGGCAAGCTCGGCCATGATCGCCTGGGTGTCGGTATCGAGTCCCAGCCAATACGGCGGGTAGTGCCGTTCGAACTCGGCGGCAATGTCGGCGTCCGGCCAATCCGGAAGACGCGCGGCCAGGGTCTCGCGCGCTTCCTCGACCCGGCTCGCGCGGCTCAACTCGTCGCCGCCGCCGGTCAGGTAGTCGCGGGTGTCCCAGTAGAGGCGGCGCAGAAGCTGCGCTTTCCAATTGTTCCAGACGCCCGGGCCCACGCCGCGAATATCGCAGACTGTCAGGACCAGCAGCAGGCGCAGCCGGGTCGGGCTCTGCACGATCTCGGCGAAGTCCTTGACCGTCTGCGGGTCGGACGTGTCGCGCTTCTGAGCCACGTCCGACATCAGCAGGTGATGGCGCACCAGCCAAGCGACCATTTCGGTCTCGGCCCGGTCGAAGCCAAGGCGCGGGCACAGATCCGCGGCGATCTCGGCGCCGACTTTGGAATGATCGCGCGGGTCGCCCTTGCCCAGATCGTGGATCAGCAGCGCCATGTAGAGGACCCGGCGGTTGATCCCGCCCTTGATGATCTCGGTCGCGACCGGATGCTCTTCGGCCGCCTCCAGGTTCTCGATCCGGTTCATCGTGACGATCACCTGGATCGTGTGCTCGTCCACCGTGTAGTGGTGGTACATGTTGAACTGCATCATCGCCACGACGCGGCCGAATTCTGGAATGAACCGGCCCAGCACCTCGGTCTCGTTCATGCGCCGGAGCAGCCATTCGCCGTTCTCCGCGTCCATGAGCATCTCGAGGAATAATTCGATCGCTTTGGGGTCTTGGCGCAGCTTGTCGTCAATCAGGTGCAGGTTCTGCGTCACTAACCGCATGGCGGCGGGATGGATATGGGCGTCGAGCCTCGCGCCCTCCCGGAAGAGCCGCAGGATGTTGATCGGGTCCTCGGCGAAGACATTGTCGTCGCGCACGGTCAGCCGGCCGTCGCGCACCACGAAGACGTCCTGAGACGCCCCGGTCACCCCCCGGAAGCTCAGCGCGCGCAGCAGCGTCGAAAGCCGTGGCGGCGCCTTGGCGTGCTGTGCCTCCAGCGCCGCCGAGAAGATCCGGGTCAGGTCGCCCACATTCTTGGCGTGGCGGAAATAGGTGTGCATGAAATGCTCGACCGCGCGGCGCCCGTCATGGTCCTCGAAGCCCATCCGCTCGGCGATCTCGATCTGGCGGTCGAAGGTGAGCTGTTCCTGTGCCCGGCCAGCCAGGTCATGCAGATGGCATCGCACGGCCCACAGGAACTTCGCCGCGTCGGCGAAGCGTTGAACTTCCTCCTGGGTGAAGACCCCCATCTCGACCAGGTCCCAGGCGCTGTCGCTGCGGTAGAGATAGCGCGAGATCCAATGGAGCGACTGCAGATCGCGCAGGCCCCCCTTGGCCTCCTTGATGTTGGGCTCGAGCAGATAGCGCGAGCCTCCGTGACGCTGGTGCCTGGTTTCGCGCTCGGCCAGCTTCGCCTCGACGAAATCCTGCTTGGTCCGCGCGAAGAGCGTGTTCCAAAGCCGCGGCAAGAGTTGTTCGAACGGCTCGACGTCTCCACACAGGAAACGGGTCTCCATCAGTGCGGTGCGCACTGTCAGGTCGGCGGTCGCCCAGCGCATGCAGTCATCGATGCTGCGCACCGAGTGGCCGACCTTCAGTTTCATGTCCCAGAGCATGTAGAGCATGCTTTCGATCACGCTCTCTCCCCAGGCGGTCTGCTTGTAGGGGGTCAGGAACAGCAGATCGACATCCGAGAAGGGTGCCATCTCGCCCCGGCCGGTGCCACCCACCGCCGCCACCGCCAATTGCTCGGCCTTGGTGCGGATCGACGCCGGGTGCAGCCAGGTGCTGCAATAGTGGAAGGTCGCGGCTACGACCACGTCGCTGACATGGGCGTAGCTGCGCGCGGCGCGCAGACCCGCATGGGGCTGCTCCAAGAGGCCATCGCGCACCCGCTGGCGGCCCCTCTCATAGGCTGCCGTCAGAACGGGCACGATTTCGGAGGAACGATGTTCCGCAGCCGCACCAGCGACACGATCGATCTCGGTCGTCAGTTCATTGAGGTCGAGAATCTTCGCTGCTGGCGCGATGAGGTGGAAGAGCCCGGCAAAGGTGGGCGCATCCGTTGTGCGGCTCCCGCGCCGCTCATTGGTCCTCGTGCCGGGCAACTGCAATGGTCACGACCCCGAGCCCAGGAAACCGGGCGCCGGGTCCAGGACCTCGAACCGCCCGGGCGCCACCTGAAGCACGGCCATCGCTCGGCGATTGGTTCCATCTGGCAGGAAGACGATGGGGCCCAGTGTCCCTTGGAACCCGCGCGGCCGGGCAATTTCATTCCGGGCGAACGGCTGCCGCGATCCGACCTGCCTGGCATCGGACAAAAGCTGCCCCGCAATCTGCACCGAGTCATAGCCCAAGACCGCGATGAAAGGCGGGCTGCCGCCGTGCCGTGCCGCGTAATAGCCCGAGAACCGGTCCAGCCGATCCGGATCCGGCGCCGGGAACCAGCCGCCCTGCAGCGCAGCTTCCTTCAGGGTCTCGGACCCGTTCCACTGGCCAAGCCCGATATATCTGACATCCGCCGGGTCAAGCCCGTTATAGTCGAGGAACGCCGCGACCGACCGCAGCCCCTGGCCGCTATCAGGCAACAGAACCGCGTTGGCGCCGAAGCCCAGCGCATCGCTGGCAAAGGGTTCGGATGCGTTCTGGATTCCCTGGAACGTGCGCGAGTAGCTCGAGGCGGTCGTGATCGTGGCGCCTTGACGATTGGCCGCGCGCTCTGCTCCGGCCAATGCCGCTTGGCCATATTCGGTTTGCGGATAGAAGACCGCGATCTGCCCCGCCCCGCGCGAAGCCGCGAAGCCGATGATCCGCTCCGCCTCTGACTCGGGCAGAAAACCGCTGACGAAGACCGGCCCGCCCGCCACCGAACTGTCGGTCGAGAACGAGATTACGCTCAGCCCGGTGCGCGCGGCGACCTCGCCGACCCCGGCCGTGTTGGTGCCGAATAGCGGACCCAGGATCAACGCCGCGCCGTCGGCCGCCGCGCGCTCGGCCATGGCGCGCGCGGTCTGGGCGTCGCCGCGCGTGTCGTAGATCTCGAGCTGCATCGTCGGATCGGCCAGATCCACCATCGCCATGCGCGCGGCGTTGGCCAATGCGTTGCCCGCGGTCGCTGCGCCCTCGTTCAGCCCGCTCAACGGCACAAGCAGTGCGACCGTGACCGGCTTCGACGGATCGACCTCGCCGGGGCGCAGCGTTGGCTGGGTCTGCTGGACGGGCGGAAGCGTTGCCGTGCCGGGGCCCGCCCCGCCCCCGGGACCGCAGGAGGTCAGCAGGCCCAGGGCCGCGGCCGCGATCAGGGCTCGGGACGTGACGCGGAGAGCGCTGAGCATGGTAACCTCTCATTCTCTTTTTCTGGCGCAGTCTTTAAGACAGATTCACCAAACCCGCTGACTGGTCAAACCCGATCACTAAACCGGGCCTTGTCGGCCTCGAACGCGGCAGCATTTTGACGGACGTTATGAGCGCGCGCGCAGAAAGTAAACGCAGAGGGGGCGCTGCCGCAGATGGCGAGGGGCTGGCGCCCATGCTCGATCCGGGCCTTTACATGGTGGCGACACCGATCGGCAATGCGCGGGATATCACCCTGCGGGCGCTGGATATTCTAACCCGTGCCGATGCCATCGCCGCCGAGGATACCCGCCAGACCCGCAAGCTGATGGGGATACATGGTATCGCCTTGGCCGGGCGGCCGATCGTCTCCTATCACGACGGGAATGGCCCGCAGCGCCGCCCGCAAATCCTGGAATGGCTTCGCCAGGGTCTCAGCGTTGCCTATTGCTCGGATGCGGGCACGCCGATGATCGCGGATCCTGGCTTCCGCCTGGTTGAGGCGGCCTTGGATGCGGAATTTTGCGTTGTCGCGGTTCCAGGGGCCTCCGCCATCCTGTCGGCGCTGTCGGTCGCGGGCCTGCCCACCGACCGATTCCTCTTTGCCGGATTCCTGCCCCCAAGGCCCGGCCCGCGGCGCAAGGCGCTGGCCGAGCTTGCGGCGGTGCCCGCGACGCTGGTCTTCTATGAGAGCCCGCGGCGTGTCCCGGCGGTGCTGGCGGATATGGCGGCGGTGCTGGGCGGGGTGCGATTGGCGGCCGTCTCGCGCGAGTTGACCAAGCGGTTCGAGGAGACCCGGCGTGGCACGCTTGCGGAACTCGCCGAGGCCGCCGAGGCGGCCGGCGCCCCGAAGGGCGAAGTGGTGATCGTGGTCGGCCCGCCGGAACGGCACGCCGCGCTGGATCCCGAGGCGCTCGATGCCGCGCTGAGCGTCGCCATGGCCGAGGCGTCGGTAAAGGACGCGGCCCGCGCGGTCGCCGAACGCCTCGGCTTGCCGCGCCGCGAGGTCTATGCTCGGGCGCTTGAACTGGCCGGACGATGAGCCGCCGCCGGGGCCGGGCCAACTATTTGAGCGGCCTCTCGGCCGAGGATCAGGCCCTCCGTGCCTATCAGCGGCGAGGCGCCGAACTGCTCGCCCGGCGGCACCGGAACGAGGCCGGCGAGATCGACCTGATCTTCAGCCAGGACGGCATTTTGATCTTCGTCGAGGTGAAAAGGCGAAAAAATCGGGCGGAATTGCACGAATCTATTACCGAAAGGCAATGGGAACGCTTGGGATTGGCGGCAACACACTATATGGTGCGGTTCGCGAACCAGACGGGCACGATCCGTGGTTGCCGCTTCGACGCCGTTCTGATCGGCGCGGATGGCCGCTTCGAGATCATCGAGAACGCCCGCAGTTTCGACGAGCAGTGAGGCGGAGCAGGAACATGAAATCGAAGACGATCCTGGCGGCCGCATGCCTTTGCGGGCTTGCGTTGACCGCATGCGCACCGGCCCTGGTGGGCGGTGGTGCCGTTATTGGCCGTTCAGTTGCGCAGGAGCGCACAACAATGGACGCGCTCAAGGACAAGGAGATCGAGATCAAGATCTCGCACGAACTGAGCAAGCGTTCCGGCGAGCTCTACCGCGATATCGCGGTCGATGTGGTCGAAGGGCGCGTGCTCTTGACCGGCTCGGTGCCCGAGCCCGAGGACAAGGTCACGGCCAACCAGGTCGCCTGGTCGGTCGAGGGCGTAAGCTCGGTCCAGGACGAGCTGACCGTAGCCGAGGATAGCAGCGTTAAGTCCTATTTCACCGACGTGCGGATCTCGAATTCGCTGAGATTCAAGCTGCTCAGCAATAGCAAGGTCAGTTCGCAGAACTATAATGTAGAGACGATCAACCGGGTCGTGCACATAACGGGCTTGGCCAAATCCAACTCGGAACTGGATCGGGTGATCCGTTACGCGCAGGAGATCAAAGGGGTCGAGCGGGTGGTCAGCCATGTGCTGACGATCGACGATCCCCGCCGGGTCAAGGTGACCGGCACCGAAAGCGCCGGCTAAGCCGGCATACGAAAACGCCCCGTGCGCGGAACGCCGCGCGCGGGGCAGATTGGCGGGCCGCCTTAGCTCTCGTGGCGGCGTCTCAGTGCCGCGGGGGAGACCATGCCGCTTTCCGTTGCCATCCAGATGGACCCGATCGAGGCGGTCGACATCCGTGCCGACTCGACCTTCCGGATCGCGCTCGATGCACAAGAGCGCGGGCACGATCTCTTCTACTACCATGTGCCGGACCTGGTCTGGGACGCCGGACGGGTTCTGGCGACCGGCTGGCCGCTGGAGGTGAGGGCCGAAGAAGGCGATCACTTTCTGCTGGGCCCGCGCGAGACCCGCGATCTGGGCGATATGGACGTGGTGCTGCTGCGCCAGGATCCGCCCTTCGACATGGCTTATGTCACGAATACGCATCTGCTGGAGCGGATTCACCCCCAGACGCTGGTGGTCAACGACCCCTTCTGGGTGCGCAACTGCCCAGAGAAGCTTCTGGTCCTGGACTTCATCGACCTGATGCCGCCCACCATGATCGCCCGCAGCCTCGAAGCGCTGCGCGCCTTCAAGGAGCTTCACGGCGACATGATCCTCAAACCCCTCTACGGCAATGGGGGCGCGGGCGTGTTCAAGCTTGAACACGGGGACAGTAATCTGAACGCGTTGCACGAGCTCTTCATCAACATCAACCGCGAGCCGCTGATCGCGCAGAAATACCTGCCTGACATCGAGAAGGGCGACAAGCGCGTGATCTTGGTCGAGGGCGAGCCGGTCGGCGCCATCAACCGCATACCGGCGGCGGGCGAGACCCGGTCGAACATGCATGTCGGCGGCAAACCCGAGAAGATCGCGCTTGATGACCGCGACCGCGAGATCTGCGCCCGCATCGGACCCACGCTGCGCGAGAAGGGACTGATCTTCACCGGGATCGACGTGATCGGCGGGTGGCTGACCGAGATCAATGTGACCTCGCCCACCGGCATACAGGAACTCGAGCGCTTTGACGGCACCAATGTCGCCGCCCTGATCTGGCAGGCGATCGAGGCGCGCCGCGGCGGGGCTAACCGGACGGCTTGATGCGCCGCTCGTTCCGATTGCGGGCGCTCAACCTGATCCTCAGGCTAACGGTCAAGACCGCGCTCGCCTGGATGAAGACCCCGCAAGGGTTCCGCGCCCGGTTCGAGCGGGACGCGCGCTTGTTTTGCCGGGCGCCCGAGGACGCGAATTTCGTCGCCGATACGATCCGGCGCGCCCCCGGAAACGGCGAGGGGCTGATCAACGCGCTTTGGGCCAGCCGCGGGCGGCCCGACCGGCACCGGGTGATCCTCTACTTGCATGGCGGGGCCTATCTGGCTGGGTCGAGCCGGACCCATAGGCATCTGGGTGCCTGGCTGGCGGGGGCTGCGGGGGTCCGCGCGGTGCTGCCCGACTACCGCCTGGCGCCCGAGCATCCATTTCCCGCGGGGCTGGAGGACGCGCTGGCGGCCTACCGGCATCTGCTGGCCTCGGGTTATTCCGGGAACCGGATCGCGCTGGCCGGGGATTCCGCTGGGGGCGGGCTGGTCTTTGCGCTCTATCTCAAGCTGGTGGAATTGGGGCTCGAGCCGCCCGCCTGCCTGGCCGGGTTCTCGCCCTGGGTGGACATGACCATAGATCGGAAG